>ERZ772881.443-NODE-443-length-46625-cov-5.305540_pt1 | contig 46625 bp, 37 predicted proteins | sample MGYA00580581_ERZ772881 | MGnify/ENA primary metagenome ERZ772881 (study PRJEB29015, sample SAMEA2737668) | human gut metagenome | biome: human gut; feature: human-associated habitat; material: faeces | place: China | collected 2012 ...
CAGACATCTTGGGTCAACACATCATCAGCTACGGAATGAAGCTGCGGCGAGAAGGCAACAACATCTGGGCGCTGTCGCCCGACTGGGACGAGGCTAAGCCTACTCTTCTGCTCAATGCCCATATCGACACTGTGAAACCAGTGGAAAGTTGGACACGCGACCCCTTCCAGCCCATGATCGAGAACGACTGTCTCTACGGACTGGGCAGCAACGACTGCGGCGGCGGGCTTACCACACTGCTGCAGGTCTTCCGTTGGCTCACGCTCCGCCCGCAACCCTACAACTATATCTACCTGGCCTCTGCTGAAGAAGAGGTCTCAGGAAAAAACGGAATCGCCAAGGTCATACCCTTATTACCGAAAATTGACGTGGCTATTGTAGGCGAACCCACGGGTATGCAGCCTGCCATCGCGGAGAGAGGGCTCATGGTGCTCGACCTCATCGCCCACGGTAAGAGCGGACACGCCGCACGCAACGAGGGCGTAAACGCCATCTATGAGGCACTCGACGACATGCAATGGATCCGTGACTATCGGTTTGAGAAAGTGAGCCCGCTCCTTGGTCCCGTAAAGATGACGCTCACGGCAGTCAATGCCGGCACCCAGCACAATGTCATTCCCGACCGATGCACAATGCTCGTTGACGTGCGCACAAACGAACGTTATACGAATGAAGAGGTGTTCGACATCATCAGCAAACACGTCAAAAGCGAGGTGCACGCCCATTCCTTCCGCCTCCACTCTTCTCACATCTCGTCCGACCACCCGCTTATCAGGCGTTGCGTCGCTCTCGGCATGAAGCCTTACGGCTCGCCGACGCTCAGCGACCAGGCGCTCATGCCGTGGCCATCGTTCAAGCTCGGCCCCGGAGAGTCGTCGCGCTCCCATTCCGCCGACGAGTATATCCACGTCAGCGAGATGCAGCAGGCGTTCTACACGTATCTGAAGATTCTCGAAGGATAATCAGAGGCTTTGCATCCTTAGAAAAAGCTATTGTAAGGTGTGTAAGGTAGGTAAGGAAGCCTTCAGGCGCTCAGTAACTCCTTTCCGAACTCGTGCAAAGCATCCTTAATCTGTTGAACTTTGTCTTCCCTTTGCCATTTCCTGGTTTTGCGTCTACGGCGTAAAGACATTGCGTCTACAGTGTAAAGACATTGCGTCTACAGTGTAAAGGCATTGCGTCTACAGTGTAAAGGCATTGCGTCTACGGTGTAAAGGCATTGCGTCTACGGTGTAAAGGCATTGTGATTGAAAAGGGCTTGGGATCCGCAAAACAAAAAACCGTCCTTCCACAGTGGAAGAACGGCTTGAGAATGATGATGTCTCCTCTCATTTATGGCTAAGCAGACCCTGCTTTAGCCAAGCTTGTTGATATACTGAGCAAGGCTTGACTTGAGATTGGCAGCCTTGTTCTTGTGGATAATGTTGGTCTTAGCCAGCTTATCCAACATTTTCTGTACGGAGGGATAGAGCTTTACAGCCTCATCCTTGTCAGTTGTAGCGCGGAGCTTGCGTACAGCGTTACGCATCGTCTTCGCATAGTATTTGTTGTGCAATGTGCGGACCTTGGTCTGACGGATTCTCTTGATTGACGATTTGTGATTTGCCATCTTTATGTTATTCTTTATTATTTCTGTTTAATGTTATCAGAGGGAGTGTAGTCCATAGCAGAGTCGAACTGCTCTTTAGAGAATGAAAATCTCTCGTCCTAACCGATAGACGAATGGACCATCGCTCTTTATAAGCGGGTGCAAAGTTACAGCTTTTTTATTTCGTGGCAAAATTTTACGGGTTTATTTTTCTCTAAATGCTTGGCTTTTCTTATATTTGCAGCCTAATGGAAATAAAGACAAGGCTTATCGTGCTCCGTACGGTAAAATATGGGGACTCAAGGTTGATAGTGGATGCTCTGACAGCCGAGGCGGGGAGAGTGTCTTTCATTACCAGTTTGTCACGGACAGGAAGGGGCAAGGCCAAGGTCCAGTTTTTCCAGCCGCTCTCTATCCTTGATGTGGTTTATGATGACCGGAAAGGTAAGGGCTTGCCGCATTTCAAGGACATCCGGCTGGCTTTCCCCTATGTGTCTATCCCTTTTTCTCCCGTGAAGTTGTCTATCTGCTTGTTTCTCGCAGAGTTTCTCACCTATGCTTCTCGTGGTGAAAATAATAATGATCACCTTGCGGCTTTTGTGGAGAATAGTTTGCGTTGGCTCGACGGAGCTTCAACTAACTATGCCAATTTTCATTTGGTTTTCATGATGCGTGTGTCGTTGTTCATCGGGTTTTATCCTAATATGGAGGGCTATAGCGATGGTTCGTGGTTTGATCTGCGTGACAGTTGCTTCTCTCCGGTGTGCCCGCCCCATCCTGATTATCTAAGTCCGGCTGATGCCTCGCGGGTGCGTGTGCTCTTGCGGATGACCTTTGAGAACATGCACTTGTTTCGTATGAATCGTGAGGAGAGAAACAAATGCGTGGAGGTGATAATGATGTATTACCGCCTCCACGTACCTGACTTCCCTGAGCTTCGCTCATTGGAAGTGCTGAAAACCTTGTTTTAATTATGCGAGGAGTTTTCTGACGATAGTTGAGATCACCTTACCGTCAGCTTTTCCGGCCATTTGCTTGGTGGCCATCCCCATCACTTTACCCATGTCTTTCATTCCTTCGGCCCCTGTCTGTACAATGATGTCCTTCACGGTAGCCTCTATCTGCTCTTCAGTCAGCGGCTTTGGCAAGAACTCTTTGTAGACGTTGACCTGTGCCAGCTCACCTTCCGCCAGCTCCTGACGGCTGGCTTTGGTATAGATGTCTGCGCTTTCCTCACCTTGCTTGACAAGCTTCTGAAGGATTTTCATAGCTTTGTCATCGGGGAGCGTATCGTTGGCTCCAGGTGCTGTCTTCGCTTCAAGAAACACTTTCTTTGCATTGCGCAGTGCTTCCAGGCGTACTTTGTCGTGAGCCTTCATGGCTTCACGGATGCCTCTACTGACCTGATCGAAAATTGAATCCATGATATGATTGTAATCAAAAAAGAAGTTATGCGAAACTGATGACGCTGGGCTCTGCGTCGCTCTTATCCTCTGAGACCTCGTCCTGCTCTGCGGCACAGCCTTGCTTTCTGATGTCTTCGAGCATGGGTCGTGTGCGTTTGTAGGTCGGTGTATTCTCCACGGCGAGGATGATGTCGTCGTTGTCGAGGTCATTAGGCTGGAAAATGTAGATATGCGGGCGGCGCTTGCGAAGGGAGTTGTCGCCGTCGTTGCCGTAGTAGTGGGCAAAGCGCTCCTGCTGCTTGATGGCCTTTTCCTCTTCTTCCTCATTGCGTTTTTTCTCTTCCAAAGTGCGGCGGGCAAGCGCTTCCTTAGGCTCCACATCCTCTACTCCAAAGCCTGTCGCGAGGATGGTAACCTTTACTTTCTTGCCCAACTCAGGATCGATGGCCACTCCCCATTTGATTTCGAAGTCCTCGCCGAATTTGGCCATGAAGTCGTTGACATCGTTCATCTCTTCCATCATGAGGCCTTGGTTCTCCTTCTTCTCGCTGGAGAAGGCGATGGAGAGCAGGATCTTCTTGGAGTTGAACACGTTGTTGTCGTTGAGCAGCGGTGAGTTGAGTGCGTCGTCAATGGCTTTCTTCACGCGCCCCTCTCCTTCTCCGTAGCCGGTACTCATGATGGCGACGCCGCCATCCTTGAGAACAGTCTTGACATCGTTGAAGTCGAGGTTGATGAGTCCGTGGGTCGTGATGATCTCTGCGATGCTCTTGGCTGCCACGCTGAGGGTGTCGTCGGCTTTCCCGAAGGCATCGACAAGCGTCAGCTCCGGGTAGATCTGGCGCAGGCGTTCGTTGTTGATAACCAGCAAAGCGTCAACGTGCTTGGCCATCTCCTCGACGCCGTCAAGAGCCTGGTTGATCTTCTTCGGGCCCTCGAAGCGGAAAGGAATGGTGACGATGCCCACGGTGAGGATACCCATTTCCTTGCTCACCTGCGCTATGACAGGAGCAGCTCCGGTACCCGTTCCACCGCCCATGCCTGCGGTGATAAATGCCATCTTGGTGCCGTCGTCAAGCATTCGCTTGATGTCATCGATGCTTTCCATTGCTGCTTGTCGTGCGCGTGCGGGTCTGTTTCCGGCTCCGAGTCCTTCTTTTCCAAGCTGTAGGTGAACGGGAACGGGTGAGTCGTTCAAAGCCTGCGCGTCGGTGTTGCAGAGCACGAATGTTACATCGTGGATGCCCTCACGATACATGTGGTTGACAGCATTGCCGCCACCGCCACCGACACCAATCACTTTAATGATACTGTTTTCCTTATCAGGCTCGCCGAAATCGAGGATTGTCGGCCGCTTGCTGTCTGTATTGTTGTTGTCTGGCATATTTCCTTTCAGTCTAAGAGATTACTTTTCTTCTTCGTCGGGTTCTGTCATCTTCTTGACAAAGGCCTTGAATTTATTAATAAATTTGTGTGTCGATGTCGGTGTCTCGGTTGCATTGTTTCCCTCATCGGCATTATCGGCCTTGCCATTGTTAATGTCGGTTGATCCCGTTGACCTTGTCTGGATATGTAGCTTCTCTTCCATGACCTTTCCAGTGGGGTTGACGGGTTGTGTGGTCGGAATGGTCGTCGTTGTGTCAAGAGTTGTCTTTGGCTGCTGATTCTCGAAGAGCTCTCCGGTGATGTCGTTGCCTGCGCAATTCTGATCGCCTTTAGCGAGAATGGCGAGTACGGTGCACAACCGCCCATCCTTGGCATTGACAGTGGGGTTGCCTGACTTGATGGTCTCGTTAACGAATTTGGCGGTTCTGACCTTTTCAATGTGCGTATAGAGCCGGAAGGCACGTTCGGTATTGCGGATATTGCTGCTTCCGCCCGTGAGGATGATGCCGCCTAAGAGTTTGTCGATGTACTCGTCTGGAATCTGGCTTCTGACGTTCTCGATAATCTCGCGCATACGGGCTTCCACAATGTCAACAAATTTGACTATCTCCACTTTCCGTTCATTGTCAATGGGGTAGGAGAATGTCGGATCGATGTCGTTTCCGTCAGTGAACGCGCTGGCATATTTGATTTTCATCTTTTCGGCAGTCTCATCATCTATCTGCAGGGAGGCGATGTCTTTTGTGATATTGTTGCCTCCCAATGGTATGACGACGAGTTTCCGGAGAATGTTCCGGTGATAGATGCTCACTGTAGTGGTGTCGGCACCCATGTCGACGAGTACGCATCCTCCTCGCTTTTCAGCTTCTGTCAGCACGCTGTCGGCCAATGCCAACGGTGAGATGTACATATCGAGAATGCTGATGTTGGCTTGGTCGAAGCATTTTTTCAGTCTCCGGTAGAATTCTCTGCGGCAAAGAATATTGAGGAAATTGCCTTCCAATCGCTTGCAGGGCACGCCGACAGGTGGCTCGGACTGATATTGGTTGTCGACTTTATACTCGAGTGTGACCGCATCCAGAATCTGTTTGTCAGGATATTGCATGCTGCGGTTGGCATCCATGAGCTCGTTGATCATGTCCTGCGTCACCTCACTTTCATTGGAGATTTCCCTGACATTGGTGTTTTTCACGCTGATAATGGATTGGCCTCCGAATCCGACGTAGACATGTGCAATGCGTGTCTTGAGAGTGACCTCCAGCTTCTTGATGATGTTGGAAAGCGCTTGTACGGTCTTGTCTATGTTGTGCACAACGCCCTTGCGGATGCAGTTAGAGCCCTCCTCCTGCGCCAAAGCAAGAACTGTGATGCTACCATCCTTGTTTTTCCTTCCCGCGATACCGGTTATCTTGGATGATCCTAATTCGATTGCTACTATAAATTCTGCCATTGGGATATGTCTACTTTATTCAGTTTTTCTTTTCTTGCAAATGATCTGATTGTCAAATTCCACATTGATATAGGAGTATTTATTCCATCCGGCCTGTGAGAGACCGTATTTGTAGAATTTCTGCAGCCTGTCCATCTTGCGGTTGGCATAGTCGGTGACGAGTTGCTTTCGCTGAGCGATGTATTTGGTCTGTGGTAGTTGACCGATATATAATATGTTGTTTCCCACACGCGGTACAAGTTCAATGCCCCCGTTCGGTAGTACGTTGATTTGCTCTATTTGGTTCTGCCAAAATTCATTGGCCATGATGGCGTCGGAGAGATAAGCAATGTAATTGCGTGCAAACCATCTGTCGATCCACCCCGTAGCAATGATGAGGTTGCTGGTGTAGTGGGAGTTGGGCATGATGCGGTGGTCGTCGTCGAGATAGTAGTCATCGCCGTTGGCAGCCATGATATGCAGGGTGGGCATTCGCTGTGTGAGTGTGATCCACACATGTCCGTCCTGCGTCTTATAGCATTCCGCGTTTTTGATGAACGGACTTTGCCGTAGCTTTTCTTCGATTTCCCTGCTGTTGATGTAGCGAAGCTCTTTCTTGAGGGGATAGAGACCGCTTCTGACGAGTCGCCCTTTAATCTCTTGGGGGGAAATGAACCCGTTAGTTGCCTCGTCCTGGACATTGATATTCACTTGCGTGCAGACTATATCGGATTCCAGCTTCTTGTTGAAAGCCGTCATGGCGATAACGATATAGGTTCCCAACACTATATCGCTGCCCACAAGTAATATTCTTTTCCAGTTGACGTGCATGGATTGTTGTGTTTAGAGATTGCGTCGTGTTTATTTGGCGTTGATGATTTTCACCATTTCCGGTACCATATTGTCGAGGTCTCCGGCACCCAGTATCACTAAGACATCGAAGTCACGATTCTTAACCATATCAAGTACCTCCTCTTTCCGGATCATACTTTTTTCTACGTTTTCTCCGAGGTTGTCGTAGATGAGTTCTGATGTTACGCCGGGAATGGGCTGCTCTCGCGCAGGATAAATCTCAGTAAGGATGACCTCGTCGAAGTGGCTCAGTGCGTCTGCGAACTCTTTGTAGAAATCGCGGGTGCGGGTGTAGAGGTGCGGCTGGAATATCACCGTGATCTTGCGTGAAGGATAAATCTCGCGCAGGCTTTTAGCGCACTGGAGGATTTCTTTCGGGTGATGGCCGTAGTCGGAAAGCAGTACATGGCGGTCGTTGCGGATCTTGAAGTCAAAGCGGCGCTCCACGCCATGATAGGTCTCCATACCGTATTTTATCTCGTTGGCGGTACAGCCGTTGAGCTGTGCCATAGCCATGGCAGCTACTCCGTTCTCGATATTGATGGGAATGGGCTGGCCGAGTTTCACGTCGGTGATGTTGCCTTTTGGCGAAATGAAATCGAACGTGATCTCTCCATTCTCAATCTTGATGTTCTCAGCGTGGAAATCACCTTTGTCGCGGCTATAGGTGTAAGTCTTTACGCTGTCTTGCACATGAGGCTTCATTTCCAGATCAGTGTGGATGATAAGGGTGCCCCCGGGCTGTATGAGCTCGGTGTAATGGCGGAAGCTCTCCAAGTAGGCCTCTTTGGTGCCATAGATATCGAGGTGGTCGGGATCCGTAGCGGTGATGACTGTCATCCATGGGCGCAGCCAATGGAAGGAGCGGTCGAACTCATCAGCCTCAATGACGACATAGTCGCTGGTGTTGGAAAGGATATAGTTCGTGCCGTAATTCTTCGAGATGCCCCCTAAGAATGCGTTACAGTCTACATGGCTTTGATGCATGATATGCGCGCACATGGTCGATGTAGTAGTCTTTCCGTGTGTGCCCGCTACGCAGAGTCCTTTGTGGGTACGCGTGAGGATGCCAAGAACCTGGGCGCGTTTCTGCACTTCAAAACCATTGTCGCGGAACCATGTGAGTTCCTTGTGTGTCGAAGGAATGGCTGCTGTATAAACGACGAGGCACGCCGCCTTGTCTTTGCAGGCATGGGGTATCTCTTCCAGGTTCTCATCGTAATGGATGAGCATGCCTTCCTTCTCCAGTTGCTTGGTAAGTGTGGACGGTGTGCGGTCATATCCGGCAACGACAACGCCACGATGGATGAAGAATCTTGCGATGGCGCTCATACCGATACCACCTGCACCGATGAAGTAAACGGCCTTAATATCTTTTAATTCCATTATTTAATAACAACTTATAGCTTTATCTTCTCACCAACTTAAGTACTTCGTCGGCAATGATGTCGGCGGAATTGGGTAGTCCAAGTTTCTTGATATTCTCACTGAGTGATGTTAACATCTCTTCGTCGTTGATAATGTCCAGGGCCCGTTTGAGCAACATGTCGGGAGCCTCGGCATCTTTTACATAAATAGCTGCGTCTTTATTGACGAGAGCCATGGCGTTTTTGGTTTGATGGTCTTCCGCTACATTAGGACTTGGCACCAAAATGACAGGCTTCCCGATGAGGCAAAATTCGCTGATGGAGCTTGCGCCCGCACGGCTGATGACAAGGTCGGCAGCCTTGTAAGCCGCGCCCATATCAGAGATGAAGTCAAGAACTTTGAGGTTGGGTATCTCTCCATAAGTTTTGACAGCTTCGCTCATCTCTTGGTTATAATACTTACCTGTTTGCCAAATGAATTGCGCATCAGCATTTTTCACCTCGTCAAGATGCAGCCTCATACTGTCGTTGATAGTTCTTGCGCCAAGACTTCCACCTACCAGGAGTACCGTTTTCTTGTTTGGATCAAGGCCGAACTTCTGCCTTGCCTCTTCTTTTGAGATACTGTCGTTGACAACATTCTGCCTGACAGGATTGCCTGTTATAATGATCTTGTCAGAGGGGAAGAACCTTTCCATGCCATTGTAGGCCACGCAAATTTTCTCTACTTTATTGGCAAGCATCTTATTAGTTTTTCCAGCATAGGAGTTTTGTTCTTGAATCAGGCATGGTACACCTAAGCTGTGAGCTGCGTCAAGGGCGGCAGCGCTGGCGTAGCCACCAACTCCTACGGCCACATCAGGCCTGAATGTACGCACGATGCGCTTTGCCATGAGTTTGCTGCGGAGAAAATCAATGGCGACACCAATGTTTTTAGGCGAGTAGATCGGCCGTACCAAGCCTCTTACGGGTAGGCCTTTGATCTCATAACCAGCTTGTGGAATGCGTTGCATTTCCATTCTGCCTAATGCTCCCACAAACAAAATCTTTGCTTCTGGATGCTTGGCCTTGATGGCATTGGCAATACTGACTGCCGGGAAAATATGTCCGCCGGTGCCTCCTCCGCTGATGATAACTCTTAGCTCTTTTTCCATTTTGCTACATTTTCGGCAAAAGTAATCATTTTTTTTGTTATAGTGACTATTATTTGTCGAAATTATTTCAGTCGTTTTTTTCCGTGTTGTCTGCTGATGTTGTGGTGTTTGCCGTGACGGCTTGTCGTCCTTTGGCTGTATCGTCACCGTTTTTCTTGGCCGTTCGACTTACGCTTAGGATAGCTCCAATGTAGATGCAATTGATGATGCTTGATGTCCCGCCCTTGCTGATTAGTGGCAATGGTTGACCGGTAACCGGTACAATTCCTACGGCAACACACATGTTGAATAGTGCTTGTACAACGAGCATAAGGGCAAGTCCCATGGCAAGAAACGCCGGGAAGTTATTCTCGCATCGATTAGCGATTCTTCCTGTTCGGAAAAGCAGGATAATATAGAGCATGGCAACAAGGAAAGCTCCGAGCAGTCCGGTCTCTTCAATGATGATAGCATAGATATAGTCTGAAAATGCCTGCGGCAGGAAGTCACGCTCTTCGCTGTTGCCGGGTCCTTTTCCAATAATGTTGCTTGAAGCTATGGCGATGTTGGCATATGCTGTTTGTGCGTCCTTATCGAGATCTACCTTCTCCGGTGGTACATATTTGTTGTCCATAAAGTTGTAGATACGTGCTTTCCATGTACCCATGCGGTGGAGCAGGCCATGATGCTTCTTTGTCTGTATGGTCTTCCCGTTCTTTGCCACCATTTCCGTCATGGACTGTGGGTTATCGTCAGCCTCCTTTTCATCTCCGAGGGCTAAGACTGATGACAGGGCCATCACCACAATAATGGCTACAGCTGCCACTACGCGCAAGAGTTGTCGGGTGGGAACACGACCGATAATCATCATCATGAAGATGACCACACTCAGCAAAGCTGCTGTGGAGAGGTTCTCAAACATGATCATCGGCACTATACATAACCATACAATGAAGATATACTGGAAGGCATGCCTGTCAGCTCCGTGGTCAGTCTGCATGGCACTGAGTATCTGTGCCGTAGAGAGGACCATGGTGCCTTTGGCTATCTCTGACGGTTGAAACTGCATGCCAAAGATAGAAAGCCATCGGCCTGCGCCATTCACCGCATGGCCAGCCACAAGCACCAACAGCAGGGTAAAGACAGACAAACCCAACAATATTGGTGTGGCAAGCTTGAAATACCGGCATTTGATGTTCAGTGTAACGAGCATCAGGAGGATGCCGAGACACAGAATTCCGATATGCTTGGCAGTTGGGCCAAGGTAATCGCCCGTTTTATAGGTAAGTGACGATGAGGCAGAGAATACCTCTATCACACTGACGAGGCACAGGAAGAAGAATACCATCCAAATGACCTTGTCGCCTTTGAAGATAGCATTTAATCGCTTGTTCATCTATGGTTCTCCCCGCAGTTCTTTACAGGTTTCTCACTAATTCCTTGAATTGTTCGCCTCTGTCCTCCATATTCTTAAACAGGTCGAATGAAGCACAGCAGGGTGAAAGCAGCACGGTTTCGCCTGGCTTCGCCATTTCATAGCACGCATTGACACATTCTTTCATGCTGTGAGTATCGCGCACGGGGATGCCGAAAGAGTCGAAATTGTTGTGCAGTTTCGTGTTGTCAGCACCGAGATAGACGAGGCCAACGCACTTCTCTTTTACAAGATCGAAGATGTGGTGGTAATCGTTGCCTTTGTCTTTGCCGCCGAGAATGAGGATTGTCGGTGTAGTCATACTTTCGAGCGCATACCAGCATGCGTCCACATTGGTGGCTTTAGAGTCGTTGATATATTGCACACCACCCACTTTGCACACCTTCTCTAAACGGTGTTCAACACCAGGGAAGTCGCTGAGACTCTTGCGGATAATGTCTTTCTTGATACCGCTGATATTGGCTGCGAGACCGGCTGCGAGACTGTTGTAGAGATTGTGCTTGCCCGTGAGGGAGAGCGTTTCCTGCTCCATATTGAATGGAGTAGGGTATTCAAGCTTGTACTCGCCTTCCTCTATATAAGCCACCGACGCATCTTCCTTAATCTCTGAGAAAGGACATCTCACGGCCTTGATGTCAAACTTTTCCATCTCTTTCTTGATGACTGGGTCGTCATTCCAGAAGATGAAACTGTCGTCTTCGGTTTGGTTTTGCGTGATGCGCAACTTCGCGTCAGCATAGTTTTCAAACTTGAAGTCGTATCGGTCGAGGTGGTCAGGTGTAATGTTGAGCAGGATAGCTATGTTGGCACGGAAGTCGTACATGTTGTCGAGCTGGAAGCTACTCAGCTCGATGATGTAGTATTCGTGCGGGTTTTCTGCTACCTGAAGCGCGAGACTGCGGCCTATGTTACCGGCTAATCCGGCATCATAGCCTGCCTTCTTGAAGATATGATAGATGAGCGACGTTGTCGTTGTCTTGCCATTTGAGCCGGTGATGCAGATCATCTTCGAGTGGGTATAGCGTCCTGCAAACTCTATCTCGCTGATGATATGTGTACCTTGTTTTATCAGTTTCTGGATCATCGGTGCCTCTTTGGGGATACCTGGGCTTTTGATGACCTCATCGGCGTTGAGGATTTTTTCCTCAGTGTGATGTCCTTCCTCCCACTCAATGCTATGGTCATCGAGCATCTTCTTATAGTTGTCCTTAATCTTTGACGTGTCGGAAACAAACACGTCGAAACCTTCCTTTTTAGCCAGAACAGCGGCTCCTGCGCCACTTTCTCCGGCTCCTAATACTACTATTCTACTCATTGCGCTATTAATGAAGTTATTGAAGGTCAGAGGTAAGAAGGCCAGAAGGTCCGTCATTATAATAAGCATGTTGCTTATCATTTGACTGGATTTCTTAACTTCAGTACTTCTGATGAACTTCTCTATTAAGGGACTTCTCCTTTTTATCTTATTTTCAATGTGATGATGGTAAGGGCTGCGAGGATGATGGTCACTATCCAGAAGCGAATGGTGATCTTTGCCTCGTGTTTGGGCGATCGTGGACTCTTGATGAGATACTTGCAATCGGAATCAAGTTGTTCTTCGGTCACGCGGAAGTTGTCGTGGATAGGCGTGCGCTTGAAGATGCGCTGCTTGATACCACGGCGCTTGCCCAATTTGTAGTACCACACTTGCACGATGACGGACAGGCTCTCCACAAAAAATATACCGCAGAGGATGGGCAACAACAGCTCTTTGTGGATGATGATGGCACATACACCGATGATACCTCCAATAGTGAGGCTACCCGTGTCGCCCATAAACACTTGCGCAGGATAGGCGTTGTACCACAGAAAACCGATGAGTGCACCGACAAAGGCACACATGAACACCACGAGCTCCTGTGAGCCGGGAATGTACATGATGTTGAGATAGGCGGCAAACTGCATGTGTGAACTCACGTAGGCGAGGATGCCGAGTGCCACGCCAATGATGGCGGAGTTGCCCGAGCACATACCATCCATGCCGTCATTGAGGTTGGCCCCGTTGCTGACTGCTGTCACCACAAGAATGGTCATGATGACAAAGAGTATCCATCCTGCTGCCGTTTTGTGCTTGCCACAGAATGACATGATCCTTGAATAGTCGAGGTTATGACCCTTGACAAAGGGAATGGTGGTCTTAAGCGATTTGTGAGCCACTGCTCGGTGCTTGACAACAACTTCTTGCCCGTTTTGCCTTTCTATGGTGAGGTTCTCATTCATCTTCACATCGGGAGAGGCCCACAGCACGAGACCGACGATGAGGCCTATTGACACTTGTCCCACAATCTTGTATTTGCCTTTGAGCCCTTCCTTGTTACGGCGGAAAATCTTGATGAAGTCGTCGAGTCCGCCAAGGAAGCCCAGCCACACCGTCGTGATGATCATCAGAATGAGATAGATATTTCTCAACCTACCGAGCAATAGCACAGGGATGAGGATGGAGACAATGATGATGACGCCGCCCATGGAGGGCACGCCGATCTTCTTTACGCCAAACGGGTCAATCTTGGCATCGCGCTGGGTCTCCGTGATCTGCTTGCTCTTCAAGAACCTGATGAACTTTTCGCCAAACCAGGCTGAGATGATGAGTGACAGGATAAGGGCCAACAGTGCGCGGAAGGAGATGTAGCTCCACATGCCCGAACCTGAGATGCCGAATTGCTCAAGGAATCTAAAAAGATAGTATAGCATAACTCCACTCCTAACTGTTAAAGATCTCGTGCAGCACTTCCTTATCGTCGAAGTGATGCTTCACGCCTTGAATCTCCTGGTAGTCCTCGTGTCCTTTTCCTGCTACGAGCACGACATCACCTTTTTGTGCCATCATGCACGCAGTCTTGATGGCTTCCTTGCGGTCGACGATGGTAATGACTTTCTTCATCTGCTCTTTATCGAGTCCTGCCACCATGTCGTCAATGATAGCCTGTGGGTCCTCAAAGCGTGGATTGTCGCTGGTGATGATGACTTTGTCGCTCTGCTTCACGGCCTCTTGCGCCATGAGGGGGCGCTTGCCGTGGTCACGGTTTCCGCCGGCACCGCAGACCGTGATGACATGGCCTTTTCCGTCGAGCACCTCATGAATGGCATTGAGCACATTCTCCAGTGCGTCAGGCGTGTGAGCGTAGTCAACGATGGCGGTGAAACCCTCAGGTGAATGGATCGGCTCCAGGCGGCCACTGACACTGTGCAGTGTGCTCAGCACCACGAGTATTTCCTCAGGCTCTTTGCCCAACATACAGGCAGCCGCATAGACGGCAAGCAGGTTGGAGACATTAAACTTGCCGATAAACCGCACGCCTACCTCATGGCCGTCGATGTCAAGATACATACCGGCAAAGTGCATCTCAATGATGCGTGCGCGGAAGTCGGCCATCTGGCGGATGGAGTAGGTCTTCACGGTTGCTTTCGTATTCTGCACCATGATCATGCCATTCTTGTCATCGGCATTGGTGATAGCAAAGGCTGATTTGGGCAGACCGTCGAAGAACGCTTTCTTAGCGTTGCGGTAGTTCTCAAACGTCTTATGGTAATCGAGATGGTCGCGTGTGAGATTGGTGAAGATGCCGCCAGTGAACTTCAGTCCGCCTATCCGCTTCTGGTGGATGGCATGCGACGAGCACTCCATGAAGGCATACTGGCAACCGGCTTTCACCATTTCGGCCAAGAGCTCGTTGAGCTCTATCGGGTCAGGAGTGGTGTGGTCGGCCGGGACAGGCTTGCCATCGATATAGTTGCACACCGTGGACATCAAGCCGCAACGATAGCCAAACTCGCGAAACATATTATATAATAATGTGGCGATGGTCGTCTTGCCATTGGTTCCCGTCACGCCGACGAGTTTCAGATGCTTGGAAGGATCACCGTAAAAGAGCGTAGCAACCTTGCCCACTGCGTCCTCAGTGCTCTCTACCTGTATGTAAGTGACACTATCGGCTAAATCTGCTGGCATGTCCTCGCAGAGCACGGCTTTGGCGCCAAGCTCCAGTGCCTTGGGGATGAACTTGTGCCCGTCAGTCTGCGTGCCTTTCATCGCGACAAAGAGATGACCGTCGCCAATCTTGCGTGAATCGATGTTTACTCCCGTAATGTCTACATCCGTACTGCCTTCAATGCGGAGCGGCTTGATGTTCTTAAGAAGTTCCTGCAGTTTCATCTTACTATCTTATTTTGTTATTTCCCTTAAATATATCTCCGATTTTTCTTTAATTTCCCAGTGTGAGCACACACTTTTGTCCTCGCTTCACCCTCATGTTTGGACCGATGCTTTGAGCCACCACTTTGCCCCGGCCTTGGACAATGCATTTCACGCCGCTCGACTCAGCCAGAAAGACTGCGTCGCGGGCCCCCATGCCGTGGACATCAGGCATGACAGACGGCTTGGATACGCTCCGCTTCGAGAGTTTCACACTACCGCGTCTCCGTTCGGCGATGCCCCAGACAGGCTGTGTCTCGGTCTCTCGGAATGGATAGTTGGAGTAAGTGGAGATGCCCAATGTAGAGAGCACATAGTCGGCAGAGAGGATGTTGCCACCCTTTACGTCTGGAATCAGCTGAGAGTCAGGCTCGCGCGCGTCACTGACGCTGTATCTCACATATTTAGCCATAATGCCATCGGCGATGTCCTTAAAAACCTCACTGCTCATCCATCCGAAGGCGGGCAATCCGTATTTCTGAATGCAGACGATGCAACTGTAATAAGGCCGGTCTTTCTGCCCGAACCATCCGGCAAAAGAGAGCAGGCTGTGGGCGGCTCCTCCGTAGGATCCGTTGCTGGCAATCATTGCTGTACCAGTCTTGCCGCATGTCCAGTAGGCAGGACTGTAGGCTTTCTTGCCTGTGCCGTTGAGGACAACTCTTCTCAGCAGGTCCTGAATAATTCGGATGGTCCGCTCCGAGGCAATGTGCTCTTTGCCTTTCACCACCTGTGGAGGGAATGAAGCGATGGTGTCACCGTCCTTGATGGCACTCTTCACAAAGCGCGGCTCCATCATACGGCCGTTGTTGGCAATAGCGTTGTAGAAAGTGAGGGTGTAGATGGGTGGAATCAGAGTCTCGTAGCCGATACTCATCCATGGCAGAGCGGTGTTGCTCCAGTTGATCCATTCACCACGCTTGTTTTTCTTAGGCATTCTGATTACGGGAGAGGCATGGCCGACGATGGGGATTTTCACGCCTGCGCCATTGATGCCTGTACGGTAGATGCCACGCACGAATTTTTCGGGGTCGTTGTGGTAGAATTTGTCAGCCATATAGCTCACGCCGATGTTGGAGCTCACCTCCATGGCGCGTCCTAAGGAGATGGTGCCATAGCCGCCCGTGCGCCAATGGCTGTCTTTCATGTCGCGCCCATAAACGTGCCAGATGCCGTTGCCCGTGGGGATTTTGAATGCAGTGTCGCAGACGCCGTCCTCTAAGGCAGTCATCACCGAGGCGGTCTTGAATACCGATCCGGGTTCCAACAGGTCGCTTACGGCATGGCTTTGGATCTCGCGATAACTGCCATCCTCGCACTTTTCCATATTTACGATGGCCTTGACATCACCCGTCGACACCTCCATGACAATGGCCACGCCCACCGTGCCGTTGATTTCCTGTAGTTTTTTCACGAGTGAGCGCTCCGCCAAGTCCTGCATGCCCACATCGATAGTAGTCACAATATCGCTCCCGTTGATGGGTGGCGTGTCAGTGATGCTGAGGAATTTGCCTAAGACTTTCTGTCGGCTGACAATGCCATAGGAGCCTTTCAGCAGTGAGTCGTAACTCAACTCCAGTCCGTAGCGTGCCGCACGGCCGTTCTCTTCCGTGAGCAGTACGTCGCCGATGGTACGCTTGGCAAGTGATCCGTAGGGATTCTCGCGGGCGTTGAGCTGATCCACATGGAAGCCGCTCTTGAGCCTTGACAGTCGGAAGATGGGTAGTTCGCACACCTGGCTGAAGGTGTTGTAGTCGATGCGCTTAGGCCATATCTCCCAATGGCGCAGGCGCTCTCCCTTATGCGGTCCTGTCGTGCGGCGGCTATGGAAGCCCTTTGTGAGTTCGGCTTTGAACTTTTGTGCACTCTGCTCTGGGAAAATCGTGTGTAGTCCTTGGCTCAGGCTGTCGAGTTTAGCTTTCCATAACGAGTCATTGTCTGCGTCGTGCAGTTGCTGGAAGTCCATGTATATCTTGAATTCCGGCAGCGAGGAGGCGAGCAGCTGTCCGTCGCAGGAAAGTATATTTCCGCGCACAGGCTGTGTCCGCACGCTGTCTTGCCGGACACGGCTCGCCACTTTCATCCAGTACGCCTTTTTTGCCGTCATGATATATCCGGCGCGCGCGAGGACGACAACGGCCAACAGCGTCAGCAAGAAAGCGATGACACTGTAGCGCGGCATGATCTTATCATAATTGAACTTACTCATTATCAGGTACTGTAATCATATAGGGTGGCTGTGAGGGCAACTTCAACGTACTGTCTTTATTGTCCTTAAGCATCTCCAACACGTTGCTCTGCCGGCTTTTCTCGGTGAGTTTGCTGTTGCTCGACAACGCCCTGTATTTGGCATCCTTAAGCTCTTTCTGCAAGGCATCAATCTGGATGATGTCTTGTTGGCAGGAGTAGCGGTTGGCGATGTAGACCACGATGAACAAGGCGATGAGCAGGAAGAGCCACACCTGTCGGTGCATGAACGACGTACTGAGGATGTCGCCACCGAGAATCTTTTTCAGTGAAAACGTTCTCGACTGTGGCGCCTCGTCTTCTGTGGCCTGCTCGCGGATGACCTCAGAGAGTGATTTCTCGCCGTCCTTCTCCCCTCCCCTCTGGTCTTCCGTGGGGTCTGCAGGCTTTTCCGCATCAGCCTTTACGTCCTTTTGAGGCTCTTGGGCATTGTCTTGTTGCGGTTCCTTGTCGTTGCCTATTGTCTTTTCTTTCATCTTTCGTTGCTGGATGATAGTTGTTGGCTGGCCTTCTCTGCCACCCTGAGTTTGGCGCTTCGGCTTCTTGGATTACGCTCAATCTCATCGGGCGGGGGCACAATTACTTTGTTGTTGACCAGCTTGTAGGGACTTGCCTTTCTGCCGTAAACGGGATCTTCCTCCACCTCGCCATTGATGTTTCCGGTCTTCATGACATTTTTCACCATCCGGTCTTCCAGCGAATGGTAGGTGATGACGCTCAGGCGCCCGCCCTGCGCCAGCAGCTGTGTAGCGGCTGTGAGCATCTGGCCGAGCGCGTCCATTTCGTGATTCACCTCTATGCGCAGCGCCTGAAAGAGGCGGGCCATGTCTTTCTTCTCCTTCTCGCGGCGGAAAAGCGGATCGACCACTTGCAGAAAGTCCTGGGTGGTGAGGATGGGTCTATGCTCACGGGCCTTAACGAGAGTGGCTGCAATCTGCCGCGACTGTCGCAGTTCGCCGTAGAGGTAGAAGATGTCTGCGAGCCGCTCTTGGCTGGCTTCGTTCACAATGTCAGCAGCCGTCTTTCCACCTTCACGGTTCATGCGCATATCGAGGGGCGCGTCGTATCTGAACGAGAAGCCTCGCTCTGCGTTGTTAAAATGGTGGCTCGATACGCCAAGGTCGGCTAACAGTCCGTCGATATGCTCCACGTCGTAATAACGCATCCAGTTGCTGAGCCAGCGGAAGTTGGAGTGAACAAACGTGAAGCGCGGGTCGTCGACAATGTTGTTTTCCGCGTCAGCGTCCTGATCGAAGCTGTACAGATGCCCTTTGGCGCCAAGCCTCTCCAAGATTGCGCGCGAGTGCCCGCCGCCCCCGAAGGTGACGTCGACATAGACGCCGTCAGGGCGAATGGCAAGCCCGTCGATGCTCTCCGTCAGCAGGACAGGTATGTGGTAGGTGGCTGCACTGTCAGTCATTGTCAACCTCCTCTTTTATGGTTTTCTTCATAGTATCTTCGATCACGTTGCTGAAGTCGTCTCTGTCCATGATCTTCATGTTGTCAGCCGGCCAGATCTCTATGGTGTCGCCCATACCCACGAATCGGATGGCCTGGCGGATGCCGGCAGCGTCAAGAATGTAGCGGGGAATGAGGATGCGGCCGCTCGCGTCGATGGTAAGCTCTACGACGCTGCTCACAAACGTGCGGTAGGCCATTTGCTGTTTACGGTCCCAACGCGACAGCTTTTGGCGCATCTCGTCCATCAGGTGATTCCAGACGCTTATGGGGTAGAGCACCAGCAGATCTTCGAAGACGTCCTGGCGAAGCACTAAAGACCCTTCGCCCGATGCCGCCAGCACCTTGCGAAACTGAGCAGGGAGGAAGGCTCTTCCCTTTGCGTCGGTCTTTGCCTCTATGTTACCTAAAAAACGCATTGAAACACATCTTTATTGGGACTTACCATTGTATTAGGGTTCAAAGTTACAAACTTTCCCCCACTTTGCGCCACTTTTCCCCACTTTTTTATTGAAATTATGCAGATTGGTAAAATGCCATTACACTTGTTGTTCGATGGCACGGTTGCAAGGGGGCATCATTGAGGGATTTGGCGTACACTGTTTCGTTAACACGATGAGGCTGAGGCTCTTTTAAGATTCTGCTTGAAGGCTATCGGCTACGCCCAGAAATACAGAGGCTCGTGTCGGTTGCCCTCTTTCTTGAGCTTGCCTTGACCGACAAGCCTCGTCAGCCACTTGTCAGCCATATAGCCTGACAAACCAAAACTGTCGCGGATGGCCTGGCGGGTAATGAAGTGGTGATCGACGTGATATTCGTTCAATTTTTTCATTAGCTCATCTTCTGTATATTCAATAGACGAGGTTGCCCTTTTAGAGCGTGTGAAGCTCACGCCCTTTCTGACTTCTCCCGTCAGCGAGCTCTCCGGCAGAAAGTTGATGCCCTTCAGCCATACATCATTGCCGGTGACACGCTTTCCGTCTGTCGGTTGTGACAGTCCTGCGGAAAGACTAAAGTACCCTATTCCAGGGAGATGAAAGCGTCTGCCGCATTCTAATTCTTGCCTGATGTGATACCTTAGGGCTGCGAGTACGGCCTTGACATCGGCGCGGGTCAACGAGCAGGAAGCCTCGATGTTGCCGGCTAATTCGTCGTCGGTGATGGGCGTGCCAGCCTCTAACTGTACATAGGCGTGCCCATTGCCTTTCCCGTCAGCGTTCTTAATTGTGTGAATGTCAAATTTTATTTCCATATTTTCTTAGTGTTTAGTTATCACTGCAAAGTTAGATAATATTTTTGAGATGGCCAAATCCTGCTGCTCAGGTATCCCTTCTCGACCGTCCGGCACGTGTCGGACGATACTCCTGCACGTGCCGGAGAATATCCCTGCACGTGCCGGAGAGTTCTCCCTCACGTGGCGGACGATTCTGCAGCCTCCTTTTCCCCCCATAAATGTTCAATAGAAAAATATTTTTGCTTTTTTACTAATAAAATGAAAGGTTATAAAAAAATAATTGGTATTTTTGCAACGTAGTTTTGTTATGATTCAAGAAAGCATAGAAAAGACAATAGATGTAGAGAGAATCCTGCGCAGCAAGGTTGGCGGCAAAGCCCGTTTCGCGCCACGTTTTCTTGTGAACTGGCTCCGGCGCATTGTTCATGAGGATGAGGTCAACGCTTTTCTCGGTGAGCATTGCGACTTGGAAGGCACGCCGTGGCTGGAAGCATGCGTGAGGTATCTCGACATGAAAGTCACGATTGAAGGCATTGAGAATCTGCCCCGCAAGGACGACGGCAAACGCTATATCTTTGTGAGTAATCACCCGTTGGGTGGGCAGGACGGCGTCTGCCTTGGCTCCATCATCGGCCGGCACTATGAGGGGCGGTTCCGTTACCTGGTCAACGACTTGCTGATGTTTTTGCCGGGGCTTCGACCGGTGTGCGTGGGCATCAACAAGACTGGGCGCAACGGGGCGGAGATGGCTGAGGCGGTGGAGACGGCTTTTGAGAGTGATAACCACATCATCATGTTTCCCGCGGGACTCAACTCGCGCATGATAGACGGGCGGATACACGATATTCCGTGGAAGAAGACGTTTGTCTCGAAGAGCGTCCAGTACCAGCGCGATGTGGTGCCTATCTATTTCAGTGGCCGCAATTCCAACCGTTTTTACCGTATCGCACATTGGCAGGAAAGGCTCGGCCTGAAAGTGAACATCGCCATGCTCTTTCTTGTCGATGAGATGTACCGCAACCGTCATAAGTCTTTCCGTGTGGTCATTGGGAAGCCTATACCCTGGCAGACCTTTGACAGAAGTCGCACGCCGATGGAGTGGGCGGCACGCGTAGAAGACGAAGTGTACCAACAGGCAGGCCCTGGGGGCCTTAAGGCCGAGTAGCCGCAACCAAATAATAGTATCCTATGGAAGAAGAAATTATCCAACCCATCAGCAAGGAGGTACTGAAAAGTGAACTGATTCCGGAGCGTTGTCTACGCACCACGAATAAGAGTCACAACGAGATTTATGTCATTCGCGCTGCCGAGGCTCCCCATGTCATGCAGGAGATTGGCCGACTGCGTGAGATTGCTTTTCGCACAGCGGGTGGTGGGACTGGAAAGAGCATGGATATTGACGAGTTCGACACCATGCAGCGTGGTTGCAGGCAGCTCGTGGTGTGGAATCCTGAAGCAGAGGAGATCATCGGAGGATACCGCTATCTTTTTGGCGAAGACTGGCAGTTGAAGGAAGACGGACAGCCTAATCTTGCCATGAGCCACATGTTCAGGTTTTCCGATGAGTTCATGAAAGACTATGCGCCTTATACGGTTGAGCTGGGCCGCTCGTTTGTATCGCTGGAATATCAGAATGTGCGGAAGAACACCAAGAGCATCTTTGCGCTCGACAATCTGTGGGACGGTCTGGGAGCTCTCACCGTCATTAATCCCCGTTGCAAGTATTTTCTCGGGAAGATGACGATGTATCCGTCGTTTGTGCGCCGTGGCCGCGACATGATTCTCTATTTTCTCCGCAAGCATTTCGGCGACAATGAGCACCTCGTCGCTCCTGTGCATCCTGTGCTCCTTGAGACACCGGAGGAGGAGCTGAGACAGATGTTCTGCGAGGATGACTTCAAGCGTGACTACCGCATTCTCAACCATGAGGTGCGCGAGTTAGGCTACAACATCCCACCGCTGGTCAATGCTTATATGAACCTCAGCCCGACGATGAAGTTCTTCGGCACCGCCGTCAACTATGAGTTTGGTGACGTTGAGGAGAGCGGTATCCTCATTGCCGTCGACGAGATCTTTGAGGAGAAGCGCATCCGACACATCAACAGTTTCGTGGCAGAGCACCCCGAGGCCGTCAGGATGCCTATGCCGAAAAAGATATAACCGTTTATTAACTTACTAATTTTAACCATTATGTCATTTGTTGAAAGCTTTAAGTCAGTAGTATTCCGGAATTATTGTAACTTCGAAGGGCGGGCAACGCGCTCTGAGTATTGGTTCTTTTATCTGGCCTATTTCATTCTCACGATTGTTGTCAGTGGCGTGAGCGTTGTGATTAGCGATTCTCATAACATCCTCTCGTGCATTGTAGTGCTGGCTCTGCTCTTGCCTATGTTGGGTGTCACGTGGCGTCGTCTGCACGATATCGGCAAGTCGGGTGCGTGGTTTTTCATTTCATTGGTGCCCATCATCGGCATTATCTGGCTGCTCATCTTGCTGGTTACACCCTCTCAGGCGGCTCCCAACAAGTACGGTAACGCCCCCGAGGTCTGACCCATTCCAATCTTTCGAACATTTGTTTGAGGCGGCTCACAGAGAGTCGCCCTGTACTGTTCGACACGGTGTAAGGTAAGGCCGTGTGCCCTATCTAAGGGAAAGGCTCAACCCCAAATGCATGAAAGATAAAAAATCAAGGAGCCAAGCTCAATATGAAAAGGGTATGAAGAAAAGTCAGTGAATCGCTATATTGAAGGTAAATGCCCGTTAGACGATTGACTTTTCTTTATAATATCTTTTGTGAATTGTTAGTGAGTCCTCTCAGGGAAGTGATTTACACGATGGGCAATGCTATACCGCTGATCTTCTGATAGATGTCAAGGGCATAGACATCTGTCATGCCACTGATATAGTCGAGTACGGCCATGATGCGTGTCTCCAGGTCGTCGCTGTGAATATCATATTGTGAGGAGAAGCGGTTGATGAGCTGTTGGGAGTGGAATTTCTCTGGATGGACGGCAGCGTTGATGAACGTTCGCATAAGTGTCTCCATGATTTTGTAACCGCTCAGCTCCACATCAAGGACAGGCTTGGAATGGTATATCTTCTCATACGAGGTTTTCACGCACTGCTGGTAGGCTTCGCGCTGAGGCTCTGCGATATGGCTGATGAGGCTCTCCGTGAAGGTGCCGTTGAGGATCTCTTCCTCGTGGGCGACAAATGCCTCCACGCACGCCTGCTCCAAGCAGCCTACGGCGCAGGCGCGGAAATAGACAATCTGCTCGTTCTCGTCAGTGACGCCATCTTCCTTAAGGCGTTTTAGGATGTGTGCGCGGGTCTCTTCGTCAAAGAATCCAAGCAGCAGGTTGCGCGTCTCCTCAAAGGAGAGGATGTGTAGCTTGTGTGAATCCTCGATGTCCATGATCTCATAGCAGATGTCATCGGCAGCTTCCATGAGGTAAACCAAGGGGTGACGCGCATATCTCAGCGGTTCGCTCGGTCCGGATAAGTGGATGATTCCCAATTCGTTAGCTATTTTTTCAAAAATGGGTGCTTCCGTTGTGAAAAAGCCAAACTTGCCGTGCTCACCGGCCAGGCTGCTGCAGCGGGGATACTTCACCACGGAGGCAAGGGTGGCATAGGTCATGACGAAACCGCCCCGACGCCGTCCTACAAACTGGTGGGCTAACAGTCGGAAGGCATTGGCATTGCCTTCGAAATGAGTGATGTCGTCCCAGAAGGCCTCAGATACTTTATTTTTTAAGAAACTTCCACTGTCTTCGGTGAAGAACGTTTGAATGGCTTTCTCGCCCGAATGCCCGAAGGGAGGGTTGCCCATGTCGTGGGCCAGACCAGCGGTCTGCACGATGGTGCCAATCTCTTCGAAGAGCGTACCCCGTAGTTCTGGATGCTTTTCTGTGAGCCGCCGCGCCACATCGTCGCCAAGACTCTTCCCTAAAGACGATACTTCAATGGAGTGAGTGAGACGGTTGTGCACGAAAACGCTGCCCGGAAGAGGGAATACCTGGGTCTTGTTTTGCAGGCGCCGGAAAGGCGCTGAGTAGATAAGACGGTCGCCGTCGCGCTTAAATTCCGAGCGGTCGTCGTGGCGCAGGGAATGACGGTCCTCTTGACCGAGCCGTTTGTTGCTGATGAGTTGTTGCCAGTTCATGATTTCAGCGTGTGTTGTTTCCGGCAAAGTTACAGTTATTTCATGGCTTTTCGTCTTTTTAATAGATAAAATTAAGTTATCTGTTAGGAATTGAGTAATTTTGCACTATTATGGTGAAAATCAAAGTCGTAAACGCAGGTCGGCAGCCCTTGCCACAATATGTTACAAGTCAGAGCGCGGGAATGGATCTCCGCGCCGACATAGAAATGCCAGTCACTTTGCGTCCGATGGAGCGCCGTCTTATCCCTACAGGCTTGCATATTGCTTTGCCGGTGGGCTTCGAAGCGCAGGTGCGGCCGCGCAGTGGACTGGCGCTAAAGCACGGCATTACGGTGCTCAATACGCCGGGAACCATTGACTCCGACTACCGCGGTGAGCTGATGGTGCTGCTGGTCAATCTTTCTAATGAAGATTTTGTAGTGAATGCCGGTGAGCGTATCGCCCAGATGGTCATCGCAAGACATGAGACTGCTGTCTGGGAACCCGTGGGAGTGCTTGACGCGACAGAGCGAGGCGAGGGCGGTTACGGCCATACAGGAGTGAAATGATGAGAAAACACGGACTTCCATTTGCCGCGCTGGCCATGGCTGCTCTCCTTTGTCATGCCTTTGCCGTGTCGTCGATGCCTGAAAAAGAGAAAGAGAAGCCCCATGCGATTAAGGCTTCTTTGACAACCGAACAGGACAGTGTCTTCGCTGACCGTTTCCTTAACGCCTTGCGTCAACGTGAGAAAGGCAATGCAGATTCTTGCATGATGCTGGTGGACTCCTGCCTGAAAGTCAACCCCTCCTCGGCTGTAGCCCACTTCATGCGTGCCGAGTATTATTCTGGCAGAGACAGCGACAGCCTGGCTTTACGTGAGTATGAGGCGGCGGCTATGCTGGAGCCTGCCAACGATACCTATCAGGAACGGGTGGCGCAGATGTATATTGGCACAGGCAATTATGCCAAGGCGATAGACGCCTATGAGAATCTTTACCGCAGCCATCGCGACCGTGACGACGTATTAGGCGTATTGGTTCAGCTGTATCGGCAGCAGCAATCGTATGACAAGCTGTTAGGGGCCATCGACCGCTTGGAGCAGGTAGATGGCGGCAGTGACCAGCTCTCGATGATGCGTATGAACGCCTATGAGATGAAAGGCGATACAAAGGGGGCTTACAACGTGCTGAAGGGCCTTGCCGACAGCCATCCCAACGATCCGGGATTCAAGCTCATGCTCGGCAACTGGCTGATGCAGCACCAGCGCCGGTCGGAGGCTCTCGCCCTCTATACGAGCGTGTTGAAGGATGAACCTCACAATGCCATGGCGCAAAGTTGCATGTATGATTACTATAACGCTGTGGGGCAGGACTCACTCGCCAAAAGCATGATGGACCGGCTACTTCTTGGCAAAGAGACCCCGCAGGAGACGCGCATCCAGTTCTTGCGTAATGCCATCCAGCAGAATGAGAAGGAGGGCGGCGATTCCATGCAAGTGGTCAGGCTCTTCAAGAAGGTGCAGACTATCGTGCCACGCGACACTATGGTGGCTCAACTCAAGGCGGCATACTATACCTTGAAGCGGATGCCGAAAGATTCTGTCGACGATGCTCTTGTGCAATTGTTGCGCCTTCAGCCAGACAACGCGGGCGCAAGAGTGCAGCTTATACAAGATAAGTGGCCGAAACAAAATTGGAAAGAGATCGCCGCGCTGAGCGAGCCGGGCATGCTCTACAATCCCGACGAGCTGGCTTTCTACTTCTTCACCGGCCTGTCACGTTATTATCTGAAAGACGACGACGGTGCACTCGACGCGCTTAAACGCGGCACCGCGGTCATCAACGATCAGAGCAGCACTGACATTGTCTCCGATTTGTACTCTATTTTGGGCGAGATTTATCATTCAAAGGGTAATGATAAGGAAGCGTATGCAGCCTACGACAGTTGTCTGCAATACAAACCAGACAATGTGGCAACACTCAACAACTATGCTTATTTTCTCAGTGTTGACGGCACCAACCTGGAGAAAGCGGAGAAGATGAGCGCCAGAGCTATCGCCGCTGAGCCCAAGAATGCCACCTATCTTGATACCTATGCTTGGGTACTCTACAGACTCGGACGCTATGCCGACGCGAAGATTTACATCGACCAGACATTGAAATTCTCCACCGACACCACTTCTGACAATACGCTTTACGAGCACGCTGCCGCCATCTATGCGGCGTTGGGCGATTACAAGACGGCGGCAACCTTCTGCGAACAGGCTCTTAAGCATGGTGGCGACGCGAAGGCATTGGAAAAGAAAATCAGATTTTACAGAAAGAAATCAAAGTAGCTATGAACATACGACATGAAATAGCGGCAGCCCTCTCATTATTGCTGCTTGCCGCTTGCGGCACACAGAAGTCGTCGGTCAAGGACGTGACGACCCCATCGACAAAGCCCTCAGCAGTGAAGCAGCAGGTGGAGATACCTGAAAGTTCGGGCTTTACGTTTGTACAAAAAGTCAATGACGGCAAGGTGACGGCGCAAGACATTGTTGCCAACCTCACTTTCTCCGCCACGATGGACGGCAAGGACGTGTCGGTGCCAGGGAGCTTACACATGCGGAAAGACCAGATGATCCGTCTCCAACTCTTCGTGCCGATCATCCATACAGAGGTGGGACGTCTGGAGTTCACACCCGATTATGTGCTCGTTGTGGACCGTCTGCACAAGCAATACGTGAAGGAAGACTATCGCCAACTTGACTTTTTGCGTGACAATGGCCTTGATTTCTATGCCCTTCAGGCTCTGTTCTGGAATCAGCTTTATATGCCAGGGGAGAAACAGGTGGATGAGTCCGATCTGTCTAAGTTCAGAGCTGACCTCAACGGCGCAGCGCAGACGGTGCCCGTCAGCTTGGATAAAGGCCGCATGACATACCATTGGGACACCGACAGGCTGACGGGGCGCATTGACAATACAAAGGTCACCTATGTCTCGGAACAGCATGGAGAGTCGACGCTTACGATGAAATATGCCAACTTCAAGCCTCTTGGGGCAAAGTTGTTCCCGGCTTATGAGGAACTCGTTTTCCTGACGTCGGCCACCAAGAAGGTGAAGAAGGTAACGATGGTATTGGATATGGACAACATTAGTACATCCTCAAAATGGAGCACGGAGACAACACTCCCATCGAAATATAAGAAGATTGAGGCAGCCGATATATTCTCTAAACTGTTTAATATGTAATGAAATACATAGTTAGTATATTGCTCGCCCTGACTTTGGCAGTGCCCTCAGCCTTTGCACAGTCGGGAAAGACAAAGACTAAAAAGGTCAACCACACAGTTCAGACAAAGCATCCGGCCAACAGAAAGGCTGCATCTGGACATCATGGAAGCCGGAAACCATCAGCCACTACTTACTCCAACGCGTCCATCAGAAAGTTGCAGAGTCAGAGGGCTGATATTCAGAAGAAGATCAGAGAACAGGAGAAAGCCCTTCAGGAAAACCGTAACAATGTCAGCAAAAAGCTCAACGAGCTGATGCTCATCAATGGTGAGATTGACAAGAGCAAGCAGAATATCAACGATATTGAGAAGGATATCCACCACATCAACGGTAATATCGGCATTCTCAACTCGCAGCTCAAGACTCTTCAGGGACAGCTTAAGGACCGCCAGACCAAGTATATCAAGTCGATGCGTTATATGGCGCGCCACCGCACGGTGCAGGACAAGTTGATGTTTATTTTCTCTGCTAAGAATCTCTATCAGATGTACCGTCGCCTGCGGTTTGTACGCGAATATGCCAACTATCAGCGTGCACAGGGCGAGGCCGTGAAAGCCAAGCAGGTGCAGGTGGGCGTCAAGCACAAGCAGTTGCAGACAGTGAAGGGGCAGAAAAACAACCTTCTCTACAAAGGTCGACAGGAGCATGCGAAGCTGGAGTCTAACAAGAGTCAGCAGCAAGAGATTGTCAACGGCTTGCAAAAACAGCAGTCTACCATCCGCAGTCTCATCGCTGAGCAGCGTAAAAAAGACGCGGCACTGAATGCTGAGATCGACCGTCAGGTGGAGATTGAGGTAGCTAAAGTGCGTGCGCGTGCTGAGGCTGAGGCCCGCCGTCAGGCTGCTGCCGCCGCTGCTGCCCGTCAGCGAAAGGCGGAGGAGCTTGCCCGAAGGAAAGCCGCTGCTGAGGCTGCCGCCCGTGAGAACGCCCGCCGTATCGCCGAGGCCAAGGCCCGTGAGCAGGCCGCTGCTAAGGCCGCTCAGCAGGCGCGCGAGGCTGAGGAGGCTGCCAGAAAGGCGCGTGAGGCTGCAGCAGCAGAGGAGAAGCGCAAAGCCAAGGAGTTAGAGGCTGCTGCTACGGCCAGAAAAGCTGCTGCCGAACAGGCGGCACGTGAGGCCGAGGCCGTGCGTCAAGCGGCCGAGCGCAAGCAGGCAGCCGATGCCGAGCGGGCAAAGAAAGAGATCGCCGATGCCAGGGAGGACGTACAGGAAGAGCGGCAATTCTCATCCGTTGATCGTATGATGAACAACGGCTTTGAGGCCAATAAGGGTCGGCTGCCGATGCCTATTACCGGCAACTACCGCATCGTGAGCCATTTTGGACAATATAATGTCGCGGGCTTGCAAGGTGTCACGCTCGACAACAAGGGCATTAACATCATGGGTGGTGGCGGCTGCAAGGCACGCGCTATCTACGATGGCGAGGTCAGTGCCGTGCTCAGTTATGCAGGCACAGTGGTGGTCATGCTCCGTCATGGCGCCTATATCTCGGTCTATTCCAATCTGAGCTCTGCCAGCGTGAGCCGTGGCCAGCACGTCTCTACTCGCCAGATTCTCGGTACGGTAGGCTCCGACCACATCCTCCAGTTCCAGCTTCGTAAGGAGCGCGCCAAGCTCAATCCTGAGGCGTGGCTGGGAAGATAAAATAAAGTTTCCCACTTTTTGATTTACTTCATCAGGGTCCGGGGAAGACAAAGACTGCCGTCAACAACTTTTTTACCCGATTTATTAGCTGATTCTTCACTTTTTTATTACCTTTGCAAGGTAATAACAAGCTATAAGAAATGGCAGAAAATCAACATTCTGAAGATAATTATTCAGCCTCCAACATCCAGGTGTTAGAAGGTTTGGAAGCCGTGCGCAAGCGTCCGGCAATGTACATCGGCGACATCTCCGAAAAAGGTCTCCACCACCTCATCAACGAGACCGTAGACAACTGTATCGACGAGGCCATGGCCGGCTACTGCACAGAAGTCGAGGTAACCATCAACACCGATGGCAGTTGTACCGTAGAGGACAACGGACGAGGCATTCCCGTCGATGAGCACAAGAAGCTGCACAAATCCGCTCTCGAAGTAGTGATGACCGTGCTGCACGCCGGTGGTAAGTTCGACAAGAACTCCTATAAGGTCTCCGGAGGTCTCCATGGCGTGGGTGTGAGCTGTGTCAACGCACTCTCCACACGCATGAAGTCACAGGTCTACCGCGACGGCCACATCTATCAGCAGGAATATGAAAAAGGCAAGCCGCTCTATCCCGTCAAGATGATTGGCGACACTGACAAGCGTGGCACACGCCAGCAGTTCTGGCCAGACCCCACTATTTTCACTACGACAACATTCCAATGGGACATCGTCGCCCGCCGTATGCGTGAGCTTGCCTACCTCAACGCCGGCATCAAAATCACGCTCACCGACCTGCGCCCCGACCCCGAGACCGGAAAGACACGCCAGGAAGTGTTCCATGCGAAAGACGGACTGAAAGAATTCGTGCGCTACATCGACCGCCATCGTCAGCATCTCTTCGACGATGTCATCTATCTCAAGACAGAGAAACAGGGTGTGCCCATCGAGGTCGCTATCATGTACAACACCGACTATTCCGAGAATCTGCACTCCTACGTCAACAACATCAACACCATCGAGGGCGGCACCCATGTCACGGGCTTCCGCATGGCCTTGACGCGTGTGATGAAAAACTACGCCGACAATGATCCGCAGATCAGGAAGCAGATAGAGAAAGCGAAAATCGAAGTCGCCAGCGAGGACTTCCGCGAGGGGCTCACTGCTGTCATCAGCATCAAGGTGGCAGAGCCCCAGTTTGAAGGCCAGACAAAGACCAAACTCGGCAACAGCGAGGTCTCCGGCGCCGTGAACCAGGCTGTGGGTGAAGCCCTGACCAACTATTTGGAAGAGCATCCCGACGAGGCACATAAGATTTGCGAGAAGGTGATCCTCGCTGCCACAGCACGTATCGCAGCGCGGAAGGCACGCGAGAGCGTACAGCGCAAGAGCGTTATGGGTGGAAGCGGACTGCCCGGAAAACTCGCCGACTGCTCCAACCGTGACCCAAAGGATTGCGAGATCTTCCTTGTTGAGGGTGATTCTGCAGGCGGCTCAGCCAAGCAGGGACGTGACCGCTACACTCAAGCTATCCTGCCGCTGCGCGGTAAGATCCTCAACGTGGAGAAAGTACAGTGGCACCGCGTGTTCGAAGCCGAGTCGGTGATGAACATCATCCAGAGCATCGGCGTGCGCTTCGGAGTGGATGGTGAGGACGACCGCGAGGCTAACATCGACAAACTGCGTTACGACAAAATCATCATCATGACCGATGCCGATGTCGATGGATCACACATCGACACGCTCATCATGACGCTCTTCTTCCGATTCATGCCAAAAGTCATTGAGGAAGGACACCTCTATATCGCCACGCCGCCACTCTACAAGTGCACGTTCAAGAGCAAGATCTCACAGTACTGCTACAACGATCAGCAGCGTCAGGCGTTCCTCGACAAGTATGGCAACGGACAGGAAGGCACCAGCATCCACACGCAGCGCTACAAAGGTCTCGGTGAGATGAACCCCGAACAGCTGTGGGAGACGACCATGGATCCGAAGACCCGCCTGCTGAAACAGGTCACCATTGAGAACGCTGCCGAGGCTGATGAGATCTTCTCCATGCTCATGGGAGACGACGTGGAGCCACGCCGCGAGTTCATCGAGGATAACGCTGCCTACGCCAACATTGACGCATAAAAACGACACTGTGCAGGCAAGAGACATCTTCAAGTAGGCGCGGTCCTGAAGGATCGCACCTACTGCTTTTTCGGGACGTACATCGTAAATAAAAGGACATGATGAGAAGAAACGCTGACAAGAAAGACGGGGAAAGAAGGATAGCCCGTTCTTTTCAATGGGTTTCTGCGTTCTTTGTTTTTTCATTTTTCTTCTTGGGCAAGGCAATAGCCAGCACACCGTGGATCTTCGCGCCACAAGCCGACAGCCTCGCGCGCATCTGCTTTCGGAAAGCCTACATCACGAAAGGCAGGCCACAACAAGCCACGCTCACCATTACCACTACAGGGTTCTGCAAACTGTATGTCAACGAATGCAAAGTTGGCACGGCTCCCTATATGCCCCTTCGCAGTGATGGCAACCAAAAAGCCGTAGAACTCACGTTCGACACGACACCTTACATGCGCCCCGATACCAATGTCGTGGCGGTGCTTTATTCGCCGGTAGGACCTGCCGACACAGAGACCCAAATCGCGGTAAGGCTCTTTGGGAGAGATCATGACCATGCGGTCTTCTGCTACGAAAGCGATGACTCATGGCTCTGTCGGCGTGCCAATTCGTGGATCACGCCCAACGGAGAAGAGATTGTAGACGGGCGCAGCCATGACCAGCAATGGGAAGCCGCCACCATCTACGATAGTGCCTTGTGGCTGCAAGCGAAGAAAGGAACAGCCTCGTCCTCCTGCGCGTATTCTGACCAAGCAGTGCTGCCAGCCATCACGCATATCACCACATGGTATCAGGACAGCATTCTGCAGAACGACATTACGGCGCCAAATGGATTCTATGGCTTCTATAGAGCCACAATAAGGGAAGCAAGAAGAGGAGAAGAAATCTGCCTCGGGCCTCTCCGATACATCTGCAACGGAAGCATGGACGAACAGGCTTACCCACAATTTGGAGCCGCCTACACTAAAGGAATCACTATCAAAGGCAATGTGAAACGATTGACCACCTTGGAAATGATAGAGGTAAACAGAAAGGAGAACTATGAATAACACTATGCCATCGATTACTATCGACAGCGTTAAACAGGCCTCACAATGCCTGAGCCTTGGACAAGACTTAGCTATTATCGACGATGTCAAGTCGATAACGACACCTGATGAACCCAAACGTCTCGGATGCTTCATCTTTGCTTTCTGCGACAAGGGAAGTGTGAGGTATGTCATCGATACAATGCAGCAAACGGTTACGGCAGGCCATTGCATCATCATGAGCTATGGACAAGTAATCGAAAAAGTCAGCATAGGTCCCGATTGTGAAGGGCGCACCGTCGTCATCTCACAGGAGTATGTCCAGGAAGTGCTTTCCGGCATGCGCGACCTGTCCTCCATCTTTCTGTTCTCACGCCTGCATCCAGTCTTCAGCATGGACAGGGAAGAGGTCAGAAGCATCCTCAGCTTTTATCTGCTCATCCGGCAAAAGACCAGCGAGACAACCCACCGCTTTCGAAGAGACACCGTGAAAGCCCTTATCCAGGCTTTTCTCTACGATGCCGGAAACATTTTCTGGAAGGTCTTTAATCAGGAAGACAAGAAGAATACACGGGCCGAGGACATCTTCATGGAGTTTATCGAACTTGTGGAGAAGAACTTCCGACAAGAGCGAAGGGTGAGCTGGTATGCCCTACAACTGCACATCACCCATAAGTATCTCTCAGAGAGCGTCAGGCAAATCAGCCGGAAAACACCCAATCAATGGATTGACAGTTATGTCATGCTTGAGCTCCGTGTGCTCCTCCGCACCAGCACACTGTCCATCAAAGAAATAGCTGAGAAAATGCACTTCCCCAACCAGAGCTTCCTCGGCAAATACTTCAAGCAGCACACAGGCATGTCGCCAAAAGAATACAGGACTTGCTGACCCGTGCTCCAGCCAATGAGTCTCCAAAAAAGATCCTCCTCATTCTTGCTCACGCAACCCGCCCACAAGAGGATTGGGAGTACGGACTGGAAAAATCAGATAGCTGTGTACCCGCCGTCTACTTCAAGATATGGAACTGTGTATGGAAAGGCAAACACGCTTACCCCGAAAAGGTCTGAAAGAAACGGCAGACTCAATGCCCTAAAATCCTCGCAGCCTCGCAGAGCTCCTCATACCACGCCTTGCCGAAGCGGCGGATAAGGGGTCCCTTGAGAAACTGATAGACGCGCATACTGAGTTTTCTGCCCAACGCCACAGCATCGCGGCATACGCCCCACCGATTGTAGTTGATGCCTACCAGCCCCATGTCGAACTGCTTCTCGCGGATAGGATAAAGAGCGCATGAGACCGGCTTGCACCACTTGATGCGGCCCTCGTGGTAGGCGCACTCGAAAGCACAGAGGCAGCAATGCGGTATGGGGGACCCATCGTTAAAGTTGGTGATGTCATGGTAGCAGGTGAAGACGCAGTCTTTTCCGCCCACGATGCTCGTCACGAGGTCGCCGTCGTTGTCGGTATAGGCCACGCCCTGCCTGTCGATGACGCTTTGGGCTGACGCCGAAAGCTCACCCCATACAGCATCGAGATTGTCCTCCATCGCCGCTATCTCATCAAGCGTCACGGGGGCCCCCGCGTCACCCTCGACACAGCAGACGCCTTTGCATTTAGAAAGGTCACAGCAAAAATACTCTGTGATGATGTCGGGAGAGACAAGCACGTTGCCTATCTGCATGATGTGAAGTTCTTTCATTTACACTCGTTTATTTAATGATATTGGTGGCACCAACAACCGAGTTACCAATCAATCTCTTCTTCCCCGTTAGCTTTCAAGTAAGCATTGCATCTTGAGAACTGATGCTGCCCGAACCATCCGCCACGATTGGCAGAGAGGGGCGAGGGATGCACCGACTCAAGGATAAGATTCTTCGAGCTGTCGATAAATCCGCGTTTGCTGCGTGCATAGCTGCCCCAGAGCATATAGACCACATGCTCACGGTGAGCAGACAACGCTTTGATGGCAGCATCGGTGAAGAAGCTCCAGCCTAACTGCTGATGACTGTTTGCCATGTGAGCACGTACTGTGAGCGTAGCATTGAGAAGCAGCACACCTTGGCGCGCCCAGCGTGTCAGGTCGCCATTTGCAGGCATGGGCTTGCCAAGGTCATCGTGGATCTCCTTAAATATATTTACAAGTGAAGGCGGCATCATCACGCCTTCGGGTACTGAGAAACTCAGCCCCATGGCCTGACCAGGCTCATGGTAAGGGTCCTGCCCGATAATGACAACTTTCACCTTGTCGAACGGCGTGAGGTTGAAAGCATTGAAGATAAGATGTCCGGGAGGATAGCACGGACCGTGCCTGTACTCTTGCCTTACGGCATCCGTGAGCTGCCTGAAATAAGTGGAATCAAACTCCGGCTGAAGATACTGTTTCCACGAGGGTTCTATCTGTACGTTCATAAGCCAAAACGTTATCGTGTCTTAATGAAGAATTCAGCGGCATAGCGCCCCATTTCCTTGTAGCCTGCGGCATTGGGATGGAGCCGGTCATGGAGACATAGACCTTGACGAATAGCCGAGGGATGCTTGGGGTCCCGCATGAGTGCATCGAAGTCGAGGAAGCCGTCGGCCTGCTTCTGTGAGCGGATCCAGGCGTTGACGATGCGACGTCCCTCTTCGTGATCGGCATTGTAGTAAGCGCTGCCACCCATAGGCGTGATGGTGGCGAGGTACACTTTCTTGTGCGCCTGGTGACACTTCTCTATCATCTTCCGGTACTCCATGATGAGGTTGTAGGCAGTCACGACACCGTAACTGCTCGTACCGAGGTCGTTGATGCCCTCAAAGATGACGATGTCGGAGACGCCGTGCTGCTCAAGGATGTCGCGGTCGAACCGCTTCTTTGCAGCCTCGCCGTAGCCACTGTAGGTCAGCACGCGGTTGTTGCCGATACCCAGGTTGAGCACACCCCATTGCGTCGCCGCAATTTTCTTGTTGCCTACCTTTGCCTCCTCCTCTTCTTTCTGATGGAACGGTCCATTGAGCCAGAAGCTCATCTCGTCGGGCCAGCGGTCCTGATGATCTGTGGTAGATCCCTTGCCGTCGGTGATGCTGTTGCCAATGATGGCGATGCCGCGGACATTGGTGACCAGCACCTCCAAGGCTGCAATATTGAACCACTTCTCATAACGAAAAGCCTTGGAGAAGTCGGTCTCCGGCGTGCTTGCGCCTTTCAGGATAAAGCTCGTGGTGCGCGAACCCATGTGTACGGTCGGCGACTTGGGTGCGATCTCATAGTTGAGGGTAATGGCCACTTTCTCCAAAGGCTTGAGATCGAAGGCCACGGCATCAGAGAAGAGGCTCTTGCCAGGCGGGATGACCACGCCGTCCTTCCCGCCAAACTTTAAAAAACGCGCCGTCTTGGGCTCCACTGCGAAGGAGTCCAAAGCATGCGAGATATAGACACTACGCAGCACCACTGCCTCCGCAGAATAGATATTGCTCAACTGAAGCCTCACTACCCTGCCGCCTACCGACACCTTTATGATCTGTCTCACAGAGCGATCACTCATCTGATTATTGTAAGGCATGAAAGCCTTGACGGGCACCTGCATGGCCGTGGCCCACGTACCTGTCCACTCTCCAATGACGGCACCATAGCCTACAGGATGGCGTGCACCCGCGTGGACAGACATGCACAGTAACAAGAAAAACAGTAACTTGCGCATCATACGGTCTGCAAAGTTACTGCTTTTCTTCCATTTTACCACAGCAAATGGCAGTTTTCCTACTTCAAGACCTTCTTTCCGCCAACGATATAAATGCTGCCGCTGGACAGCCGCTGGAGGTCATCGCCCACACGCCTGCCGTCAAGCGAATAGATGGCCTGACGGCCTGACGGAGTAACAACTTCAGTGTGTCGGATGTCTGTGCCGGTAGATTTGTTGGCTTTCCACTTCACCACGACGTCGTCTAAGAAGAACCTCCGGTCAGGGATGAACGCTATACGGCACCGTCCTGAGCCCTTGATACGCAGGTTGTAGGTAGTCCACTCGCCTCGCTTCATCGTAAGAAGTCCACTATCAATCAACGTCGTGTTATTTCCTTCTACACTGACGCCCAAGTTAGTGCCATCAGCCGACGCGTTCCAACAAGCCGCGCGGAAAGTGAGCGTAACGGTGTCGGAAGGCAATGTGAAGGTTGGAGACCGCACATATCCAGACGATATCTGGTTTCCTTTACCAAACCGCGCGCACTGACTGGCGCCGTAACGGCAGTCGTCGATAAAGGGAGCCCCCATATCCCAGCCATTATTATCCGGATTGAAAAGACTGGAAGCGATGATGCCACTAAACCTCCCGTCATTGCCGCCTGTGCCTTTGCATTGATCAAAGGTCTCTCTGAAGAGAATGCCGTTTTGTTTCTCATCCTGTCCCGCTGCCGTCTTCAGTACAAAAGAGAAAGCCATAGTGCTGTCGGCATTCTGTTTGATATTCTCAATGGCAACATGCATAAGGTAAGTACTATCTGTATTGGCATTCCACAAGGCTGCGGCAGGCAGTGAGCTGTCGGTCAGGCTATCGAGATCCTTATAGGGATAGGCAACGTGATAGTCCGATTTCTGATTGTCGGCATGGAAGAGAGAGACGCACTCGTGGTCATTATAGGAAGGCACCTGTGAAGCGCCCACATAATACTCCCCTCGTGTGGAATTCACCACATTCCAATACCATATATCCTTATCGTAATCGATATGTTCAATGAGCAATCCTGCGCCTGGGAGTGCCTTGTCAAAGTGCTTCCGCTGCCGGTTCTCAAGAATATAGTATTCGTTGCGGTTGCCTTTATTGTAGACGATATAGGTTTGTCCACCCTCCGACAAAGGCTTCATGTCAGTCACATCCGTATCGCTGTCGAGCTCCACGGGCTGCGTCCATCCGCACACCATTTTTTCATAGCCGGAGTATCCAGCCGGCGTAAACTCATCACCATTGTAGCAGCCTCGTGCCATCAGATCCCACGAGCCCATGCCGAAATTAGTACCGCCACTTGACGTGTCATACATATCGGGGAAACCCATGCAGTGGGAGAACTCGTGGCAGAAAATACCTATTCCCGAGAGTTGTCCCCTATAGCCCAGCTCCGACGCACACGCATAGGTATCGATCTTCACACCGTCAAGAGTGATCGCACCGGTGCTGTCATAGCTCAAATGATCCATGTGCGGCCAAATATAATTACTATCCTTCGCATCGTTCTCACCTTTTCCCGCAAACACTACAAACACTTCTTCTATCTCACCATCGTGGTTCCAGTCGTAGTCGGAGAAGTCCACGCTGTCGTTCACAGCCTTGCACGCTTCCCTAACCATATCAAAGGCATGCATATCCACGCCGTCAGCATCGTTTTGTCCATAGTATGAATAACCATGCGAGAGCGTCACAGGGCCTGCCACATCAAAAACAAGGTTAAAGACCCCACCACTCTGCTCCTTGAAATAATCGCTGACAGAGCCTTTGAAGCCATGCTCGCTGTATCCTTGCTCATTAGCAATACGGTTGAAAAGCGTCCTGGTGTTGCCGAAAGTGCTTTGGTCGAACTTCAAATCAGCAAACTCCACCAGAATGATCAGCGCCCGTTTGATGCCCACAAAAGCAGGAGCACCGTGTCCGAGAGTCCTGAAGGGCAACTCTCTGGCATCCGAACGCTGCTTGGTAGCAATGCGCTGGCGGGCGGCTGCACGCTGTCTTGCTCTCAACGCCATCTCTACAGGAGTGGTCTTCTGCCATTTACCCGAGGCGTCGGCCACATACCGCTCACATTCTTCCGATTGCCACCAATGGACTTTCTCGTCACCGGAAAGCTCCACACTGACGTGTGTGCCATCGCTCAGAACGATCGTCTGAAAGATACCCCGTCTGGCAGGAACTGAAAAGACGGTGGACACGGACAACAAAAGAAAAGAAACGAGAAACAACAATTGTTTCCAAGATCTTAGACGCATATGTTTAAAGGTAATAATTAGTTAATAAGCACATTATTTCTTATTCACTGTGGAGGATCGAGAAGAGGCACTCGACTTTCCGTTGGCAACATACAACCCTAAGAGAATCATCGCGCTGCCCACGGCTGCCATCCACGTGAGACGCTCTCCAAGTACCACCGCACTGGCCACTACCGTGGAGACGGGGTTGAGATAGACATAGTTGCTCACGGCCAAAGCTCCAGCTTTTTGGCTCACCCAGCTCCACAAGGCAAAGCAAACAAAACTCGCGATGACACCTAAGAAAAGCAGATTGCTAAGCACTTCGGGTTGCAGGAGACCCTGCAAAGGGAAACTCCTGGGCCATAACAGATACCAAGGCAGAACCGTCAACAGACCATAGAAGAAGACCTTGCGCGTGATAAAGGCACTGCCGTAATGGCTGAGCTTCTTCAACAAGAGCGTATAGACGGCCCAACAGAGAGACGCCGTGAGCGCGAGGGCATCGCCAAGAGGATTAAGCTTCAAGATGATCTGACCGTTGAAGATGACCAGCGCGATGCCAAAGACCGACAGCAAACTGCCGCCCACAAGTCGCCGCGTGGCCTTCACATCACGAAAGACGGCAAGGGCCAACAGCATAGAGAGCAGGGGAGCCGAGCATACAATGAACGACACGTTGTTGACATAGCCTATCTTCACCGCCATATTCTCGGTCACGAAGTACAGTGAACCACCTGTGATTCCCAGCAAGGTCATCAGTCCCTCGTCCTTCCACGAGCCCGCAAAGAACTGACGGGGAAAGAATATCCACATGCAGACGTAAGCCAACAGGAAGCGTAGCGTGAATATCTCGTGTGCCTCCAAGCCATGATTGAGCAGCACCTTGGAGTTGACAAACGTCACACCCCAAGTGAGTACCACGAGGATGGCAATGAGATGATAGTGCCAAAGACTGCGCAGCTGCTTCATGAGTACTTCTTCCATTACAAATAGAGATTATAAACTCCTAAGCCATAGGGCAAAGAAAAGGTCAGCGACACTACACCCTTTCGGCGTGCGCAAGATGAGTTGCTTATCGGCAAGCGCATTCAAGGCGGTCTTAACACTGCTCGGAGCCGGCAAATGGTACATCCGGATAAACTCCTGACTCAGAGGAGCATCGACCCTCTTTTCATAGGCAATGGCACTGAGGAGCTTCTGCTGATTCTCCGTTAACCACGCTAAATAGTTTTGATAAGTCGCTGTCTGTTCTCCTATGATTTCTTGGATGACTTCATCAACAAGCGCCTTATCTATTCGAGCGTTATGATGATCGAAAATACCGTGAAGTATCGACTGGATATACCAGGTGATGCCTTCTGATGCATTATAAATATAGTGGAATGTGTCGGCATCAATCATGCGTGCGTCCTGACGCAGCATTTCATTAGCAAAGGTCAGATACTTAGCCTCATCAATAGGCTGCAAAGCCATGACCATCGAACTCTGGAAGAAAGGACGGTTAGCGGAAAGAAACATCTCCTCCATCATGTGCTGACGGCTTCCTGAGAAGATGAAATAGACATTCGGAAGAAACTGAATATAAGAGCGGATCAGAGCCTCCGTACCTTTCTCGGGATAGGAGAGGATCTGCTGAAACTCATCGATGGCAACATAACAACGTCTGCCCGATACCTTCATATATTCGAAGATCCGTTTCAGGCTTGCTTCACGCTCTGTCGGCTGAATGTTCAAAGAAAATGTCGGTATTCCCGTCAATTCATCTAATGTCATCGTAGGACGAAAACTACTAAAGAATGCCTGAACATTGCGTAAAGCTGCTTGAGAGACAGTATCCAACTTGCCAATAATTTCATTGGCAAGCAGTTGGACAAACTGCTCTAAGTTCTTCGTAGCAAAAATGTCTATATAGAAACACTTGATACCCTTATCAGCAGCAAATCGATTGAACACATGCTGTATCAGCCCCGTCTTTCCCATACGGCGCGGAGCAATAAGTGTCACATTCCGCTCTCCGTGAAGCGTAGACATCAGCTTATCCGTCTCCGCCTCACGGTCACAAAAATACTCAGATCCTTTATACCCGTAGACCACAAATGGGTTGTTGAGCTTAGTCCTTACCATCATTACGCTTTTCCCGTTACGCAAAGTACGCAATAACGTTATTGATTGCAAAGGTACGAAATACTTTGAAGAAAATCATCATCAAAGAATTATAATCTTACCGCTTTCTTCCACTCTTCTATTTTACACACCGCTTCTTCAACGAGAAATTCGCGCCGGTCTTAATAGGCTTACGAGAATCGAGCGCAAACGGCTACAGCGAATAACCCATTAACAACCTGACTATGACGCAGCCCTCAGCGTTGTCTCAAAGAATATGATGAAAAGAAATCATAAAAAAAGCCATTTTTCTTGCGTGTTTAAAGAATATAACCTATCTTTGCTATTGCAACAAAAGAAGATGCTATGAGCAAGTTTATTAATCCTTTTACAGATATCGGTTTCAAAAGAATCTTCGGTCAGGAAATGTCGAAGTCACTACTTCTGGATTTCCTCAACAACTTGCTCAAATCAGAGAGAGTCATTACCGATTTAACTTTTCTGGACAAAGAGCAGCCTGCTGAATATCATGAAGACAGATCGCTGATCTATGATATCTATTGTAAGACAGACACAGGCGAACGAATCATTGTGGAGATGCAGAACAAAGAGCAACCCAACTTTGTCGACAGATGCCTGTATTACTACTCGCAAGCAGTATCAAGACAAGGGGAGAAAGGTGCGTACTGGAAATACCGTATCGATGCCGTCTATATGATAGCCTTCGTCAACTTTCACATGGAAGGTCTGGGAGAAAACTTCAGAACAGATGTTGTGTTAACCAATAGACAGACTGGCAAGATATTCTCAGATAAAGAGCGGTTTATCTTCCTACAGTTACCCGCCTTTAATAAAGAGGCAAATGAATGTGAGAATGATTTTGAACGTTGGATTTTTGTATTGAAGAATATGGAAGTATTAGATAGAATGCCTTGGGCAGCAAAGAACTCTGTTTTCCGTAGACTTGCGGAGATAGGCGAGGTCAGCAATATGAGTAAAGAGGAACGCATCAAATATGATGCTGCGCTCCGTCATTTCCGTGATACTATCAGCGTGATGCAGGGAGCAGAAGATAAAGGACTGAAAAGAGGATGTTTGGCGACGTCTGCCAAACCATTCTGCCACTCATCACTCATTATCTCATTGTCGTATTTTATATTTGTGGCGTAAGCATCCAAAAGTTCTTGTCACAGCCCGTGAGTTATTTCACAATTGCTATTATCATGGAAGTTCAAGTCTTTGAAATAGTAGGAGAGAACCCCCTTTGTGGTTTTCTCTTGTGAGAGTCAACAGAGAGGGTGAAAAGGAATCAAGTCTCGTTGTGCTATTGTTTCCTTTCAGTCCATTTATCAATTCTCATCCTTAAAACCAAAAGAAAAAGCACAACCTGCATGGGGCTGTGCTTTTAAGTATAGTGATTATAAGGATTGCCTATTCACCTGTTGGACTTGCCGAATTGTCGAAGCCGTGGTTGTAGTCGGTCTCGTGCTGTGGTGTAGCCCATATCCAGTTAGCATTGTTAGCTTCTACTTTCACTTTCGTGTAGCTTGCTACGTTGTTGCCCGTTGTACGGTCAAGCGGCAGATTCCAGCGCTTGAGGTCACTGTATTCGAAGCCCTCACCCCAGAGCTCGAGCTCACGATACTTACGGATCTCCTCAAAGAGCGCATCCCCGGTATTGGTGCAAGTGTATTCAGCATCACGACCGCTCTTGGCATTCAGCTCTACGAGGTTGGTCTGAGCTGCAGGCGCATTGCCGAGGAAGTAGTTAGCCTCAGCCTCTATGAGCAGCATCTCCGAAGAACGGATGAACGGCAGGTAGCCTACACCGGGAGTATCAAACACGAAGAACTTCCACTGGGATCCCATAGGCAGACGGCCTAAGAAATTCTTACCGGCTGAGGGATGAGCTGTCAGGTAAGGTGTGGCGTATGAACTTGTGTAAGCATTGTGAATGCTGTCCATATAGCTGATAGCCTTGTTGTAAGCGGCTACAGTTGCAGGATCTTTATCATCATAGTCGAGGTACACTGTGTTCTTATCGTTGCTCCATCCTATCTTATCCTGTGTGAGGAAAAGGTGTTTTCTGATGTCGGTGTTAGGGATCTGACGGCTCAGGGCATCATTCATCTGTCCGGCTCCATACCACGTGTTGGAAGTAATATAGCCGTTGGCAGAGAACTGTGTACCATAGCTCCAGTACCACATATTTTCAGAAGCGTTTCCGTAGCTACCCATGATCCACTCGGATGTAGGCTTGCAGAAACCCGACTGATAATCGGCGTTACTCATCAAAGGATAGCCTTCACGGGCAGCAGTAGCCTCAGTCAGGGCTGTTTTATAGTCCTGACGTGTCAGTGCTGCACGGGCATAGACAGCATGGGCAACGTTTACATTTGGGATCCAGACCTCAGAAGAACTGCGCTGATAGTTGCTCTTGCTGAAGAGGGAAACGGCATCCTCACAGTCCTTATAGATCTGAGCATAGGTGTCAGCCATCGATGATGGAGCAAGGTCACCTGTCGACTCGTCGAGACGTAAAGGCAGCACCTTCTTGGCGCCATTGTTGCTGTCCTGCCAGCGTGGAGCATAATAGTGAAGGAGTTTCTCATAGGCATAAGCACGGAACGTGAGGGCAGCAGCCTTGTCGTAGTTCTTCAGGTTCTCGTCGCCCGTAGCATGATCGATATTCGCGATAATAGTGTTTGCCTGCCCGATAATGTTGTAATAGTAGTTGTACGGGTATTGTGAGTATGACGTGTTGTTGCGCTGCGAATACTGGAGATTCATAATAGACGCCCATCCCGATGCATATGCATTATAGAGATAGTTTTGCGAACAATAGTTCTCGTAGAGGGAGATGACGCGGTTCTCGCCGGCACAACCTTGGCTATAAGCATACTGCTGGGTGGACATCGTTTTTGCGATACCGTTGAGTGCCTTATAGGCATTCTTGGCTGTTCCTATGGCAGTACCAGTACCTATCGACTTTGTCGGAGTAGTGTTCAGATAGTCGCTGCCGCAGGAGGCCAGTATGCCCGCACCAAACACGAGGCAACCGGCTATGATGATATTGATATTTTTCATGTTATTGATTCCTTATATTAGAAGTTAACCGCCAGACCGATGTTGAACACACGAGAGGTGACATAAGTAGTCTGCACGGATCCGATGTTCTCCGAATTGTTACCAAGGTTGGTGTTAAGATACTGTGGATTCAGACCCTTACGTGCAGAAAGCGTGAAGAGGTTCTCGGCACTGAACTTGACCTGTACGCCGTCGATGGCACCTGCAAAGCAGTTGAGCCAATTCTTCGGAAGGTCATAGGTGAGGCTGAGGTTCTTGAACACAAGGTAAGAAGCATTGGTCAGCCAGCGGTCACTCGTAGCATTGAGCTGTGTGTCGCGGTTGAAGTCGAGACGTGGCACCCCATTGGGATCAATACGGTCAGAAGAAGACTCTGTCATCCCCGCGGGTGCGGCGGTCCAGGCATTGGCAACATCAGCATGCAGAGCTGCACCATTAGTAGCTGAAGGCACAGACATCAGATCGGCATAAATGCCATCATAGATCTTGCCGCCGAGCGAATAGGTGAACAGCATAGAGAGACCCAGACCCTTCCACGAGAAGTTGGTGTGGAACGAACCGTACACGGCCGGGTCGGCGTGGCCGTGATAGTCACGAAGACCGTAGGTCGTATCGGTGGTATAATCGGTACCGTTGATCGTCACGAGCTCCCCCGCATTCTTCGCAGCATCTTTCTTGGAGGTGTCGAGCGTATAAAGAGAGTTACCGGTCATCTGGTCTACACCAACGAAATGATAGGTATAGAAATCGTAGATAGAACGGCCCTCAGCATAATTCTGCATGCCAGACAGAATTTTGTTGCCGCCAGGCAGCTTGATGATCTTGTTGCCGTTGAAGGTAGCATCAAGACCGGCATTCCAGCGGAAACCTCTGCTCTTGAGAATATCCACGTCAGCAGAGAGCTCAAGACCCTGATTGCGGATGGTGCCGATGTTCTTGTAGACCGTGAGGTTGCTTGACTGATCATTGTAAGAGAACGCACCTGCAGAGTAAGGCAGACGCACGGGGAAGAGCAAGTCCTTATTGCGACGGTTGAAATAGCCCACCGTGAAGTTGAGATGGTCGAAGAGACGACCCTCCAATGCCACATCAATGGTCTGTGCTGTCTCCCATTTTATGTCAGGAGCAGCAAGGCTCTGTTTCAGGAACGCAGCGTTACCGCCATTCTTGTCGATATAGTAAAGAGACTGATAAGCGTAGAGCCCCACACCGGCATCATTGCCCACCTCGCCGTAAGAAGCACGGAAGCGGAGGTCATTGACCCAATCGATATTCTCCATGAAGTCTTCCTTCTTGACGTTCCAGTTACCACCGAACGAGAAGAAGTCACCCCAACGGTTATCGGGACTGAAGCGAGAACTGCCGTCTCGACGCCATGAAGCATCAAAGAAATATTTCTCATCGTAGTTGTAGCGCACGCGTGCCATATAAGACTCTGTCTTGTAGTCGGAGTTGTAACCGTTCAGGTACGAGTTTGTGAGGAAGTTACTCATAACGAGAATGCCGTCAGCAGCAGCATTGGTGTTCATACCATTGCTCAGGCGCATCTTGCTGGAGTTGTTCTCATGTCCGAGCATGGCGTCCACATGATGCTTGCCGTACTCATGCGTCCAGTTGAGGAACTCCTGCATGGTATAGTCCTCATACTCATAGTCGTACTGTGTCAGACGACCGTTGTTGGTAGCACCGTCGCCGATGTTGGGGTTGTTGTATTGCATGCGGTTGTTCGTACGGTTGTTCATGTTGCCGCGTGCTGTCAGACTGAAGTCGTAGGGCAGGTTGAGCGTGAAGTAAGCCGTAGCGTCAATGGTGTTGCGGCGATACTCATTCACATCGTTGCGCAGCTCGTAGGCGATGTTTCGGTTGGCAAGGTAACCCGAAGTTGTATCGTACTGCTTGTTGCCATTCGCGTCAAAGGCATAGCTGCCATCATTGTTGTGCAGGAAAAGCGGATAGACCGGTGCCATCATACGAGCCACATAGAAGGGATTGGCATAATAAGAACCGTATGCTTGTTCGTTTCCATGACGCTTCGAAATAGAGCCGGCGAGGTTCACGCCCGTACGCACCCATTTGTTTGGTGTGTAGTCGGCATTGAGCCGTGCGGTATAACGCTTATAGTCGGCAGCGAGCACATAGCCGTTCTCCTTGGTGTAACCCACAGAAGAGAAGACGCTTGCCTTCGAGGTGGAATAAGATCCGGAGAGTCCATAGTCCTGACGGCTGCCTGTACGCTGGATATTGTCTTCCCAGTCGAGATCATCATATCCGGAACGCACGTTGGCGGTGACGTTGCCGTTGGCGTCAAACAGCTTGTCATCATCGGCATCGAAGATGTTGCGCTGCACGACATCGCGGATGACATGCGAAGAGGCATAGGCGGCTGCGTTACTCTCGCTCATATTCTTCGCTCCGCTCATCATGCTGTGCTTCAAAGCCTGCCAGTAAGACTCCATCCAAGGCTTTGCGGAAAGGCGGTCATACTCGCTGATACCACGTGAAGACCAACCCTGATTGACGTTGAGCGTGAGGTTCAGTTTTTCGTTTCCTTTACCGCTCTTTGTCGTGATGATGATGACACCACCGGCAGCACGGTTACCGTAGAGGGCTGCAGAGGCTGCATCCTTCAGCACCGACATGGAAGCGATATCGTTGGGGTTGAGGTCCGAGATATTACCGTTGTAGATAGTACCGTCAACGACATACAATGGGTCGTTGGAACCATTGATGGTTCCGATACCACGGATACGGATCTGCGGTTCCGAGCCCGGCTCACCGTAAGAGCTGTTCACCTGGATACCCGGCGCACTGCCTTCGAGCGCCTGAAGAGCATTGGTAGAGACGTGTTTCTCAATGTCCTTTGCATCAATAGCAGTTACGGCACCGGTGATTGACTGACGCTTTGCCGTACCATAAGCTACTACAACGACATCGTCAAGAGTGCGGTTGTCGGCAATCATCGTTACCTTTATGCCCTGACCGGCTTTCACCGTCTGGTTTTTCATGCCGATATAGCTGATATCCAACTTGGAGTTAGCAGGAGCGACGATGGAAAAATGTCCGTCCGTATCAGTAACAGTTCCGGTCTTTGTGCCTTGAACTCTCACCGCTGCCCCGATAACAGGGTCACCGTTCTCGTCAATGACGGTTCCGGAGACTGTGGATTGCGCCAGTGCCACTCCCGTCATCAGGAACAGACCGGCTAAAAGCATCGTAAGTCTTTTTAGCATAAACTCTCTGTTTTTAAAAATTATATTATCTTTATTCTCTCTTGTTGTCTTGTCCCCCTGCATACCTCGGGAGCGGAAACGGATAAAAGTATATTATACTCTTAACTCGTGTTATCCCTATGGGATTAGATTGCAAAATTAGCTTAATTGGATGATTTGGCAAAATAAAATTTAAGAAAACTGCCTAATTTTAACATTTGATCTGTCGATCTGTCGCAAAGAACCCGAATGTCTTTCATTTGGACGCATCGAGGGAAGATTCGGCACGTGCCGGAGAAGCGTACGACACGTGCCGGAGAAGCGTACG
>ERZ772881.445-NODE-445-length-46584-cov-4.788841_pt1 | contig 46584 bp, 40 predicted proteins | sample MGYA00580581_ERZ772881 | MGnify/ENA primary metagenome ERZ772881 (study PRJEB29015, sample SAMEA2737668) | human gut metagenome | biome: human gut; feature: human-associated habitat; material: faeces | place: China | collected 2012 ...
ACCAGCTCTTTTAATATATATACAACAGCCTATCTATTCATTTAACGGAAGAACCTAAAAAGATGGTGGTATTATAGTCATGAATTGCTCAGGCAGCCATGAGAATGCGGCGTAATGGCCACTGTGCAGGGGAACTCCATCCTGACCAATGGCTATTACGTCGCATTTTTATTTGGCCGATTTCCTATTTGATGCTAAAATCCACGAGCACAGCTTTATGGTCGGTAGGCCATACACCGACGGGTAAGAGGAATTCGTCATTGCTTTCCTCCATTACCCTCTTGCTGCGCACAATGCTCCCCCGAGGGCCTACAACCACGGCCTTTACAGGACGAAGGCGCTTGTTGGCACGATAATAAATATAGTCTATGCGGTCACGCTCGTCAGCTTTCGGGGCCCACGAAAGGCGAGACACCGGCATCAAATTGTTATCGGCCGGGAAAGTAAACCCTGGACAGGACTTTACATTGGGGTGAACCATTCGGTAAGCATCTTTAAAGCCATTCCGGTAGAGCATGGATGAACAGTCCCATTCCACAACGGCACCGTGATGGTCCCAAAGTTCCTTTACCGCCGGCTTCCAGTCCAGATGTGACGGTTCATTAAAATCTCCCGACAGAAAGACAAACCTTCCGGCAGCAATATCTTTCCCCGAGGCATCCAGAAAGGCACGTATGCCTTCGTCACGTGTCGAAAGGCGGTTGGCCTGGCTAATCAGCTTACTGTCCGTTACGGGAGCGTCAAGAGGCTTCCAGGTTACACCGTCATATCCACGCGGAAGATAACATGCATAATTCGTATAATCGAGATGGGCAGCATAAACGGCAACGTCCTGGCCCAAAACAGAGGTTATGCATCTGAGAACAGAACCGCCAGAGGAAAACACTTCTGTCTGCTCCGAGATGGGGCCTTTGGACAAGACGGCAACATCAAGGTTGGTTGAGTCGTTGCCATGATAAGCCACACCTTTGGTTTCAAGTGCCTTGACCAACTTCGGAGTAAAGCGGACCCCGTTGTAATTCCTCACCTCGCAGAGCACGACGATGTCGGCGTTGGAACGGACTATTTCGTCGACTATGCCCTTAAAGCCGTCCTTCACCATTGTACCTTCCTGCCATATGTTCATTTCAAAGAACCTCAAGGTAACGGCCTGTGCCGCCATCCTGAAAAAACAGGCCAGTATCAGAATAATCATTGTTCTCATGCCGCTTACTTTAAAATCCACATTACTGCATTAACGTCGTCATCGCCATTATATTGTCTTTGGATGGCTTCTTCGACATTCTTCTTGTTATAGTCAAACTCTGATGTAGGATAAAGCCATCTGAGCGGTATTTTCGTTGGCTGGTCAGAGTTCATATTGGTTTCCGGGTTTATGGGGAAATCAGGATAACCGGTACGACGGTAGTCATAATAAGGAATGTACGCTAACTGCATGAACTCGGAAACATACTTCTGTTCCATAACCTTCCTGAGGTCAGATTGGAAATCGCCCGTTAACTGTATTGCTTCATAATTAAGAAAGTTGGTGATGACCTCGTCGGTTATTTTCATACCGTGGTTGTATGCCGCGTCGTCCGGCGTATGGTCTGCCGTAAATCGCATGGCGGCTTCAATGCCTCGCTTGTAATATGTCACAGGGTCAGGTATCCAGCCTCTCAATGCCGCTTCGGCGAGAATGAAGTTCTGTTCGGCGTAACCAACGACGATGTATGGTTCGCCCGGGGTATAATACATGTAGCGGTCGTTAAGTGAACAGTGCTCCCCTTTGCTAAGAACGTCTTTCAAATAGTCGAGAGGCTCTGAAGGGTCTATGCCCGGATAGGCTCCCCATTCGTTTTCTTTCAACCCCTCCCTGAGTTTTGCCGCCGACGGGGCCGCATAGTAGAAGAGGCGGTAATCCTTATTCTTTTGCAGAATGTCTATCAGTGTAGTGGACACGATAGGATACAGCGTAAACTTGTTCTGGGCATGATTGAACGGATACATCTGTCCTTCTTTGGACGAGAACACCAGCTGAAGATTGTCATCATTCGATTCCATTAGGTCGCCCCTTGCGACAACCTGGGCGAACTTCTGCCTGACGTTAAGGTCACTGTCGTCAACTTTCCCTGACAAGTTTATCAGCACTCTGAGCTCCAGCGCAGTGATAATCTTGGCCCATTTGGCATGTTTGCCGCCAAGGACAGGGTCGCCGGTGAAGTCGGTTGCTCCTGACATCAGCTCATAAGCCCTGTCAAGATCCTTGAGGAGATAGATGAAAACGTCTTTCTGCGTGTCATATTTTGGCGTGAATTGTCCGTTGGCCCCCTGAAGGATGTCCTTGTATGGAATGTCACCCACGCTAAGGGTATAGTTAAACAGCAGGAAAGCCTTGAGAAAGAGGCCAAGGCCACGGTAGGCCGCAGAATCCTGCGGATTGGCCAAATCTCCCATAAGCTGGTAGTCTTTCAGGCGTGTATATCCATCAAAGTTCTCACGGCCGAAACCGTTGTACTGTGCATCCTCAAACCCTTCAGCCCATCCAAGATACTTGCTATAGAACTGGTTTTGTACAAACGACTTTGCCGTTGGCTGCTTGACAATGCCCATGATGGCTCCGGTGGCGAGCAGGGTGGACGTTGCTTTTGTTGCCGCGTCCGGGTCGGTGTTCAGGTCATCAAAGTTGCCTGTACAAGACGTGAATGGGAAAAGGAGTATGGCAATAAGCATACCGGAAATATAATTTGCGTATTTCATAATCTCAATCATCATTGAATTAGAATGTAAGTTTCAAATTGAATCCTAAATAGCGAATGGATGGAGAATTCAGGTTCTCCGAAGCCTTGTCAGGATCAGAGAAGCGGAATTCCTTTGTCCATATGAGCAAGTTCTGTCCGATGAAGCTTATGCTGGCACGCTCGGCATGAAACTTCCTGCAGAACGACTGTGGCACATCATAGCTGATGGCCAACTCGCGAAGTTTGAAAAACGTCTGGTCGAGCAGGTTCTGCGTACGGACGCTGCCTATGTACGGATTCATCTTCAGCATGTACGACTCATAGGAAACCACCTTGTCGTTAGGAGCAAACACGCGGTCGTCACGCACGATGTTGCCGTCGCTGTCCCAGTCGGCACTTCCCGATACCACCTTGACCCCTTTTCCCACGAAGGTTTTATTGCCGTTTACCACCTCTTCATATCTGTATTGGTTATCGCTGTCGGGATGCACGCCCGAGTTCCACATTGCCTGGTCAATAACCGAATGCGCAATGCCTCCTGTCCTTCCGTCAACCGATAGGCTTAACGTAAAATTCTTCCACGATACCGTTGTGTTGAGCCCCCATATCCAGTCGGGCTCAGAATAGCCCTGGACGGTGGCGTATGGATTGTACAAAGGCATGCCGTCGCTGCCGTGAACAATGTTACCGTCAGGGTCGCGCTGATAGTCATAGGCCGATACCCAGTCCCAGCGCTTGCCTTTTTTCACCCAAGGATGCTGCGTGCTATAAACAGGGTCTACCTTTCCGTAATAAAAGCGGTCACGTGACCAGTTGAATGTTGCCGACCATACGAGGTCCTGATTCTTGACAATATCGCCGGAGAGAACAACCTCCCAGCCCTTGCGGACCTGCTCTTCCTCCATGTTGATAAGGGTGTTGGTATATCCGCTCGTGGGCGTAAGCCCTGCCGAACGGGTATTATTGTAGTTGAGTTTATGATAGTAAGTTAGGTCGAAGCGCAGGCGTCCGTCAAGGAACTGTGCGGCTGTGCCAAGCTCGTATGTGCGCGATGCCGACGGGGACAGGACGGCGTTGTGAATGGTTGACGGCGAATATACGGCCGTCATGTTGTCCCATACGTTTGTGGCCAGGGAGTAGGCATTGTTTATGGAGTAAATACCCATGTCATGTTTCGTCTGCGTCCATGCCCCTCTTATCTTCCAGAAAGAGACCTCCTTTGGCAGCGGGACAAACTGTGACAGCACCACACTTCCGGCAACGGATGGATAGAAATATGAACGCGTGGCAGGCGGGAGCGTTGACGACCAGTCGTTTCGTCCGGTAAATTCAATGAACACCGTGCTCTTCCAGGAAGCGGCAATCTTGCCATAGAGGGAGTTGACCTGCTTGTGGCTTTCCGACTTACCCGTCGTGGGAGGGTCAACTGAAGCGTTGAGGGAGTAATACCCCGGCACAAGAAGCCCCCCTGACGTTTCAGAATAAATACCGTCATCTTCAAAGTAGTAGATGGTGCCACCGAAAAAACCATCAAACTGAAAGTCCTTATATTTATAGTTGCCCAGCAACATGGCATCGGTATTTGAACTGAGCCCAGTGTATCTGGCGTAGTGGTAATACCCTTTTTTGTTTCCCCAGCCGCTGACGGAACCCACAGGCGTTTGATACTCATCCTTCTCCGTGTAAGTGTCTATGCCGCTGCGCAGCGTGAGCTTCAGCCACGGCAGCAGCTCATAATTCCCGCTGAAAAAAGCATTGGTAACGTCATACCTCTGCTTGTGGGTTACCTCATAAGCCATATAATAAGGGTTGTCGTACCAGCTGCGGTCCATCCAGTTCGACTGTTCGTCCTTTTTTACCCAGTAGTTTCTGTAGTCGCGTATGTCAAATTCCGTTCCGCTCCAGATAAGCAGATTATACAGATAGCCGTTGCCACCGTACCCCGTACCCCCGTCGTTAGGGAAGAAACGTCTGTTATAGGTGACACCTGCCTCGCCGCTGAATTTCTTATATTTGAAATGGCCGCTGACGGCATAGGTAAGCTTGTTCAGGCGCTCATTCGGCCACTGCCCCTTATTGTACACGTAAGTGAGCGACGAACGCACACCGCCGTACTTACCGTTCTGCTCAATGCTGAGATTGTTGTTGGTAACAAAGCTGAATTGCGAGAAATTCTTCAGGTTGTCCTTTCCCTTTGACACCAGCGGCATCACTTCCCACTCGTACGTCTGCGGGTTATACTGGCTGGCCTCACGGCCTATATCCAAACGGTCGCCCCATACATAGTCACCCGTTTTGTATTTACCGCCTGAACCGGAGCTATAACTTGTCTGCACCTTCGGAAGCCTGAGAAATCCGGCATTGAACATCGTGCTGCTGTTGAACGTAACGCTGAAACCTTCTTTCTGCCCGTGCTTGGTTGTAATCATGATGGCACCAGAGCCTCCACGGTCACCATAAAGGGCCGAGGCCGTGGCTCCCTTCAGCACACTCACCGACTCTATGTCGTCCGCGGCAATGTCACGCAGGGTGAGGTTATGATACGGCACCCCGTCAACAACCAGCAGTGGAGTTTCACCCCGAAGCTTGATGACCGGCGCTTCATTGAACTCCGTACTGTTTTGAACGTTCATGCCGGCTATCTTTCCGGTCATTGAGGCAGCGACGTTCGTCGACTTCACTTTCGATAGGGCATCGCCCTCGAGCTTCTGGGTGGAGTAGCCCAGGGCTTTCTCCTCACGCCTGATGCCCAGTGCCGTAACGACCACTTCGCTCAGCTGCCTGCTGCTCTCCGTCAGGGTTACCGTCATGCCGTCGACCGCGCGCAATGTCCTGTCCTGGTATCCAATATAACTGATATCCAGCATGGCGTTCAGGGGTGCTTCAAGCTGAAAGTTACCCTTCGCGTCCGTAATTGTTCCGAAGGACGCGCCGTGCACCTTGACCGTGGCACCGATGACAGGTTCACCCTTGCTGTCGCAGATGTGTCCCCTGAAACTTTTTTTACTCACCGGCTGTAAGGGTGACGTGCCATTCTGCCCCTGTGGCTTGAAGACGCGCCTGATGACAACGGTTTTCCCGTTGATGTCAAAGGTCAGGCCATCCTGCCCCTTCAGCAGCCTTTCAACGATGGGGCGGATTGTCGAGTTCTTTGCCTCCAGCGACACACGCCTGTTCAAGTCAAGGTCCTGTGAAGAGAACATGAAGGAATAGCCCGATTTCTTCTCCACTTTGTGTATCGCATCCCTGAGCGTGAGGTTGCGGATACTCAACGTAATGTTCTGCGCTGCAAGCACCATGCTGAAACAGCACGCGGCCGCTGCAACGATTAGTTTGGTTTTGATTCTCATAGGATAGATTGAATTTTATTGTAAATGAAAAAATTTTTAGCCTACGGCAGTCATGCCATATCAATGAAGGTTTTGACACGATATTAAGATGACACCGAATTCGCGGGAGGTGGGTAGGAGAATTACTGAATAAAAAAATCCATGCCTGTAATTTGGAAACATGGATTACGCTTTTTGCCCTACATGGCTTTTTCTTCATGAAGGCATGCCACGGTTACCTGACGTAGTAGGTGCCGTTTTGCTCCGACACGTGTATCTTTCCTGTTGAGCTCATGTTGTGGAGAATGTTGTCAAGTGATTCCTGTTCAACGTCCAGGTTACAGTAAAACCTGACAGAGGCCGCACCAGGCGACACGACAATTCTTTTTCGGTAGTATTGTTGAAGGCTGCCCATAATCTCTCCAACGGTTGCGTCCTCGAACCTCATGCGTGAAAGCGTCCACAGCCTGGCATGCTTGGCATTGACCGTGTTCCTGGTCATTTGCCCCGTGAGGCGGTTATACGTCATGCGCTGGTTAGGCACGAGCAACATTTCCTGCCTGCCGCCGATGAGCGACAGCCTGATGCTGCCTTCCACCAAGTCGGCCGTAACGTTTGTTTCGTACCGCCTGTTACGGAAATTGAACTTTGTACCCACAACGGTCAAAGACAGCTCTTTCGACAGAATACGGAAGGGGAGGCGCTTGTTCCCCGCTACCTCAAAATAGCCTTCCCCTGACAGGGTAACATCACGATTGCTTATGCCGTATGCCTGCCCCCATGTAAGCTTTGAATTGCTGTTGAGCCACACTTTTGTGCCGTCAGGCATCGTGAACAGGGCCTTGCCCCGGCTGCCGGTCTCCGCTGTCAGGGCACGGCCGTGCGGCTGACATACATGGCTGCCTATCAGGAATCCGGACAGAGGCAGCAGCAAGAGCAGGACAACTACCGCCACGGCAAGCCACCGGTGAATGACCACGCGGCGAACCGGCGCCGCGCCATAACCCTTTGCCCTGATTCTGCAAAGGGCTTCGTCAACGCTTTCTTCAGAGGCCGACAAATCGCATTGGGCTGCATACCAGGCCTGTAACTGCCGGCGGACATATGCACGGTGGGAGGGCCGTTCGTCCATCCATGCCGACAACCGCTCATACTCCCGCGGGCTTGCCTGGCGGGTGAGGCAGTCGGCAATGAGGTCGTCCATTCTATTGTATTGTTGGCTATCCATTTTGAAACACTCCTTTTAATATATGATGTAAACTTCACGGCTTGCGGGTAGGACACTTAATCCAATTCACGCGAAAAAAATAAGAACCATAAGAAATTTGGACAAATGTTTCCTGAGAATACGCAACGCCAACTTCATGTGATACCTCACCGTGTTTACCGATATGTCAAGCTCCCGGGCTATCTCCTGATACGATTTGCCTTCCATCCTGCTTTTAAGAAAAACGTTACGGCTTTTGTCCGGAATGTGGGCCATAGCCTTCCTGGCCTCTTCGCCCAGTTGCTCCTGAAGAAGAAAGTCCAAAGGGTTGTTCGCGTCCACGAAGGCTTTGTCAACTATATCCGAGAACCGCCTGACGACACTCCATGGCAGCCTGCCGCCACTGCCTGAGCCGTTGTTTCGGATATAGTTCAAGCTGGCATTGCGGGTGGTAACGAAGAGGTAATCCCCGAAGTTCCTGATTTCAGGAAGCTGCTCCCTCTTTTTCCAAATGCCGAGAAACACATCATCAACAACTTCCTCTACGGCATCCCTGTCCATGACAATCTGGCTGACAACGACGCACATGGGCTTGTAGTAGATGCGGAATATCTGGTCGAAGGCGTGGCGGTCGCCACTTCGAAGCAATTTTATCAAATTACTTTCATCATTCATCCATTTCAGTTCTTTTACCCAAAGCAGGCCTCAAATGGATAACGCAACGGCTCCAGAATTATTTTATGCCCGTCATATTTTGTTTGACGGTTTTGGGTCGGTTCTTAAATACTACTGGCACTGAGTAGTTATATAGAAGAAAACTGCCGACCGAAGCAACAGTCACACGAGCAAAAATAATTCAGTTACCGAATAGTACTCCATCGTTACCTAGGTGAAATCGGGTAATGGTTTAGTAACTGAACTTCTGCCTGAATCAGCATATCCCCGCCCTTTACAAAGGAGGCAGTTTTATGCAAATTGTTCCGTTTCCTGCTCATTATCAGTCAGTCAGTTTGCATCAACTTAGATTTTTCTTCATTTTTAAGGATTAGTTACACTGCTGACAATTGCCAAAATTATCAGCCAATGACGCCCTCGCTTAGGGAGCCCCCAAGGCCCAACACAGAAATGAGAATGTCGACCTTGAGCTCCATATGGTCATCAATGCTGCGTTACCTTGATATCTGCAGAAAAATCGTTCACCATACCGCTTAGATAAAGTGTTCGTTTTTTCCCAGTAGTATTGGGCAATGCTGTAATCTTCAATACTTCCGTGTATAGCCTGAATTTTACGGTCAGCCAATCATACGTAGCAATTATGGTGTCATTCTCTCCCTTAGAGTAGGTTGTGTTCCCGTCACCGTTGTAGTCATGGATCTCCACATGGTAGCATCCACTTGTTCCGGAACAGACCTTTGTGCCACCATCTTTCTCAAACGTTATATGAGACGGATAGCCATAGTTATCTGTACTTCCACAGGCTACAAGTAAGAGTGATAATAATAAAGATATAAGATAAATTTCTCTTTTCATATTTGCAATTATATTGGCTTCTTGTACGTGATTATACGAATATGATGATTAAACTTGGTCTTGTCTCTTTTTTCCCAAGGATAATCATAATCATTCTCATTGCTATTGAGTTTGAAAACTCCATCGACATAATATCCATTACAGTGTCCTCTCCATCCGAAATCGCAATGTACCATTCGACATGTATCAGTTATTGTACTTGTGCCAATTAGGCTTCCGTTCCTATATTGTTTTGTAATCTTCTGTCTGACCCCCTTACTGGGTGCTCTTCTCTTATGACCAAAAAGAATACACATTCGTTTCTTGGGATAAAAATCGTTTTATATCTCTCCAATCTGTATAGGTTGTATTTGTGGTATAGGAATTGTTATTTCGACCACTGCCTGTATATATCTCATCCATAGCATAATCTACACAATAGGACAAAGCAATTCTTTCGTGATTGTATCTTGGATTTGCAATTGCCCTTGTTGCTGGCATACTATCTTCTTCTGAGAAATTTCCAACCCAATTGTCATCTTGTGTTTCATCATAGGTAGAGAAAGTGTTTGGATTTAAAAACACTTCATCAGGATAATCACCTACCGTGAATAACCCATTACCAGTAGTTGGATAATCTGGATCTATATAATTCTCTTTATTCTTGAAAAAAGATGCTACAGCATCTACATCCTCTTTTGTTAAGTTACTCTTGTCAGCTACAGCAATAACTCGCTCCTGAATTCTATCATCTGCTGCTAAAACAGCGAAACCGCTATTGTCAGAGAAGTTTGCGATGTATATAACATTCTCCGCATCTGTGGCCATTGCCCGTGTTGCAACGTTTTCCAACTTCATTGGGATTACGTTCATAACCCTTGGGAGTGGACTATTCGACCTTGTCATACTACCCTTGAGGAAATCATTAAGTGTAGATAATGCTTCCTCGGCAGTAATGGCATGTGAATTCGAGACCTCTTCTGAAAGAGGATTTCTTGTAACTTCCTCTTCAGAATCCTGACAAGCATTGAAGCTAATCAAAGTAACTACCATAAGAGATAGTTTAAAAAACCATTTTTGGTGCATGGTATTGATATTTAAATATGACAAAGAGAGAATTATTAACTCTCACAGTTTGAAAATTATCCATCGATAAAGGTATCAATTTTAAAGATTCGGGTTATGAAAAATTCTCTTTTGGCGCAAAGTTAATAAAATTTTAGTTTGTGACAAAATATTTTTAGAAGAAAAACTTATTAAAATATTGTTGCTAAATTCTTTATTCATCGTCAAAGCTTCATCACCCTCAGGTAAGCTGATGATGAATATCTTTACTTCGCTTACCGAGTTTGAGCGTGTAGCGCAAATTTGTAGCGCATTTGGCATTTTGTAGCGCAAATGGTTCCCGATGGGTCTTTTTACTTCCCGACACTTCCCGTTGGCCATAGGATTTAACATTGACGCAAAATCCTCTAAACCAACTAATTGGAACACAAGTGCCTGTGTTTGAACCTAAAAAAGGGGACTCCCGAAAGAATCCCCTTTTTACCGTTCCGTGACCCGCATGGGGCTCGAACCCATGACCCCAACATTAAAAGTGTTGTGCTCTACCAACTGAGCTAGCGAGTCAACTTCAAAAATAAGCCCGACTTATTTCGAAGTTGCGAGTGCAAAGGTAGCAACTTTTATTTTTATAGCCAAACAAAAAGAAAAAATCTTTTCAATAAATACGGGGTCCTAAAGAAATAGGGACTGTATACTTTTGACTTCCAAGGTATTAAAGCCCTGTGCTGGTCACTTCATAATTGCGTAAGCGTCTCCGCGATTGTGTATTGTAGCTGAAACAATGAATTCGTATCTTGCATCCAAATAAGAGAAGCAAGATATATGTGAAACAGCTATTAAACGTTATGAGCATGCTCTGACTATTTTCGCAAGCAGGGTCCGACAAGGGATCCCTACAAAGTTGTCATCGATCTACCGTGAGAACAGAATATATTATTGTAAATGTTAAACTAAAGGACATCCGTGCTTGGTCAACCGAGCACCTGTCCAAGAACTGGGTTAAAGAACGAACTAAAACGCTCAGAAAAGTGTGCTAAAATTGGTATAGCGAACTGGACAACTGCGGAAAGACGGGGCGGCTTTCGCCGCCACAGAGCTTGCTTCCCACTATTGCCCGACTTCAAAATGGTAGTGGCCCGAGCCCACCTTCAGCTCCCCGTGCGGTGTGGCATGGGCGGACCCGCCGATGCCTGCGGGCAGGCATACCACGGCTTCACAGCCGGCGGGAATGTCAACATCGAGAACAAAACGGCCGTCAACAATCTTCCAGCCGCACCTTATGGTGCCGCGGGACGATTCGTAACTCACGTCAGCATAGCTTATGTCGCCCACCACCTGCGGGGCTATCCTCACCGTCCTGAAAGCCACGCTGCCGTCCTGTTGCGTAATGCCGCCGAGCCCGGCATACAGCCACTCCATGAGGTGCCCGAGCATGAGGTGGTTGTTTGACACAAAGCCGTAGGCCTGCCACGATTCCGTGAGCGCCGTGGCGCCGTGGGCAATCTGCCACCCGTACCCCGGCGTGTCATACTTTGAGTTCATTTTAAACACCACGTCGCCGTAGCCCTCACGGGTGAGCGCCTGCAGAAGGTAGCGATAGCCTATATCGCCTGCCGTGAGGGCGTAGTTGCCGTCACGCAGGCTCTTCGCCAGCCGTGCGGCCACCTTGCCTCGGTTGGCCTCGTCAACGAGGCCCATGTACAGGCTCATGGCCTGTGCCGTCTGGCTGCCGTTCTCGTACAGGCCGGTTTCAGGGTGGTAGAAGGCCCGGTTGTATGCCTGGCGTATGGCCTCTGCCTTGTTCAGCAGGCGGTCGGCCTCGGCGGTGTAGCCGAGCAGCGAGGCGCACTTGCCCATGATGCGCGTGCAATAATAATAGGTGGCCGTGCAGGTGAGGCGCTGGCTCGTGAGCTGCGCGTAGCCGGGGGCCTTGGGGCCGATGTCGAACCAGTCGCCCAGGCCATACCCAAGCAGGTTGTCCTTTGCCCGCCGGTCAAGATAGCCGAGGTAGGCCATCATGGAGGCGTAGTGGTCACGGATGCTCCGCAGATCGCCGTACCAAAGATAGTTGTACCACGGGCTGATGATGCAGGAGGAGCCCCATTCAGGCGAATCCTCGAATCCATCGGAGAAGCGCACGTATTCGGGGCAGATGGATGGCATGCACCCCTCGTAGCTCACGCCGTCGGCCCCCCGTATGCTGTCATGCCGTTGCGCAAGCAGCTGGTCATCGAACAGCTTCTCGTATATCGGGGCCGTGTTGTAGCGGTAGTTGATGGAATGCTGCATCAGGTTGTCCTGCTCCTGCCACCCCAGCTTCTCACGGTGGGGGCAGTCGGTAATGACGCTGGCTATATTGCTGCGTATGGCCCAGTCGATAAGGGTGTGTATCTGGTTGAAGAGCGGCTTGGAGCACACGAACTGTCCGGCCGGCTGTCCGGCGCTTGTTGACAGGTAGCCGCAGAGGTCGTCTATTTCGGGAAGGCCGTCGGGATTCGGCGTTCCCGCTGGCACCGCCCCCTCAACCTCCACGTATCGCTGCCCGTAGTAGGTAAAGCGTGGGGCGAACCGCTCCGTGCCCTCCCCGCCGCACGTGTAGCTGTAGCTGAAGGGCTTGCCCGTGGCGTCCTGGTTCACAGTGCTGTCGGCGTTCAGCAGCTCGCCCGGAACAAGGACAATGCGGCAGCCCTGCTTCCCCCTGACCTGCATGGAGACGACACCTCCGAAGTTCTGGCCCAGGTCGTATACCCAGCGGCCGTGCCCGTTTTTGTATCGGCGCCGGGTGTCGACACGCTGCGCCAGCTCCATCCTCGCACCGAGCTGTGCCTTCATCCGGACATGATAGCCGCCGGCAATCACCGGCCTCTGCCACCCGCTGTCGTCAAAACAGGTGTCAGACGCCCAGCCTGGCTGTTCCCGCCGTGCGTCGTAGTCCTCACCTCCGTAAATGCTCGAGAAGGTGATGGGACCGGCGCAGGTTTTCCAGTTTTTGTCGCTGACAACGGTGGCCGTGGTTCCGTCCTCGTAGCGTATAACCAGCTTGAGGCGCAGCTTGGGCGCCCCGTTTGAGCGGCTCAGCTTGAAATAGCGCCCGGTAGGAATGTTGTAGAACCCGTTACCCAGCATCACGCCGAGCACGGCCCGGCGGGAGGCTATGGATTTAAGGCTGTCGGTAAGGTCGAACGCTACATATAGGGCCTGCCTGTTGTAGTTGCTCCATCCGGGGTCAAGAAAGTGGCGGCCCTGCTTCCTGCCGTTGAGCATCAGCTCGAAATGGCCGAGTCCGCTTACGTAGGCCACGGCCTGCCGGATGGGCTTGTCCCACCGGATGACACGGCGGAAGAGGGGCATGCGGTAGCGGCCGAAGAGCTTTGTGCGCGCGTCGCCATAGGCGGCTGAAAGGTGACGGCCGTCGGTGACTGTGGCCTGGTCCTTCTCCAGGGCTATCCATTTGGCGTCCTGCCAGTCGGCGGGAGCGAGGAGAGCGGTGGTGAACGGTTGCCTGTCGCTCCACGGCGAGCAGTTGCCGTGGTTGTCATAGCTTCTTACGCGCCACTCATACCGAGTGGCGCTTTGCAGGGGTTTCCCTTCGTAGGGCACGTACAGCTGGCTCTCGCCCTGCCGTTTCCCCGAGGCCCATACGAGTTGCCGGTCCTGGTATACCTCCAGCTCATAAGCCGTTTGCAGGGTGTTGCGCTGCTCGGCCAGCAGCTTCCAGCTAAACCGTGGGTGGGACGACTCAACGCCGACGGGACGGGGAAAGTTCTCGCACGTAAGCCCGTAAACCTCATAACAGGCCGCACCGGCATGCAGGTGGAGAAAGAGGAGCGCCCATGCCAGTAGCAGGCACTTTCCGTGATATTGTTTTTTCATGGCTCGTAACATCATGAACGGTAACATATACAAAAAACCTGTCCACTTTTTTCTGCCCTCTTCTTTTTATTAAAGGGCAGACAAGTGAAGCTGCAAATGAAAACATACAGGTCGTCACAAAAATAGCAATTTATTTTGAATGGCGGTCGACAGTTTGCTCCATAAATCAAGATTTTTGCAGTTTTTCATCCGTAAACCGTCATTTTCGCCGCACTTCCGCCTCATATAACACGCGGGCCAAATAAGATCATCATGAGATCCGGCACGTGTCGTAGCAATCTCCGGCACGTGCCGGAAAATTGTACGGCACGTGCCGGAGCATTGTCTGACACGTGCCGTACGATGAAAAATAAGCACTGTCTCAAAGGTCGCAGAGCTCCACGACCTTTTCTACGGCCGCGTTAAGGCCGTCAAGGTCCTTTCCGCCAGCCTGAGCATAGTGGGGCTGTCCTCCTCCGCCGCCCTTGATGAGCTTGGCAGCCTCGCGGACGATCTGCCCCGCATTGAGTCGGCGGTCTTTCACCATGTCGTCTGAGAACATGACTGAAAGCATCGGCTTGTCGTGAGCATTGCTGCCGATGGCGCAGACGAGACGCTCGGGCAGGCGCTCCCGAATCTTGAAGACGAGATCCTTGGCATTGTTGGCATCGAACGGCACAACGGCCTTCACCACCTTCACACCGTTCATCTCATTGGCGCCAGCCACGAGATGGTCGCACATCTGCTGCACTACCTGCGCCTGGAACTGCTCCACTTGCTTTTTCAATCCGGTGTTTTCGTCAATGGACTTCTGAATGGTCTTCTGCAGATCCTTGGCATTATTAAACATGCCCTTGATGGTGTCGAGGGTGTCTTCCACAGCGTAGATGGCTTCCTCGGCGGCTTCACCGGTGAGGGCTTCGACGCGACGGATACCCGCGGCGATGCTGCTCTCGGCGATGATCTTGAAGAAGCCGATGTGGCCGGTGCTCTTGACGTGAATGCCTCCGCAGAACTCGGCCGACGGTCCGAAGCGCACTACGCGTACCTTATCACCATATTTCTCGCCGAAGAGGGCGACGGCACCGAGTTTCTTTGCTTCCTCGATAGGAGTGTCGCGGTGTTCATCGAGGGGCAGGTCTTCGCGAATCATCTTGTTGACGATGCGCTCTACCTGGCGGATCTGCTCTGGCGAGACCTTCTGGAAATAGTTGAAGTCGAAGCGCAGCACATTCTCGTCGACATAAGAGCCACGCTGTTCGGTCTGCTCGCCGAGAACTTGCTTCAGGGCATAGTCGAGCAGGTGGGTGGCAGTGTGGTTGCAGGCGGAGCCTTCACGCTTGGCGGTGTCCACCTCGGCGCGCAGGTCAGCGGTGATGTCGGCCGGCAACTTCTTGATAATGTGAATGCTTTGGTTGTTCTCACGCTTGGTGTCGACGACGTCAATGGTCTCATCGGCAAAGACAAACTTGCCCTTGTCGCCTACCTGTCCGCCCATCTCACCATAGAAGGGCGTCTGGTCGAGTACGACTTCAAAGAACACGTTTTTCTTCTGTGTCACCTTACGGTAGCGCAGGATGTGCGCGTCGCAGGCATCGGTGTCGTAGCCTACGAACTCCTGCTCACCCTCGCTGACGCTGACCCAGTCGCTGTTCTCTACGGCAGCGGCGTTGCGTGCGCGCTCTTTCTGCTTGGTCATCTCCTCGTTGAAGCCATTCTCGTCGACACTGAAGCCGTTCTCGCCACAGATGAGCTCGGTAAGGTCGAGGGGGAAGCCATAAGTGTCGAAGAGACGGAAGGCCTTTTCGCCCTCAAGTTCTTTCTTACCGGCAGCCTTCAGCTCCTCCATATCCACAGTGAGCAGGCTGATGCCTCGGTCGAGAGTACGGAGGAAGGAATTCTCTTCTTGCTTCATCACTTTGGCAATGAGTTCCTGTTGTGTCTTCAATTCGGGATAGGCACTGCCCATCTCAGCCACGAGTACGGGCACGAGCTTGTACATGAACGCTTCCTTCTGGTTGAGGAAAGTGTAGGCATAGCGCACGGCGCGGCGAAGGATACGGCGGATGACATAGCCGGCCTTGGCGTTGCTTGGCAGCTGTCCATCGGCAATGGCAAAGGCAACGGCACGCAGATGGTCGGCAACGACACGGATGGCGATGTCTACTTTCTCCTCTGCGTTCACCCCTTCGCCGTTGGCTCCTTCAGGGAAGGTGTGGTTGTACTTGTGTCCTGACAGCCGCTCAATCTCCTCAATGATAGGGGTGAAGATGTCGGTGTCGTAGTTGGAGCTTTTCCCTTGAAGTAGCCGCACGAGGCGCTCAAAGCCTAAGCCAGTGTCGATGACGTGCATCTTCAGGGGCTCCAGAGAGCCATCGGCCTTACGGTTGAACTGCATGAACACGATGTTCCAGATCTCGATGACCTGCGGATGGTCTTTGTTGACTAACTGTTCTCCAGGTACTTTCTTCTTCTCTTCCTCGGGCCGGAAGTCGATGTGAATCTCTGAGCAGGGTCCGCAGGGGCCTGTGTCGCCCATCTCCCAGAAGTTATCGTGTTTGTTTCCGTTGACAATATGGTTCTTTGGGAAGTGCTTCTCCCAGTATTTGGCAGCCTCGTCGTCGCGGGAAATATTCTCGGAGGGATCGCCCTCAAAGACCGTAACATAAAGGTCCTTCGGGTCAAGGTGCAGCACATTGACCAGGTACTCGAAGGCATAGTCGATGGCACCTTCCTTGAAATAATCGCCGAAGCTCCAGTTGCCCAGCATCTCGAACATGGTGTGGTGGGAGAGTGCGGAGTCGCGTCCGACCTCTTCAAGATCGTTGTGCTTTCCGCTGACGCGCAGGCATTTCTGTGAGTCGGTGCGGCGGCATGGGTGGGGATCTTTTGTGCCGAGAATAATATCTTTCCACTGGTTCATACCGGCATTGGTGAACATCAGCGTGGGGTCGTCCTTCACCACAATTGGGGCAGAAGGCACGATGACGTGTCCCTTTGACTCGAAAAACTTCAGGTACGAGTCACGGATTTCGTTTGCTGTCATCATCTTGTATTTAGATGTTTTAAATAATAAGTCTGTTTTTTTATTCTTAATAATTGAATATCAAGTGCAAAATTACTAATTTCTTTGTTTTTTCTGTATCTTTGCAGCCAAGAAAGAGAAAAGATTTATGGCGACATACAGCGAGAAGAAAAAGAAACTGTACTACTCCATCAAGGAGGTGTCGGAAATAATCGGCGTAAATGAAAGTACTCTACGTTTTTGGGAGAAGGAGTTTCCAATGATTAAGCCTAAGACGACAGGGGTGGGCAAAGTCCGGCAATACACTGAAAGGAACATTGAGGAGCTGAAGATCATCTATAATCTGATCAAGGTGAGAGGCTTCAAGATAGCTGCCGCACGGAATTATCTGCGTAGCAACAGGGATGGGGTGGACAAGAGCTCAGAGGTCATCGGCATGTTGCAGGAAACGCTTTCCGAATTGAAAGAAATAAAAGCGCATCTCGATCTGCTGTAATTCCCATGCGTATGCTGTCCGCAGGGGAATCGTTTTTTATCACAGTATCTGCCTGACTTCTTTCAAGTCTTCTATCTTTTTCAGTCTGCCGACGATGGTCTTCACCTCTTCACGGTCGTGGACGCGTATTTCTATCTGCCCGCTGAAGATGCCTTGGTCGGCAGTGAACGACACTTTGTGAATGTTGACATTCATCTTGTTGGAGATGATTTCCACCACATCGTGGAAGATGCTCTTGCGGTCAATGCCTTCCACCTCGATGGTGGCATCGAAAAAGAGCTGACGGTGCATGTCCCATGTCGCGTCGAGGATGCGTGGCCCAAAGCTTGCCTTAAGCTTGGCTGCGGTGGGGCACGACCGCTTGTGTATTTCCACATGGTCCTTGCTGTCAATGAATCCGAGAATGTCATCGCCAGGGATAGGATGGCAACATGCGGGGAAGATGTACATGCCGATGGTACGCTCGGAAATGACACAAGGTATTTTTCTGTTGAATCCCTTGTCAGCAACCAACAACTCATTGCTGATGGGGTGCGTGGGCTCTCCCTTTTTCTTTCTTCCGATGAATGGTACATATTTTTTCCATCCCGATACGGTCGAAGTCTTTTTCTCATTGAGAATCTCAGCATCCTTGTCGCTAAGGATGACGGTTTTCTTTCCTAAGGCCGCAAAGAAATTCTCTTGTGAGTCAATCTCATGATAAGTGCACAGCTTGTCGATGATGTCAGGTGAAGGTTGCAGGTCTTTGTCCTTGAGCCATTGCTTGAATATTTCCTCACCGGTGTTCTGCTGCTCGCGATGGTCTCGCCTAAGGATTGCCTGAATCTTAGAGCGGGCCTTGGCTGTAGAGACGAAGTTGATCCATGATGGCTGCACATGCTGTGAATTGGAGGACAGTACCTCTACCTGGTCTCCACTTTGCAGTTTATGGCTCAGTGGCACAAGACGGTGATTGACTTTTGCGCCGATACAGTGACTTCCGAGGAATGTGTGGATTTGGAAAGCATAGTCGAGTACGGTGCTACCGGAGGGAAGATTCTTGACCTCTCCTTTAGGCGTGAACACGAAGATTTCTGTGGCGAAGAGATTCAGTTTGATGGAGTCGAGAAAGTCCATGGCATCCGGTTGCGGATCGTCAAGAATTTCCTTGATGGTGCCGAGCCATTTGTTAAGCTCTGTGTCTTCGTCGGTGGAGTTTTGCTCCTTGTATTTCCAGTGTGCTGCAAAGCCTTGCTCCGCGATGTCATCCATACGGTCGGACCGGATCTGCACTTCAATCCATTTGCCCTGTTTCGACATCATGGTGGCATGGAGCGCCTGATAGCCATTGGCTTTGGGGTGGTTGACCCAGTCGCGCAACCGGTCTGGATGGCTCTTGTAGATTTGGTTCAGGGCAACATAGATTTGGAAGCATTCGTTGATCTCATCCTTGTACTCCTTTGGAGTAAAGATGATTCTCACTGCGAGAATGTCGTAGATCTCCTCAAATGTAACATGCTTGTTCTGCATCTTGCACCAGATGGAGTAGGGACTTTTGACGCGGGCCTTGATGTGATAAGTGAATCCCATCTGATTGAGCGATTCACGGATAGGGGCAGTGAACTCGTCGAAGAGTGTCTGCCGCTCTTTTTCAGTCATGGACAGTTTCTGCATGATGCGGTCGTACTCTTCGGGATGCTCAAACTTGAAGCTCAGGTCTTCAAGCTCAGTCTTAATCTTGTTGAGTCCCAATCGGTTGGCAATGGGCGCGTAGATATATAGCGTCTCGCCCGCGATTTTGTATTGTTTATTCTTTGGTTGCGAGGCCAGTGTGCGCATATTGTGCAGTCGGTCACAGATTTTAATGAGAATGACTCGGATATCATCACTCATGGTAAGCAGTAGCTTCTTGAAGTTCTCCGCCTGGGCTGAAGCGTGATCACCGAAGATACCACCACTGATTTTAGTCAGTCCATCAACAATTTGTGCTATTTTTGGTCCAAAGATATTCTCAATATCCTCGGTAGTATAGTCGGTATCCTCCACCACATCGTGTAACAGAGCCGCGCAAATGCTTGTGGAGCCAAGTCCCATCTCTTCGCATGCTATCTGTGCCACGGCGATGGGGTGCATGATATATGGCTCTCCCGACAGTCTGCGCACGCCTTTGTGTGCCTGGCGGGCGAAGTTGAAGGCCTTTGTGATGATATCTGCTTTACGGCGGTGTGAGGATTGCAGATAAGTGTTGAGGAGATGATTGAAGGCATCCGTTATCATCTTGTTATCGGCCTGCTCCCTCTCCTTGTTTTTCAACTCTTGGTCGTCCATACTCAATTTCTCATTAATAGGTTCATCCTGCTCAGTCTAAACGCTGGTTCATTTCACGCGTATCTTCTTTCCGGCCCTGATATTGTTGCCGCTGATCTTGTTCAGTTTCTTCAGTTTGGAGACTGTAGTATTATTGCGTTCTGCTATCTCGCTGAGCGTGTCACCCTCTCGGACGGACACGTTCCTGGCTTTTTGTTTCTTTTTGTCTTTCTTCTTACTGTTCTTAGATCTCTTGCTGCTCCTGGAGCTCCGGCTGCCTCTGCTGTTTCTCTTTGATGATTGCCGGTAGCTGCTTTTCTCTGTTGTTTGCTCGTCTGATTCGGTATTGTCGAAAGTGACCTTGTTTTCTTTGACGGTGTAATTGTCGCTGCCTTTGGCTACTTTCACTTCCATGCGCTTGGGCTTGTAGTCTTTTGTGTTAGACGAGATGATGGAATCTTCCTTGTCAATGAAAGCGGGAATTAGGGCTGACGGCAGGCGAAGGACAGCAAGTTCGGATCGCCCGCTGACAATATTGTGGCGGTATTGCGGATTGAGATCCATGAGTTCATCAATGCTGATGGGGAGAAACTGCGCTATCTGCTCGAAATGAATATCACGGTCAACCATTACCGTATCTGTTGATTGTGGCAGGTCGGTGCTTAATGGGCAGATATTATGGTCACAGTAATAGTTCATGACATAGTTGGCAGCAATGAAGGCGGGTACATAACCGCGTGTTTCTGCAGGCAGTTTTGGATAGATTTTCCAATAGTCTCGTTCACCTTTAGAGCGGCGGATGGCCTTGTTAAGTGCATCCACGCCACAGTTGTAGGCAGAAATTACGAGATTCCAGTCACCGTAGATCTTATATAAGTCGCTCAAATAATGGGCTGCTGCATAGGAAGCTCTTATAAGATCACGACGTTCGTCGACCAATGAGTTGATCTTCAATCCGTAGCGCTTCGCAGGCGTGAGCATAAACTGCCATAGTCCCACAGCGCCGGCCTTGGACTTTGCCGTGGGATTGAGTGCAGACTCAATCACGGGAAGATATTTCAATTCTAAAGGCAAGTCATAGCTTTCCAATGCTTCTTCAAAGACAGGAAGATAGAAGTTCTGGGCTCCGAGCATATAAGCCACCTTACGTCTGAGCTGGCCGGTATATCGGTCAATAAAGGCCTGGACAATGTCATTGTAAGGCATCTCAATGGCAGTAGGAAGCTTTGCCAACCGCTCCTTGTAGATGCTTGCATCATATATAGGATTGATGTCCGGCATGTTGCAATCGGTATCTGGCTTGAGATACATCTTGGTCTTGTAAAGTTGCATAAGGCTGTCAAGATCTGTAGTCATTGCCAGAGGGAGGTCTATGTGTTCCTTCCTGCCATTGTCGTTGACTGTAATGCCTTTCTCATCTGTCTGCGCTTGTGTGTTAAGGCAGAATATAGCTAATAAAACTGAAACAATGAGAGTTCTTTTCTTTTTCATTCTTTTTTTCAAACATTAGTGTGTGACCGCGAGTACGTCTTTTAAAACGTAAACCCACATTGCAAGCCGATGGTGGGTCTGCTGAAGGGTGTCAGCCCGTTTCCCTGGCTGTTAATGACCGTCGGGGAAAAGTGGAAGCTCAGGTCCGGGGTGATGTCGAACTCTGACAACGAGGCATCAACATAGGCGTCAATGACTGACAGCGCATAGACGCCCACCATGACAAAGAAGCTCATGTCGCGCCAACGGCGATACCGGTCCTTACGTTTGCGGAATACATCTTGCCATTGTGCTTGATTTTGACTGGTGATCTGTGTGCCAAGATGCAGGAATTGATTGTAGCTCTGCGTGGCGGGATTGTCGTCCATGATGTCAAGATAGGCCTGACTGTAGTCGCGGTACATCATGTTGTTCCATCTCAACGCATAGGCACAACCCACAAAACCACCGTAAAAAATAGGTAGTTTCCAATACTTACGATTATATATCTGGCCAGCTCCTGGCATGACGAGGGCAAGCCACATGGCTCTTTTGGGGTCAGGTTTCCATGTTGCCCAATCGCATTTTTGCTTTTTTAGCTTTGTCGTGTCAGCTACGGCCTGCTTTTCTGCTACGGTTATGCTGTCCTCCGCCACAAACTCTTCCGTATGGATCGTGTCGTTACCATGTCTGGCCTCGGCAACTTGTGCGTTTGTTCCTAAAGGACAGCATAGAAGGCATAGAATAGCAGTCCAAAATTTATTATATATAGAATAATGTGGTAACATAAATGGCGAAGGCTCTATTCAGCCTGTGCGTTTTGTTTCTTCAAACCGTCAAAGACGCTCATAATACGTTCCAACTCTTTCTCATTCTCAAAGGGTATGCTGATCTTCCCTTTGCCTTTGTTCGAGCAAGAAAGCCGCACTTGGGTCCCAAGGAAATTGGAAAGGTGTTCTCTAAGCGTATTATAGGTTTCAGAGAGAGTACTTTTAGCTTTAATCTTTTTCTTTCCAGAATCGATGTCATCTCCATTTTTGAGATGTTGTACCATTTCCTCTACCTTTCTTACCGACCATCCATTCTTAATGATTTCCTTGAAGAGCTGAAGCTGTGTAGATGGGCTGTCAATGGCGAGCAGCGCACGGGCATGTCCCATATCTATTTCCCGTTTCTGCAATGCCATCTGCACTTGAGCAGGCAACTTCAGAAGACGTAGGTAATTGGTGACGTTGGCACGGCTCTTGCCGACGCGCTCCGCCACTTTCTCCTGTGTCATGTTTTTCCCTTCCATCAGATGTTCATACGCGAGAGAAATCTCTATAGGGTTGAGGTCCTCACGTTGTATGTTTTCCACAAGCGCCATCTCCATGACGCTCTCATCCTTAATGGTACGGATATAGGCTGGAATCGTTTTGAGTCCTGCGATCTGTGAGGCTCTCCATCGGCGTTCACCGGCGATGATCTGGAATCGGTTCTCTGCCGTCTGCCTCAGCGTGATGGGCTGAATGATTCCGATCTCACGGATGCTTGCCGCCAGTTCTTCCAGCTTGTCCTCGTCGAAGAGACTTCGTGGCTGGTTGGGATTGCGCTCAATCTGATCGAGAGGTATTTCGCTGATGGTCGATGATCCTTCCGTTCGCACGTTTTCTGTAGAGAGGAGGGCGTCAAGACCACGGCCGAGTGCGTTGAATTTTTTGTGTACTGCCATAGTTGTAATCCGTGTTACGCGTTTTTGTCAATGATTTCCTTAGCCAGGGCAAGGTGGTTCTTGGCTCCTGTAGAATCAGCGTCATAAAGAATGACCGGTAGTCCATGGCTGGGAGCTTCAGATAGCTTTACGTTGCGCTGGATGACGGTCTTGAAAACCAATTCCTGGAAGTGACGTTTCACTTCATCGTAGATTTGGTTGGCAAGTCTCAGGCGTGAATCATACATAGTGAGCAGGAACCCCTCTATCTCAAGCTTGGTATTGAGCCGGCTCTTAATGATCTTGATGGTGTTGAGTAGCTTGCTGATTCCTTCTAAAGCGAAATATTCGCATTGTACCGGTATGATAACAGAGTTGGCTGCCGTGAGTGCATTAACCGTGATGAGTCCTAAAGACGGCGAACAGTCGATGAGTATATAATCGTATTCGGAGCGCAGGGGATCAAGAATATTCTTCAGTACTTTCTCTCTGTTGTCAATGTTTAGCATTTCTATCTCAGCTCCGACGAGGTCAATATGGCTGGGAATAATGTCAAGCCCGTCGATATCGGTAGTATATATTGCGTCGCGCACATCAGCGTGGTCGATGATGCACTCGTAGATGGAGCAGTCCACTTGTGAGATGTCGACACCCAGTCCACTGGATGCGTTGGCCTGTGGGTCAGCATCCACGACGAGGACTTTCTTCTCAAGCGTAGCAAGCGAAGCGGCAAGATTGATGGTGGTAGTGGTCTTTCCTACACCGCCCTTCTGATTAGCTAAAGCAATGATTTTTGCCATTGTTATCTTTCTTTTCGCCACTTCCAGCAGATGAAGACGTGGCATAGTTTGTTGCAAAGATACATATTTTGCGTGAAACATTCACTTTTTAAACCTTTTTTCGTACTTTTGCCCGTGGATTTTAATATAAAAGAATCAGTAATCATAACATTCAGAAGCAAATGCAGGCAAGACCTTTAATACTTACTTCAAACGATGACGGCTATCATTCCAGGGGAATCCACAAGTTGGTAGATATTGTGAGCCGTCTTGGTGATGTGCTCGTGTGTGCGCCGGAAAGTGCCCGTTCAGGCTACTCGTGTGCGTTTTCCGCCGCCGACTATCTCCGGTTGAAGCGCCGGAAAGATATTGGTCAGGCGGAAGTGTGGTCGTGTACGGGTACGCCTGTCGACTGTGTGAAGCTTGCACTTGACCAGTTATGCAAGGACCGTCGGCCTGACATTATTCTCAGTGGCATCAATCACGGTGACAACTCTTCGGTGAACAGTCATTATAGTGGTACGATGGGAGCCTGCATGGAAGGCTGCATGAAATACATTCCTTCAGTGGCTTTCTCATCTTGTTATTACAATGAAGACGCAAATCTTGAGCCATTGCGTCCGTACGTTGGGCGGATTGTCAGCAAAGTGCTTGCCGACGGTCTGCCACAGGGTACTTGTCTCAATGTCAACTTTCCCGCTCGTGAGCAGTTTGAGGGCATCAAGGCATGCCGGATGACGTGGGGCTCATGGGTTAACGAGGTTGACAAGCGCCACCATCTGCGTGGTTACGACTATTTCTGGATGGTGGGTGAGTATCGTAACGACGAGCCGGAGGCAGCGGACACGGACCAATGGGCATTGAGCCATGGTTATATCGCCATCACGCCGACAACGGTGGATGTGACTGATTACAAGTATTTAGAGCGATTTCAATGCGGTACTATCTGATTGTCGGTGAGGCGAGTGGAGACCTTCACGCCTCCCGTCTCATGCATTCTTTGAAACAAGAGGACCGTGAGGCGGAGTTTCGTTTCTTTGGTGGTGACTTGATGACAGCTGAGGGAGGCACCCGAGTGAGGCACTATAGGGAACTTGCCTATATGGGCTTCATCCCCGTGTTGTTGCATTTGCGGGCGATTTTCAGGAACATGGCGCTCTGCAAACAAGACATTGTGGCATGGAAACCTAACGTGGTCATACTTGTTGACTATCCAGGATTCAATCTTGATATAGCCAAGTTTCTGCATGCAAAGACTTCGATACCCGTCTACTATTACATCTCACCGAAAATATGGGCATGGAAAGAGTGGCGCATTAAGTCGATAAAGCGCAATGTTGACGAGCTGTTTTCCATCCTTCCTTTTGAAGTTCCGTTTTATGAGAATCATCATCATTACCCGATCCATTATGTGGGCAATCCTACAGCAGAGGAAGTACGGTCGTTTTCTTCCGGTTATGATGAGACAAAGACAGCGTTCTGTCAACGCTGTGGCCTTGATGTCTCAAAGCCCATTATCGCCTTGCTTGCAGGAAGCCGCAAGCAGGAGATAAAGGATAATCTTCCAGGAATGCTTGCAGGGGCGGTTTCTGCGGCTGCCCGTAATATGGAGGGAGACGACAAACTCCAGGGATACCAAATTGTCATAGCCGGTGCGCCTTCCATCGACCGTTCCTATTACGAGCCGTTTATAGCCGGCAAGGATGTCAAGATAGTCTTTGGTCAGACTTATCCGCTTCTTGTGCATTCCATAGCTGCCTTGGTGACGAGCGGCACGGCAACGCTGGAGACGGCCTTGCTCCATGTTCCACAAGTGGTTTGTTATGAGACACCGCTGCCCAAACTGATCCGTTGGGGCTTTAACCATATCATTAAATGTAAGTATATCAGTCTGGTCAATCTTATTGCTGACGGTGAAATCGTTCCTGAGCTCTTTGCTGACCGTTTCAGTGTGGAGCAGATACGCAAGCGTCTTCTTGCGATTCTGCCCGGGGGGACAGACCGTGAGAAGATGCTTGCAGGCTACCGTGAGGTGGAGAGGCGGCTTGGCAGTGAGTCAGCTCCCGACAATGCGGCCCATCTCATGGTAGAGTTATTGGAAAATAAGGACCGAGGACCGGCGGCAAGACCGGTTGGCATTTAGCGAAAATACCCTTTAGTGGATACCGGCGGCGTTTAATAAGCGTCGCCTTTTTCTATCTCAGCCCTTGTGATCTTCTTTTTATCGATGCTCCACCAGCAATAGGCGCCGTAAGCCAGAATGACAGGTATAAGCAGTGTGACCCAGGCCATGACACGGAGTGTCACCTCACTGCTGCAGGCATTGCTGATGGTTAGACTGCTCTGCAAATCGACATTGGATGGATAGAAAGCTGTGTTATTCCATCCGGCGATAAGGAAAAGCACGAGCACGACCATAATGACACCCACACCTGCAGGCCAGATGCCTTTCACGTAAGCCTTGTCGAAAATGGTTCTTCCAATGCCAAACAAGACCAGGACTACTCCCGCAAGGAATATCAGTAGCAGAGGCCACATTGTGATGAGATTGTTGAAATACTTCATCGGCTCCATGAAAATGACACCTGTGGTTGGGTTCACGGCGAATCCGTCTTTAAGCAGGGTACGGACAAGAAAGGTCAGGAAGAAGACAAGGAAGAGCACGGCGTTGGGCAGGAGGCGTTTGCGGCATCGCTCACGGAGGGTGTCATCGGCGATGTTGTTGCGCATGTAAAGCAGGCCGGTGACGCGTGTCAGGAAGAAAACGGCAAGGCCGAAGATGAGGTTCCACACATCGAGGAGTGCGTCGAGTCCGTAGCTGCCGTTGGCCCAATGGCTAATGACAGGCTGGAGGGAGGTCGTCATGTTGGCTTTCTCTATATAGAAATTGCTGCCATCAAAGAAGGTGGCCACGGCACCGCCGAGGAGTAACGGCCCTACAATGCCATTGATGAGAAGGCCGGCCTGGAATACTTTGGGACCGAGAAAGTTGCCCAATTTGTTTTGAAACTCATAACTTACAGCCTGCACCACGAATGTGAAGAGGATGAGCATCCATATCCAGTAAGCTCCGCCAAAGCTCGTACTGTAGAATAGCGGGAAGGAGGCGAAGAACGATGCGCCGAATGTGGCAAGCGTGGTGAAGGTGAATTCCCATTTATGGCCGGTAGAGTTGACGACAAGCCGCCGTTCTTCCTTTGTCTTTCCCAGACAGAATATCAGGCTGTTTCCTCCCTGGACAAAGAGAAAAAACACAAGGAACGCCGCCATCAGGGAGACGACGAACCACCAGTATTGTTGTAACAATTGATAAGTCATACAAGAAGGTCTTTATATATTATTATTATAGGCACTCATCAGTTCACGGTCTCTGGCATTCTGTATTTCGCAATTTGCTTGCACATAATGCTGATTTCCACTGCCAGCATGGTGGTGAAAAGGAAGAGGAATATGAAAAAGGTGATGGAGATATTGCTCGACGGTATGTCGGACACGGCCACGCCTACAGGCAGCATGTCCTGGATGGCCCAGGGCTGTCGGCCCATCTCTGCGACGATCCATCCTGATTCGCTGGCAATGTAAGCCAAGGGAAGCATTACGATCGCAGCGACGTGCAGCCATTTAATGCGGCTGATATCTTTCTTGTAGACGAGCCATAAGGTGACGAGAAAGAAAAGGATGGCCAGGGTGCCGATGCCCACCATGAGGCGGAAACACCAGAAGTTAACAGGTATGAACGGCACGAGCTCGTGCACGTCTTTGATGTACCCGTAACCGAAATTCTGGATATTGTTCGTCAGGATGTCTCGCTGTATGCGTGCTTCCTTTGGCAGCGTGGCGCGGGTGAACTGCTTGCCTTGTGTCAATTGACGATATTTCTTCAGCGCCATGATGGCTTTCTTTCCACTGGCTATCTTTTCTTGAAGCGATAACTCGCGCGTGCCGTTGTCGCGCTTGTAGCCCTTGATGATGTCGTTCACGCCGGGCACAAGTCCGTGTGGTGTGCGCGTGGCGAGGATAGAGAGGGCATTGGGTATGCTGATGCGGAGTGGCGGCTCGGCACGCTTTTCATAGTCGGGTTGCTTGAAAGGTGCCACCCATGCTACGGCGGTGAGGCTCTGGTCGTTACCGCCATTATAGAGGGCCTCCATAGCCGCGAGCTTCATAGGCTGTGTTTTGCTGACCATGTAGGCGGAGTTGTCACCGGTAAAAACGGCCAACAGTGAGGCGCACAGACCTACCATTGCACCAATCTTGATGCTTTCCTTGGCCAGCGCTTGGTTGCGGCGCTTGATCAAGAACCAGCCGCTCACGGCTACTGTAAACGCCGCGCCGATGATCCACGACGAGGTGACGGTATGGCAGAACTTGTCGATGGCGAAAGGCGAGAAGGCCACATCCGTGAAGCTCGTCATCTCGAAACGCATGGTATCGGGATTGAATCGCTGGCCGATGGGGTATTGCATCCAGCTGTTGGCCACGAGAATCCACCACGCCGAAATGGTGGCGCCAAGGCCGGTAAGCCATGTGGAGGCAAGATGGAAGCCGCGTGAGACCTTCTTCCAACCGAAGAACATGACAGCTACGAAGGTGCTCTCCATGAAGAATGCCAGTATGCCCTCGATGGCCAATGGCGCTCCGAATACATCGCCTACCATCCATGAATAGTTGCTCCAGTTGGTGCCAAATTCAAATTCCAGGATGATACCGGTGGCTACACCCATAGCGAAGTTGATGCCGAAGAGCAGTTGCCAGAAGCGTGCCACTTCTTTCCAAAAAGCCTTGCCCGTGCGGTAATAGCATGTCTCAGCAATGCCCATGATGACAGCAAGTCCTAACGTGAGCGGGACAAAGAGCCAATGGTAGATGGCTGTGAGCGCAAATTGCGCACGCGACCAGTCCACGGTCGATGTCGTAATGTCCAATAAGAGATTCAACATAGTTTATGAGTTATTGAGTGATTGAATTTGCAAGTTAAAGTTTCGTTGGTTTTTGCGAATAGGTTTTCAGTTGATGAGACGTTGTCTTAGTGGTTATTGCTTCTTCCAATAACCTGTGATGAGACATATGCAGCACTATTTCCGCTGGGCGCTTTCTCCTTCAGATAGTTAGGGAAAAAGAACAGTTTGAGGACGACGAAAATGATAAAGAGCTTGATGAGGATGACAGCCCATAGCGTTTTCCCTATGGTCATGCTCTTGAATCCGTCATAATAGAGATGAAAGGCATTGTAGGCCCATCTATATGCAGTGGTATGCTTCCAGTTCATTCCGTTTTTCTGTTGGTGGTGCAAACTTAATAAGAAAATTTATTCCATGCAAGGAATTGTTTGTATTTTTTTCAAATTTATTTAAAATACAATACTGAGGCCATTGCCTCAACGGCGTAAACGCATTGCCATTACGGTGTAAACGCGATGCCATTACGGCGTAAAGGCGATGCGTTTACAGTGTAGAGGCAACGCCATTCAATAAGAAAGGCGGTGTGATTACGTTGACGTAACCTCACCGTCTCTCAATATGTGGTGGTTTGTAAGTCTTTCCGTAAGTTTCAATCGTGGCTGTTCATTCCTCATCCCAGCCAAACATCAGGGGATCAGTGAAGGCGTCGAGCTGCCGCCGCTCTTTCTTTGTGGGCCGGCCGGTGCCACGCTGACGGTCGATGAAGCCACTGATGCGGCTCATCTCTAACTTCTCGTATTCTTCTGCAGGTGTAACGTTCTCATATACTTGTGGAAGCAGTTTGGCACCCACTCGCGTCTCAATGCAGGCGATGATCTTAAACGAGAAGGTGATGGGAGGCTTGCGCACGCTTACCACATCTCCGGCTTTGACGGTATGGCTTGGCTTGACAGCATTGCCGTCGATGGTGACGCGGTTATTCTTGATGGCATCCACGGCGATAGACCGAGTCTTATAGATACGTGCTGCCCACAGCCATTTGTCTATGCGTGCTGTCGCGCCATAGCCGGGCATCTTTGGAGTGTTGTCGCTCATTCTATACTTTGTACTTTTTTCCTTTTATTACTCTTTTTCCTTCTTGATTTTCCCCAGCTTGTTGTATGCGTTCATGGTTTCGTCGATGCCTTGCAGCACAAAACTCTTGATGATGTCCACGGAGAGGTCGAGGGTGGGCTGGAGCGTCTGCATGTCATCAGCTGAGTAATGGCCAAGCACCCAGTCTATTTGTCCGCCGCGTGGATAGTCGTTGCCTATGCCGATGCGCAGTCGGGAAAAGTCCTGACCGATAAGTTGGATGATGTGTCCGAGCCCGTTATGTCCGCCGCCGCTGCCACCACCCTTAAGGCGAAACTCTCCCAAAGGCAGTGCGACATCGTCGCTGATGACAAGCAACCGCGTTTGATCAATTTTCTCCTCATTGAGCCAATAGCGCACGGCATTGCCGGAGAGATTCATGAAGGTCGTCGGCTTGAGCACGAATATTTTCCTGCCTTTCAGCGAGGTCTCCGCCACGAACCCGTAGCGTCGGTCGTGCCAATCGGCTCCCATGGCTTTGGCGAAAGCATCGACAGTCATCCAACCTGTGTTGTGACGGGTGCCTGCATATTCATCGCCGGGGTTGCCCAGGCCGCATATCAAGTATTTATCCATGTTGTTGACGTGATGATATAATAAAAGGTAAAAAGGAGCGCTCCACGATGAAATGGCGGGGCTTTCCTTTTTACCTTTATGGTGTGTTTATCAATAGCTTATTCAACTGCAGGAGCTGCTTCATCGGCTGCCGTTTCGTCAGTTGCAGCGGCGGTGACAGCATTACGTGTCATCTTCACAGAGCAGACGACGACATCCTTGCTGGTGGCAATCTCAAGACCCTCGAAAGAAAGCTCACCCACCTTGATGCTCTTGCCTAAGCGCAGACCGGTGACGTCGATATCGAGGTGCTCCGGAATCTGCTGGTAAGGAGCGGTGACGTTGATCTTGCGGATGGAAAGGTTCATGCGGCCGCCATCGCGGACACCCTGTGCCAGGCCGTTGAGCTTGACAGGAATACCAATGGTAATGGGCTTCTGGTCGTTGACCTCATAGAAGTCGACGTGCAAAGGAGCGTCGGTGACGGGGTGGAACTGGATTTCCTTCAGGATGGCTGTGTGATCCTGACCGTCAATTGTAATCTTGATAACATAGATGTGGGGTGTGTAGATGATCTTGCGCAGTTCACTGAATGGGGAAGCGAAAGACAAGGCAATGGGCTGACCATTGGCATCCTTAGCCTCACCATAGAGGTTGCAGGGAATGAATCCTTCCTTACGGAGAGCTTTAGAAGCTTTCTTACCAAGGTTCTCACGCTTCTGACCTGAGATGTTGATTTCTTTCATCGTTAAATGTGTTACTCTAAATTAAACTGTTTTTTTAATTCGCCATCACACTGGAAGACTTTCCAAGTCTGAAAAGCGGTGCAAAGGTACGGCTTTTATTGCTATTTGCACAAACATATTTGAAAAAAAACAAATATTTACCCTTATTCTTTGTGTAGAATATGATTATTTACTACTTTTGCAAAGAATAAACGAAAGAACGGTGCACAGGCATCGCCAAAGAGACAACAAATGATTAACAGAGAGCTGATACGCACGAAAATCGTGCAGTTGACCTATGCTTATTATCAGAATGGCGGCAGGAACATCGAGAATGCAGAGAAAGAGCTTTTGCTAAGCCTTTCGAAAGCTTACGACCTTTATAATTATCTCCTTGATCTCATTATAGCTGTCACCAAGGAGGAGCGTCGCCGTGTGGAGCTACTCTCTGTTCGCAGCCGCAGGGAAGGAACGGAAGAACCTTCTTCCAAATTCATCTTCAATAAGTTCGCTGTACAGTTAGAGGAAAACAAGACGCTTAGCAGCTTCAATGAGGATAAGAATATGTCTTGGGACGGAGATGCTGACTTTGTGCGCAAGCTCTGCGACAAGATTGAACAGAGCGAAGTCTACAAAGAATACATGGCTGTGGCTGAGAGTGACTATGAGGCTGACCGTGAAATGTGGCGCAAACTCTACCGTCAACTCATTAAGGATAACGAGGATCTCGATGCCTTGTTAGAGGAAAAGAGCATCTATTGGAACGACGATAAGGAGGTGGTGGACACTTTTGTGCTCAAGACCATCAAGCGATTTGATCCCAAAGAAAAAGGCAATCAGGAACTGTTGCCGGAATATAAAGATGAGGACGACAAGGAATTTGCCCGCAAACTCTTCCGTGCAGCCATTCTCAACGCCAACGACTATCAGCGCTATATGAGCGAGACATCCCGTAACTGGGACTTCTCTCGGTTGGCCTACATGGATGTTATCATCATGCAAATTGCCATTGCCGAATTGCTCAACTTTCCTAATATCCCTGCCACAGTGACCATCAATGAGTATGTGGATATGGCGAAGCGCTACAGCACTCCAAGGAGTGGCGGGTATATCAATGGTATGCTTGACGCTATCGCGCGTCATCTTATCAATACGGGCAAGATGCTCAAGGAGATGCCGCCACGTCAGGAGAGATGGAAGCAAGCGGAGAGAAGACCCCAGGGAAGCTATTCCAAGCCTGTGAGGTTCGTGCACAGAGCCAACGATGTTGAGGCTTCTTCCACTCAGGATAAGGCAGTCGGCGGGGATGCTCAAAATACTACAGATCAATAAAGACAAACAATAATAACAGCTAATTATGATATCACTGGTTCTTGCTGCACAGGCAGCACAAAGAAGTGGCGGATTTGGCGGTATGATCTTCATGCTGGTTGCTATCTTCGTCATCATGTATTTCTTCATGGTTCGCCCACAGCAAAAACGTCAAAAGAAGATTCGTGAGTTTCAGAATTCTCTTCAGGAAGGCTCACGTGTCGTTACGGGTGGCGGTATCTATGGTACCGTGAGGCGTATCGATCAAGCAAAGAACACGATTGACGTGGAAGTGGCACATGGCGTCGTGATCACTGTAGACAAGGGCAGTGTGTTTCAGGATACCACACAAAGGCAGACTAATGCCTGATGCGTACACTGGACCGAGCTTATCATCTCATAAAAAGCTTCTTGTCTGATTTCTCGGGCAAGGAGTTTTTGATTTTCCTCTTCTTCTTGGCACTTAGTAGCATTTTCTGGTTGATGATGACACTCAATGAGACCTATGAAGTAGAGTTCAAGGTTCCGATGGTCGTTACTGGCGTGCCGAAGAATGTGGTAATGACTTCTGAGCCCTCCGATACGATCCGTGTTTCGGTGAGAGATAAGGGCCTTGTCATCCTGCTCTATTCCACCTACAAACGCTTTCACCCACTGGCAATCAGGTTTGCAACTTATGCCGATAAGGAGACAGGGCATGGGGAAATCCCATCATCGGATTTGCTGAGACAACTTCGGTTGCAGGTCTATGGCTCCTCAACCATCACGTCGGTGAAATGTGAGCAGTCCTCATTTTCTTTCAACTACGGACTGAACCGCAGAATCAAGATCATGCTTACAGGTAAGGTTGTGCCTATCGACAACTATTATTTAGCGCATGTGCAGATTAAGCCAGACAATGCCATGGTCTATGCAAGCCGCCATGTGCTCAGCCGTATTGGCTCAGTGTTGACAGAGCAGTTGGATATCTCTAATTTCAACGATACGGTGACAAGGGAGATAGGGTTGCGACCCATTACAGGAGCAAAGATAGTGCCGATGAAAGTGAAGGTGACCCTTTATCCGGACGTACTTACCGAAGGTTCTGTTGATGTGCCCATCACAACTGTGAACAGACCGAAGGACTTAGTGGTGAGAACTTTCCCGCAATCGGTTAAGGTGAAATACAATGTAGGGGCTAATGTTTACCGGTTGGTGCGTCCTGCTGACTTTCAGGTTACGGCTGACTTTAAGGAGATTTCATCTCATCCATCGGATAAGTGCAATATTTACCTGCACAATAATTCACGTTATGCCCGCAATGCAAAATTGGAGGTGTCACAAGTGGACTACCTGATAGAGCAGCAATAAACTCGTAATTATTAACTATTTATGATAGGGCATTTTGCGATTACGGGTGGAATCGGTAGTGGCAAGAGCTATGTATGTCACACGCTTGAGGCCTATGGCATCAAAGTTTATGACTGCGATGCGGCTGCGAAAAGACTGTGGGCGACCGATCGAGCTTTACAGAATGGCTTGAAGGCCATTGTGGGAGATGAGGTCTACAAGGACGGCAACCTGCAGAAAGGGGTATTGGCAACGTTTCTTCTTCAATCGGTATCCAACAAGCTTGCAGTCGATAACCTCGTTCATCCGGCTGTAGCCCTCGACTTTCTGCAAAGCGGTCTTAGGTGGTTGGAAAGTGCGGTGTTTTTTGACAGCGGTTTCTATAAACGTCTCGTTTTTGATTTTACAGTCTGTGTTTCCGCACCGCTTGATGTCAGAGTGGAGCGTGTAATGAGACGCGATGGCATCAGCCGTGAGAGGGCTATGGAATGGATGGCCAGGCAATGGCCGCAGGAAGAAGTGGAGCGTCACAGCGATTTTGTTATCGTCAATGACGGTCATCGCGACCTGAACGAGCAGGTTATGGAAATGCTCAATCGGTTGAATCAATTGAATTTATCGTCAAATAGACAACATATCAATTATTAATAACATGGAAACAATATTATCTATCTCAGGCAAGCCGGGACTTTACAAGCTCCTCTCACACGGAAAGATGAATCTGATCGTTGAGGCAATAGACGCTTCCCATCATCGTACTCCAGTCTTTTCCACCGACAGGGTGACCAGTCTGGGCGACATCGCCATGTACACTGATGCCGACGATATTCCTCTCTGGCAGGTACTGGCTAAGGTGGGGGAGAAGGAAGCATCCAAAAAGGCTTCACTCAACTACAGAAAGTGCTCTGCTAAGGAGTTGCATGACTATTTTGCTGAGGTGCTGCCCAACTATGACCGTGAACGCGTGCATGACAGCGATATTAAGAAGCTGCTGCAATGGTACAACATCCTCGTGGAGAATGGTTACACGGACTTTAAGGAATTGCTTTCTGCTGAACAGGCAGCGGAAGACGGTGAGGCTGCCATTGCAGAGAAGACGGAACAAGGTTAAACTTAAAAAAACATAAATAATAAAGCGCAACACAACATAAGTGCCGCGCTTTTGTTAACTTTGTGCCAAATCGTTTTTAAAGCGTGAAAATAATAGGAGTGGTTGATGCCCTTGAGCGTTTCGCGCCTTTGCCCCTGCAGGAAGACTATGATAATGCCGGTCTGCAAGTGGGACTGACAGAGGCCGAGGTTTCAGGGGCATTATTGTGTCTGGACGTTACCGAGACTGTGCTTGACGAAGCTATGGAGAATGGTTGTAACCTGATCGTGAGCCATCATCCTCTTATCTTTCATCGGCTGGCCCATATCACGGGTGAGGACGAAGTGCAACGGGTGGTGATGAAAGCTGTCAGAAATGATGTCGCCATCGTGTCTATGCACACCAATCTTGACGCAGCCGTTGGGGGCGTGAACTATAAGATCGCCTCTAAAATGAATGCGAAAGTGATGGGGAGCCTTGGCGGACATAAAGAAGCAACGGCTGATAACGGTACTGTGGTCAGCGGAAATGACGGCGTGATGGCTTTGCTTAAAGCTCCCATGGCTGCCGATGATTTCATGGCCATGCTCAAAGAGGTCTTCGACGTGGAGTGCGTGATGGCTAATGAACTGTTGCGCCGACCCATCCAGAAGGTGGCTATCTGTGGGGGAGCCGGCGACTTCTTGCTTCCTGAAGCTGTAAAGGCGGGCGCTGATGCTTTTGTCACGGGGGAGATGCACTACCATCAGTATTTTGGTCATGAACAAGAGTTGCAGATAGCAGTCATCGGCCATTACCAGAGTGAGCAGTTTACCAAGGAGATCTTCAGAGAGATCATCGAGAGGAGTTGCCCGGGAGTCAGGTGCGTGCTGTCGGGCATTAATACCAACCCAATCCTTTATTTTTAGCGATTCAACAAAACAACAAACACATATATTAATATGGCAACAATCAAGAAGAATTCGTCAGAAATGTCGGTAGAAGAAAAGCTGAAGACGCTTTTCCAGTTACAGGTGACGCTTTCGGCTATTGATGAGAAGCGTGCCCTGCGCGGCGAGCTGCCGTTGGAAGTAGGCGATCTTGAGGATGAAATAGCCGGACTCAACACACGCCTGCAGAAGATACAGGACGAGGTAGCCGACTATCAGAGCGCGGTCTCACAGAAACGTAATGAGATTGAGCAGTACCAGCACAGTGTGGACCACTATAAGGAACAGCTTGACACCGTGCGGAACAATCGGGAGTATGACAACCTGTCAAAAGAGATAGAGTTCCAAACATTGGAGATCGAACTTGCCAACAAGAAGATCAAGGAGGCAACCGAGAAGATCACCGAGCGGCAGAGTGACCTCGCCAAGGTACAGGAAACGATTACTGACCGCCAGGCCGACCTGGTCTCAAAGCGTGCAGAGCTTGACGATATTATGCAGGAGACCCGTGAGGCTGAGGCTGACTTGAAGGATAGGGCAAAGGAGTTGGAGGCGAAGATAGAGCCTCGCCTGCTTCAGAGTTTCAAGCGCATCCGCAAGTCTGCGCGTAATGGACTGGGTATTGTTTACGTGCAGCGTGACGCGTGCGGAGGTTGTTTCAACAAAATTCCGCCACAGCGGCAGCTGGACATCAAGCAGCATAAGAAGATCATCGTGTGTGAGTATTGCGGTCGCATCCTGATTGACCCAGAGCTTGCCGGTGTAAAGACGGGGACACCTGAGGAGACGAAGCCGAGACGGAAGCGTACTTCCAGGAAGAAGAAAGAAGAAACCGAGGCGGAGTAATTTCCCGTTTGAGGGGTGTCAATACATCCGTATGCAGGACGTGGTTCCTGTGACCATCTGCGAAGTCATTGATGATCAATGCTATTGTGGGCAGCCATGAGAACCGCGTCCAACTGTTTTTACCTTTTGCCGCAAGATCTGTTTTAGATGTTATAAAATATTGAAAGGGCGGGGGGATAAGCCGGGCAAATCTATACGATGTTCTTGCAGGAGACTCTGTAAAGTGTAAAGAAATCTATCAAAAAAAAGCACCTTGCGGAGCACGCGTTTTAGGAAGGCAAACTGACTTTCAGCGTGTAATAAATAGGACAAAAACGTATTTTCAGCCATTTAAAAGTGGAGAGAAATGGTCTTTCTATTGTATGAGACGGCCTCTACAGTTGAATCGCATCGCCTTTATGGTGCAATCGCGTTGCCAAACAAGCGTAGAGACGTGGCGTTTCAATTGTAATGGCAAATGAAATGAGACGGCAAAAGGGCTCCATAAAAGCATGATAGATGATAAACGGCTGATTGATAACATCTTGTCAATTCAGCCATGAATGCGTTTTTTTAACCAGGAGGACAGGTCAACTTGTAAGAATCGATTCTCGGAAAGCAATTTGTCATTTAAAATTCAAGTTGTCTGTCATCCGTCTGGAGTGTCTCATCAAGATACTTTATCCTCTGATTCCTCTTGCTTTCCAGATGGTCTCCTTTGCGGCGTTGATTTCCTGGAATTTCTTTTCTGCTGCTTTGCGAACGTCTTCGCCCAGTGTGGCCACCCTGTCGGGATGATTCTTCAAAGCCAGTTTTCGGTAAGCGGCTTTCAGCTCATCGTCGGTGGCGGTGGGCTCGACGCACAACACTTTGTAGGCGGCATCCAGAGAAGAGGAAGCGTCGTGGAGGTTAAGCATGCTATCGAGATCGGATGGATCCATGCCCAATTCCACAGCGCACTCGCGTAGGGCACTCACCTCTCCGGGAGACACCACGCCGTCGGCCTGAGCGATAATAACCAGGAAGTGGAGCAGTTCGAGGCGTTGTGCGTAGGGCATATATAGTCGGAGCTGCCGGCACGAGCTCATCACGGCCGACTTAAACTCGCCCATGCCCAGCCGTTTCTGCTGGTCGAAGAGCTTGAGAAGAATCTGTTCGCCCTCACTGACAGCAGCTTCTCCGAAGTTGTTTCTCAGAAACGAGCGCACGACATTCATCTCAGAGTGCATCACCCGTCCATCGGCACGGATGATGTAAGAGGCCAGTACCAATAGCGAGAAGCGGAAGGTATTGCGCTGGCCTTCATAGACTTGCTGTTGCGTTTGTGTGCCATCCCCTTCCAGCTCTGCAGGCTCTGTGCTCTTGTCGAAGAGTGATCCTAATACGAAGCCTGCGATGGCACCTAAAGGACCAGCCGCCATGAGGCCTAAAAATCCTCCTATCCATTTTCCCATTGTCATATTCTGCCAAAGTAAAACTTGTTTGTCGTTATTCCCTTGCAAAATTACTAAAAAAGGGTTGCCGACAATTAGTTTTTTGTGGGATTTTCAGTAACTTTGCCGAAAATTATCAATTAAAACACGATAGCATTATGAGCATTGCATTAGCTTTGATACTCTTTCTTGTCGTAGCATACCTGTTGTGGGGCATTGGAGAGCTGCATTACAAAAACTTCAACTATGTAGAGGATATTCCCCGCCACGCTGACCCCACGGCACATCAGGCAGGACCTTATGTGGAGAAAAACATTCGTGACATCATGAAGGATAATTCGACAAGAGGCTATAGCGCTGTATAAGTTTTTATTCTTCTGACAGTCAGGAACAGGCAGGCTTCCGTTTCGGAGGTCTGCCTGTTGCGTTTTCCCCATGTCAGGTTTTTATTGCATGAAGATGGTGATGGTGTAAAGGTAAATGACAGCTGCAGGGATGGCAAGGAGGCTGGAGTCGAAACGGTCCATCATTCCGCCGTGGCCCGGCAGTATCTTTCCGCTGTCCTTGACGCCTATGGTGCGCTTGAAGAGGCTCTCAACAAGGTCTCCCCATGTACCGAATATCACGATGACAGCCCCAAGTCCAAGCCATTGCCACTCATTGAGGGAGTGCGGCTCAGCACCATTATTTGCAAAATAGCCGATCACTCCGGCAATGACGACAGCGAAGATGCCACCGCCGATACTGCCTTCCCAGGTCTTCCCCGGTGAGATGCGGGGGAAAAGCTTATGCTTTCCAAACAGAGAGCCGAAGCAGTAAGCGCCCGTGTCATTGGCCCATAACAGGATAAAGACCGAGAGAGGCAGCAGCATGTCATATCCGGAAAAGTCACCATTGGCATCGCGATGAAAGGCGAGTACGTTGATGAGGGCCAGCGGCATGGCTATATACATCTGACCGAGCATGGTGTAGGCCATATTGTTGACCGCGTCGCGGTTCTTTGCATATAGCTCACTGATGAGCAGGTAGATAATCGTAAGTACGTAGGGCATCATTACGGCGAAGCCTCTCACGACATCCAAACTCCACAGCGCTACGGCGATAAAGAGATAAACTCCACCTACAGTAGAGATAAAGCGGTTGATGTTGACGTTTGCCACGCGGTCGTTCACCAGCCCTGAGTATTCCCAGAGAGTCAGTCCCGTGATAATGGCAAAGAGCAGCATCATCGCTGAAGCATTGAGGAATCCCGCCACCATAATGGCGACAAAGAGCACGCCGGTGATAGTCCGGACAATCAGATTCTTCTGTTTTTCTGTCATAATTTCAGCGTATTGTCTTGATACAGTCAATCTTTTTTATTTTCGTCAGTCTCTTTCTTTTGATCAGCCACAGCCTTATCGTGCTCAGCCTGTGCCTGCTTCACCTCGTCAGGCATGTCTTCGAGCTTTGGAGTCTCGGCCTCTAACTTGGCATTCTTTTCAGCTTCAAGCTTGTCGTTTTCTTTTATCAACTCCTCCGATCGGCTTGTCCACGGGCGTTTTCCGAATATTTTCTCCACGTCCTCTCGGTAGATCACTTCTTTCTCAAAGAGAAGTTGTGCCAGAGCGGCATGCCCATCTTTATGATCGGTAAGAATCTGTTTGGCACGGCCATATTGCTCATTTACAATTTTCAGGACTTCATCATCGATGATCTTTGCCGTGGTCTCACTGTAGGGACGCTGGAAGGAATAGTCATTATTATTATAATAGCAGATGTTTGGCAGTCGGTCACTCATTCCTGTATATGCCACCATGCCGAAAGCTGCTTTGGTAGAGCGTTCCAAATCGTTCATAGCCCCCGTTGAGATGGAACCAATGAAGAGATCTTCGGCCGCACGGCCGCCAAGTAGTGAGCAGATTTGGTCGAGTTCTTCTTCTTTAGTGGTGATGACGCGCTCTTCCGGAATATACCAGGCGGCGCCGAGTGCTTGCCCACGGGGGACGATGGTGACTTTGACCAGAGGGTTAGCATATTTGCAGAACCAGCTGATGGTGGCGTGGCCTGCCTCGTGAATGGCGATAGCGCGCTTCTCATTGGCAGTCATCACCTTGGTTTTCTTTTCCAGTCCGCCTACGATGCGGTCGACAGCGTTGAGGAAGTCTTGTTTTGAGACGACTTTCTTATTGTGCCTTGCCGCTATCAGGGCAGCTTCGTTACAGACGTTGGCAATGTCGGCCCCCGAGAATCCCGGTGTTTGCCGGGCCAGGAAGTCTACATCGAGATCGTTGCCACGCTTCAGGGGCTTGAGATGCACGAGGAAGATAGCCTTTCTTTCTGCCAGATCCGGAAGGTCGACATGAATCTGCCGGTCGAAACGTCCGGCACGCAGCAGGGCTTTGTCGAGCATGTCAGCACGGTTGGTAGCGGCAAGCACAATAACACCCGAGTTGGTGCCGAAGCCGTCCATTTCTGTCAGCAGAGCGTTAAGTGTGTTCTCACGCTCATCATTCCCTCCCATAGAAGGGTTCTTTGATCTGGCACGACCAACTGCGTCGATCTCATCGATAAAGATGATGCATGGTGCTTTCTGCTTTGCCTGCGCAAAGACATCGCGCACACGGCTGGCACCGACACCGACAAACATTTCCACAAAGTCGGAGCCTGACATGGAGAAGAAAGGCACTCCGGCTTCACCGGCTACGGCTTTTGCCAAAAGGGTCTTACCTGTTCCCGGAGGTCCGATGAGCAGAGCTCCCTTGGGGATTTTGCCTCCTAACTCAGTATATTTCTTTGGGTTCTTCAAGAAGTCAACAATTTCCTGCACTTCTTGCTTGGCTCCCTCTTGCCCTGCAACGTCTTTGAAGGTAATGCCCATCTCGTTGCCTTTCTCGTACAGGCGGGCTTTACTTTTGCCGACATTGAAGATGCCTCCACCACCTCCAATGCCTGCGCCGCCGCTCATACCCCGGCTGAACATCCATATAATGAAGAAGAGGAAGATTAGGGGTCCCAAGTTGATAAGTATGCTCCAAAAGTCGGTGCCGCGCTCATTATCGTAGCTATAACCTGCAAACTTGTGCTTCTGCTGCTGGTTGTCGAGAAACTTCTCCAGTTCGTCAATGGATCCAAACTGTACACTTACCCATGGGCTGGTGCCCACTTGTTGCGCCGACATGTTGAAGACGGTGCGGATATACTGAGGCTTGACAAACATCTTAAGCGTGTTGTCGCTCTTGTTGATGACTACACGTTGGGCGAAACCTTTCTCCACGTAGGTTTTAAAGTCACTGTAACTCACCTCTTGACTGGAGCTTCCCTTGATGATGGAACCACCTCCGCCTGAGAAGAGCATGATGGCAAGCACTACAGCTACGATGATATAGAGCCAGTTCATGTTGAACCGGGGCATCTTTGGCTGTTGCTGGTTGTTTGGATTGAATTGCCTGTTATCCATAGTTGTATTGTTGTTTTTGCTTTGATTAAATTACCTGGGCGTGTGCGGGTGTTGAAATGTCTGCGTCTTCCCATAGGTGCTCTAAGTCGTAGAAGGCACGTGGCTCAGGGAGAAAAATATGCACGATGATGTCAACGAAATCTATGGCCACCCATTGGTCGCTGCCCAGACCGTTGACTCCGACTGGTTTTTCACTCTCCTTGTCGCGGCATTTGTCGCCCACCGATTGTGCGATGGCTTCTACCTGTGCAGGTGAACCACCTTGACAGATAACAAAATAGTTGGCGATAGCTCCTTCGATGTGGTGGAGATCTACGATACGAATGTCCTCGCCTTTTTTGTCTTCAATTGCTTCGACAATAGTCTTGAGCAGTGCTTCTGTTGATGTTGATTTCATGCAGTGTTGATATACAATAATTATCTTTTGTGTGTCAATGCTTCTATAATACAACAAAGTTAGTGAAAAACACAGGAATTACAAAGAATATTAATCTTATTTTTATTATTTTGTGGAGGTGACAGACCGGTGATATGACACAATGTCATTGCGGGAAAAACAGTCGGGTGGGTTGAATGGGCCATTGATGACAATGATGTTTGTCAATGGACAGGTAAATATGCCATGAACTGATTTGCCTTGGGTTGTTTCATCGATTGCGGAGGGCATTGTAATGGACTTTTTCAAAAAAAGTTGTTGAAAAGTTTGGTGGGATTATAAAAAGTCAGTAACTTTGCACTCGTCATTCGAAAATAAGAGTAGTGAGACAAATTGGGGTATGGTGTAATGGTAACACTACAGATTCTGGTCCTGTCATTCTTGGTTCGAGTCCGAGTACCCCAACAATGTAGAGATCAAGCTTTTCTTGCTTGGTCTCTTTTCGTTTTCTTAAGAAGGTAAAGATTACTCTATTATGATGTGCCGTAATATATTGATTTTTTTCTTGCTGCTCCTCATTCCTTTGGCAGTCCATGCTTTTCGTGAATCTGAGGACTTTTCCGTTTCGATGATTCCCGATGCCGTTTTCCAGCGAATGAGAGGAAAGAGCTATCCAGCAGACTGCCCTGTTAAACGCTCGGAGCTGAGGTACTTGCGGTTGTTGCATGTTGATAAGGAAGGAAAAATCCATCATGGTGAAATGGTCTGCAACAAGGCTATTGCTCAAGATGTATTGGAAATCTTTGAGGAGCTCTATAAGCATAGGTATCCTATAGAGCGAGTTAGGCTTATTGATGACTATGAAGCTGATGATGAGCAGTCGATGCGTGCTAACAATAGCAGCAGCTTTTGCTATAGGGTGGTGCGTGGTAGCAGGAAACTATCGGCTCACGCTAAGGGAATGGCCGTGGATATCAATACATTTTATAATCCTTGTGTTAGGTGGTCAAGATCCGGGAACATTACAGTACAGCCGTCTAATGCAAGGAAATATTCAGACCGGTCGGCGTCATTCCCTTATAAAATAGAGCGTGGCGATCTGCTTTGGCGGCTCTTTACGGCTCGGGGATTCAAATGGGGAGGATCGTGGAAATCGGTAAAAGACTATCAGCATTTTGAAAAGGATTGATATGAACTATTGGATTAGGGCTTACAACAATCAGCGTTTCCGGGTTGCCGACTTCATACACGATAATGGATTCATTGACTGGGGAATGAGGAACCGTTTTGAGAAAGGAGATATAGTTTTCCTCTATGCCACCGCTCCCGAAAGCCGTATTACTTTCATGATGGAGGTAACTTCTGTCGCCTTGACTTGTGAGGAGATCGCCAATGATGAATCTTACTATATCTCCCAACAATATTTTGAGAACTGGTTACGCCACAAGGCGGATCATCTCTACGTACGTTATTCCTTCCTGAAAGAGTTTCATACATCTGAACTATCTCTTGTAAAGCTGAGGGAGAACGGTATGCAGGGAACGCCCCGCTCACCACGGAAATTATGGCCGGAGACGGTAGATTATATCATGGGGAAGTTGAATGATTAGAGTTCAGTAGACAGAAACTCTGAAGTAAAGTGAAGAAAAGTCCAGAAGTATAATCAGAGGTAGCTGTCTCTTGTAATAAGACTAAATCTCAGACTGTACTTCTGGACTTTTGGAATTCAGCAATCCTGTATCTCGACGGAGATTACTTTGTTTGGTCAATGGCCTTGATTTTCTCACGAATCATCTGTGCATCATCCTTGAGTTTCTGCACTTTGCGATTCATCTCATCAACAAGGCTGTTGCCTTTTTTGCTTGAGATATTGAGAAAGCCGAGGTTGTTTTCATAAGTCGTGATTTCCTGTTTAAGCTGCTCATAGCGGTGCATGAGCCGTGCGCGCTCATTATCAATGGCATCCTCTCCTTTCTTTGCTATGCCACGAAGATTATTCTTGAAGTTATCAAGATGACGTTTGGCCGCGGAGATATGCAGTTCGGTAAAGATTCTGTCCATGACGTCGTGGTATTCCTTGTAGACCTTGTCCTTATCGCGGTAAGGCACGTGTCCGATGGCATTGTATTTATCAGCGAGTTCCTGCACTTTCTCTCGAGCGTTGGCATCAGCGTCAGCGGCAATTTTCTTGAGTTCTTCGATGATGGCGTGCTTCTTTTGCAAGTTCTCCTTCTCTTCGTTGTGTGTGCCGGCATGTGCAGCATTGCGGGCGTCAAAAAAGTGGTTGCAGGCAGAGAGAAAGTCGTTCCACAACTGGTCACTGACTTTTCGGGGCGCGGTTCCAATGGCTCTCCATTCTTTTTGCAGCTGAATGAGTTTGTCAGAAGTCGCTTTCCAGTCGGTAGAGTCGGCGAGCTCTTGAGCTTTTGCCACGAGAGCTTTCTTTTTCTCAGCATTCTCGTAGAGCCGTGCACGTACCTCTTTGAAATAAGCAGCCTTCCGGCTGAAGAAGTCGTCGCATGCTTTACGGAAGCGCTGGAAAATCTCTTCGTTGCTCTTTTTGGGTGCAAAGCCGATGGTTTTCCATTCCTGCTGGATGCCAATGATTTCTTTAGAGTGTTTTTCCCAATCAGTTGAATTCTTATTTTCCTGTTGGGCGATGTTCTCTGTCTTTTCACAGAGTGCAGTCTTCTTGGCGAGATTCTCTTCCTCGTTGGCGCGCAACTTCTCGAAATGTTCCTGATGTCTCTTATTGATGACGGTGCTTGCATTCTTGAAGCGCGTCCAGATGTCTTCCCTGAGGTCTTTTGACACGGGTCCTATCTCGCGATACTGCTCATGCAGGTCTTGGAGTTGATGGAAAGCTCTGATCACATCGGGCTCTTCAGCAAGTTTTTCAGCTTCTTCGCACAGGCGTGTCTTGGCTTCTAAATTCTTCTTGAAATCGTATTCGCGTGCTTCGCGGTTGAGGTTGAGCAAGTCATAGAACTGCTCGACGTATAGCTGATAGTTGCGCCATGTCTCGCTTGATTTTTCGGGTGGCACCGGTCCTATCTCTTTCCATTCCTGCTGCAGAGCCTTGAAGTCATTGTATGATTTGTTTGCTTCGTCAGGTGAAGTGGCCATTGTCTTTATCTTCTCAATGATTTCCTCGCGACGCTTGAGATTGTCCTCACGCTCCTGCATCGCCCTCTCAAATGCCTTGGCACGCTTTTCCTTGATGACCTGCATGTTTGCCTTAAAGGTTTCCTCGTCATCGTCGGGCATCATTTGATACTTCTCGGGGTCACCTCCTGCCTCCAAGTATTCTTTCTGTTTTTGGTCGCGTTCTGCGATGTGGAAACGGTAGAAGGAGGCTTTGAGATGATCCATTTCGTCCCTGTTCGGGAGCTCATCGCTTTGGGCAATTTCCTTGACACGGTTGAGGACTTCCTGCTTTGAGGCGTAGACTTTCTTCGTTTCCTCAAATTCATTCTCAGCTTCTGACTTGTTTTCGACTTCTGATATGTTCTCAGCTTCGGGTTTGTTTTCAGCTTCTGACATGTTCTTAGCTTCAGGTTTGTTCTCAGCTTCCGGAGTGGAGTTGACCACCGTTTTCAGCTCTTCTGCATTGCCCTGTTCGGGGGCCTTTTCTTGAGAGTCCATCATTTCACTCTAAATTAAGTTTATGATTCGGAGTTCCATGGCCATGCTGCTGTGACCAGCAAACACCTTGGATGCGCATGGCTTCCAATGATTTATAAATATTTCTTGATGATATATACGTGTTGTAAATATTGTGCAAACTTAGAGAAAAAGATTGTAATATACTAATTTTCACACTATTTTTTATGCTTCTGTGGTTAAATAAGTTTTTTCCAGCGTAGGATCCACCAACTTACCCCTGTCACGAGCACGGAGATAGCGATACAGATGACAAAGCCGTAATGCGACTCTTCCAATCCGTTGATGACGTTCATACCGTAGATACTGGATATGAGTGTAGGTGCCATGAGGATGATATTGAGCGAGGTAAGGGTACGCATCGTGGTATTCATGTTGTTGTTGATGATGCTGGAATAAGTGTCCATCGTCGACTCAAGAATGTCTGAATAGATATTAGTGGTCTCGCGTGCCTGTGTCATTTCAATGTTCACATCCTCGATGAGATCGGCGTCGAGCTCATCGACTTGTAGTTTGAACTTCAACTTCTGCAATAAGTTTTCGTTGCCTCGAATGGAAGTGATAAAGTAGGTGAGTGAGTCCTGAAGGCGACTCAGGCCTATGAGGCTCTCGTTGTTTACTTCATGGTCGAGGTTATGCTTGGCTTTCTCGATGAGCGCGTTGATTTGCTTCAATCGTTTCAAATACCACACGGCAGAGGACAAGAATAGACGGAAAGTCATGTCAACATAATCGGTGAATCCCACGCCCCGTTTCTGCTGGTAGCTAACAAAGTCAAGCATCATGTTGGTCTCGTAGAAGCAGACGGTGATAGTGACGTCACGTTTATGGATGATGCCTATGGGCACGGTCGTGTAAGGCGTGCGCGAGCGAATCTCCTTGACATAAGGGATACGTAAAATAATGAGCGTCCACCCGTCGTCGTACTCATAGCGGGCACGCTCGTCGGTATCGCTGATATCGCTCATAAAATAGTCGGGGATGTGAAATCTCTCTTCCAGTTCGCGCTGGTCGTCGTCGGTGGGACAGGTGACCTGAATCCAGCACCCTGCTTCCCACTCATTGATCACTCTCAGTTGCTTCTCAATGTTCCAATATGTTTTCATTGCAGCCAATCTCCTATATTACATGAACAGCTGGTGGGGATTGGCCGTAAAGGGCTTTATCCTCACGCTATGAATTGTAACTGTCCGCGTGATAATCGTCCATAAAGATGATAACTGAATATTTGACGTTGCAAAAGTAAAGAAAAAAAACCGGAGAGGCAAACATTTCCCCGGTTTTTTTTCTGCAATTATTTCTCTGGAACTGCATTGCAGAACTGCCTGTTCCAAAGGATTATCTGCAAATATTTCGACTTTCCGGAGCAGGCAGCCAGCAAATTATTCTGCATAGTCAGGAAGTGCCGCCTTATGAAAAACGCTATCAGTTTGACGTGCCGTTTTC
>ERZ772881.474-NODE-474-length-45069-cov-4.191363_pt1 | contig 45069 bp, 35 predicted proteins | sample MGYA00580581_ERZ772881 | MGnify/ENA primary metagenome ERZ772881 (study PRJEB29015, sample SAMEA2737668) | human gut metagenome | biome: human gut; feature: human-associated habitat; material: faeces | place: China | collected 2012 ...
TAACTGTACCAGCCTTAGGGTTTGGCATTAAGCCCTTAGGTCCGAGTACACGTCCAAGACGACCTACAACGCCCATCATATCAGGTGTAGCAACTACAACATCGAACTCAAACCAGTTTTCGTTCTGAATCTTTGGAATAAGTTCTTCTCCGCCTACGAAATCTGCACCAGCTGCTTCAGCTTCATCAGCCTTAGCACCCTTAGCAAATACAAGAACTCTTACTTTCTTACCAGTTCCGTGTGGAAGAACAACTGCTCCTCTGATCTGCTGTTCAGCATGACGTCCGTCACAACCTGTTCTGATATGTGCTTCAATAGTTTCGTCAAACTTAGCAACTGCACTCTGCTTAACTAACGCAATAGCGTCTGTTGCTTCGTATAATGTCTGGCGGTCAATTTTCTTGGCTGCCTCAACGTATTTCTTTCCTCTTTTCATTATAAAAAAACCTCCTAGTGGTATTATCGGAAGGGTTTGACTTTCCTCCCACGTTTTACGATTACAAAGAGTTATATCCAACTCTTAACTATACATATGAAATATTACCGGATTCCCGGCAAATGTAGCATTGCAGAATTAGTCTTCTACAACGATACCCATACTCTTAGCAGTTCCTTCAATCATAGAAGTTGCAGCTTCGATTGATGCAGCATTTAAATCAGGCATCTTGAGTTCAGCAATCTTCTGAACTTCTGCTCTCTTAATTGTAGCAACCTTTGTCTTGTTAGGAACACCTGAACCTGACTTAATGTTGCAAGCTTTCTTAAGAAGAACTGCAGCAGGAGGAGTCTTTGTAATGAAACTAAAACTTCTATCTGCATATACTGTAATAACAACAGGGATGATTAAATCACCCTGATCAGCTGTCTTAGCGTTAAACTGCTTTGTAAATTCTACGATATTTACACCGTGCTGTCCGAGTGCAGGACCAACCGGTGGAGCTGGTGTTGCCTTACCAGCAGGAATCTGTAATTTGATATAACCTGTTACTTTCTTTGCCATTTTAGGCACCTCCTAAATAAAAATGTGGTAATTGGCGACACTTGCCAATATAAACAAAGTGTCTCCCACGTCCGCGTTATGCGAACCTTCTTACATCAGTTTTACATCTGTAAAACCAATCTCGACCGGAGTTTCACGGCCGAACATCTCAACATTAATTGTAAGACACTGCTTACCTTCATTAATGCCTGTGATTTCCCCAACAGTATCTTCCCAGGCACCTGTAAGAATCATAACCTGGTCGCCGACTTTACCGTCAAACTTAACTACAGGTTTGTTCTCGTTTTCACTGCCTGGCAGTGCAATACCAAGTGCTTTAATCTCTGTAGGGGTCAGTGGTACTGGTTTAGATCCGGGACCAACAAATCCCGTAACTCCTCTTGTGTTACGAACTACATACCAGCTGTCATCATTCATAACCATGTTGATTAAAACATAGCCAGGAAACATTTTTTTCTGAGCAGACTTTTTTGAGCCGTTCTTAACTTCAACAACAGTCTCAAGCGGTACAACCACTTCAAGAATCTGGTCTTCAAGATTTCTGTTTACCACAGTCTTCTCAATGTCTACCTTGACTTTATTCTCGTAACCGGAATAAGTATGCACTACATACCATTTTGCTTCGTCCATTTAATCACCTTTTCCTTACTTTACTAAGAATTCAATACCAATACGTGCGATAAAATCCACAATTGCTATTATTACACCTAATAATACGGATGCAGCTACAACAGCAACTGTCTCTTTTGTAAGGGACTTACGGTCAGGCCAGATGATTTTTTTAAACTCTGCTTTAAGACCTTTGAACCAGTTTTTCTTCTGTTTTGTCTCTTTAACAGTTTCACCCATTGTCTCTACCTCACTGTGCTGGTTTACTTTGTTTCCTTGTGTAATGTGTGTGACTTACAGAACTTGCAATACTTCTTTGTTTCCATTCTGTCAGGATGTGTTTTCTTATCCTTTGTCATGTTGTAATTACGCTGTTTACATTCTGTACATGCCAATGTTATCTTAACGCGCACAACTTCCACCTCCAATTTTCGTTAAATTTTTGTAGGTGTATGAGATTCTACACCAATTGGTTCTTTTTTAGGCATAAAAAAAAGACCGCTTCCATAGCCAGTCTAATATAGCACAGTATTCAAGAGTGCGTCAACACTTTTTTTATGTTTTCTCATCCTGCTTCATATAAAATACATCATATTATCCCAAAAATCAAGTAAATAATAAAAATTTACTATTAAGTTTTTGTTGCCCTGTCCCGATTAATACTATATAATATATTAAAGAATTTTTTGGAAAACGGATTTTCCATAATCTCATATATATTATTATTAGCAGACAAGGAGGTGACTGTTGATGATTAGCAGTGCATACAGCTATTATATTTCCCAATATGGCTGGAAATCTAATTCTAAATATGATACCCATACAAAAAACCAGTTAAAGAATTCATATGGCAGAGTTTTAAAAACCAACAGTCAGACACCTACATATAAGGTTGATTTCTCCGTTGCCGCACAAAAATATGCCATAGATTTAAAAGAGCATGCAAGACAGCTTTGTTATATTGCAAAAGATTTATCAGATGATAAAAGTGGCGAGATGACATTCAAAAAATCGGCATCTTCAAGCAACCCGGAAGCTGTTTCGGCAGAATTTATAGGAGATTCATCGTCTGATTGTGAACCGGTTGAAATAAGTGTCAGCCAGCTTGCAACCCATCAGGTAAACACCGGAAATTTTTTGCAGCCTAACCAGAAGCTTTTAAAGCCGGGAACATATTCTTTTGATTTAAATATCAATAACCTTACATATGAATTTGAATTTAACGTATCAGAAGATGAAAATAATGGTGATGTTGAAAATAAAATTGCACGTCTCATTAATCGTTCCAACATCGGCCTTAATTGCGAAGTAAAGACTGACAGCCTTGAGAATAAAGGACTTGTAATAACATCTGATGCAACAGGAATATCAGGTATTCATTCAACTATTTTCAGCATAAAATCCGATAACAGTGAGCTTATAAATACTCTCGGCATGGACCGGGTAAGCAGCTATCCTTATAATGCAATTTTTTCTGTGAATGGCAGCGAGCAGTATTCACCTTCCAATGAATTTATGCTCAACAAAACATTTTCCGTCAAATTAAAACAGACAACCGACGAACCTGTAACACTCAGTCTCAGCACTGACGACAATTCCATTGCAGACAGCATTGACGAGTTAATATCAGGTTACAATGGTCTTGTCAATGTCACAGAAAGCGACAATAATAAAATTTTTGAGGGAAATGACCGATTAAAGCTGGAATTTTCAAGAATAGCATCGAAATACAGAACCACTTTAAATAATAATGGCTTAAAAGTCGAAGATGACGGCTCTGTCAGTGTTGACAGACAGACTGTGATAGAATCTGCACACAATGGCACAATTGATAATATTTTTAATGAGCTTAATAACTTCAAAGCAGCCCTTATGAAAAAAGCAGAGGATATCTCAACCAATCCTATGAATTATGTAAACAACAAAATCGTTGCATACAAAAATCCAAAATATGCTTTTAACGATCCATATAATATTTCTGCTTACAGCGGAATGATGTTTAATGATTATTGTTAAATAAAAGAAAGCCCTGGCGGACTTAATTCGCCAGGGCTTATATTTTATTTTTATGCTATAACTTTCCCAGCCTGTGCAGAAAATGTATCAACAAAAGCTTTAAGTCCTTTAAGAGCCTCAACTCTCGCAGCATCATCATTAGCATTATTGGCTGCATTAAGTGCTAAAACGCTCTTATTTACCTCTTCTTTGTTAATTACTACACTGTCTTTATTGATAAGATCTTTTGTTCCATTATACACTTCAACAATCCAGTTAAGCCCGTTCAATGTGCTCTTCATATATTCATCCGTATCCGGCTGTCTGTGACCGTTAAGCTCTTCCATAAGATTATTTAATGCATTGCTTATCTTTGCACAATATGGAACTGCCACCTCAAGTGCTTCTATCTGCTGTGTACGTAAATCTTCCATGATTATAACTCTCCTTTATTCTTCTTAAAATACAACAAATAACTGTCATATTGTATCTACATGAATGTTATATCGGCAAAAAGAGAAAAATCTTAAGCTTCATCTATCACTTTCTCAAGAGCCTCTTCATCAACACTGCCATCATCCTTTCTTGGCAGTTTCTTATCAAGAAGAACAACCTTTTGTATTTCCCATCTGTAGCCTTTCTTATCATTATACTTGTCTATCTTACGCTTAAATCTGTCAACTTTTTCACTTTTGTCGATAGCAGATATTACCGCAATCAGCTTCTCATCATAAAACATTATATAGCTTTCTGCAATTCCATTAATTGATTCTATTTCTCTGTTTATGACATTTCTACATATTTTTTCACCTGTAGGAAGACTGATAATTGCCGGATTTCTCTTTGTAATAATAAGTCTTCCACTGCTGTTAATTCTTCCATAATCTCCAGTATGAAGATAACCGCCTTTTAACTTTCTTTCTGTCTGTACCTCATCATTATAATATCCCTTCATGACACATCCGCCGCTTAGAAGAATTTCACCATCATCAGAAAGTTTAAGCGTATTATCCGCAAACGGCTCATATGAACCATCCTCATCATAATTAATTGCAATACAACCTGTACTTTCAGATGTTCCATAAACAGAACTTACATTAATATCTCTGTCTCTGAGGCATTCATACAAATGATACGGACATGGTGCACCACCTATTATTATATTTTTCAAATTGTCATTGAATCCTTTTATCTTCTTCAGATACTCAGCCATTGATGGATTGGCTGGAAGAATAGTTGCATCATAATAGTATGTGTCCGCATCTATATGCCTCAGTCCTCTTCCGACACATATACATGCACCACAGCTTAGCGGCCATATAAGGCAGTATAACAATCCAAATATTTTACTTAATTCAATCTGTGCCAGAACCCTGTCATCTTCAGTGCAGTTGCAATGGGCATTTATATAACCAATGGCACTCATTATATTATCTGAAGTAAGAACAACCGCTTTGTCACACTCGTTTTCACCTGCCGTAAATAATAAAAGATTTCCTTCTTTTACATCATCCGAATTATATGTCAGTCCATCAACATTATCATTTTCGGCACCATTAATAATTATTCCATTGGCGTCTGATAAAATATACTGGTTTGTAGAACAAAGCACATAATCCGCATCTATTTTCTCAATCATTTTAAATCTGATATCATGCGGAATAAAAAAATCGACAAGTGCCGCATCTTTTCCGGCAAGAACCGTTCCGAACAGATTAACAATCCATCTGTATGAAGCCGGTCCGTAAATGGCAATTCTATTACCGTCAAAATGCTGCAAATGAAGTGCTTTTTTTACCGAATCATCAAATAATTTTCTATAGCTGACCTCAAATGTATCATATAAAACAGCTGTTTTATCATTATATTTATCTGCAAGGCTTTCAAGAAGCTTATAAAAAGATTTATATTGTGCCATCTTTGTACCCCTTTCTCTTTATATGCACATTTTTTGCACGTTAAAAATTCGCTGTGTATATTAATTACATTAACAATTAATCACATTAATAAGTGATTTTATTATACCCCACATCAATGTAATTTTGCAAACATATGCGAAATACAATTTTCAAATGTATATGTGTTTTTTACTTTCTCATATCCATTTGAAGCAATACGCTTTCTTTCCTCATCATGTTCAAGATACCAAATTGATTTTTCCACCAAATCCTGCATATTCTCGTATACAACCAATTCCTCCCCGAGCACAAACATTTCCACAATCTCTGGCTGAAAATTAGTCATTAGAAATCCACCACTTGCAAGAACATCAAATACTCTTAGTGGAACTCCCGACTGTATGAGTTTCAATGAAATATTAAGATTAATCCTGCTGTTTTTAAAAACCTGCGGCATCTGCGTATAATAATCGACATAACCAGGCTGAGTAACATTTTGAAGACGTTCTTCTTTATCCGACGAAAAAAGACTTACATTACATCTATTCTGTAAAAGAGCAAGTACCATATAACGTTCTCTTCCGGTAATTTCAGTGCCAACAGCATATTCAAGTTCTTCTCTTAAAATCTTAAATTCACCATTTGTTACTGCAAGATAAGATGCATTAATTCGTTCTATAAACGAATCGCTCAGACAATCACCTATAAAACATCCTCCGTAAACATTTCTTTGTGCCTCGACCATCCCCTCAAGATAACCGCGGCAATACTGGTCAAGCGGTCTTAAAAGATATGCATAATCTGAATGATATAATTTTCCTACCAATGACACATCACACATATCGGTCTCTGTGAATCCGGTATATATACCTTTCTCTTCGTTATGCATCATATTCATATCAACGTACTTATATTTTTCCGTAAATGCCACTGTATCACCTGCAAGTGGAAGATGATAAGCATTTACACCTTTATTTCTATAATTTTCTGCCTCAATCCTGTCAAAAAAGAATATCGTATTACAAGAATATTTCATTGGTTCTTTATTTCGTATATGAAGAGGACAGTCATAAATCCACGAAACATATTTTACCTGTAAATCATTGCATACTTCTGAAATCAAAGGTGAAAAATTTACCGAAAAAACATATTCATATTCTTCTTTTCCAGATTGCAGCCTTTTTTTGAATTTTTCCTTAAAATCATCATCTTTATCCCAATCTTTAAAAATATAATAAAATGTATCATATTCCATACCAAGATATGTAAATGCTCGTTCTATACCCTTTTGCATAAAAGCATTCCATTGAAAAAACAGAATTTTCCGCATATTTCTCTCCTGAATCAATTTTTGTTATGCTTAAATTCAAACTGAATTTTTTATATTTTTATTCTACATTTCTTCCGCCAGAATACAATCTGGAAGCTCCTGCACCGATGCAAGCACAAGTGTCCTTAATGAAGGATTCGTAATCTTTAGCTGAAATGTTGCAAAATACGTTCCACTTGAACTGTCTTTTGTAATCTCCAAGTCCAATATCTGATACCCGCTCTTTTTAGCGTAAAATATAAGCTCCCTTATAAAAACTTTTGAATTATATTCAACATAAAAATTCATATATTTATTGTATTTAAGAAAATTCTTATCAACAATAGAAAAAACTCTGAGACTTACAACAATAAGAATCCCGGCAAGTATTGCACCATAATAAAAACCCGAACCAACCGCAATTCCAACTGCTGCACAGCACCACAGACCTGCCGCCGTAGTGAGTCCCTTTACCTGATGCTCTTTTGTCACAAGTATAGTTCCGGCACCCAAGAATCCAATTCCGCTTACAATCTGTGCCGGAATTCTTGCCGGGTCGGCAGACGGATAAATCGTACATATATATTCGTTAGTTACTGCTGCAAGAGCCGAACCCAGACAGACAAGCGTATACGTACGAAGTCCTGCCGGTCTTTGCTTCCGTTCCCTCTCAATACCAAGAAGTGCACCAAGAATCAATGCCAGAATAAGACGCACAAATACCGACACGCCATTAAATTCATTTAAAAAATCTATATTCTCCAAAATCACAATATCACCACCTTCACATCAACTCGTGGGTTGCCCCGCCACTTATGTTCTGCTAAAATATATATACAGAATAACTTATATTTTGCAATAATACAATGAATGGATGATACAATTTATGAAAATATTTTTCTATAAATACGGAAGCATATGCGAGCCCGACATATCTGATTCTTTCAGACGGCTTGGATTTGAAGTCATAGACGAAGACATGGAAATATACAATAAAAATCTGCTGCCATCACAATGTGTCGAAACAGTATCAAAAAAACTTATAGACGGTCAGTTTACATTTGTCTTCACAATTAACTTTTTCCCATGGCTGTCTGACTTATGCGAAATAATGCATTTAAAATACATTTCACTTATCGTTGACAGTCCTGTTCTTGAACTCTACTCTTATTCGCTAAAAAATGACTGCAACCGCATATTTTTATTTGACAGGTGTCTTTACAGCGAATTTGAGCCTTTCAACCAAGGACATATATTCCACGTTCCGCTTGCTGCAGACGTCAACAGAATACAAAATGTTATTAAAAATGCATCTACATCCGAAAAAGCAAAGTTTGCAAGCGATATTTCATTTATCGGCTCCACTTATCAGGAAAAATGTCCTTTCAACCGGTCAGAATTAAATGATGCCGACCGTGGCTTTACTGATGGTATTATTGAAGCACAGCTTAAAGTATATGGTTACAATTTTATCGAAGAACTGATTACTGAAGATTTTGCCACAAGATTTCTTGAAGCAACACCAGGTTCATATCGTTTTCCTGAAAGCTACAGGCAGAAAAACCGTGCACTTGTTGCACAGCAGTATATAAGTGTAAAAGTCGCCGAACAGGAACGCCTTCGTGCTTTACGCATGTTATCCGACAACTTTAATGTAGACATCTACACTGGAAGTGACACTTCATCCATGCCGCATATACATAACCTCGGTTTTGCAAAATCTCTCACAGAAATGCCAATAATCTTTAACCAGAGTAAAATCAATCTTAATATAACAGCAAAATCAATCCGTTCGGGACTTTCTTTAAGGATTTTCGACGTTCTTGCCGCAGGAGGATTTCTGATTACCAATTATCAGACAGAACTTCCCGAATTTTTTGAAATCGGAAAAGACCTCGTTGCATATGACAGCTTCGACAACCTGAAAGAGCTTTGCAGCTATTACCTTGCACACGATAATGAACGTGAGGAAATCGCCCGCCACGGATTTGAGACCGTAGCACATCTTCACACATATGACACAAGAATATTGCAAATGCTTGATATGGCATTTCCGGGGTGATGCAGCAAAGCCTTACACAGAAACAGTATATAGTCTAAGAGACACTGTGATAAATATCACAGTGTCTCTTCATTTAATCTATATCTTCCCATTTCAGAATACTGTCTTCTGGCAAATCTTTGTTTAATTTCCTGCCTATAAGCTCTTTATAATGATATGGCTCGATTCCTATTCCCGGTCTTTTAAACGTAATATCATTTTCTTTAATAATATCACCGTTTTTCATATCTGTTTTTAAAACAACTGACCTTCTCGCATTTGCTCTCGCCGAACTCTCGGATTCATTACACGCAAGCGTTCCCGCTCCTATAATTTTCTTTATATATTCCAACGAAGCTTTAATATTTTTTAAATCGTTCACATCCATTGCATGATAATGGTCATTTCCCTTTAATGTTTTATCAAGCGTAAAATGTTTCTCAATCACCTTTGCCCCTAGTAAAAATGCCGTTTTTTGAATATCATAAGTTTTCTCAGGCTTAGTATGATCCGAATATCCGATTACACAATCATTGTATTTTTTCTGCAATGCCAAAATTCTTCCGAGATTGGCATGCTCGTATGGGGTAGGATATTCCAACACACAATGCATTAAAACAAGCTTATTTCCATAGCTTCTTATAAGGCTAACCGCCCTATCAATCTCATCTTCATGTGAAGCTCCCACCGACAAAATAACAGGCTTTCCTTTCTTGCACATATATTCTATAAATGGAATATTAGTTAGATCAGATGACGAAATCTTGTATACATTCATCATATCTTCAAGATAGTCTGCGGATTCAAAATCAAACGGTGTAGATAAAAATTCCACACCAATTTCATCGCAATATTGTTTAAGCTGTCTGTATTCATCCTCACCAAAAGAATCAAATTTTTTAAACAATTCATATTGTGATGTTGTCGGCTCTTCCTTCGTATCCCAATATGACGGCGAATATTTAGATGCAATAGTTCCTGCTTTATATGTCTGAAACTTAACCGCGTTGGCTCCGGCATTACAAGCCTCTTTACACATCAGCTTTGCGGCGTCCATAACAGAAATTTTTTCTTTTTTGGCTATATCATAATAATTAACACCAATTTCGGCAATTATGTAATAACCCTGATTATTTATCACGTCAAATATGTCATTCATTAATTTATCCTCACTTATCAAGAATCAACTTTATTACCTTTTCCTGTCCCTTTGAAAAATCTTTTTCAAGAAGCAGTTCGTGCATCTGATTTCTTACCGAAACCGCCTGTATAAGCCATCTTACAGTAAGTTCTATCGCTTCGTCTTCAAGCTTCTGTCCAAGCCCAAGATTGATAAATCCATTTGAAAATCCGGCAAAATCATGTTCCATTTCTCTTGTATTCTGTGCAAGAACTATCGCAGGAACGCCCATGCTTGCAAGTTCATATATTGTCCTTCCCTGTGCTGTAACAGCCATATCCGCCTCCGAAAGGAATTTACTTACTCTCTTGACATTATTGTATACATATATATTATGTTTTTCATCATTTTGTATTTCGTTTTTATATTTATATCCGAATCCTGTTATTATATTAAATTTTATGTCTTTATAGTCTTTTGATACATTTTGAAAAATCTTATATACTCTTCTTGTTAAATCAGAAGGATCTGTTCCCCCGAAAAGCACAACAATGTTTTTCACTTCTTTAGAAAATTCTTTCGGCTTTACCGTCAGAAACTCATCCCTTATAAAGAAATATTCAAATCCCGAATATTCATTTTGAAGCTTGCCCTGAGAATAAAGTGCATTAATAACTGCATCGGCATATGCCGCCCCCGTTCCCTTATCTTCAAAATTAACAATTCTTGACACCTTATCCCTGATTTTTTTCATATATTCTTCATCTGTATTTAAAATATCATTTACGACAATATCAGGCTTATAATCATCTATAATTTTATATAATTCTTCGTCTGATTCAATACATATCATCGGGAAAAACGATTCTTTTAATTTTTCACAACCCATTTCATAATTTTTTCTTGTAACAAACATAATCTGATTGCCGATAAGATGATACGCAAGTGACAATGTTCTGTATATATGCCCCATTCCCAATGCTTCGCTGCCGTCTGCACGAAACAGTATTTTCTTTGATGACAAAACAGCCTCACATACAATCCAATCCTGCTCGCTGTCTATGTCAACTGCTTCATTCTCTGATATTTCAAATACTTCCGTATTCTTTCCGATTCGCGTTTTTTCATTTACACATTCGGCTCTCGAAATGAGAAAACCTCCTGTTTCCATCAAATGCTTAGGAAGATATTGTCTATTCTTTCTTTCTTCGTAATCCGGAAGTGTCTTTCCGTCTTTCTCATGCCATGACAAATGAGGCTTATTAACACCGCTTATCAAAGTATCCAATGAACTTTTTATAAAATAATCTATGGCATTAATAATTGTTTCGGCTTTTAATGTCGGTGATGTCGCCTGCATGGTGATAATCACATCAAATCTGCATTTTTTTCTGTCCTGCATCTCGCTTACTGCATGATAAATTACAGGGTCCAGCGTAACATCATCCCCTGATAAATACTTTGGACGCATAACAAATTCAGCACCATACTGTGCTGCTGTCTCCGCTATCTCCTCGTCATCCGTATCTACCACTATTGATGTATCATATTTTGACTGTATCTTTTTTGCATTTTCAATACTGTATGCAATTAAAGGTTTCCCATTCATCTGTCTTAAATTCTTACGCGGAATTCCTTTTGAACCACCCCTTGCCGGAATAACTATTAAAAATTTCATAGCATCTTACCTTTCAGTTATTTATATACAAGCATATCTTATTATTATCATATCATTATATCGGTAATTTTCAACTTTCTTTTAATATTTATAAATTTATTCTTTAACATATTATTTTACATGATATAATTATTAAAAAAAGTGATTCAGGAGACTTTTATGACACTCAAATCAGAATTAGAAAAAGCATTTGAAATTCAGGATATACCGGCAATAGAAACACTATTAAATAAATATTTAAAAGAATATTGCAATGATTATGACCGTTTTTCATTTTTATGTAATTATAATCTTCTGACAGGCAATAATTACGAAGCACTTAATTATGCTAAAGAGGCTGTAATACTTAATCCACATTGTGTAGAAGCCAATTTTAATCTTGCATACGTATACGATATTATCAAAGATTACGCCCATGCTTATTTATACTATCTTATTGTAAAAACATTGCAGGACATACGAAAAATAATATGTATACCCGCTGAATCAATAAATGAACGCATTAATTATATCAAAAATATTTCTTTAAATGATAAGTCGTTATCAGAAGCATTATTATATGCTGACAATTACATACAATACAGTGCAAACGATCCTTTTCACATAATAACAGAACTTATTGGATTCCCAATAATGATGAACAAAAATATATACATATCGGGGCGTTATAATGATTTAATGAATCAATTTTTTATTAACACAGCACCAAAAGATATATACCGCTGTAAAGCAGAAGTATTAAAAACAACAGGAAATTTATCCACTTCCATAACAGTAGATGAAAAAGAATCATGCATACTCCCATTATTTGTCACATCAGAAAACGAACAGACATTTAATTTCAAATGCGGAAACTCGGAGGAATTCAGTTACCCCGCAAGAGCAAAAAACTCATGGTATTATTTTAAAATTGACGAAAGAACGACAGTAACATCGGACACGCCGTTTGCATATGCGTCACCGATTAAGCTTACCCATAACCCAGCAAATAAAAAACTTGTCCTTAATATATTTATAGACAGTTTTAATTTCAGGATATTTGAACTATTTTCAAATATTAACAACTCTGTTGACGGCTTTAAAAAACTTATGCCAAATACATATAATTTTTTCATCAAGGGAATTATCTGCACCAATGCATATTCTGATTCAGAGTGGACCACACCTAGTTTTTCCTCATACTGGACAGGACGGTACAGCGACAAAACAATGAATCTTAATACTGATATATGGTTTCCATTTAATGAAAATACAAAGCTTTTAGCAGAATATTTTGAAGAAAACGGATATTTTACGGCATGTATCAACAGCAACGACTCCTGCACACCTTCAAAAGGATATATGCGCGGCATGAAGCGTGAACTTTACAAAGCACGCGGATATAACAAAGAGGAACTTGTAACCGACACTCTTGAGCAACTCCGTGCATTTAAAAATTGCGACCAGTTTGTAACTGTAGAATTTGAAGATTTACATGATATTGCGGGAGGATTTCCTCGCGGTCTTTCAATACAGACAACAACCGACCTGAACGACTTAAAGAGCGATAATTATATATGTTCAACCATAAAACAGACAAGAAGCCTTAACAAGCAAAAAATATATATAAACGAATTGCAACAATTAGATTTTTATCTCGGATTTTTGTTTGAATATATAGAAAAAAATTATAACGACGATGAATATGTTGTTTCTTTGTTCTCAGACCACGGAACCGCATTCATGGTTGATGACACCGAGCTTACAATTTGCAAACAGCGAATGAATGTACCGTTCATGTTCCGTGATAACATGCACAAAGAAATTACTGATGAAATCGTCCAGAATATAGATTATCCCGCTATATTATGCAATATATGCGGCATTGATTATAATTATTACGGCACCGATGCGAATCTTCCACATTTTCTCGGTGGTAATGAACGCAAATATGCTTTTTCTCAGACAATATTTCCGGGAGACTGCTACCAGTCTGCAATAATGACCAAGAATTATACTTACTATTTTTTAAGCAAAGAAAAAGTAACCGACGAATTCAGAATTGATATATCCGATGCGTCATACGGAATTGTTTACGATAACAAAAAGCCTGACGAAAATCCTGACCTTAATATTCTTACCGATATTGTTTTACAACACATCAAAAATTTAATAATAAGGAGATAATTATGCCACTTTCCCCAAAAAAACAAATGCAGCAGATTATAGAGCAATCAATCAGCATGAATGACTTACATACAGCTTACGAGGCACTGATAATTTACAGAAAAACATTTGCAAATGATGATTTTACAGATGCACATAAGTTTCTGCTATATGATTACGGTCCTCAGGTTTCTGTTATCGCACTTGATTGCAGCGATGACCTAACAGATAATTTTATCGACTCTCAGAAATATCATAACATTGAAATTGTGCGTGCAACCAAAGACGATTCATACAATGACATTATTGATTATATGAAAAACACTTCAAGTAAATACATCTGTTTTATTGAAAAAAATCATCAATTCAGCCCTGATAAAATTGCCGAAACTGTATGGAAATTTGAAATTTCTTCAAATATTTCAACAATTATTTCTCCACGAAATATTATTGATTCAGATGGAACTATTATTGCACACCCCGATTATGCTTATGAAAAAACTCTTCATGATACATTTTTTAAGGGTGAAGTTCTGTTAAATCATTGTATAAAAACAGTGTAAACCTTTACGGCACATTATCATGCATAACAGTTTTATCCAGTCATGTACAAAATATTTTATTTGATGAAAAATATTTTAATACCGAAATCTTTGACAGACTTTCATTTTTATATCAGCTTATACTTCACGGCAATGTAACTTACATGTCTGAACCACTTGTATCTACATATGTCGAAGATTACAGAGATGATTCCAAAACATATGAAGATTATCAAAATTTTATTTCAGATATAGGATTAAAAACAGACGCAACACTTCCGTCATATCATTTTTTTAAAACAAATTATCCTTTAAAAAATGTCAAAAAAGAAGTAACCATGTTCTGCACCGATAAGGGCGAATATTTTAATTTAAAACCTATAGGTGATGAGGCTCAAAAACGCGGATATTCTGTAAAATACACAAATAATCTAAAAGAAAAAGCTGAAATAGGTATTTATTGTCAACATGTTTATTATCCCGAAAATTCAAAATTTTCACTTGTACTGCTTCACGATATGGCACAGGGGCATAACCGTTGGCCAAACCTATGGGAAGCCGAACGCTGGTGCAGATTTGATATCGGAATTGTTCCTGGAAAATCATGGGCACAAAGATGGGAACAATGTGCATGTATCCCATATGTAAATCCACGTTTCGGCACATATGAACTCGGTTATCCTAAAAGCGATACCATAAATGACAAAGCCCTTAAAAACCGTGCACAGATGTTAAAAGAAAAATTTAACCTTAAATATGATTTTTCCGTTTTATATGCTCCCTCATGGGAATATGCCGGAAAAGAAGATGACTTTATCAAAGCTGTTGCTCCATTAAAAGTAAACATGCTTATTAAACAATGCCATTGGTCAGAAGATTATCGTGAAATAATAGACAACATAGAAGAAATGAGAGCATTACACGAAAGTAAATATGACAATCTCTATTATATCGAACCCGAAGAAAGCATTATGACAGCTCTCGAAATGTGTGACATGGTAGTATCCGATGAATCAAGTGTAATGAGTGAAGCCGTAATGTTTGACAAACCAAGCATTGCCGTAACCGACTGGCTTATTCCTGACACACAGCCTGCAAGATTTTCATGTGTTCCAATGGACTATGTGCTTAAATGCAAAAAGGCCGAATTACGCGAACAAGTTAATAATTTTCTTAATCATACGGCAAAATATGATGACATATTAAATCGCGGACGGCTTACATTCAGTAATCAAGGACATGTTTGTAAAGATATTCTTGATGCAATCGAATATTATACGCAAAACGGCACCACCGATAACTTTCTTTCAAAAAAATTAAAATCAAAGTACCGTTTTATAGATATGTGGAATTAAAATAATATTTCGTACAACTTTAATTAAAAATACAAACAACTGCCGCCAGGCGATTCACATCGTCAAGACGGCAGTTGTTGTTATTTCACATGCTCTTCGCAAAGATTCTTAGCTTTTATTGAATTATTTTAAATAGTAAATACTCTTTAGTTATAAATTTTCTTTTAGTGCCGCAATAAGTTTATCGTTATCCTCTTCGTTTTTTACCGCAATACGTATATAATTTCTTCCGTCAAACCCCTTTTTTGTTGACAAATCTTTTATAAAAATATTTTTTTCGAGTAAATCCTGTGCAAGCTGCGTGCTTGTTTTGCCTGATATAATCTCACATGTAACATAATTTGCCTGCGTCGGAATCACTCTTATTCCATCAAGTGAAGATAAATCTTTTATATACTTATCCCTTGCGGACTTAAACTTTTTAAGTGCCGTAGAGTAATTTTTTGAATATTTTTCATATATCTGAAGGTAAAATTCCGCAAAAGAATTAATATTCCATATCGCCACATCTTTTTTTATATCGGCTATCAATTCCAAATCATCAGATGCAAGAATTCCAAGACGTATACCTGGCACCCCAAATGATTTAGAAATACTCTTAACCACATACAGATTAGGATTATCGCATAATATTCCTTCTTCCAGCAATGTAGGATTATCTTCTACATCGACAAAATCAACGAACGATTCGTCCACTATAAGCTTTATGTTTTTATCGGCAAGATATTTTGCAAGCTTTAAAATATCCTTTTTAGGAATATAATTTCCAGAAGGATTGTCAGGATTAACAATTACTATTGCATCTATATCTTTATCTTTATAAAATTCGATTAAATCATCCGCACTATATCTGAAATCGTCATTGTCAATAATATATGGTACTATATCATATTCGTTCTTTCTGTTAGGATATTCCTGAAATGTAGGAAATATTATTCCCAATTTTCCTGTAAAATGTTCCATAAGAGACTTTATAAGTTCTGCTGCACCATTTCCAACTACAACCTGTTCCTTATGAAGTCCAAAATCTTTTGCCGCTATAAGGCTGTTTACTCCCATTCCTGAAGGATAATTCATAAGCAATGTATCAAAATTACTTTTCATCTCAGATATAAGTTTTGTGTCAGGAAAATACGGATTTACCAGATAACAAAAATCAAGAAGCTTAGGATATCTCCAATATCCACCGAATCTGCTTTGCATTTTCTTTAATTTTTCTTCCTTTGACGCAAATATCGTTTCAGCAATATCAAGGTCCTGAACATCGTCTATCTCATACCATTTTTCACCGTTAAGCTTACATGCTTTAATTTCTGGATTATCAAGAAATGTTATAACTTTAAGCACCTGCTCGTAATACTCATTGTGTCCTAAAGCCTTGCAATATGCCTCCAAAAACGGAACATAATGTTTTATGGAAAAATCTTTGCTGAATTTATATAAATTTACGGTTTTATAATATTCTCCTGTTTCTGAAAAATCGAACCGTTTTTTATCCAAAAAGGAAATTATATTATTATCATCATCTATTTTTATACAAGTTCCGTCCATCCAGCTTTCAAACTTATCCACAAGAACCAGCGACGGATATGGATTTTCCACAAGTTTTCTTATAACAGCTTCCTCATATACCAAATCCGATTCAAGCAGCAATGTGTCATCTTCCATAAGTTTGTCTTTTGCAAGATATAATGAATAAATATTATTTGTTTTGTCATAAATATCATTTCTGATATATTCTATAGGAATATCAATCCCCAAAGAATCCACATACTCCCTTAATTTATCCCCCTCATATCCGATAACAAATATAATCTTATCAACACATTTCAATGACTCAAGGTTATGAAGAGACCTCTCAATCATTGTCTGACCGTTGACCTCAACCATACATTTTGTTGCATTACTCGTCAGTTCCTTTAATCTTCTCCCCATTCCCGCTGCCAAAAATATCGCCTGCATAATATCGCTCCTCCTTTGTTTTCATTCTGTAAACGTGTGTATTCTTTAATAAGACAAAATATACTTTATGTGTTCTTTTATGTAATCAATATATTCTTTTTCAAGCTCAGGATTTTTTATCAAATTATTATCTTTATCATAAAGCCACGTTTTATATTCTCCTGCTTCAAGTCTTCCGTAACCTGTAACAACATTATCAGTTGTAAGATAAAATGTATTTTCTTTTGAATGAATAGCACACATATAAGGGTCTCCCGGATGTATTGTCTCCGTAAGTGCAAACTCAGATTCTTTATCTCCACCATAGGTTTTTGGGAGCACTCCGTCCATATATGACAGGCATGCGTCGATTCCCGCAAGCTTGCACATAACAGCAGGCATACACTCAGATGAAAAATACTCTTCGCTTACACCCGAAACTCCGCCTCCTCTTGTCATAAATGCAACATTTGAATGTGTACGCGTAAGATGCTGTTCCTCCGGTTTTGCAAAATATGTCTGACCGTGGTCGCCGAATATACATATTACATACTCATCATCATTATAATTTTTCTCAAGATAATCATATAACATCTGTAACTTTACATCTATAATATATGCTTCTCTTAAATATGCCGCTCTTTTTTCTTTACTGTACTTTTGCTTAACCGATGTTGCGGAATGTTGTATTTCAAATCTTTCCGATACAGGTGTATTAACCTGAACATATGTATCCAAATCGAATTCGTCTGCTATATCATGTAAATCCCCCGTATTAACCCAAATATATTGATTAGTCTCCTTAAAGGCCTCAATATTTTCAATAAGATTACATATAGCCTGCTCGGTGTGCATTCCGCTGTTCTGATGCTGTGCAATATACCTGTCAATTCCCCTCAGATAACCAAGCGTCTCACTTGAACGCCAGTCACCGCTTATATCTGCCGTAAAATATCCCGCATCATGGAAAAGTTCATACATATTCTTCGTATCTGGAATTCTGAGATTAACATTAGGATGAATCATCATGTGTCCCGGAACTTTATACCCCGTAATAATTCCTGCAAGACTCGGATATGTCCAATCCGATGTTGAAAAACAATTTTTGCATATCATACCCTTTGAAAAAAATCGGTATGTATTCGGCATAATATTTTCCAACCCTTCCTGTTCGAGAACCTCCTGTGAAAGTCCGTCAACAAAAAAGCTTATGGCCAGCTTCTTTTTATTTTTATCCTGAACAAGTTTTATTGGTTTTCCTACTACCATCGGATTCGATGATTCAATTTCGGTATCGCAGTCAACTCTGTAATAATTGAAATGCCCCGTATATACCTGGACTGCATTTACCTCCAGACCGTTTTCGCATGTAAATTTGATTTTATTATCGGAATTATGTGATAAAATCGGAATTACAGCAGGCACTTCAGTTTTGTACTTATATGTATCTCCTTCGTAATCTATTCTTAACATCTCGCCTTTTAAAATACGAAGATTTTTTTCTTTTATATTTCTATATGCAAACCAATCCATTGTATTATAATAACCACAATACTTTATATCATCTATATCCGTATAAAAATGCTCGCCTATAACGCCTTTTTCACGTCTTATTACATCTTGGAATAAGTTGCAGCAATTATTAATCTGATATTGTATATATTTCAATTTTTTTCTAATTTCCACTGCATTTTCGGCTTTAGTTGATTCTTTATCTATCAACACTCCACATTCCTCTATTTTATCATTACATTCCTGTGGTGTAAAAAAAAGATACTCTTCTTCATAATATCCATACAGATATCTGGAATAAAGCAATTGAATCATAGAATTGTAAAAATCATTTTTCTTTAAATATACGCATCCTGCAACAAAATGAGAATCAACATCATATGGCATATGTTTAATAGAAAATAATAACTTTTTTAATGCCTCATTATAATCCTTGTTAATGTAATCTAAATATCCTTTTATAAGACACATATCAATATCATACGGATATTCCTTCTCATATTCATTAATCCTTTCGGATAAATCTTCAGTTATTCCTTCTGTAATATCACATATTATTTTTTCTTTTAAAATATTCATTATGTACCGCCTCACATTCATAATACTCACTTTATACGTGCATTAATAGCTTTCTTCAGCTTCGTAGAGCTTGTACTCTGTGTATATGGGAAAAATACCATTGTTGAACCATGCTCTTCAAGAAACTCCTTCTGAGCAAGCCAATACGCATCATGCTCATAATCACTTCCTGAAAACTGAACATCAAAATGATACACTTTATACATATCCTGTGTTCCACAAAAGTTAAGCGGAAGCTTTACAGCCTCATCAACATAACGGCATGAACGCACTATTTCAATTCTTTCTTCAAACGGAACAAACGGTTCAGCCTGCTTATTAAGCCTTACCCCCTCATCTGACACTACACCGGCAATCAGATAATTGCACTGTTCTTTTGCTCTTTTAAACATATTAAGATGCCCGATATGAAAAAGATCAAAAACACCAGATATATAACCTATATTATACGGTTTTTTCTCCTTTTCTCCATCAGTACCAATATTTTCTGAATTCTCATCAAGCATGCCTGCCGCACGTCTTTGTGCAATCTCTCTTCTTTTATTCGGATATTCATTTGAAGGGTCATATATATGATACTTTGAAATTCCCATTTCCTTTAACTGCTTTACAACACCATAATATTTTTTTATACAAATAATCAAATGAAGTTCATCAGAATCTATATCTCTTAAAACATCAGGAGAATTAACCGGTACATTATCCATCATTGTTCCCCATTTCGACTGATTGTTATCTATAATCGAAAAAATATCGTAACAACCTGCAAATTCATTCAGAAATCTTTTTGTAAAATTGCCCGAACCAAAAAGAACAAGTTTTTTATTATTTCCATCTTTCGTTTTATCGTCAAGTCCTTTGAAAATATCAACAAATATTTCCTGATAATCAGAGGCACTGTAATTAATCTTTTCCCTGTTACTGTAGATTACTCTTGCGTCACACGTTCTTTCCTTTTTATAAAGCTGTAATTCCTTTTCATTACGTAATTCGCTTGTAAATCTGTAGGATATACGCTGCCACAGTTCTTCAAGCTCTGCAAGGTCGAATCTTTCAAGTACCTCTTTTCTTGGAATCAGTCTTTCAAATTCCATATCAGCACCATCATATATAACTGATACTGAACGATAAAATATAGCTTTAGCCGGACAGTTTTCAAAATAAAACTCCTGGTCATAAAATATAAATCTTTTCTTCGGTTCTTCTATCGTCTCATCATAAAAACAGTTAAGTGCCACCATATCAATATATCCCTTTGAAAGGATAACTCCCATATCTTTCCCATTGGCACTATTCCTGTCCTTTTCATTCACAATATCTGTATGTTCGGATGATGATAATATCAATTCATACAAATCATTCAATGCATCAAAAAATGCTTCTTTATCTTTCTTTGCAATTTCTCTTAACGCAACCAATGCAACAGGCTTGTCTACGTATGGCATTACAAATTTGTCGTTTTCAATCTTAGATTGAACGACACTAATACCTCTTCTCCTCAATTCATCAAGATTATCCTGCATTTCATACAGTTTCTTCATTTCTTCGTAATATACAGCCTTTTTATAAACGCTCCTTATTCCATCATGCTCATATATTCCTGTAACCAAAGCATTTTCCTCTCCACGGTCAAGTGAAAGCGTTACATGCATCGTCTCATCAAACTTTCCATCAGGACTACATTCAATAAAATATGAATTAGCCATTGTATGAAATAAATCATTATCAGCCAAATCCTTATACATAAAACGCTCATCCAGAAAAACACTGTCAGGATAATTATAAAAAGGGAAATATCTGATTGCCAGATCTTCAACCGGTGTATAACCATCAGCATATATAAGCTGTGCCTCTTTCAAATTCGGCATAACTGAATAAAACTTGTCATTACAAAACCCTGCCATACATAACATATCATTAAGTTCTGCTCTGGAATAACATCTTCCACCTATATCTTTCTTATCCGCTACTGTTATTCTTCTATAATCTTCAATTCCATCAAAGCTATGATTAGTATATGGATCCCTGTCCCCGCAAAAATACTTAATTCCGAACCTATTCTCTGTTCCTAATAGAAGCCTGCCATCATCCTTTAAATGACTCCTGCAAAATGTAAGCAATTCTACCGGCGATTCACTCTCTTCTAAAACATCAACACCAACAATATAATCAAATTTTTTAACATCATCAATATTTTCATTTCTTTTTTTTATGTTACATAATGTTACATTTCCTTTATTTTTAAGAAATGATTCTATTTCTTTGTCTCTATTTATCGAATACAAATATAAAATTGCTGCATTTTCTTTAAAATTGTACCAGACAAATATTCCTGTTGAGAACTTTGCTACTATATCTTCAATCTGCATCTTAATGCCTCCGTATAAACCTAACGCCTTTAAAGCTATTATACTCTAAAGGCGTTTACATTAGCAAATATTAATTCTATTTTATAAAATTACATTAATCCATACTCTTTTAAAAGCTGTATCTGATATTCCCTGTCAGATGCAGATTTCTTCAAATCTTCTGTTCTTTCATCAGATAACAGCAATGTAATCAACTGATTAACAATATCTCGTTCTTCTCTACGCCCCTCTTCACGTCCTTGTTCGAGTCCCTGTTCACGTCCTTCTTCACGTCCTTCTTCACGTCCTTGTTCACGTCCTTGTTCTCTTCCCTCTTCGAGCCCTTCCTCGAATCCCTCCTCTCTCGCATCTTCCCTCTCAAGTTCCAGCTGCCTGTCAAACGTATAATCAAGCTTCATACTCTTTGTCACCTCATTCCTTCGTTTTATCAGGAAATCCCTTAATATATTATGCTCTATGCAATAATCTATTGCCATTTGTATATCAACAAGCAGGTCTTCATCCGTTCTTCCATAATGCAATTCCCTTACCTTATTTACAAAAATCATGTACTCATCAAGCCATCTGCAAGAATGTCTTATCTCCTCATTCCTGCCATTATTGATATTATACACCATGCACTTTAATTCCAGTCTTGGATCATCAGTTGCCTTCTCATATGCATCTGATAGCTTTAACTCCTGTACCTCCGGCTGCTTCTCTTCTCCATTATAAAAGACTACAAACTGTGGTACCGGAATCTTTACAAGCTTTCTTCCATACAAATTGCGTCCTATCTTTCTTTCCCTGCCTTCTCCGCCTCTTCCGCTAAGCATATCCGATAAAATTGTCGTAAAATATATCAGGCTTCTCACAGGCATATTAGGACACACTGTTGACTGGTGCTCATATATGCTTAGTCTTGCATCAACCACAAATGCTGCATCATTCCTTACAGTTAGGGATATTCCTCCGTCAAGCGTCTTAATCTCGACATCATCCGGGTTGTCATACGACGAACCATTCATTACATTATAAAGCTGAAGTGCACGCTTCTTGTCTTCCATAAGCATGCTGAACACATCACTCTTATACTCTCTGTTACCATTCATAATTCCTTCTCCTTATCTTATCCGATAAAGCAGGAATATGACTAATATTTTAAGCATTGAATATACACTTATGCAATACATCCCATGCTGGCTAAATGCTGTTGCATCCTGTAAAACACAGGCATGAACCATGTAAATATAATAATCCTGCTTTATACCTTATTTTAAAAGCAGAATTTCAATGAAATACAGACAAAAACCAAGATAGACAGACCCTGTACCGCCCCATTGCCATGTGCCTGAAAATGATACCATCAAAATATAGAATACCATCAATTATACAAGCCACACAGCAACCGTACAGGTAATATAGAAAACTGCTTTTTATTAAAATATCACAGAATTATAAATATTGCAATAATATATATTGAACTACAAATTCAATTTAAGTTATCAAATAATATTATTTCAATACCACATCAGTGGGATAATCAATTATTGGACAAGTAACATCATTATTTTTTAATTGTTCAAGAATTTCCTTTTTATTATTTTTTACTGCCAATATAACTACACACTCATTTTCTGTCATCATTTCATGCATTTTTTCAACTGCTATAACTTTATACCCATTAAATCCACTCTGTTGCAAAGGTATGCTATTATCAATAAATGCTTCTATTTCAATATTTCTGACATCACAAATTCGCAATGTACGACATCCTATTAAACCACAGCCAAATACAAACACCTTTTTATCTTGAAGTTTTTTCTCCCATGATAAATATTTTTCCATATCACTATCATATTTCCATTTTTTTTCTGATGCAAACTCACTTTCTGATGACAATAGTATATTTAACTCATTCCATAAATTGTGATCATAAATCTGTTCAATCAAAATTCCCTTCTTAATCTCATTTTTTAATTGATTTGCAAACCATTGGTACGGAACAGATAACCGCTCATCTTTGTAATTCCATTTGAGTTTAATTAAAAGTTCTGTATATTTATAATAAAACGATGCACTCATGGTATGATAATAATATGCTTTTTGTATATCAGACATATCCTCCAATATTTTAAGTTCATTGTTTATCCACAGGAATTCATTCATATAAAATTTTAATCCTTCTAAACTGCAGGTAGACGAATCTGCTCTCCCAATTCTATATCTATAAAAAGATTTATCTAAATACATTGCCCTTTTTGCATACGTTTTTACCTGTTGCAAAAATCCCATATCCTGATATGCCGCTTTAGGTGATTCATGCAATAACATTTTATTTTTTAAAATAAATTCTTTATCATAAATCCCCTTCCAAAGCAGATAATCAGAGGTTCTTAACTTATTTATATCCTCTTGTAATAAAACAGAATTATACATATTAGAGTTTTTTGAAAATTGTCTATATCTTTGGAAACACAACTCATTATTCTTTAATTCATATACATAATCAAAATCAGCCGCAGCATAATCCAATTCGTTTTTCACCGCCACATTATATAAAGTTTCATACATATCAGAAGCAATCCAGTCGTCTGTTTCAAGTATAGCAATATATCTGCCCCTTGCATTTTTTATACCAACATTAACCTGGTACCCATAACTGCGTACATCACTATTAATAATAATAATTCTGCTATCGGATTCCGCATATTTTCTTATTATTTCTAATGTCCCATCTGTCGAACCTGCATCTATACAAATTATTTCAATATCTTTTAATGACTGTGCTAATACACTTGTCAAACATTTCTCTATATATTTTCCAACATTTAATGAAGGCATTATAATTGTAACTAAAGGCATGAATTTTCTCCTATTTTTATAATTTTGAAATTTTATTGTATAATTCTATAACCTGTTTTACCGAACTTTGACGATTATTAAACTCATTAAATCTTTTTATTTCATTATCAGAAATTTTTTCTGTCAAATCAATATCTTCAAAAAGTTTCTTTATATAAAAAGTCATCATATATGGCTCATCCAACGGATATAAAAATCCATTCTCACCATGTACTATTATACTCGGAACTCCCCCTACATAACTTGATACAACTGGCGTTCCAACACTCATTGCCTCACATATTGAATTTGACGAATTTTCTATCAAAGAGGGTGAAAGGAAAACATTCGCTCTCAAATATTCTCTATACATCTGTTCTTCAGATAGCATCCCCAAAAAAGTAATAGTTTCTAAAAGATTAGACTTTACTATTTCTTTATAAATCATCCGAGAATATACAGAATCTGACTTTGTAATATCTGTTCCGCTAATCCTTATTAATAAATCAGGATAATATTTTTTCAATTCTGATAACTGTGATAAAATAACATGCAAGCCTTTAATTGGATAGTTTGCCTGACTTATAAATATTGAATGTTTTTTACTTTTTTTATAATTCCATTTGTCATTGTTATCATAAAATATATCTCTTAATATCTCACCACAATGATAATATTTTATTTTAGGATTAATTGACATAACACTTGCTTTATCCCAATCTGTCCTACCGCAAACATATTGCACATTTTTTAATGCGTTTATCTCATATGGACATCTTTTTTTCATTGAGATATAAATATCATCTTTATAGCTATCTTCAAGTCCATACATATATTTTTCTGTATATTTATAAATTATCCCTTGTATATTTATGATAACTTTATCAATAATTTTTTTACTTTTACACGCCTCTACCATTGCCATTGTATGTATATATTCTGTTCCCCAAATATGCACTACATCTGGATTAAATTGTTCAAGTATATCTGAAAATCTTTGAACTTGTTCTTCATACCCTTCAATTTGATTTTGCCATTTATACGAATAATATTTATTATTATATTTTGTTATTCCATCTTTCATCTTTTCATAATCAATTATAGGCACACATATTCCTAAGTTAATCTGCGGATTTTTTCTTATCTGATTCCACATACCAGACAGCCATCCGCCAACATTTCTTCTCTTAAATCCAAATTCATCCGAAATTTCCGGAATAACAACATTACACACCCATAAAACCCGCATTTTACTTTCTCCATACCATCTTGTTTACAATCGAAACATAACTCTGAATAATTCTTACAACCTTGTCGCTTACATTTTCTTCACAATAATCAGGGACAGCAGAAGCCAAATTCCCCTCTCTACACATTCTTACAGCCATATCAACTGATTGCAATACGCTTTCAGCATCAATACCTCCCAATATAAAACACCCTTTATCCAATGCTTCCGGTCGTTCTGTTGATGTCCTTATACACACAGCAGAAAATGTTTTTCCTATATTATTATAAAAAGCACTCTCTTCCGGCAAAGTCCCGCTATCTGATACCACGCATAATGCCCCAAGCTGCAGTTTATTATAATCTGTAAAATTAAATGGCTGCATCTTCCTTACCAATTTGTGAAATTCTGTTTTTCGTTCTTCAATATATTTTTTACTTCTCGGATGCATACTATATATTACTGGAATATTATAAAATTGAGCCATCTTATTAATTGAATCAACAAGCTCATTGAAATTGTCTATATTATCTATATTGTCCTCTCTGTGAGCAGATAATAAAATATATTTTTTTTCTTGAAGTCCAAGCCTATTCAGCACATCACTTTTATTTATTTTTTCTAGATTTTTTCTCAAAACTTCAGCCATAGGCGAACCTGTTACATATGTTCTTTCCTGTGCAGTTCCTTCTCTGTTAAGATATCGTCTCGCATGCTCTGAATAACACATATTAACATCTGCAATATGATCAACAATTCTTCTGTTTGTCTCCTCCGGTAAATTTTCATCAAAGCATCTGTTCCCCGCTTCCATATGGAAAACAGGTATTTTTAATCTTTTAGCAGAAATTGCTGCTAATGCCGAATTAGTATCTCCCAATATAAGTAATGCGTCCGGTTTTTCTTTTAACATTATATCATAACTCCGGCTTATGACATTTCCTATTGTTTGTCCAAGGTTTTCGCCAACAACATCCAGATAATAATCAGGTTTCCTCAAATTTAAATCTTCAAAAAAAGCTTTATTAAGGCAATAATCATAATTCTGACCTGTGTGAACCAAAATATGTTCAAAATACATATCACATTTTTTTATAACTTCAGACAACCTTATTATCTCAGGTCTTGTTCCTATTATCGTCATGATTTTTAACTTTTTCATTTTTTCACACTTTCTCATAATATGTATCCGGTCTATCTTTATTAAAAGGTTCATTTGCCCACATTACAGTCACTAAATCGTCCGTTCCTATATTAGTGATATTATGTGTATACCCAACCGGTATATCAATAACTTTTATATTATCTCCCGAAACAATATATTCAACTTCTTCACCTGTTATCATATGTCTAAATTTGATTGATGCTATCCCCTTAACAACAACAAACTTTTCGACTTTTGTGTTATGCCAATGATTTCCCTTTGTTATTCCAGGCTTTGCGATATTAACTGAAATTTGTCCCGTTGTATTTGTTCGTATTATTTCTGTAAAAGAACCCCTGTCATCACAATTCATTTTCAAATCATATCCAAAATCATTCAATGGCATATAACTAAGATATGTACTATACAATTTCTTTTCAAAATCATTATCAACTCTAGGAACACACAATTCAGTTCTTTGTTTCTTAAAAGAATATATAATATCTGCCAACTGTCCGACACTAATATCATAAACAGGTTTAACATCACAATACTTATTTCCAGTATCATAACCATTGATACAATCAATAATACAATCCACAACATCATCTATATAAACAAGTTTTATCATTGAATCCCTATCATTAATTTTAATCGGATAATCTCTTGCAATATTATTGCAAAATGTTGCAACAACACTATTATAATCAGGTCTGCACCATTTACCAAATACATTTGGCAATCTCAATATTTTTACTTCTGTGTCTGTGCTCATGTTATATTCTAAAATAATTTCTTCCGCATCTTTTTTACTTATTCCATACAAATTATTTTTATCTGCCTGTATTGATGATGAATATATGATTTTTGCCTTATTATTATTTCTTTGAAGAAAATCAATTATATATTTTGTAAAATTCACATTATCAATTTTAAACTGTTGTTCATTTTGAGGTCTGTTAACTCCAGCCAAATGTACAACAACATCACATTTTTTCAACAACTCATCTAACTCTGCTTTACTTGTTTGACGATTACATAAACTTATATCATTAAATTCTTTGTTTTTTAATTCAAGAATTAAATTTTTTGCTATAAATCCATTTGACCCGGTCACTAAAATATTCATTTTCTCTTTCTCCATTCAACAAGCTTATCCTGCACATATTTCAAACCAAGCAATTTACATTTAACCTCTTCAATTCCCAATCTGTGTGTATTTTCCGATGTGAATTCCGAAATAGAAGCCCGTTTTATATTTCCATTTGTAAAATATTTATCATAATTAAGATCCCTATTATCAACCGGCACCTTATAATATCCACCTCTATCAATAGCTCTTGCACATTCCTCATTTGTCAGTAATGTTTCATGAAGCTTCTCTCCATGCCTTATTCCTATAATTTTATAATTATCATTGACACCAAATATTTGACAAACAGCCTTTGCCAATACATCTATAGTACAAGCAGGTGCTTTTTGAACCCATATATCTCCTGAATCTGCATACTTAAATGCTTCTTCAACCAAATCCACAGCTTCATCAAGACTCATTATAAATCTTGTCATTTGTCCTTCAGTTACCGTTATTTCCTTTCCCTGCATAATTTGGTCAATAAACAGCGGAACCACTGAACCCCTTGAGCATAAAACATTACCATATCTTGTACCGCATATAAGTGTCTTCTCTTGCTCTACTGTTCTTGATTTTGCCACAAATATTTTTTCCATCATAGCTTTTGAAATTCCCATTGCATTTACCGGATATGCTGCTTTATCTGTTGAAAGACAAACAACCTTTTTAACCCCTGCCTCAATCGCCGCAGTCAATACATTTTCTGTTCCAAGCACATTGGTTTTTACAGCCTCAACTGGGAAAAATTCACATGACGGAACTTGCTTTAAAGCTGCTGCATGAAAAATATAATCCACTCCATGCATTGCATTTCTAACACTTTGTATATCACGTACATCCCCTATATAATATTTTATTTTATCATCATTATATACATGCCGCATATCATCTTGTTTTTTTTCATCTCTTGAAAAAATACGTATTTCTTTTATATCTGTATCAATAAATTTCTTTAATACAGCATTTCCAAATGAACCTGTACCACCTGTAATTAACAATGTTTTATCCTTAAACAAACCGCTCTCCTCCTTTTATTTTGTCAAAAAATGTTTGTCCAATTCTGTATTTATTATATGGATTATCAACTGCATTTTTAATATTTATATAATCCTGTTCATTTTTTTCATATCTTAACAGGCTGCAAAGTAAATCATAAACAAACCTATAATTACTGTATTTACTTATTTGTTGTGTTCCAATCAATGTTCTTATTCCTGATAAAATTCTTGCCTCATATTCCTCAACTGCATTTATATTACAAGCTGCATTGTATGATATTTCATCTATATATTCATTAAAAATTTTTTCTATTTTTTCTTCTAATGACAATTTACAATTTATTGCCATCAATGCACGTATTTCTGTTGTCATATACCTGACACGCTTTTTTGAATAATAAAAATTTTCATCTTTTTTATCAATTCCCCATTTTTTTAATAGTTCTTTATTACTCGTATATATCTTATTAAACATCTCATGCTCGTATCCATAATATTTTCCAACAGATGCATTCATGTTATTATTTTTATACTCAAAAAACTCATACACAGGAGTTTTCATTATATATGAACTTTTTATATAAGGTGCTAGATGTATATTAAATAAATAATCTTCACCATAATAATTATTTTCAAATGGATGTTTTAATGCAAGCTCTCTTTTATACAAATTTGCCTGATTTACATTATAACTGTTTTTATCCAAAAACATCCAATATTTACTTAATTGCTCATTATTTTCCAAATATATATCTTCAACTATATTCCCACCTAATTGAACACGATTATATCTTGTTATAATCTGGTTACTGTCACATTCATGTACCATAACTGGTGTCCAAATAACGTCAGTGCTATATTTACTTACTATTTCTGTCAGATGTTTTAACGCTCCCGGTGCAAGTTTATCATCTGAATTTAATATATAGATATATTTCCCTTTTGCATACTTTATCCCATTATTAAAACTAGCATATATCCATTGATTATCCTGATGAATGACTTTAATCTTATCATTTTTTTCTGCTAATTCATCTACAACACGAGCCGTATTATCCGTCGAACCATCATCTACAATTATATATTCAATATCATCTATTCCCTGTGCGAATACACTTTCAACAGCTGAGCATATGTATTTTTCATTATTATACACAGGAGTCACTATACTTATTAATGGCATTTTATCCTCTTCTTATAAATATTATTTTATATTATTTTCGTAATTATTTGTCTATAATATTCGTCATCATCTATATCTGTTATTTCCATTTCAGGTAACTGTGACACGTACTTCTTTGGATTTGGCACCTTTACTCCCTGCCCCGCCAAATACCACTCATAATCCATATCAATCTGTCCTATATCGACAACCTGATATCCAACATTGAATAAATCATAAGCAAGACATTTACCGGCAGGTCCCAAAACTACTAATATTAATTTTTCTTTATTTATTTTCAAAGTCTCTTCCAATAATTTATCATATACTTCTGATGCGTTTTTTGTAGGTGCAATAATTCTTTCTATTGATTTTGCACCTGCAAGCAAATCATTACATGCTCCTGTCCTTGTATACTCTCCTTCAACAATAACTATATCACGACCTTTCCATATCTTTTCCACCATTGAAAATCTTTGTTCTGATAATTCTTTATTCTTATATGGCATGTATCCCTTAAACATATAGGCATCATAATATACTCTGTTTTTATCCAGTAAAGTATAATGAAACTTTCTAACTTCATTTGTCATATATTTTCTAATTCCATATGCAACTGTTTCACTATAATTTTCCAAACTTCCATAATTATTTGCAATCGCTATTAACAACTTTTCATTATTGCTTTTAATTATATTTTTCAATTTTTCTGCTATACCAATGTTATATTTTTGGAACGGTGCTCTCTCTTTTCCTCTAATCTGCTCAAATTCACCATCTCCAAATCTTATCATGGAACATTTTTCATTTACTATTTTATCTATGGCCTCACTTATATCCCCCATTTTAGGTATCCACATATCTCCATTTTGAATAGCATCAAATATTTCATATTTCAAATTATTAAGCTTACAATTAAAATTTTCCTCCAAAGATTCAAGCTTTAATTCTAATATTGCTATTCTTCTTTTTTCATCATCAAATATTTCATATTTTTCATCTCCAAAAAACCATATTATTTTATCTGCGTTATATCCCTCACTATTTAACTGATAAACAATAGCTTGATAATTCATAGCAGATATTACAATGTAATCAGCCTTTTCAAATACATCCTTAAAATAATATACCTTTTTACTTTCAAATAATGTTCCTATTTTATTTATATTATTATCAATAAATCCTTTTACATCACATATTTTACCATCTAAAGCTTCCAATACTTTTTTAGCTGCTTTACCTGTACCCCATATATATATATTAACCATTAAAACTCCTTTATTTTAAAACAGGCTTTAACCACAGAATTTTATCCGAATCAATAAAAGATAATTCCTCTTTTATAGAATCTGCTACATTTTTTCTTAATACAGCAACTATAATATAATCAAATTCATATTTAGGCAATTCTGATTTATCTATTACCTTCACCCCCTGCTTACGTAACAATTCCGCTTTTTTATCACATACAGCAATAAGCTCATAGCACCCTGTTCTTTCAATAAATGTGCTAAAACTTCTGCCAACATTTCCGGCTCCGTATATTATAACTCTGCTCCCCTTCGGTATCTTCTTTGTATCAAATACATATTTTATATCATCATCAATACTTTTTTTTGTAAATACAGGAGTCAAAAATACACTGCCCAATTTTAAATAATTAATATTTTTTTCTCTATCCAATCCCACATAATCATTAAAATTACCAATCATCTTATCATATATATTTACATATTTAACATCTATACCTGACATTTCAAGAAGTTCCTGCCATGAATACGGAACACTATAAGATGAATAAAAAAGATGTAATACTCTGTAAAATATAAAATCAACTGGAACAGGAAAATCATATACCCACTCATAATCAATAACCTTAATCTGCCCCTTATCATCATATATAATATTATCAGATGAACAATCTATATTTGAAATCTTTGTCGAAGGCAACGCAAGCAAATCACTATCATTAACTCCAAATATCTCTTTAAATTTTTCTGTATAATGAAATCCAATAAGATTATTTTCTCCTGTAATTAAATTTTTCCAAATTTTCTGATGCTCTTTATATTTTTCAATCTGACCATTTAATAGGCATTTATACATTAATTCACTGAGCGTTTTTCCATTGTGAAATTTCGTTATATATGCTCCATCCTTAATAGTTCCATATGTAACATTTTCATCCGCATATATTTTTCTGATTAACTTTTCATTATTATATGTATTTTTTATATGTTGTATTCCTGACGGATAAACAGCCTCTTTTACCACATACTTTTCTCCGTTATCTTCAATAATACTTGTTTTTATCTGAAATTCTTTATTACGACAAACAGAGCTCCGAAAATATATTTTTTTCATCTTATACCTGCTTTCTTATACATACTAAAAAGGAGTTCGAAAATATTTTAAATTCATCTTTACCAACAAGACTATTTAAAAATTTATTTTCATCAAAATACCTGTCTCTTATACTAGTATAATCACTAGCACTTTCAAATTTTTCATATTCACCTGGTAGATATTTATCAGAGTATATCACATGTGGAAATTTATAATCAGGATATGGATAATAAAACTCATAATTGTTTAATTTTAATTTTTTAAACATTTCAACAAGTTCATAATAAGAAAATGTCCTTGCCTTTATTGCTCCTGGATACCCTTCTATTCCAACAAATTCTTTCCCAATATGGTCTTCCTTGCATCCCGAAAAATATTTCGCTCCCAATCTGTTTTCTATTGCAATATAAAGTCTTCCATTCTCCTTTAACTTTTCCATACAACTTTTCAACATATTTTCATAAGGATTTTCATCTCCAATATAGTACATTGAATATTCAAATACACCTATCAACGTAATTACATCAAATTTCTTATCTAGTTTTATATCTTGATAATTTCCTACATATATTTTTATATTATCATTATCTCTGTTTTTATAGGCATTAATCAATGAACGCCTTTTTGATAGATCTATACATGTAACATCTCTTGCTTCTCTTGCCAATGCTCCCGTAATCGCCCCACATCCAGCCCCTATCTCAAGCAGACTGTCGCTTTTACTTATATCCATAACTTCCGTTATAAATTCTCTATTCTTTGACAAGTGATAAAAAACTGCAAATGAATACGTCTCGTTGATTATTTTGTCATACTCTCTGTTATTTTTTACAATATTCAATAATTCATCTTCAATATCACCATCGGAATATTCATCAGTTCCATTATAATAATCATATATTAACTTTGTATTATAAATATTTTCCGTATTCATTTTTTCATTTTACCCTTATCTTAATATATTTTTTTAATTGCCTTGTTTATCTCATTTTTGATATACTGCACTGTTCAGTGACAATAAAATATCAGAATATCTTATTATCTTTCCCTCATAATTATTCTGCAACAATTCTGCCTCTATCTCATCACAATTATACTTATTTGCTATTATGACAACATTGTTAGCATTTTTTTTATTAAATATATAATCCGGTTCAAATATTTTTTTTCCAAACACTTCACCTTTTCTCATTTTATCAATATATACATAATTTTTTATTCCTGTACAATTTAATAGCCAGCCCATATCTTCACCATATACGCCTGCTCCCCATATGCATATATCATCATTAATGCTAGTATACTTTAAAATAATTCTAGATAACTTTTCCTTTGAAAGTTTCAAATATGAATACCCCTCAAACCCATTAACTTTCCTATATGCCACCTCATTTATTTCTGGCAATTCATATCCAATCTTTTCTATTATATTCCTCCAAAAATGATAATTCACTCTCCACCATGCATGACACCCCATTGGTAATATATTTTTATTGATTTTATAATAAACTTCCGCTCCCCCTTCTAACGAAAACAAACTTGCTATTTCCACAGGAGCAACTTTATATGTTGGCGAATTATTAACAGCCCAAAAAACATCTTCTGGAATTCCTTTTTTTCTTTTTATCCCCTCCCGCAATTTTCTAATATGACTATTTATATTTCTTAATGACAATCCTCCATTTCCAACATCAGCCAAATAAGCCTCTGTTCCAACATATGCTCTTGCCTTGCTAGGCCATGGAGCCCCTATATAATCATAGTTTTGTTTACAAAAATAATCTATTTTATCGCTAAAAATAAATGTATCAATTTGAGCAATTAACATAAACTCATAATTATTAAACATCTCATAAAACCATTCAGAACATAACATTTCGCTATAATGGTCAATACTGTCCATATATCTTCTCTCTACTTTAACTATAGATACATCATTTTGAATTAAATCATTGTCAACCTCTAAACTATCTGGTATAACAAAACACTTATCATAATTTTTTAATACTTTCAAACTTTGTCTAAGACTAATTTTTTCTAAATTTGAAAATATATTATAATACACTGGAATAATCACAATTACATTTTTCATATTACTCCTTTTTATTACTGCATTTTTATTTTTTTCTTATCCAGATACTGCCACCTGATTCAAACGATTCACCTATGCTTTCCACTAGATTTGAGTGCATAAAATTATTAAAATATATTATTTCATATTCATTATTGTTCATTAAAAAGCCATGCAATATATATGCCTCATTATAGCATCTTCCTTCATATAACCATTTTTTCGGATATGTAAATGGAAAAAATATATCATGTATATGTATTATTACTCCTGACTGTAACATTGGTATTATTTTAAAATATTCATATAATATATCTCCGCCTGATTTTGCAACATGTGATGAATCTATAAATAAAATATCATTCTTTTCCAACTTTTCAAAAATACTGATATCACACTGTTGCACAGAATTAACATTTAATTGATAATTTTTTTCATTTATTCTGATTTTTGATAACAATCTTTCTGGATAAGGTTCAATACTTGTGATTTCTGTTTCATTATTTAAACAATATTCATTTACATCCAACATCACACACGTAGAAAATCCACTTCCTATTTCAATAATTTTCTTAGGTTTAAACTCAAGCATCATTGTCATTAAAACAAGAGCATCTTCTTTATTAAACCACGCATTCTCTATACTATATCTATGATATGGAATGTTTAAAAATTGATTGTATAAATTATACTTATTACATATTATTTCTTTAAAATGATTTTGATTTATAAAATTCAAATCAACACCTATTAATACATCACTTCCGATATTTTCATCTTGTATCCCATCTATTTCATTTATACTTAGATATGGTGATTCATAATGATTAAACGGATAGCACTGTTCAAACTGCAGAGGCATCATACAATATTTAATCAAATGAATAATATACATATCTATAACATCATCAAAATAATCTTTTAATATCTCCTTTTCTATTTCACATCCGTTTTTAGGTGTCAAAATGCACACAATATTTTTACTATATTGTGTAATATCTTTTAATTCAATACATTTGTAACCCAACACTTCTTTCTTATTTTTATCTGCAACAGCATGTATTTTTATTTTTTCCTTTTCCAAGACATTAATAGCCAATTCTCCCATTTTACCTGCACCATATATAACAACCCCTCTATTTTTCATTCTAGTATATATATTAACCACTTCGTAAAATCCCATATATTTACCTCTATCTTTCCGTAACAAAATCCTCTAGTCTTATATTATTCATGTCGCACTGTTCCCAATCAATTTTATTATCCACACAATGAGAACATAATGGTACTTTTCTTTTTAATAATTTAATAAGTTCTTTTCCTTCAGGACACTCATATAAATCCATTATCCCATCTTCAGGAAGGTTAATATCAAAATATTCATTTAATCTTTTTACATACATTAAAGATGGACACCTTGCAATTTTTCCATTCCATATATTTATGCACCCATCAGAAATACAAATATTAGGAAAACTGCTATCATTATTTAAAGATAATGGCTTTATAAATTTTTGCTTTTTATCAAAAGGTCTTATATCATATGTAACATTATATTTATCAAGTCTATTTATAATTTTACTCATAATCTTATGTGTAGGCTCATATTCGGATATGCTAACAACTACATTTAATTTACTAATCAAGTTTAATATTTCTTCATTAACTGATAACAGAAGTAAACCATTCGTAACAATCCAAACATCAGACTCTGGTAAAACATTTGTGATTTCCTTAATATATTTGCCTATTTCTGGATTTAAAAATGGTTCTCCACCCATAATATAAAAGCGAATAATATGAGAACATTTTGATTTCAACTTTATTACATCATTTATTGCATCCTCAAACCTCGGAAAATTTTTTTCAAACAATGCACTATAGTGTGTACATCCCTTGCAATTCAAATTGCAATAATCTGATATATGCATTTCTACATGTGGTAATACAGCATCACCCCAATTCTTAATTAAAGTACACGAATCTTTTAAAAAATCCATTTTTGCTCTTCTGCAATTATAATAATATATATTAAAGAATCCATTTTTTTCTAATATATTTTTTATCTCTTCAATATATTCCGGCATTTTTACAGTAATAACTATAACATCATTTTTATCTACATTATCTAAATCAACAATTTGATAACTTTCCCATTCGCCTGTCTTTTTTGAATCAATAACTCCCTTTATCAACTTTTCTTGACCAACAGACTTTATATCAATTAATGCATTTTTTGCACACTGTCCTAATCCATAAAAATACATACTCACACCTTCAATTCATTAATATTTTCTGACATTTTACTACTATCAACATAACATATCTTATTTCTATCTATTCCCATTCCTATCAATTCATCGACAATACTTTTCACTATATCATGCTTAATTACAGCGACAATTATTTTATCATATTCAACACAGCTTATCTTATCTATTGAGCAAATCTTATTTTTACCATTATATTGCCTTTTTTCTTTGTCAACCCATAAAGATATATTTACTCCAATATTACTTAAATAATCATAATATCTCTGCCCCATTATTCCTGCTCCGTATAGCACTATATTATCGCTTTTATTAATATTTCCTAGATAGCGTAAAATTTTTTTATTCTTTTTATTTTCCATTTTTTCAGGCAAATATAATAAAGTATAATATAATTTTAACCATTGTAACTGTTTATCAATATATTCTTTATTTTCATTAGTTTCATGTTGCATGATAAATGAGTATGCCTTAATAATTGAATTATATTTCTCATTATTAAAACAATGCATACAAGAATTACTGTTATAACGATTATAATTATAAATAATATCTTTAACCATGTATATTTTCTTATACTTTAAAATATACGAATATACTATTGCAGCATCCTCTTGAAAAATTATATCTTCATCAAGCTCATTCAATATAATTTCAACATTTCTTTTACGAAATAATTTATTCCATAATGATGGATAAATACCAAATTCAAATATTTCTTTATTAAAAATAAAATTGGAAATAAAATAAGAATTATCTTCTGATAACTCATATTTTCCTTCATTAAATTTTGATATGTAATCAATCGAATGATTCTCATAATTTCTTCTAAAATTTCCGCAAATTAATGTAACATCTTTCTTTTCACCTTTTTTAATCATTCTTTCATATGCATACAATTCCAGCCAATCATCTGAATCAACAAATCCAACCCATTCTCCACTTGCAATCTTCAGCCCGGCTTTCCTTGCTGACGTAACACCACCATTATTTTTATGAATCACCTTAATTCTATTATCTAACAAACTATATTTATTACATATTGCTAATGAATTATCTGTTGAACCATCATCAACACATATTATTTCCAAATTTTTATATGTTTGTCCAATTATGCTTGATAAACATCTCTCTAAATATCTATCAGCATTATATATTGGAACAATAACTGATATTTTACCTAATTCTTTATTCATATATTATTTTCTTTCTTAAAACCTAAATTGTTCTATTTTCTCTACACTTGTTATCTATATAAAAGTCTCATTTATAATATCTCAAACTTACCTTTACATATTACTTTTTATCAAATTAATAACTCTGTTTGTTGCCAACCCATCTTCAAGCAAACCTATATCATCAAATGTTTTCTCTAATTTTTCAAAATAATATTTTCCACTAAATTTATCTATTATATTTTTTAACTCATCATTATTTTGGGCTATTGGAAATGGAATATCCTCAATATTCCATAATAACTTACCTCTATCTGCTACATAATCATCTAAATCATCAACATATAAGAACACAGGTATTCTTAAAAGAGCGGCATCAAATGCTGCACTTGAATAATCTGATACAAATGCATCTGTAGCTGCAAGCAGTTCATACATATCATCTACAAGTGTTACGTCTATGATTCCTTTTAAGCTATCATTACCAACCGATATCCCACGCAATGCAAGTTGTGGATGCAGCCTCACAAATACTATCCACTCACCGCCAAATTTTTTTTCTAAATTTTCTTTGAGTTTTAAGAAATCTATAGTTCCTGTCTCTGCAAATACTTTTCTTTCTCTATTCTGACTTCCACCTCTAAACGTAGGAGCACACATAACTATTTTAGTTTCTTCCGAAAGACCATATCTCTTTCGAACTTCTAATCTTTTTTCACTTCTCTGATTAAACAAAACATCGCACCTTGGTGAACCCGTTTTAAAAACCGGTTCATTCCAAAAAGCATTTTTCCATACATCTGAACACCAATCAGAATTAGATAATAGTACATCTACATTCTTTGCATCATCCATACTTACAAGTTCTGCTATCTTCGAAAACAACTCTCCTCTTAATCTTCCAACAGGCTTAAACCCTATCATTCCATGCCATGTAAGAATGTAAAACTGATTTTTTCTCTTTCTTGTTCCATAATTTTTTCTTGCATTATCAACCCATACTTTCGCCGTTGACAAATGATAAGCTCTATTAAAAAGATTATTTTTTTTCTTAATAATTTCATCTGGGAATTCTTTAGTCATATCATTGGCTAGCCATATCATCTCATATTTTTCACCATATAAATGCTCTCGCTTTATAAGTTCCTCTGCAATATACTTAGGATTGCAACAATATCCAGCTCCCTCAAACGCACTGAAAACAATTTTATTACTTCTTATAGGTAAACAGCCAAATATAATATATGGTATTTTTGAAAATCCAGCTTTAATTTTTCTTTTTAATATATAACTTTTCTCACTCATGCCATTTCCCTTATATACTCAATCATTCTTATATATGTATCATAAAGACTAACTTTAGGCTTCCAACCAAGTTCTTTTATTTTATGTGTATCCATCTTCATTTTTGTATCTTTTGCATATGCATTATTAAATTGTAAATCATACACTACACGAATCTTCCCACTAGCAACTTTTTGAGCTACTAGTTCTGCCATTTGTTTTATTTGCATATGGCTTTCTTCATTTGCAATATTGTATGCCTCACCATTTTTCCCATTCAATAATACTTTTAAAATTGCATTTATTGCATCAGATACATAAACATAATTCCCCTCCGATAATCCTTTTGTGTGTAATACTATGTCTTTTTCTTCAATAACACTTCTTGCAAATTGTGCATATACTCTATTATCCTCTTTAGATATGCCCGGACCAAATGTCTGTGCTAATCTCACTATTTTCACTGGTACATCATACTGATGATTATATGCGGCACATATATTTTCACATATTCTTTTTCCTTCCGAATAGCTGCTACGAGCACTTAATATATCTATTTCTCCATATATATTTTCATCTACATATTTCTCATCACTAAAACTACCATATACCTCCATTGAAGATAGGTATACAACACCTAATATTCTTTTTTTTCTAGCAAATTCAAGTACAGCCTTAGTTCCATTAATTGCAGTAAATAATGTATCAACTGGCTTTTCTACCATCATTTTTGATATTGTCACAGCTGCCGTATGTATTATATAATCTATATTATCTTGTAACTCAAAGTTGTTATTATCCATAAAATCACATTTTACAATATTAAATTCTTTTCTTTCTCTAACATTTTCAAATATTTTTTGAGCTTTTGACATATTTCTTACAACAGCGTAAATTGTTATATTACAATTATATAATCTGTTAGCACACAAAACACTTTTACACAGTACTGAACCAATAAGTCCGGTTGCACCCGTTACAACTATTTTCTTATTATTCAACGACTGCAATTCATTAATTATCTTTGCATTATTATATAAATCATCCTGCAATATACTACTCATTGATTCATTCATCATTTTCAACTCCATATATTTGTGAATTTTCTTTTGCATCTAACAATGCTCTCATTATATAAAAATCTTCCGGTGTTGTAATCTTAATATTATCCCTAGGTCCTTCTATAAGATATAAATCATTGCCATAATATCTCATCATTGAACATGAATCAATAAAATCATATTTCTCTTCACTTATAGCTTTCTCATGTGCTTTTAATATATCATCAAGCCAAAAACTTTGTGGTGCTCTCGCCAATCTGGAATTTTCTCTTCTTGGAATATCAATAATCTCTCCATCATCTTTAACTTCCAAAACTGTTTCATTCACTTTAACACATGTAATTGCTGAACCTCTCTCTTTTACTGAACAAATATTGTCACTTATCAATTTTTCAGTTATCATTGGTCTAACACCATCATGAACTAACACAATTGATTTTTCATTTCGAGCTATCTCTTTAGCCGCTTTAAGTCCTTGATATATAGACAACTGTCCAGTTTTTCCTCCTGATACAATTTTTTTAACTTTATTAATATGATATTGAATAATAAGTTCTTTAAGATAATCTATCCAATCTGATACACAAGCTATAACAATAGCATCTATATCTTTATGTTTATCAAATTTTTCAAGTGTCTGGATTATTATTGGTTTCCCCTGAATAGTTATAAATTGTTTTGGTTTAATCTTACTATTCATTCTTTTGCCAACACCACCAGCAAATATGACTGCAATGTTCATGTGTTTACCATCCCGTTTTAAATATATTTTTTATCAGTTACTCACATATTTCTAACATTATCTCTTTCCCACCAACAAAATCATTATCGAAATAAAATCCTTTAAGAATATCCTTCGATATATTACACATACCATTTAGCATATTGTAAAACAGATTATCCTCCAGACTTTCTTTCCTATCATGCATCAATTTTATATATTCCTCACTGTTAACTGCCAATACACCTTTATAAATATTTATATAATCTCTAATAAAATTAACAACGCCACAATTAACTTTTTCTTTGATATGAAAATATTTCTGGCTTTTTCCATCTGATTCACATATCCTGCTGCCATGATTATCAATATACTTAATCATACCGTGTGGAGCTGTTATAAAAGTCTCTATATGCATGTTCTTTTTTTTTGCAAGACTTTTTTCTGCAGTATAATCAATGCCATACTGAAAACACGCATCCACAGATATATTTTTCATATACACATTATCTTTCGATAAGCATGCATAAAAGCAATATCCTTTTGTCTTAATATTAGTTAATCGTTGCAGATAATACTGATTAGTACCATAATATCCCAAATCAACTGTTCCATACGTCAGATCTTTTTGCATATCCCCGTCAATTTCAAGATATTTAATATAATTTTCTCTTTCTTCCTTTGCTTCTTGCATTATCTTTTCTTTATAAGGCTGAATCCACTTTAATATGTTATGACTATCTCCAACTGCATTAATATGCCTGTCATTGTATTGGGCGGTTGCATCTGTAACTGCTATTTCAAATCTTGATTTCATATAATCAGCAAATGTTCCTACATAAGGAAATGCTACAACGTTCTTAAAATCCTCTTCATTTTCCATTGAAGCCATATATATTAACCTTCTCGATATTGGAAGATAACACCAGTCCTGCTTATAGCCATCATCAAGTAACTCCGATACAATCTTATAATCCTTTTCAAGGAAATACCCATCTCTTGCAAAGAATAATAACTTATCTATTCCATCTTTTCTTGAATTGTAATACAACCATATAAGAAACTTTTCAAGTAATGGACCATAGACACAATATCCATAAATCTCACTGTCATCAAATGATACTTTACCATTCGTACTGCATAATGCAAATGGACTATTAAACAGCTTTGCAATTACAATTCCAAGACATATGCTATCTGATACTGTATTAACATATGATGCTAATTCCGATAATGACGAATTCATAAGCATATCTTTTCCACTCATAACATAATATGAGTTTATGCCATATTTTGCTGCATTCTCAATATCAGATATTTTATTATCGCCAATATGAAGATGCCCGCGAGCCTTGCCTGTCATATCCATATATTTTTTCCACATTGAACCTGATATCTTATCTTTCTTTTTCTCACAGGATATCCATATATGTCCGTCATCAATAATGCTTAATCCGCATTTTTTTAAAAGATTTTTTATATCTTCTAATGTATAATACATATCACTTATCAGATAAACTTCTTTTCCAGATTCTATACAATATTCATACAACTCAGCAATATCTTTTCTTGCAATACACAAGTCCATATCTGTTTTTATCTCTAATTGCATAATATCCGATATATTCTTATCTGTAAGATCAATCTGTTTCTTTATCTTTTCATATATTTCATTAATAGTTGCAAAAGGTCCACATTTGGCTGCTACCTGTGCTCTTATACCAGCGATATTACAATCTGATTTTAATTCTGCTTTAACCTTTTCACCCAAAAGCCTGAATACATCTTCCGGCGAAAATATTTTTCTCATAATTAATGTATCAAATATATCAAATGAAACTATATCCGCCTGATCTATCTTATCTTTTAATTCTTCGTATGAACTTTTCCAATACTCATTTTGTTCATAGCTTTTATCTTTATCAGACAAACACGCTAATCTTCCGTCTGCGTAATATACCGGAATTGTCACTTTACCAGATATTCTTTTGAATATTATTTCATAATTGGACGGGTCCGAATTAATAATTATTAAATCTGCTTTTTCTTCGATATTATCTATAGGAATAACCTTAATATCACAAAGCTCTTTGCCAACATTATTTTTATCGCGGTCAAGAAGCCCTGTTATATTATAATCTGTTATGCCCGGAAGCAACGTAGCCGTACGCCTTCCTATTCCGTATATTGCTATACACATATTTTTTTTATCATCAAATATTTTTCTGAAATTTTCAATTTCTATTTCATATTTTGACTTCTGTTCCATATGAATTTCCTTCTGATTCAATCCCATCTGATTAAGCTTTAACTGAGTTAATTTTATCCTAAATATTTGTATTCAAAATATTTTTACATCTGCTGTGCTGCTTTGACAAACTCCGTATTGTCATTACCACAGCCGCCGCATATTTTACATAACTTGACAAAGCCTTTTGCAAGATTTCCTTTACTGTGTTCAAGTATCATTTCCTTTGCATTTTCATCATCATTCAATGCCCTTAAATCCACATAGTCATCCGGCACTGTTTTTAACAATTTTGCTTTATCGGCACTCCACGAAACATGGCAATAATAATATTTTCCATCATTAAGTCCATGAAAAATTGGTCCGCATGAAAGCATATGTTCTCTTACTTTATCAAAATCATACATTCTGTTATTAACTGGAAATCCAAAATCACACCACCTTAATGAACGATTAACCGAATATCTCAAATTCGCATCTGACACAATCTGAACGGCATTTTCAAATCTTTCTTTATAATCAACAACATCTGTATAGTCACTGAAATCATACTTTATGTCATACTTCTTTGACACTTCAATAAGCTTTTCGCTAGGTAACAACGTGCCATTGGTAATAATTCCAATATTTCCGATTCTGTCACCGTATTTTTGCCCTATGAGTTCTATCATATCCGCAAGTTCTTTATTAAGAAGAGGCTCCCCGCCCAAAAGTCTGTATGATACAATATAATCAACATGCCTAAAAAGCAGCTCCAGATCAGCTAATATATCAATTGCTGTATAATCAATCTGTTCTTTATAGTATGGCATAAACATATTGCAATGTCTGCATTTCAATGTACATCTTGATGTTATTGTGCTGTGAACTTCCATCAAACAAGCTTTCTTCTTATATTTCCAAAACCATTCTGTGAGAAACTGTTCCATTGAACAGAAGTTTTCCCCAGGAATAAGTCCCATTTTTTCTAAATCTTTACCGACTAATTCAGCGTTTCTGTTGGCTGTCATAATTATGATTTTGTAGTTTTTCAACTCGTCTTTAATATCATCAACATATTTTACAGATATACCCTTGTATTCAATATTACACTTGTTCTTATCACCATCAACAATATAAGCAATATTAAAATTTTTCTTAAAGAAATCAAGGTTATCATGTGCAACCTTGCCAAATCCATATATAATTATATTTTTTGTATTTTCCCAATCATCAGTAAGTCTGCATTCCATCTATAATAACCTCATTCAAAAAGACTATGAGAAACACGCTCTGCGAGTTTCTCAAGTTATCGCGGCAGTCGCCAAGGT
>ERZ772881.479-NODE-479-length-44904-cov-8.680283_pt1 | contig 44904 bp, 42 predicted proteins | sample MGYA00580581_ERZ772881 | MGnify/ENA primary metagenome ERZ772881 (study PRJEB29015, sample SAMEA2737668) | human gut metagenome | biome: human gut; feature: human-associated habitat; material: faeces | place: China | collected 2012 ...
TGCTGATTAATGCGTCGGCTGAATCACGGGTACAATATATTTTTATGTAAACCCATTTGTTCGCACCAGGCAAAAGAAAAGAATTGTTATCGTATAAGGAGTGACAGATGTCTTTCGGAGTATTTTTTAATTGTAAGGCTTTGGGTTCGCTAACATTATCGTTTTTGCTTTCGTGCTTTTTAAGGAAAGAAAGGACAACTTCGTTGGCGAAGGGGGACCCGTTAACATCGTTTAACCAGGAACTATCATTATAACCAATAGCTTCCGTCAATACCACATCATCAGCTTTTTTTGAGTTTAGCTCAATTAGCAGTTGAATATGGTATGGATTTTTAAGATTTAGAAGCAATTTGTGATCGCCTTGTACCATATAGACGATATCTGGTATCCCCCAAGCGTCTTTAAAGCGATTAAAATCTTCAGTGCCTTGTTTAATAATAAGAGAGGGGATTCGCCATTTTGCGGGAGACAATATTATTCTATTATAGGTTATTCTGGGAATAAATGTACCAGGTAAGGATTGGAAAATACCATAAGTTCTACTAATCGGCAAGAACGGAATCTCATTAATTTCGCATAGGAATCTAAAGATGTTGCTGCCCAGCATACAATTAAAGAGATTGCTTTTATCAATATGGAGTCTCTTATTAAGTTTTGAAGATTTTAAATAAAACGAATTCGTTGTAGAATCCACTCCGATATATATGTCCTTGATATCGATACTGTTGTCAATATCAGAAGGGATATCTAGTGACAATTGATATTTCTCAGTTAAAATTTCTATACCCCTTGAAAACACTGGTGTTTCCAGCGTTTTCGCCACCTCGGTTTGGCCCTTTTCCCTCATTTTTTCCCTTGCGAGAAGAAATGAGGGAAACTTTTTTCAGGCCGTCCCTACAACCTTATCCAGTAGCCTTGCGGAAGTTCGCTTGGCCTCTCTGGTGGCGTGGGCGTAAATGTTCATCGTGGTACTTACATCAGAATGTCCCAGCAGCTCCTGCACATCCTTGGGTGCTGCCCCGTGAGAGAGAAGGTTGGTCGTATATGTATGCCTCAACAGATGGAAGTGAAAATCATCCATATCCCCGATCTTCTTTCGGGAGTATCGGCACACACTGCTGACCGTTGCAGGGGCTTCATAAGCTCCATCGGACCGCAGGCAGACGAAGGAAACCTGGGTGTAACCTTCTGGTGGTGTCTCTGTCCGGGGCAAGGAATAGACCTCATAGTAGGTGCGGTTCTTTTCCTTGACGATGCGGTAGTAGTTTTGTGAGTACAGCGGTCCATATTTGATGCTGTTCAGCATTTGCTCCTTTTTGGCTTCCCGCAGGATAGCCGCCAGGGTGTCGCAGAAATCCACAGTACGGATTTTCTTACGCTTTGTGGGGCCGATCTGTGTTTTCTTCCTTACGGAGTCATACCGCATACTCCGGCGAATGGTGAGGCATTGTTCCTTCAGGTCGATGTCCTGCCAGGTCAGCCCGCACACCTCACCGATACGAAGCCCGGCGAAATAGGCGATCTGAATAGGCAGTAACGCGGGATTGTGTTTTTTCTTCAGAAGCTCGTTCAGTGCCAAATACTGCTCATGGGAGATTGTCGGCGTTTCAGCAGGAAGGTCGCCTGTACCATCTTCAGTGAACAGCTCATATTCATCACCTTTAATCCGCTTCACCACATACTGCATCGGATTGAAAGTAATCAGCCGCTTGGGAAAAACCGCAAATCTGAAAGAGTTTTGAAGCACCGCTGAATACTGGCCCAGCGATCCTTTACTCAATGCCTCAACAGTTTTCCCATCAGGGTCTGTCCCACCGAAGCTCAACAAATCCATATAGCTTTGCAGATGGTCGGAAGTTACCGTCTTGAGCTTGCGTTTTCCAATGGGATGCTTCTTGATGCGGGAAACAGTGTTGATGTAGGCTGTCACCGTTCCATCACTCAATGAACCGGGTTTCAGTTCTTCCTCCACCCACATATCCAGCATATCTCCCAAAGTGATGTTCTTGGCCTGCGCCAGAAACATCTTGGTTTCATAGTCCTCCATCGCCTTGCGGAGCAGTGACTCGGTTTCACTCTTGCTTTCCGTTCCCGGAAATTCCTTCTGAACGCGGTTGCCGCTGGCATCCTCTACATAAAAGCGATAGTACCACTTCTTTCCTTTCTTTCTTACAGATCCTTTTGCCATAGCAAACTCCTTTCTATGCTGGCAAACGGAACCGTAGTGATGTGTCACCCTGATTATAGCAAAGGGTGGCCAATCTATCAAACATACCGCTTGCTAAATATCAAAAGTTTCTATGTTCAATCCACTGCAAGGACCTGATTGCGGTCCAGAAGGTCGCGGCCCTCGTTGATCTGCATGAAACAGCAAATCACATCCACACGGACTATGGACTTACGCCCAATCCGCAGGACCGGGATTTTTCCCCAATCCACAAGGCGGCGGAGGGTGTTGCGTCCAATGCCGGTATAGTCGGCAGCTTCTTCAATCGTCATGCCGATCTTACCAAAGCCCGCAGGCTGAACAGCGGAGTATCTTTCTGTATGAGTACGCCCGGAAGTCCCGGACGGAATATTCGCATAACAAACAGGCGAATTTGAAGTCATAATTGTTCGCCTCCTTCGAGAACAAAAAAAGCAGCCGCGCCGATCTGGTTGGAGCCGTTGTAACATACGGCGTACTTCGGCGCGGCTGCCTTGACTTTTCAGTAACTTCAAGCCCGCTGTATTTGCCACGCATCCCCAGCGGTGGGGATATTGCAGGCCGCCCCTGGCAGGGCTGTCATAACTCCGCAGCATCGTTCAAATCGTGTGCCGCAGGGTTCCCCCTCAAGTCTGTGGGAGGTCGTGAGAAAGTATCTTTAACCCCCGCGCTGTCATCGCGCCCGGAGTGCCTGTCCGGGTCTAAGGTATGCGTTGATCGCTCGGATAGCTTGTCCCATCACCTCCTTGAAGCTATCGTCCTGGCGGCGCACCTTATGTCGCTCATCACGCGGGTTTCGTACCTGCAATACCGTATATTCAGTTGTCATGGTTCTGTGAAGGGTGAGGAAAATGTGTCCTTCACCTATCACATTTTTTAAGGCCGTTTGTTAGCTATTTTTGAGGCCCGCCGCAAACTTTTTTGAAATTTTTTTGATTGCCCTGGCAAGTGAGAGGGAGACGCTGGCTTTCGTCACTCCTTCAAGTCTGGCAATCTCGGTGACAGACTTCCTTTCAGCATAGTACAGCCAGATCCGGCGATACTGCTTTGCGTTCAGAATGGCTTTCAATGCAGCCAGCCGTTTCTCGCGCAAAGCCTTTTCCTCTGCCTGGACATCCGCCTTCAGAAGCTCGGAGAAAAATTCATCCTCGGCAGACTGAACCGCTCCGACTACATCCAGGTAATCATCCAGAGCCACCCGATTATCGTTGAAGCTCCGGCCTTCCTTTTCTGTCTGGTGGTAGTCTGCATCAGACCAGGCTTTCCATTTCAGAAATTCTTCCTCGCTGGAAAAGTCTGCCCGGGTGAGCCGGATGCGGCCGCTAACGCTTATGTATATAATGCTGTCCTGATCGTATTTGTTCAGGGCGTATTCGCTTTTCTTATCAAACATACTTGTCCTCCATTTCAATTCAAGGGTTGACGGGTGAATTGAAATGGGGGCGGTGGAGATCGGCACCCTACAGAGAACCGCAGGATATGACAAAAAACGCCTGACTGGATATAATCCAGCCAGACGCTATCTGGTGTATTTTGATATTGCCTTACATCGTATAGTTCATCTTCTTGGGTATATGTCCCCGCTGCCGGGGACAGGCTTTTTTTGGCAGGTAAATTTCTGCCGGATTATGTCGAAGCTGTTCTCGCTTCACGGCGGCTCCCTCCTAAAGCCGCCGCTACATTCAGCACAGGGTCGTCATCCTCATAAGGGCATGGAGAACGGCGGCCTTGAAATGTATTTCAAAACCGCCGCTGGGTGAAAATGTAAATTGCGCGCACAAAGCCATCTGCCCCGCAACGGTTTTTTTCTTTCCCCGTCGGGCGGGGCAGGATAGCTTCAATATACTGTTTCAGATTTCTACTTTTGCTTTTGCAACAAGATATTTTTTCTCAATGGTTGTAAGATATTGTTGACGATAAGCCATTACAACCGCTTCATCCGCAGTTACAAAATAACCTCGCCGCATTTTTTCAATCACGCCATAATGTTGTAGTTCTCGAAATGCTTTCCTAACAGTTTCCGGGCTACTTCCAGCTTCTTTTGCCAGCTCGGTGTAAGAAGGCATTTTATCTCCTGTTCTATATTTGCCGTGTAAAATACGAAAGAAAATCTCATTTGCAAGGCGTTGATACAATTTTTCGCTAACATCAATATCCCAGCTCATACAATACCGTTCCTTTCAACAATCTCTATCTTATTTTGGGCCGAAGAATTACCTTTTTGAACAGGAACATTGTTGCTCCAAAATAGGTCAGGTAAATAGCACAGAATAACAGAATTGTCACCATGCCATAGAACAACACAAGTCCTTCCTGCAAAAACGATTTCCCGAAAAGGAGCTGTGTTCCTGCAATCAGGAAAACGGTAAGTATGATGGGAAATAGCAAGGGGATAAAAAACACAGTGGAAAGTTCCTTGCGTATCAAGGCAACCTGTTTCTGACTTGATACGCCCAGCCGATCAATCACCGCATAATTTTTCCGGTTTTTGTCTATAGAAGAAAGCTGTTCAAAAGCCAGAACCGAGCAGGAAAGAATGATAAAAATAATACTCAAATACAGCCCGCAGAAGGAGAGAGTTGTAAATCCGGTCAGTGAATTGGCAACACCCCACGCTTTTACTGTTATCCCCATTGTCATTTTCTCCGGTAGTTCCTGTCCGGGTTGGATGTCTGGCAACCATTCTCCACTATTCAAAAACTGTCTTAGTTCGCTTCTAAGTTCCGGGTATCCACCATCCGCCAGTTTCATCACAAGGCGAATTTTCTCCCCGGATAGCTGTGAAGCCACTTTATCCGGCAGGACAAGCACATATCCATTTGTTCCTGCCATTTGATACTGCTCCATTGGCTCAGTCAGGATCGGCGTTTCCGCTGCGGTCAAGGTCTGACCATTCAATGTAATTTCAGACTGCTGTTCCAATCTCTGCTGGATGTCATCCACATAATTCCATGTATCACAGTGAACTAAAAATTCGTTATTACTTATGGAAACAGATGAAAGCCCTAAAATCTCTCGCAGGCGATTATAGTCAGACAAAGACAAGGCTTCGATGGATTTACCGGGAACTGTATATAAGTAATAGGTTGCACTGTCCTCCACCTTGCAGCGTTCCTCCACAAAGGAGAGGACAGAATTCATGCTATCCTTGGTCAAGGGTGCGTCAATGGCTACACCGGCGTCATAGGGATAATACGCCTCCATATTGGCCTTATAGCCTGCGCCCATTGTCAGTCCTATAAACATCGTTGTAAGAGAAATCGTCAACAAGATTGCCACAACAGCCATTGTACGCCCGGAAGATTGAATACGCCTGCCAATCTGCCCCAAGAAAAACAGATTTTCCTCTCGATATTTTCGCTGGGGGTTTCGTTTGGCAAGCAGGTACAGCAAAACTGGGATCTTTCGGTGTAGCTCATAAACAGCCACAAGAATTAGCAGACAGGCTCCGCCACAATACAACAATGCTTCATTAGTCTGGATGTGAAGTCCTTTTTCCAGCAGAATTACACCTGCAACCATAACAGCAATCGAGAGTAAGCCAGTTAGAACACTCCGAAGCAAAGAATGAAAACCGATTTCCTCGTTTTTTTGGTTATCGTAAAGCAGATCAATCACTTTTTGCCGCCGGATAACCTTTGCTGCGCGAAACATTCCAAATCCATACATCAGAATGAAGAAGAAAAGTGTCATTCCCCATGCGCGGAAAGAAAACAAAACCCGATAAGTGTGCGGAACCTCGAAAATATTCTGGATAACCTGATTTAGCAATCCGGATAAGCCGGTTCCGATCAAAGCTCCCAGCAAAAAAGCTACCCCGCCAATTATGCCATTTTCCACCAAAAATAGATTGCGGACGGTTTTCACTTCCATGCCCATCAGCTCATAGGCAGCAAATTCCTTTTTGCGTTGGCCCAACATGAAGCGAACAGCATATCCAATGACAAACGAGGACATAAAGGCAATTAGTGCCGACAGTATCAAAATGCCAGTGGTAAGCATTGACATATTTTCTGTCATGGCAAGAATGTCCGGGGAAAGTCCCAGTGCCAAGAAAGAATACATCAATGCCGCAGTCAGCGTAAGCGTCACAAAGTAGATGATATAATCCCGAAGGCTCCTGCGAATATTCCGAAATGCAAGTTTAGCATACATCACTCACGCCCCCTCCCGTCATGGTGAGGACATCCAGAATTTTTTCAAAGAAAGTCCTGCGGGAATTGCTGCCTTTGAAAATCTCCGTAAAAATAGTACCGTCACGCAAAAAAAGAATACGGTTTGCGTAACTTGCGGAAAAAGCATCGTGTGTTACCATTAAAATTGTCGCTCCAAGCGTTTCATTGATACTCTGGATAGCGGAAAGTAGCATTTGGGATGAATGGCTGTCCAGAGCGCCCGTAGGTTCATCTGCCAAAATCAGTTTGGGTTGATTGATGATTGCCCTGGCGCAAGCACATCGTTGCTTCTGACCGCCAGACACCTGATAGGGATATTTGTCAAGAATATCCGTGATGTTCAGCTTTCCGGCTATTTCTCGTACCCTACCATCAATCTCACCTGCGGGAACTCTATTGATTGTCAATGCCAAAGCAATATTCTCGCTAATGGTCAGAGTGTCCAGCAGGTTAAAGTCCTGAAACACAAATCCAAGGTTCTCCCGGCGAAACCGGGCAATCTGCTTTTCATTGATTTCCGTCACATCGGTTCCATTCAGATAGATATGCCCTGCGCTGACCGTATCAATAGTGGAAATGCAGTTGAGCAGAGTGGTCTTGCCGGAACCGGATGCCCCCATAATCCCCACAAATTCCCCTTCCTGAACAGAAAAGCTAATATCCTGAATTGCTTTTGTGGTTGGCTATGCTGTTGCTCTCTCCGTCCAAAGCGTCCTCTTGGGAAAGCCTCGCATACAAAGCAGTGATGCTGTCGGGATAATTTTTCGTTGTTGTCATTGTTCATTCCTCCTGTAATGAACGCCCGACAAACAGGTTGCTATCGCTATTATAACGCTCCGTCATTTCCTTGTCAGTAGGCGTTTTCACGGTTTCCGATTTTATAAGCCGTTTCATTTTGTCATAGAGCAGTTCGGAGCCGCCGCAGGAAGTTTCAATTTCAAAGACCGTCCCGCCGATTTTGTAGCAGACGGTTTCATGCAAGGGATTACCCTTTTTCGGCAGTAAATCATTGTGTTCCGTTTTTCGTTTCCTCTCCATTCCTTTCCCGTCCTTTCCTTTGTTTTGAGTAGGGAGCAAGCACAGCAAATGAGTACCCATTTGCGATTTTGGCTTGTTGGGAAAATCCCAAACCCTTTACTTTCTCTCACTCAATATCCCGTTTGAAAGGCAGCTTTTGTTGCACTTTCCCCCCTCACTATATAAAAATGAAAATCCGGAAAATGATATTGACTTACCATGCAATTTGTGATATTCTAAATAAAAATATGTTTCTGCCGAGAAACGCTTATTCTTACTCCAGTCGGCCATGGAAGGAGTAAAAAAAAACGTCTATTTTTTTGTGGAGGTCAATATGATATTTCGAGAAATGAGGCAAAAAAAACAGGAACTATCGCGGCAAGAGATTGCGGATATTCTGCATAAGGGGACATCTGGTGTGCTTGCCCTTTTGGGCGACAACGATTATCCCTACGCCGTTCCAATCAGTTATGTGTATGACGACGGGAAAATCTATTTTCACGGCGCAAAAAGCGGTCATAAAATAGACGCTATTCAAAGAACTGAAAAAGCGTCGTTTTGTGTGATTGATAAAGATTTAGTTGTGCCGGAGGAGTACACAAATTATTTTAGAAGTGTAATTGCTTTTGGACAAATACGGATAATCGAAGGTGATCTCGAAAAGAGAGCAGCGATAGAAAAATTGGCAATCAAATATGCGCCGGAAGATACTGCCGCAAGCCGCGATCATGCCATAAACGGTGGGTGGAAGTCTCTTTGTGTGTTGGAAATGACAATCGACCACATAACAGGAAAAGAGGCGATAGGACTTGTAAAAGAAAAGGAAAAATTAAATAGACTGTAAATAAAATCAGCCCGCCGGGGTTTCATTTTATTGTGTAGTAGGCTAGCGTTACACAAACGCTGGCCTTTTTTTATTTGTTAGGAGGATTGATTATCATGTATGAAGGCAAATCACACACTTTATTTGCCAAATATGCCGTACCGCAAATGATAGGGTTGCTGTTTAACTCGGTCTATATGATTGTTGACGGTGTATTCATTGGCAATCGACTTGGCCGCGACGCTATGGCCGCCGCTGCCGTTTCTGTTCCGCTTGTCGAGATACTAATTGCATTGTCTATGGCAGTTGCCACAGGCGCGGGCGTTTTGATTTCCTCACATCTCGGTCAAGGTGAGAAAGAAAAAGCACGCCATATTTTTAGCCTTGCCGCCCTATGTACGGCCGTTATGGGGCTGCTGATTAGTGTATTGGGAAATATTTTTATCCACCCGCTTGCCGAACTTTTAGGCTCAACTCCGGTTATCCATGATGAAGCAATCAGTTATATGTGGTACATCATTACTTTTTCCCCATTCCTGCTTTTCAGTTTCTTGTTAAGTGGTCTGGTGCGTAATGATAACCGTCCAAAACTTGCCATGTTTGCCCTCATGTTTGGCTCTGTATCAAATATTGACATTACATTTACTGCCGTAATATTTTTGGATATGTTCCAGTTTCAAAACTTCATTCATATAGGCAGACCTCCTTCATCGTTTTTAATAGCTTGATAGCGGCACCCCCATTCAAAAGAGCCGATAACCACAAGAAATTAGACCTTGTGTGTTATCGGCTCTGCGGCTGTGCGTCTGGCGCTTTGATAACGGATATATGGAATTGTTCAACATCAATTAGACATTCGCTTTTACATTTTGGACAAAAGAGAGGAAAATTTTTCAGAATAGTATCTTCTCTAACTTTGTCGCGCGTTTTATTTCCACAGATCGGGCAGCGTATAAACTCTGTTTTTTCCATATCCATCATTTTTCATCCCGGTTTTTATCCTGTTTCTTTTTTTCCTCCCGATATTTACGGATAAGTTTATTCCGAACAGGAATACCAACACCAATCAGAAGCACTACTGCTAAAATCGTGAAATCCATACTATCCACCTCACATTTCTTTATTTTTCATAATCTGAACAGAGAACCAGATCGACACAGCATACATAACAATCACCAGCGCAATCGCAAGAGTGAGAAGCAGCACAGGTGAACTGGCAATCGCGTTGATAATGGGGTTATCAGCAGGCAGTTTAGGAAGAAGAAACAAAGTCACTAAAAATCCCGCAACCGGAATATACATAAACACCCGGCCTTTGATAGAGCCAAATTTGTAATATCCGGGAATTTGAAATACCGTGTAAAGTGCAAACAAGAACAGGCCGCCAATGGCCGCACTGATAATGTCAAACGGTTCAACGGTTTCTCCCAATGCCCGTAATACAATCGGCTGTGTGATAAGAGACACCACCAAAGCGATAACTCCAAGCACAACAACAAAAAGATACCGTCCCATCACCATTTCACTTTTCTTTACAGGCAAAATACCATATAGGCGTTCCATGCTATTTTTTTCTGTGACGGAGAAAGTATAGCCGGTTGTCATGGCGATAAAGCACATGGCGAAAGAAACTCCTGTCAATATAGATCGGTTGATTGCTGCAAAAGCGATGGGGAGAAGCATAGTAAACCCAATCACTTTGACATACGGTTTTACAAGGGAAAAATCCAGTCTTGTAGCTTTCAATATATTACTCATAATCCTCACCTTTCTTGCTTGTAAACACAACGATTTCGTCAATGGTAGCCGGTTCAATGTCCAATGCAGTAAATGAGCCAATATCCTCGGTTTTTACCAGAGCTTCAAAACCAGTCGGGAAAGTACGAACGCCAACCGCCTTCGCTTGTAGATCAGCGGAAAGTTCATCCATACCACCCTTAACGATGCGGAACATATCAACAAATTCATCCTTGCTGCCAGTGAAAAAAAGTTCCCCATAACTGATGTATGTGATATAATCAGCGGCTCGTTCCAAATCGCCAGTAATATGGGTGGAAAATAAAACGCTGTGTTCTCCGTCCTCAATGTATTCCGAGAGGATCTGAAGCAATTCATCTCTGGAAACTGGATCAAGGCCGCTGGTAGGTTCATCCAAAATCAGCAGCTTTGCGTCATAGGAGAACGCACAAGCCAGCATCAACTTCATCTGCATCCCCTTTGACAGTTCTTTGACCTTTTTGGTCGGAGCGATATGAAATTTCCGTAGCATTTCACTAAAACGCTCCGTGTTCCAGTTGGGATAGAAAACAGAGATGGATTTTTCTACCTCAGAAACTTTCCAATCATCACTGAAATAGTTTGTATCAAACACAACGCCAAGCTCTGCCTTTGCCTTCTGTTCATCGGCGATATTGTCCAAGCCCATGATTTTGATTTCTCCGCCGTTGCGTTTGAGCATATTCAGAATGAGCTTAATTGTAGTTGTTTTGCCGGAACCGTTCGGCCCGATCAGCCCCATGATATAGCCTTTGGGGAGCGTAAAAGTAATGTTGTGAAGCTGAAAACTGTCGAAAGATTTTGACAGATTTTTTACTTCCAAATAATTAGTCATCTGTATTCGCCTCCAATAAAATATCTAAAAGATGATGTAGTTCCTCATTAGATAGGTTAGCAATTTTTGCTGCTTTTATAGCTTCTGTTAAGCCATTTTCCACTTTGCAAATTAGCTGCTCCTTCATAAGTTCGGAGCCGCTGCCAAGTACAAAACAACCGCGGCCCTGAACATTTTTGACAAACCCTTCCTGTTCCAGTTCTGTATAGGCCCTTGTAACCGTCAAAACACTGATCTTTAAGTCCTTTGCCAGAGTGCGGAGAGAAGGCAAGGCTTCTTCCTCTTTTAGTTCTCCTGACAGGATAGCGGCTTTGACCTGCTGTTTAATTTGCTCGTAAATAGGTACGCCTGATACATTTGAAATAATTAGCTTCAATCCATCCTCACCCCTCCTGTTTTAACTGTTATGCTTTTATGTATAACAGTATAACACACGCAACAGAAGAAGGCAATACATATCAAAAAGTTTACAATTACAAAATTATCCGTCACCACGGCAAGATTTCTTTCCCGCTTCTATTTTTTTCAAGGCAGGCGAGATACGAATTATAAAATGAAGCTAAAACGCATATCATATCATTCCCAGCGCATTATATGAACAATAGAATGTAATAGGGTGATGTGATATGCCTAATGTAAAAGATTGCCCTGGATTTGAAACCTTCGGAGCAGATGTTCAGCAGGCGCGTGAAGCTGTGAAAATGTCCCGCCGGGAGCTGGCCGAAAAGGTCGGCATTGACCCGCGCTATCTTGCAAATATTGAGTTGTGCGGCACAATACCGAGCGTACCGGTTGTGATGCAGCTCATCCGCATTTGCAAGCTGCCCGCAGAACGCTACTTCAACCCGGAGTTGCTTCGGGAGGACAGTGAGCAGCGCCAGCGGACAAGCCACAAATTACAGCTTTGCCCGGAGAAGTATCTGCCCATTGTGGAAGGTGTCATTGATGGAGCCATCAAATTGAAAGATGCGGATGATGAGAAGGAGGATGTGTAAGCGTCCTCTTTTCTCATTTGAAGAAATACCGCCCGAAAGGGCAAAAATACGGGGTACGAGAAACCGGCAAGCAATGCCTCGTGGGACCCACCGAGGCCAAACCTGGGATTTTCGCTGGCGCGAAGATCCCAGGTTGCTTGTTGAGGGCGCTGCCCCCAAGCCCCCATAAACAGCTCCATTTTGGAGCTGGCTACGCGTTCTGATAGAACGCTTTTTCCATCGCCCAGGCGATGGATAGCACAGGACAGAAACCGCATCAAGAGCAAGCCGCCGGTGGGCGGTGCTTCGCACTCTTGACCCGGTTCCCGTCCTGCGCCGGTGAGCAGACAAGAGGAAAAGCCGCCGCAGGCTTTCCCTCCCGAAAAGCCCAAATCCATGAGCCGATCATCGTCCCTGTCTCTGCTCCTGTGAGTGGTCTTTCTCTGTCTGCTTTTCTTCCTCATAGCCCATGATACGGTCCACATTGGCCTTGACGGTCAGAAGCTCCTTCATTTCATCACGAGCCTGCCGGTAGCCGGAATAGGCTGCCTTTTTTTGTGCCATCAGCTCCGCATATTCTGTCTGCAAGCTCTTGACGGTGGGGAGCTTTTTCATCCCCAGCTCATCAAATGCTTTCTTTGCTGTCTGGTGTAAAAGGATGTCCGCCTCATGCTCGGCGCGAAACTTTTTTGAATATCCGGCTTTGCGATAGGCAACATATACTTCCCGCGTTTTTGCATAGTTGATGATGTGGGTGCGGAGGACTGCAATCTCCGTCATTCGCTTTTCCGCCGCCTTGATCTGTGCGGACAATTCATTGTACCGGGCGGTGGCTGCCGCTGTCTTTTCAGATAGCACTTTGTAATCAAACAGCTTATGCTCGGAAAGGTAATTCATGGTCTGCGCCATCTGCTTCAGATTGAAGCCGGTGGCCCATCGCTGATAACCGGCCCCCTTGCCAGCGCGGAGCTTTTCTTGAATATCGACCATCAGGCTCACTGTCTGTTTCGGCTCCGGGTGGAGCGTGGCCCTGGTGGGGGTATGTTCCTTTTCTCCGGCCAGAACCGCACGAAGCTCGGCTTCGCTGTACCCTTTGCCCAGCTTCTTACTCATGCGGGCGGCATTATCCCAGCCAGGCGCTTTGAGGCTGTATGACTGCCCACGGCGGGACACCTCGCAGCCCATCCCTTCCAGCAGCTTTAGCAGGGAATCGAAGTCGGCGGGCTTTTGTTCCAGGGCCTGGTCGATCATCACACGCAGCGTCTCCCGCTGGGATTGTTTAGCCCGATCACCCAGCCACTTGTTATAGCTCTTTCCATGCGGCTTCGGGTTCTCTACAATGGAATATCCATTCTCAATGCAGATGGTATCATTGAGCCGCCGGACCGCGCGGGTGCTGCCCCAAAAGTTCCGAAACTTCCGCTGGTAGTCCAGCGCAGTGGCATCGAAAATGATGTGATTATGGATATGTTTCTTGTCTATATGGGTGCAGACAATGAAGGCGTGTTTCCCCTTGGTGAAGCGCCGCGCCAGCTCACAGCCCAGCCGGTTTGCTTCTTCCGGCGTGATCTCACCAGGGACAAAGGATTGCCGGAGATGATAGGCAATCACATCGTCCTCGCCCCGTACCCGGCCGGTGGCGGCGATGTACTGCCGTTTATTGAAAAGGAACTCTGCATCCGCAATCCGGCTGTCACATTGATAGCTGGTAATGAGCCTGCCGTTGTCTGTTTTCTGCGGATTTTGAACATAGTCGATGATGTCGCTGATGGCTGTCCCCACCGTCCGGCCTTTGCCGGTGTGCAGGGGCATGAGCCGCGTGGTTGCCATGAAAAAACCTCCCTTCACAGCAAAACGGCCTGCATCTGCAGGCCGCCTTCGTTGATGGTATTCTGTTCAGTCTTTGCGCCGGATCACGGAAACCTGTTTTACCTTTTTGCCTTCCGTCCGCCGTTCCAGAGCAAACACCATGTCGCTGGTGCGCTCAAAAAATCCGATGTCCTTTTTCCAGCTCATGCCGCATTTACAGTGCTGCAAGCCGATGAACTGCTGTTTCATTTTCCTGCCGCAGACCGGGCAGACTTTGTTGCTGGCTCCCATGTTGCCACCACCTTTCCATGTTCCGATTATACCATATCCGGGCGGCGCGTTCACCTATAAATGCGGTCCTGGATTGCATACCGCAAGCTCTGGACCTTTCCAAGCAGCCAGGCTGCCACAGTCGGCAGCCCCATCGGGCTGATAAGAAAGGCAATCACCAGCAGGATGATACCGTTTTGCAGGGAGTAGGTTACAAGCACAGCCACCCCTAAAAGCGCCACCACCAAAGCGGCCAGTCCCAGGACCATGCCGGTGCAGTACAAAAGGATGGTACAAATCCAGACGAACAGGGTCAGGGCGATCACCAGGGGTGCGGCCACAATCTTCAAAATCAGTCTCATCACAGTCCCTCCTTCATACATTCCTCAAACATCGCCTGCCGCTTCTTTTGGATTTCCCGCATTTCCTGCTCGGTGGGGTCCCGGTCCTCATCGGTGACAACATATTCCAGGTAATTCACATAGGCATCTAACAGGGCATCCCGCAGGTCCTCCGGGGTCTTGCAGAACTCGGCGCTGAACCATTCCTCCCGGCGATTGTTCCAGGCCAGCAGTGTATAGCCCCGGCTGGTCTTTACCACCTCATAGTCAGGGTCGGCATCCAGATACGGGCCGAACACCTTCAGCACTTTTTCGTGTGTCAGCATATCGCAATCAGCTCCTTTACCTCGTGCGCTGTTTTCGTTTCTGATTTCAGCATAGCGGCCCCAGCTTCTTTTTGCAAGGATGCGGCCAAAAAAGAAAGTGGGGCGGCAAGCCAAAGTTCTGGCCGCCGCCCCGCACCCTTATTTCAGGGCTGCCAATGCCGAGAGGATATGTTCCGCTGCCTCCCACAGCTTTTCCTGTCCCTGCCGCAGATCTTCCAGGTCGGCATCATAGATGCGTCCCGTCTCATGGACGCGCCGGGTAAGCTGGTTTAAGTTGTTGCTGCTCCGGCGCAGCAGGGATACCATCTCCCGAAGCTCCGGCAGTTCCAGACGGACCACATATCCGTCCAGGGCCATCTTCCGCAGATAGGCCGCCATGTTCTGTGTGCCGAGCTGGGCCATCTTTGCCTCGATCAGCTCCCTTTCCTCCGGCGTGACGCGGAATTTCAGTTGGATTTCCCGTTCCCGGTTCGCCATATCAACGCTCCGCCTCTTTCTTCCTGGCCGGGGCAGAGCGCCGGGGAGCCGCCGGAGCCTTTTGCAGTTTCTCCCGGACAGAGGGTTTTTCCCGCTCTCCGGCAAGCTGCCGCACCTGCTTCAGAAACAGGTCGGTCAGACCGGGATTGCAGTGGTCCACCACCAGATACTCGCTGTTCCGGTCCTGGGGGCTGCCCTCCGGCATGGGCATCGTGCTGGCCCATGCCTTATTGTCGCGGGAGATGCGCCCATCCCATTCCTTATGCCGGACCGTGTTGGCCAGCACATACTGTACCCGGTCCGCCCCGAACTGTTCTAATACATCGTTCACAGCGGCTTCGGCATCCAGCCGGTTATTGCTGTAATGGCGGCCGATTGCCTGCTCGATGGCCTCCTTGCAGGCATGGCTTGCCTGAAACGAGGCGTTGTATTGTGCCATCTCCCCATGCTCGGACGCATACGCCGCCGAATGGGGATAGAGGGGCGTATTTTTCAGTGTTTCCTGGGCCTGATACAGCTCGTTTGCCCTGGTTTCGATGGTGTCCCGTATCACATCCATGTAGCTGGTTTCCAGCTTCTCAAAGTCCTTGTAAACATCGGCCAGCGGCGCGGGCGAAGCCAGAAGCGCCTTTGCTTGGGCTTCGGTCAGCTCCAATTCCTCCATGCACATCACGATGTCCTCCCGGACAGTGTACTCGTAGGCATGGTTCAGGACCTCCGCCGCAGGCTGGCCTTTCAGCCAGTCGCGGTACTTGTCCTGTTCAGCAGCCATCTTTTCATAAAGGGCTGTCAGCATTTCTTCCTGTGTCATGGTTATCGCACCTCCTCATGGGTTTTGGATTTTTTGTCTGCCGCTCTCGGCGGCATGGGACGGCGAAGCCCCTCCAGGACGGAGGGGCGTGTACTTTTGGCAACGATGGTTTCCTGGGGGCCGGGGGCCTTGTTGTCGATGTTGAGCAGTGTGTCCAGCTCTGTAAGCCGGGCCGATTTCTCCCGCAGCTCATCCTCATAGGGGAAGGGCCTGCCGACTTCTTCCTTTGCGGCGGCCTGCTGCTGGTAGAGGTTATCAAGCTGGGCTTTCACGCTTTCTAACCGCTGGGGCATCTGCGCCAGGGCATTGTCGATCCGGGTCAGGTTGCCGCGCGGGTCTGCGCCCAGGGTGGCCTGATGGGTCATCTGGCCTTTCAGTTGCAGGGTGTACTCCTGGCGGAAGGCATCAAAGGACACTGACATGGCAAAGCCCCGGTAACTTCCCACCTGGACCGGCTCGGCGTTTTTCACTTCCTTACAGGCATCCAACAGGGCGGCACCGGCGTTCTCCTTGTCGGTGAGGGTATCGCCCCGCACCTCCATCCCGGCAAAGCTGTCCTCCGGGTGGGGATGGGCGGCCAGCGTTTCCATATCTGCCTCAAGCCCCTTGATGAAGCCTTTGTGCTTTTCGATCTGCTCCGGGAAGTATTTCAGCAGGTTATCCTCCATCTGGTACTGCTTGCTCTGGTGGTCGGCCTTCATCAGCTTCAGACGAGACACATCCACATCCAGGTCCATGCGCTCCTTGATGCGGGGGTCCCCGGCGCAAAGGGCCTTAATCTCGGCAAAGGAGAGCGCCGTTTCATCCACATCATCACAGCTTCGCACCGGCGATTTGGAGGACATGATCTGGCTGATGAATTTCTGCTTGTTCTCCACCGTCTGCCAGAGGTATGCGTCAAAGGTCCCTTCGGTCACATAGCGGAACACATGGACCTTTTCATTTTGGTTGCCCTGGCGCTCAATGCGGCCCTTCCGCTGGGCCAGGTCGCCGGGCCGCCAGGGGCAGTCCAGGTCATGCAGCGCCACAAGGCGGTCCTGCACATTGGTCCCGGCCCCCATTTTTTGGGTACTGCCGAGCAAAACACGCACCTGGCCGGTACGGACTTTAGAGAACAGCTCCTTTTTCCGTACTTCGGTATTGGCCTCATGGATAAACGCGATCTGTTCGGCGGGCATCCCCTGGGCGATGAGCTTCTGCCGGATGTCCTCATACACCGTAAAGGCCGGTTCCAGCTCCGGCAGCGGCACCGCATCTTCCAGGGCGTGCAGGGTCGGATTGTCCAGTGCCTTTGCCACTTTTCTTGCGGGGCTTGCCTGGGGTGTGGAAATATCGCAGAATACGAGCTGGGTCAGCTTATCCGCCTGCCCATCCCGCCAGATCTGCATGATATTGTCCACGCACTGATTGACTTTGGTTCCCGGCTCATCCGGCAGCAGCGGGTTGATGATCCGCTGGTCCAGCCCCAGCTTGCGGCCATCCGAAGTGATTTTGAGCATATTGTCCTCCCTGGGGTCAATGCTCCCGCCGTGTACCTTGGCTGCCCGCTCGGAGAGGGCCTTCACCATCTCTTTCTGGTGTTCGGTGGGCTGGGCCACGATATTGTGGTATTCCACCTCCGGGGTAGGAAGATGGAGCTGGTCGGCGGTCTTGATGTCCGCGATCTCTTTGAACAGGTTCATCAGTTCCGGCAAATTGAAAAACTTGGAGAAGCGGGTCCTGGCCCGGTAGCCGGTCCCTTCCGGGGCAAGCTCCAAAGCGGTCACTGTCTCCCCGAAGCGGCTGGCCCAGCAGTCAAAGTGTGCCATGCCCAGCTCCTGAAGCCGGTCATATTGGAGATAACGCTGCATGGTGTAAAGCTCCGTCATACTGTTGGAAACAGGCGTGCCGGTGGCAAAGATAACGCCCCGGCTGCCGGTGATCTCGTCCATATAGCGGCACTTGGCAAACATATCGCTGGATTTCTGCGCGTCCGTAGTGGAGAGGCCCGCTACATTCCGCATCTTGGTATAGAGGAACAGGTTTTTATAGTTGTGCGCCTCGTCCACAAAGAGCCGGTCTACACCGAGCTGTTCAAAAGTTACCACATCATCCTTGCGGCCTTCCGCTTGCAGCTTTTCCAGCCTGGCCTCCAGGGATTTCTTTGTCCGCTCCAACTGTTTCACCGTGAAGCGTTCCCCGCCGCTGGCCTCCACCTCGGAGATACCCTCGGTGATTTCCCATATCTGTTCCCGCAAAAGCCGCTCCTGGCGTTCCTTGCTTATGGGGATTTTCTCAAATTGCGAGTGTCCGATAATGATGGCATCATAGTCGCCGGTGGCGATCCGGGCGCAGAACTTCTTGCGGTTGTGCTTCTCAAAGTCCTTTTTGGTTGTCACCAGGATATTGGCCGAGGGGTACAATCGCAGGAACTCCGAAGCCCACTGTTCGGTCAGGTGGTTCGGGACCACAAAAAGGGATTTCTGGCACAGCCCCAGGCGTTTGGCCTCCATCGCGGCAGCCACCATCTCAAAGGTCTTGCCCGCGCCCACTTCATGGGCCAGCAGCGTGTTGCCGCCGTACAGCACATGGGCAATGGCGTTTTTCTGATGCTCCCGCAGGGTGATGGAAGGGTTCATGCCTCCAAAGACGATATGGCTGCCGTCATACTCGCGGGGCCTGGTACTGTTCATTTCTTCATTGTATTGGGGGACCAATGCCTGCCGCCGCTGCGGGTCTTTCCAAATCCAGTCCTTAAATGCCTCCCGGATGGCCTGCTGCTTCTGTGCGGCCAGGGTGGTTTCCTTGGCGTTTAACACCCGGCGCTCTTTCCCGTCCGCATCCTCCACCGTGTCATAGATACGGACATCCCGCAGGTTCAGGCTGTCCTCCAGGATTTTATAGGCGTTGGCCCGGTTGGTCCCATAAGTGGTGTAGGCGGCCACATTGTTATAGCCCACAGAGTTTTTCCCCGTCACCTGCCATTCGGCGGTGTAAGGGACATACTTCACCTCGATCACATCCCGCAGATAGGGCGGGGTCTTGAAAGTCTCGTACATAAACTGTTGGATGTATTCCTTGTCAATCCAGGTCGCACCCAGCCGCACCTCAATCTCAGAGGCATCCAGGTCCTTGGGCTGGGCGGCGGTAAGCGCCTCCACATTGACGGAAAACGCCGGATCGCGCTCCGCCGCCCGCTGTGCCTGGCACAGCTTCTGCCGGACATTGCCGGACAGGTATTCATCGGCGGTCACATAATGGGGTGAGCCGTCTGGCTCCGTAATCCCCGGCACCTGGAAGATTACGCCCCGCAGTTCCTCGGCCAGCTCGTCCCCGGTTCTGCCGGTGAGCGAAGCCATATAGCCCATATCCACACAGGCTTTTTCCGAAATGGAGACTGCCAGGGCTTCGGCGGCGGTGTCCACAGAGGCCACCGCCTCATGGGGCTTAATGGTCCGCTTGGTGAACATATCCGCCTTGCGTTCCAACCTGCCATCCTCGTCCAGCACTTCCAGCGCACAGAGCAGGTAATAGCTGCTGTCATCGGCAAAGGCCAGCCGGTTCGCCCGGTCATTGATAAGTCCGTACTTGGCAGAAAAGGCATCATAGAGCCGGTTCAGCTCCGCCATCTGTTCCCGGATGGCGGCATCCGGCATGGCGGCGTTCATTTCCAGGTCGATGAGCCGCTGCACACAGTCCCGCAGCTCCACCAGCCCCTTGATGCGGGCCTCGGCGGTGGCGTTTAAGTCCGGGCGCACCATGCGGCTGTTTTCCCGGTAGTACACCGCGCCATCGACCACCGTGTAAGAATAGTTTTTCACATCCGGGTCTGCCGGGAGGGAGGTGTCGATGTCCTCGCCTTCACCCAGCTCCGGCAGCTCGGCCTCGGTATAGCGGCCCTGGATATGCTGCATCGCTTCACGGAGCTGCTGTTCCAGGTCTGCGCCTTCCCTCGGATTGCAGACGAGCTGGGGGCCAAACGGCCCGGTCACAATATCCAGGTCGCCCAGCACCATTTCCGGGTGGGTACGGAAGTAACGGTTCATGGTCACATGGTCGTGCCGTTCCCGCCCGTCTTTATCCGTATAAGTGTTTGTGCGCAACAGGTCTGTCTCCACCCATTCCGGCAGCGGTTCTCCCTGCATCCGGGGGACTTCCCGCTTTTGCAGGAAAACAATGTCCATCGCAATATCTGTCCCGGCATTGGCCCGGAAGGTGGTGTTCGGCAGGCGGACCGCGCCCAGCAGGTCGCACCGCCGGGCCATATACTCTCTGGCGTGCGTGTCCTTTTTATCCATTGTGCCGCCGCTGATGCCGTTGGAAGTGATGAAAGCAATGATGCCGCCAACCCGCACCTTGTCGATGGTCTTGGCAAAGAAGTAATCGTGGATTAGCAGATTGTGCCGGTCATAGGGCCGGTCACTCACCCGGTAGTTGCCAAACGGCACATTTCCGATGGCAAGGTCAAAAACGCCGTCCGGGTACTGCGTTTTCTCAAAGCCGTTGACCTCGATGCGGGCATTGGGATAGAGCTGGCGGGCGATACGCCCGGTGATGCTGTCCAGCTCCACGCCGTACAGCTTGCTTTCGCTCATGCTCTCCGGGAGCATCCCGAAGAAGTTACCCACGCCGCAGGACGGTTCCAGAATGTTGCCGCTGTAAAAGCCCATCTGCTCCACGGCCTCATACATGGCGCGGATCACCATAGGGCTGGTGTAGTGGGCGTTCAGGGTGGAGGCCCTGGCCGCTTCATATTCCTCCGGGGTCAAAAGCTCCTTCAGCTCGGCATACTCCTTGGCCCAGGCGGTTTTGGACGGGTCGAAAGCCTCCGGCACGCCGCCCCAGCCCACATAGCGGGAAAGGACTTCCTGCTGTTCCGGGCTGGCCTGCTGGCCCGCTGCTTCAAGCTCCTTCAACAGACGGATGGCGGTGATATTGGCCTGGTATTTGAGCCTCGGTCCGCCTTCTCCCAGGTGGTCGTCCGTGATGCGGAAGTTCTGCCCGGTTCGGCGGGGCTGGTCCGTGTTTTCCTGATGGTCAGCCTGCTCCGCAGATGGGGCCGGTTCCGGCGGCGTGGGTTCCGGCTCATCTACGCGCAGCCGCTCCACCACCACATCATAGGGAAGTCCATTTTTGTCCCCCGGATAGACCGTTACAGGCTCTGAGGTAATTTCCGGCGCAGGGGTTTCTTTTTCCTCCTGCGTGAACAGTCCGGCGTTTCGCTCATCCTGGCGCAGCCAGGTTTCAAATTGTTCCCGGCTGATAACATCATAGCTCCAGGCATAAGGCCCGGTGTAGATGCGGACCGTTGTATCTTCAATGGCATCAATCGTGCCGGTGATGGGGTGGTCAGGCGCAGGGAGCGTTACCTGATCGCCCACATGGTAAGATGGAGTTCCTTCCAAGGGGGAGGTGTGCCGGTCTGCGAAGCCTTCCGGGTCCTGAAAGAAGCCGTCCAGCTCCTTTACATACATTCCCCGAAGAAGCGGTGCAAGTTCATCCCAGCGGTATGCCAGGGTCGCAAGTTTTCGTTCCTCATGGTCCAGGATCTCCACCTCAACGCTGGTGGTGAAGGTGCGGTAGTCTGCTATATCCCCGGTCGCAAGGTCCATCGTCTCCACACGCCCGGAATACAGCTCGGAAAGGCGTTTGGCGATTTTGGTGTTGCCCTCGCCATCCCGCAGCCAGCGGGAAATGTACTCCTTATCCTGCCAGGCAAACAAGCCGGAAGTCAGCACTTCCCGCAGGTCCTGGTCCGCTTTCTCCGGGGCAGCAGAAAGGAACTCGGTAATGGGGCCGTTTCGCAGGTCGTTTTTCAGAAGCTGCTCAAACCGCTCCCGACTTTCGGCCCGGAAGATGGGGTAAGCCATGCCGGAAGGAAGAAGCTGTACCGTATCTTCCCGCAGCTCCGTGATCTGGTATTCCTGATTTTCCAGGTAGACCGTATCGCCCTCATGGTAGACCGGCGCGGCAGGGTCATAGACCTTTTCCTCCGGGATGGCCTGCTGGATGGCCTCGTATTCCTCATCGGAAACGGTAATGTCGATCTCATGGGTCGGCTCCCCGTTCCCGATGGTAATGGTGTCTCCCTCGCGGGTGACAGGCTGGCCGGATAAGTCCGGCGCAGGCGGCTCCGGCCTTGCCTCGTCCTGTTCCTCGGCTGCGATGGCATCCACATCCCGCATCACCTGGCGGATGAAAGGGTCATTGTCCAGCTTTTCCGGGTCCGCTACCTGACCGTCCACGATCCCGCGCTCGGCCAGGGCTTCCCGGATGGCAACAGGGTCCACATTGTCAAAGCGGTCCTGTTCTTCCGGGGTATAGAAGCGGTCCTCCTTGATGAGCTGGGCGATCCGGCGCTGCACTTTTGGCCACGGCACATCGCCCGCCGCGCCATTCACCGTGACAGGAAAGGCGGGCAGCGCATCGCCGTATTCCTGCCGCAGCCAGGCGGCGGTGTCCTTTTCACGGGCATGGTCCTTCATGTAGCGGACAACCGCGTGCTTGCTCTCGATATTGCCGTTCCATTCCTGGATGGCGGCATCAATGTCGGCCTGGGTAAGCGCCCGGCGAGGGGCCGCCGGTGCTGGTGGGGCCGGTTCCGGCTCCGGGACAGCAGAAGGGCCAGACGCGAAAACGCCTGGCCCTTCATCAATCCGCCGTATTTGTTCCTGTTCCGAGGGGAACAGGGTTAGCTGTATATAAGTTCCGTCAGAAGGATTTCCTCCGCCTGGGCTTTGCAGTTGTTCATCAGCCCCACCCAGGTCATCGGATCGCGGGCTTTCAGTTCCTCCGTCACGCCCGCCGCCTGCATCAGCTCCGGCATCATCTGCTCCAGCCGCCGGTTCATGGTCTGCTCGATCTCGTTCAGGTGCGGGTACAGTTTCCCGCTCACCATCATGGCGTTGAACAGGACTGGCCGATGCTCCTTCAGATAATCCCGGCGCATCCTCCCGTACCGGCCCAGGGGCTTCGTTTCCTCCAGCTTCAGGTCGGGGATCAGATAATCTCCGTTCTTGGTGTAAGTCAGGTTGTTCTCCATGTGTGACGCTCCTTTCCGCGAATTTGGCTCGTTCATAGTTTTGGATGGTAATGCCGATCTGCCGCAACACCTGCTGGTTGCTCTGGCTGACCGCCGTTCCCAGGGCGGCCACCGCCTCCGGGGTATTGAAATCGAAGATACTTAAAAAGTCCTCATGGTCGAAGTAGCCTTCCGGCTCCAATCCACACCGGGACAGCAGCGAGTAGGTAATGCTGACCGTTGCGGCATTTCTGAACTGCACTCCGATGTTAAATTCATCATAGCCTTCCAGAAAGCTCCCGTCAACGATGTCGAGGATGTCCCGCTTGTGTTCCACCCAATACTCGCTGACAAGCTGGGCCGCGATGCTTTCAAGCTGTTCCGCCAGGTTGTTTTCCGGCGGCGCGCCAAACCGCTCGGTGAGCGCCTGGGCCACCGCAGCCTCATGCTCCGGGCGAAGCTCCCACAGGAAAGGGTGGCGGGAATTTTTCCGCAGGCCGGTGTCGGAAATGTCGAACACATACCGAAGCCGGGGCTTTTCGCGGGAATTGTCCACAAGGGCGATGCCCTTGGAGCCGCGCCGCACATACCGGCGCATGGTGTCGTTCCAGAGGTCATATTCCGCACAGGCCGTTGCGTCCGGGCGCTGGGCGAAGATCATAAGCTGCTCGTGGAAGGGATACTTATACAGCCGGGAGGCTGTGGTGAGAAATGCTGTCCACCTCTGCCAGCTATCCGTCAGGTGGGTGGCGGTGTAGCTGGCCATCGCAGAATAAAATTCCAGGTTACTCATCATAGGCATTGTCCTCGCTGTCAAAATCCGGGTACAGTTCCAGCTCGGCAAATGCTTCATCGGTCATGGCGGACAGCTTTTTTAGGGCGGAGTCGGTAAGCTCCAAAAGCTCCGTTTCATCTGCGCCCAGGTAGCCGCGCATCTCGGTGAGGGCCTCGATCAGCTCCTGGCGGGTCCCGTCCCCGGAATTGTAAATGCACATCAGGTTGATTTCTTCAAAGGTAAAGTTGTTCATATCAAAGCTCCCTTTCCGCGCTCTTTTTGGGCGCTGTCTTTTTCCGCTCCTGTTTCGGACTCTGCCGGAGCTGTTCCATCACAGATTTTTTCTTGTCCCGTTCCTCCCGGTGGACGGCATCTGCCAGGTCCATCAGGGAAATGGGCTGTCCGCTTCTTGCCTGCGCCTCCAGCTCCGCCACCGTTGCTTTGGGGCCGTTGTTGATGATGCCGTCAATCATGCCGTAATCATCCTCCATGGTCATTTCCGCATTTTTCAGCGGATTGGACGGAAGAAAGCCGGGGATTTCCTGAAAGCCAACGCTGTCGCAGTAATGGCAGGATACCACGCCATCCCTTTTTATCGCAACGATGTCGCTGACGCTCATGGATGGGCTGTGGAAGTCTGCCGGACGGTGAAAGTTGAACTGTTCAAACAGCTTGTGAAGCCGCCCGTCAATGCTGCCGGTTTCCGAAAGCGGAGCGGTATAGACCAGATCGTAGTTGCCCCGCTCCACAGAAAGGTCATGGGCGTTCAGCCAGTCCATATTCATAAAACGAAGCCTCTGCGGGTCATTCTCGGACACCTGGTAAATGGCGAAGCAGTCCCCCTCATGGGAAAGAAATGCCCGTTCCCGTTCTTCCTGATGGTTCAGGCGGTCCTGCACCCGCGCATCGAACTCCGGGCTTTCCTCCCATTCCTCGCGGGAAACGGCATACATGGTCCCGGCGGCCTGGGTGTCAAATTCTTCCCGGTCAAACAGCATCTCCGCGCTGCCGCCATCCACCACCGCATACACCGTCAGATCCCGCTCGTAAAGCTCTATCGCCCGCTCTTTGGAAAGGGGGAGCATATCCCCGTCCCGGTAGCCGCACTTTTCCAAATCATCCAGCGTGAGCATCGGGTCCGGCATAGGGTACTCATCCAGCGTCTGCTCCGGGGCATCCGGCAGCATGGTACTCTCCGGGACGGCGGCCTGGGCCGCTGCCTCCTGCATCTGCTGGTAGGCCGCCTCCTGCAAGGTTTCAATCATGGCAAGGGGCGCATACTTGATGGACTGGCCTCCCAGGTCGTGCATCTCGCAGATTTTCAGGGCGGCGGTAGACAGGGGCAGCTCCGGCGCATCCAACTGGCCGCCATCCATCTGGCGGAGGGTGTCTTTGTCATAGAGGGTGTAGTCATAGCCGCCCTCGGTGGTTTGCAGATGCAGATACACCGCTTCATCCAGAAGCAGCAGTTTTTCCTGTACAGGCGCAAGCTGATCCAGCCGCTGCATCAGCTCCGCAGCCTTTGCGGTATCTTCCCCCGGCTCATTTTCATCCAGGACGCTTTGAAGCCATTCCTGGACACTATGCGCTCCGCCATGCCGGAGAGAAGCCGCAAGGTCTTTCACCGCAGCCTCCCGGTCCTCCACCTGGTCCCGATATTCATAAGGGTCAAAATCAAAGGCAAACTGGTCGATGTCGGAGGCAAGCTGGTCGATGGGGTCCAGCTCCGGTGCAGCGGGTTCCTCCGCTGCCGGTTCTTCCGCAGCCGGGGCCGTCTGCTCCGGCTCATTTTTCTGCTCGGACAGGTCAATGCCCTGTTCCTTGCAGACCTCGGCAAAGTGCTTTTCGATACCGGCGATCATGCTGCCAGCGGTTTTATTGATGGTATTCAGGCAGGCCCGAAGTTCCGACAGCTCCCGGTCCTTGCAGTAGGAGGCCACATAACCGAAGCTGTTCTCCCCGGTTTCGATGCCGAAATACTGGCATACCATGTAGGAAGTGCTTTCCGCCTCGATTTCCTCGATCTGGTGGGACTTGGGCTTTGGCGGCTCTTTGTCCGGGTCCCCGGCAGCGGCCTCCATCCTCTGCTTTTCATAGTTGTGCAGGGTGGCATGGGTCATCTCATGGATGCAGGCGCATACGGTCTGGACCTCGCTCATCCCTTGCCGGATGGCGATGCGCTGGGCGGTGGGACTGAAAAAACCGTCCATGTTGTCCTGCATTGGTTCGATGGTCAGGGGAACCGGCGAAGTGCGCCGCAGGGCCTCCATGAAAGCCTCATAGTGCTGGACATTCCCAAACAGGTCGGCAGCAAGCTGGGGCAGCGGCTTTCCCTCGGTCTGTGCGTAGTCAAACACTTTGATGGGCCGGAAAGTGGGGATTTCAATTTCCTTTTCCTCCATCACCACTTTGCCATTGGCATCCAGCACCGGGGCCTTGGTGTCCGGGTCAAGCTTCTGTTCCTCGATTTTCTTCTTGTAGGGTGTGGGGGCGATAATCGTAATGCCATGTTCGCCCCGCTTCACATGGCGCTCAAATTGCTGCCACTTGTTGTAACCGGCCACTTTGGTCGCGTTAGGGCGCTGTAAGCGAATGAGCATCTGGTTATTGACGGAATAGGTGGGAAAGCGGGACATGACTTTCAGATACTCGGCATACTTGCCGCTGTCAAACACTTCCCGGATGCCTGCCTCGATCTTTTCACCCAGTTCTTTCAGGCGTTCCTTGTTGGTGGGCTTATCAGCCATGAGAGTTCAGCTCCTTTCCTGAAAAAATAAGCCCCCGCAGGGGAAGAAAACTCATCCCTTGCGGGGGCGGAAATGTAACGGTTTAAAACACGGTTTTGAGGGGTTCAGGGGAAAACATACGGCAATGCACAAACGGGGCCGGAAATGCCTTGAAATACCTGGGCTTTCCGGCCCCGAAAGCGTTACATCTGTCCCCGATAGCGGCGCACCCGTTCACGGGCTTTCTTCCGCTGTTCAAAAGCGGCGCAGCGGGGACAATACAAGGCCCGGTTGCTTCTGGCCTGGAAGGGCTTGCCGCAGGACCGGCAGCGTTTCAGATCATCGGCTCCCTGGCCGATGGCCGCGCACAGCTCCGCATCCGCAGGCAGAACCGACTCCTTAAAATACCGGCAGAGAAGGGAGTAGGAAATGCTCTGCACACAGACGCATCCCTCGCCTTCATCCAGGGCCAGGCAGTTTCCTTCATCATAGTTGGCGCACAGGCGGCGGATCAGTTTCCGGGCGCGCCGGAGCTGCCCCTCCGTCATGCGAGGCTTATCCATTCCCGAACACCAGCTTGAAGTTGGTCTTTTCGCCGGTGTCCTCCATCACCACCGTTGCATCATAGGTCTTGCCGGTTTTCTCCGAGTAGCAGCCGGTGAGCTTCACACGGCCATCCTTCAGGAGAGAGGCGGCCACCGTCTTGGTAAGGTTCTTTTTCTTGGCTGTGAAAAACTTGCTGTTTTTCCAAAGGGCAAACCGGCAGCCAGCATTTTCGCAGAAAAATCCCTGCTTGCGCTCGGTGACAGCCCCGCCGCAACGGGGGCATTTGCCCACCGTCTCCCGGTCAGAGGGGAAAAGCACCTGGGAACCGTCAATCACCTTGTAGGTCCCCACCAGGTCACGGAGCATATTGCAGATACCGTCCATGAACTCGCTGGGCTTCACTTCACCGCGCTCCACCTCTTTGAGCTGGTGTTCCCATTCCGCAGTCAGAAGCGGCGATTGAAGCTGCTCCGGCAGGACGGTAATCAGGGAAACGCCGATCTGCGTGGGGATGAGGTTGGTGGTCTTTTTCTGTTTCTTGCGCTCCACAAAACCGGTGGACACCAGCTTTTCTAAGATACCGGCGCGGGTGGCTGGTGTGCCGATGCCTTTGCGCTCCGCATCCTCCGGCATATCCTTTGCGCCAGCCGTTTCCATTGCGTAGAGCAGCGTGTCCTCGGTGTAGTGCTTGGGGGCGGTGGTCTTGCCCTCTTTGATGGTGACAGCGGTGACGGAGAGCGTCATTCCTTCTGTCAGTCCGTCCGGCAGGACGCTTTCTTTTGCCGGGTCTACCTTTTCCCGCTGATAGGCTTTCCAGCCCGGATCGGTGATGGCCTTTCCTTTGGCAGAAAACTGGTTCCCGCCGCAGGACAGGGTGACAGCCGTTTCCTGGTAGCGGTAAGGGGAGCCGGTGGCGCACAGAAGTTCCCGCGCCACCAGACGCAGGATTTCCCGTTCCCCGGCAGGCAGGGCCTCCACATCCGCCCGGCCAGCTCCCTCAGTGGGAACGATGGCATGGTGGTCGGTGACTTTGGCGCTGTTGCAGACCTGGGCAGCCAGAACGGTGTCCGGCACAGACACCCCGCAGATCTTCGCCGCCGCAGCCGCCAGAGCCGGGACCGTCCCTTCCATGTCAGCGGTCAAATACCGGCTGTCGGTGCGGGGATAAGTGCAGAGCTTCTTTTCATACAATGTCTGGAGATAGTCCAGGGTCTGCTGGGCCGTGTAGCCAAGCTGCCGGTTGGCATCCCGTTGGAGGGTTGTCAGGTCGTAGAGGGCAGGCGGCTTTTCCGATTTTTCTTTCTGCTCCACAGTCTGGACCACGACGGTCTGGCCCTTGCAGGCATCCGCCACTGCCTGGGCCGCCGCTTTCTCGGCGCATTTCTCACCAGTGGCAGAAAAACCGCCGCAGTCCAGGACCGGTGTATAAAACGGAACCGGCTTGAAGGCGCTGATCTCGGCCTCCCGCTGGACGATCAGGGCCAGCGTTGGAGACATCACACGCCCGATGTTCAAAGTGCGGTGATACAGCACGCTGAAAAGGCGGGTGGCATTGATCCCCACCAGCCAGTCGGCTTTGGACCGGCACAGGGCGGACGCATACAGCCCGTCATAGTCGCTGCCCGGTTTGAGGGCCGAAAAGCCCTCCCGGATGGCGGCATCCTCCATGCTGGAAATCCACAGCCGGAGCATGGGTTTCTTGCAGCCGGTCAGGTTGTAAACAGTGCGGAAGATAGACTCTCCCTCGCGCCCGGCATCGCAGGCGTTCACCACCTCGGTCACATCGGACTGCTCCATCAGTTTTTTCAGCAGGTCAAACTGCTTTTTCTTGTCAGCAGCCACCGAATACTGCCATTTCTCCGGCAGGATCGGCAGGTCCTCATAGCGCCATTTGGCATAGTCCGGGTTGTAAGCAGAGGCATCCGAAAGCTCCGCCAAGTGGCCAAAACACCAGCTCACCAGATACCCGCCGCCTTCCAGATACCCGTCTTTTCGGTTCCCCGCCCCCAGCACAGAGGCGATGCTCTGTGCCACAGAGGGCTTCTCTGCAATCACAAGTCGGCTCATGGTTTCACGCTCCTTCCTTTGGGTTTTATCGCCACCGGTTCCATCACACCCCGGTAACAGGGCAGGATGCAGCCTTCCCCGTAGCGTTTGCAGCCGTGGCAGGGGTGGCCTTTGGCCGGGCGGGACAGGTCAGGCCCCCGCTCCTGGCGGGGGACCTGCATCATCATGCGCTCCAGAGGGTTGTCGGTGAAATATCTCATAGCTTCTCATCCTCCGGCTCCGCATCCATAGTAAACTCATCGTCCATTTCTTCCTCTGCGTCCTCGTCCAGATCTTCCTCCCCGGTGGGTTCCTCGTCCTCGCCGTAGTCGTAATCATCCAGGTCGGTGTCGCCTTTGGTCTTGGGCTTATTCTTGATGAATTTGATGTAGTAGAACGCGCCGCCGCCCGCCAGAGCCGCGATCAGCAGGATAATCAGCAGGCCGCCCATGCCGCCGCGTTCTTCCTCCGGCTCTGGCTCGGTTTCCTCGGCGGCAGGCGTTTCTTCCGGCTCCGGCTCTGGTTCCGGGCCAGCGCAGGCGGTCATATCCGAAGCGCAGATTTCACAGTTCATGTTGACCGCTCCGGCCTGGCAGCGGGTGGTGCAGGAACAGGTGGCCGGTTCGCCATCATCGGCCAGGGCCATCAGGTCCGCCTCGTCCACCTGGTTCAAGAAGTGGACCGTTTCCTTGCCTTTATCGTCACGGTCAATAATCAGGTAAAAGACATTCCCGGCTTTCGTTTCCAGCGTGATAAACTGCTTGCCGCTGCCGGTTGTGCTGCCGTAATCGTCAATCAGGGTCAGGTTCCCGTCCGGGGTCAGTGCGCTGCCGCCCCCACCGCCAAACAGTTCCATCAGGGAAGAAAGTTCATCTTCTCCAAGAGAGAGAGAAAAGCTGCCATCGCCGGTACTGGCATCGTTGATGGTGAGGTAATCGCCGCACACATAGCCCTCGCGCTCCGGCAGGAGGATTTTCACCCATCCGCCTTCGGTGCCGATCACCTCCACCTCGGTCCCGTTGGGGAGCTGGGTGATGGCGGCATTGTCGGTCCCCGCGCCGGTGCGGACATTTAAGTTGCTGCCGTTGGTGGTGACGGTCCCGGTCCTGGTGCTGGCCGCCTCGCCGCTGGAAGTGATTTGAAGGCCGCTGTCCGTGGTGGTAACTTTCACCTGGTAGCCGAACAGGGAGGAAAGCAGCTCTGCCACATCTTCCTCGGTCATGGTTTCGGTTTCCGCTGTATCAGAGGCATTTTCGTCTGCGTCCGCAGTATCTTCGATGCCGCCGGTGGTGGGAGTCTTTGTTTCCTCGGCCTGTTCGGTGCTGGCCGTGGTTTCCGGCTTTGCCTCCGGGTCGTTCCCATTGGCAAGAGCCACCGTAGAAAAAGCCGTGAAGCAGAGCATCACGGCCACAAAGCTGGCAAGAATACAAGATTTAGATTTCTTCATCGCCGGTTTCCTCCTTCTCCGTCATGGCAGGGGCCATCTGGCCGTTTTTGGACGCTTCGATCAGGGCCGCCAGTTCCTCCGGCGTCATGCCCATGCTGCGGACCATGCCCACAATGTCCAGGTTTTCCAGCTCGGTGCGCTGTTTGTCCAGTTCCTTCTGCCGGGCCTGAAGCTCCGCGATCTTCGCGGCGTTTTTCTCATACTCGGCATTGATTTTCTTGATTTTGGCGTTCATACAAAAGCTCCTTTCTGTCACGGCAGTCTCGCAAAGGTGTAAAAATGCTGCTGCCAGTAAGATGTGTTGATATTTGCGTAAGAAATCGGGGACCCGCAGTGGATCATCATTCCGTTCCCCACATATAGCCCCACATGAGAGGCCCCGGCGGTGTCATAGGTCCCCTGGAAAAAGATCAGGTCGCCGGGCCGGGCGTTCTCGCGTGAAACAGGGGTAGAGATGTTCAAAAGCCCATTGGCGGTCAGCCGCCCCACATCCCAGCCGGAATGATTGATGACCCATGAAATGAAGCCGGAACAGTCAAAGCTGGTGCTGGGAGAGCTGCCGCCCCACACATAGGGATAGCCCAGGTACTTTTCCGCCTCGGTAATCATGGCCCGGAAAGTTTCATCTTCCAGGGCCTCCGGGGGAATGTCATAGTCGGTAAATTCCAGACTGCCGCTGTTGGAGGCGTTGGGATTGCCCTCAAAGAGATCGGGCCGGTTGCCCAGCGTTGCCATATAGACCGCATAGAGGCTCACCTGTTCCTCGCCCATGATGTAGACAGGCAGGTGGGACAGGTCAAAGTTTTGGAGGCTCACATAACAGATATAGTAATCGTAAGGGACCTGCTCGCTGGTGGTTTCTCCGGTTTCCGGGTCCGTTGAGGTTTCGGTGCGGTAGCGTGTCTCCACCACCACTTCCTCGGTGAGAATGTACTGACGCTCAAAGAGCATGGAGAGGGTTCCTTCCACTTCGGCAAGGGTCCATTCCCCCTGATGGTAGGTTGTGAGAATGGAGATTAGCACATAGGGGTCATGGACAATCTCATCCAAATCAAAGTGATACTCGTCATAGTCATGGTTGGCTTCGTAGTTATCCAGGTAGTCCTGCAACTCTGCCTCCATCTGCGCGTAGGCGGCCTCGGCCCCCAGCATATCCTCATCGCGGGAGGGATAGGTGGAACCGGCAACGCCGGAACCCACGCTTTCAAACATCATAGAACAGGAGGACATGGTATTGAGCAGGAAACAGAGCATCACCACCAGGGCGATGCCCACCAGAAAGCCCCGCCGGTGCCGCCAGACGAACTGCGCCGCCTGTTCACTCTTTTTCGCGGCGGTTTTGGCAGTCTTTGCCGTCTGTTCCGCAGCTTTGGCAGTGCTGCCTGCTGTCTGACCCGCACGCTTGGCAGCGGCATACTGTTTCTTGATGGCGTGTTTTTGCTGCCACCGGGCCAGCGGATTGCTGGCAAGCTGGGGATTGTCCCGCAGGCTTTTGTGGTAAAGGGCATTGATGTTGGCCTTTTCCAGCTTTTTCTCTGCTTTGGCGGCCTCCCGGTACGGTTTCAGCTTGTGGGAATGGTAGGCGCTCTCAATCATGCGCCCGCCCGTCTCGGCGGCTTCTTCCATCTTGTGGGCGCTCTCCACGCCCACATTATCTTCCTCGGACTCCCGGATTTCCTTGTGTACTTTGGAGAGGATCGCGTTCCCAGGCGCATCCCGTACCGCATGGGACAGCTTGGAAGGCGGCTTTTTCTTATCCACTTCCTCGAAGCGCAGGCGGGTGACGGTCTTGCCGGTGGCAGGGTCCGTTACCGTTTCCTCGAAGCGGATCTTCTTCTTGGGGATTTTCGCCCGCGCCTTTTCTGCCTTGTCCGCCGCCCGGTCTGCCTTGCGGATGGGCTTTTCCAGTACCGGGTCAGCCCGTTCCTCTTTGGTAAACTGTAAGCGGGGTTCCTGCCTCATGCCGATACCTCCTGGGGCTTCGTGGTCATGATGCGGTACAGCTCGGTGTCCTTCGGGAACCGATCCAGGAAAGGCAGAATAACATTCCCATAGAACAGAAGCCCCTCGCCCTCGCCGGAGTGGGTCACATAGGAGAGCTGGTGCGGGCTGATGTTGAGCTGCTTCGCCAATATCTGCCGGTCCCCGGATGCCTGATTGAGCATATAGATGAAGTCGCTGTTCTCAAAGATGTTCTCAATCTCGCGGGAGGCCAGCAGGTCCTTGATATTTTGGGTGATCCCGGTGGGGATGCCGCCCCATTTCCGAAAGCGTTTCCAGATTTCCACGCTCCAGCTTGCAAGCTCCCCCTTCAAAAGCAGGTGGAACTCATCGCAGTAGTAGCGGGTGGTCTTGCCAGCCGCCCGGTTGACGGTGACGCGGTTCCACACCTGGTCCTGGATGACCAGCATACCAAGCTGTTTTAATTGTTTGCCGAGTTCCTTGATATTGAAGCAGACCAGCCGGTTTGTCAGCTCCACATTGGTACGGTGGTTGAACACATTGAGGGAGCCAGTCACATACAACTCCAATGCCGCCGCCACTCGCTTGGCCTCCGGCTCCGGCTGGCGGAGCAGTTCATCATAGAGGTCTTGCAGGATAGGCATTTTCTCCGGGTCCGGGTCGGCCAGGTAAGGCCGGTACACATTCCGCACCGCGCGGTCAATGACGGTCTTTTCCACCGGCTGCAATCCGTCCTTGCTCCCCACCACAATATCGCACAGGGAGAGGATGAAGTCGGCTTTCAAAGCCAGCGGGTTATCATCGTCCGAATAGTTGAGGTTGATGTCCATTGGGTTCACATACTGGTTGCTGGTGGGAGAAATCTTCACCACCTGTCCGCCCAGGCGGATCACCAGCGGGGCATATTCGTCCTCCGGATCACAAATCAGGACATCATCATTCGTCACCAGGAACACATTGGAAATCTCGCGTTTTGCCGAGAAGGACTTGCCGCTGCCCGGTGTGCCGAGTATCAGCCCGTTGGGGTTCTTCAGGAGTTTTCGGTCCACCATGATGAGGTTGTTGGAGAGCGCGTTCAGCCCATAGTACAGAGCCTCCTTGCCATCCTGGAAAAGCTCCTGGGTGGTAAAGGGTACAAAAATAGCGACGCTTGAGGTCGTCAAGCCCCGCTGTATCTCGATCTGGTTATAGCCCAGGGGCAGGCTGCTCATCAGCCCTTCTTCCTGCTGGAAGTCCAGCCTGGTCAGCTGACAGTTATACTTCTGGGCAATGGAGCCTGCCTGGAAAATGTTGTTGCCAAGCTGACGGGGATTGTCCGCTGTGTTCAGCACCAGAAAGGTCAAAAGGAACATTCTCTCGTTGCGGCTCTGCAAATCCTGCAAGAGTTTTTTCGCTTCACTGCCGTAGGTAGCAAGGTCAGATGGAATGATGTCCATGTCGTATCCGGCACGGACTGCTTTTTTCTGTTCCTCGATCTTACTGCGGTCCAGGTCGGTAATCTTGCGCTTTACCGTCTTAATGGCTTTCACCTGATCCACCGACTGAATGTGCATACTCACAATGAGCGAGCTTTCCATATCCAGAAAATCAGCCAGCAGACGGTCATTCAGCTCCGGTGCGAGAATCTGCAAAAAAGAAACAGCCCCGTATTTCTTGCCCATACGGAACTGCTTGCCGGTGCGGAACTCAAAGGAGCTTGGTGCAATAAAATCCTTTGTGGACAGACCGGAAGGAGCCAGCCAGTCCCATTCAAACTGAAACGGGAGCTGTTCATCCATGTGGAATACCGCATGAAGCTGAGAAAGCCTTTCTTTACCGTCCAGCGTTCTGGCAGCTACACCAAGACGCTTGAAGTTATTAAGTATATCGGTCTCAATACGCTCCAGACGGGGCTTGGCGGCTTTGATGCTGTCAGCGTCGATACCAAAGGTCAGGTATTTGGTCTTGATGAGACCGTTGTTACCTCTGGCCAGCTGATTTTGCAGCATTGTGGTGTATTCCTCGCGGATACTGTCAAAGGCATCCCTCTGGGGCGGGATGGAAATGGAGTTAGCAAAGGTCTCCTCCGATGCCGCAAGGTTCAAAAAAGACAGCTGGAAATGAATCGAGCTGTCAAAATAATTGAGGAAATCACACCAACCCTCAAAGATTGCCGTCTTATCTTCGTTTTGGGAGAGCTGATAGTTGATGTCCTGAAACTGAATGGTCTTTGTGTAGTGGCTGTCCGATATGCGGCAGATTCCGTCCGGCCACATCCGTTCATAAGGGATACTGTCCTGCGCAGATTTTCCTTTTTTGTCCGTGCGGTTGGCACGGGCAATGGCCGCTTCGATCTGCTTCTTATCGGCGCGGGACAGCTTTTTCTTTGTCTTTACCGGCTGCACAGTTTTTTCCTCGGTTTTCCCGAACATCCGATGCAGCCATTTTTTTATTGCGGTGAACAATGTCATACACCTCCTTATCGAGCATTTCCTGCCGCTTTAATACGGCATAAAAGTTATTGGTCTGGTAGGGACGCTGCTTGGGACGGATCACAGCTACTTTGAGAATGTTGCCCACGATCTTTTCCAGGGGCTGTCCATGCTTTTCGTACATAGCCAGCATAAAGAAGGGCAGCATAACCAGCATCATACACATAGCCGCTACACTGTTTCCGGTAGGTTTTCTGAGCAAAAAGAAAAGCGGTACGCCAATAAGCGCTCCGCCCGTGAAGCAGATAAGCTGCCGCTTGGTCAGATTGAACATGACCTTTGTTTTGACTTTTGTTAAGTCCTTGGGTACGGGTACATAAGCCACAATTACACGCTCCTTTCTGACAACACCTGATAAATCCCTTGCATGATGTAAGCAACACAGGGAACAGCCACGCTGTTTCCTAACATCTCATATCGCTTTGAATCACTGATTATCCCATGCTCAAAATCGTATGCGGTCCATCCATCCGGGAATCCCTGCAACCGCTCACACTCCATAGGGGTTAGCCGACGCACAATATATTTTCTCTCTGGTTGGGCGACCAACGCTCCGCAAGGTTGATATGCCATAAGAGTTGGAGCCAATTCCTCCTGATACCCTATACTGCCGGCCGCACTTCCTGCTTTATAGCGGAAACCGGCACTGACCATGGCGGGAGGAGATTGTGACATAGCAGCTATGATTGGCAGATTTCCGTGTGTTTGGCTTCGCAGAGTAGGAGAAATATTACTGCGCTCCACGCTCATAGAAGCTCCGCCCTGGTCGTTGAGTATGACAAGCGGCGCAACAACCGCATGACGGTCTGCCCCTGTCAGGGTATAAGAAATGTCACTTTGGTATCCAGCTCCATTTCCTCCGTTATGCGGCTGGCGTCCAATGATATTGCCCACAATGCAGTACACTTCGGTATCGCTCAAATATCGGTCTTGCGGGACTGTTCCTCCAGCGCTGCTTGCAGCAAAGGAGGTAAGTGCTTGCCGCGGCGTTCCGCCCGATTCAAAATACCCTCGCAGGCTTTTGGGGACAAAAAGTATTTGTCCGGCGCATTTTCCTCTAAAATCAGCGACAAGGAACACGCGCCTGCGTCGCTGTGCTGTTCCGAAATATTGGGCGTCGTACACGCACCAAGCGAGATCAATTCCTCGGCTTCGTACCATTCCGGCGTTGGCCCATCGCCCAGAATAAGGCATTGGAACCGGGGTTTCTGTGAACGCTTGCAGCACAGCCGCAAAGTCACATCCTCCTGCGGATGACAAAGCTCCGGGGACGTTTTCCCATATTGCGATTTGCGGATATTGTCCATGTGTTACCTCCTGCATTTCTCGAATAATACGGATTGCTTCAGAAAACAACCCGCTGCGCTCATCCGCTAACCCTAACCTGCGTCCGCTGATGGATAGTCCCTGACAGGGTGAACCAAAAGTGATGATGTCCACAGGTGGCAGCTTGCGTCCGTCCAGTTTTGTAATATCTCCTACATGGACCATTTCTGGAATATGCCGTTTTGTGACCGATATGGCTGTCGGCAGAACTTCACTTGCCCAGACAGGACGGATTCCATAAAATAAGGCGGCATAGGGGAAACCCCCTATCCCGTCAAAAAGTGTTCCTAAAGTTATCTCTTTCATAATGTACCTCCCGACATAGTTTAATGAGCCTGAAAGACTGATTTTGCGAGACTGCCGGTTTTGAACAGCGTAAAACATAGCAGTACGGTGTAGCCCACGCAGCTCCAGATTGCCATGATGATGTCATCTTCCAGAGCGATGTTCTGCACCAGCACAGCATAAATTGCCACGCAGACGATAATGAGAAACGCCTGAAAGCCCAGCGCCAGCAGGGATCGGAGGTAATTCTGTCCCATACCGCCCCATTCTTTACCCATCATTGCAGCCATTGGAACGGGAGCCACCGAAGTCACAAGGTAGATTTCGATCATACGGCCATAAATAACGATAAAGATACAGATATATAACGCCCACATAGTAATGCCAATAAAGAGGGATTGGAACCACAGTCCGAACAGCGGTCCCAGATCCATTTCCATCAGCCTCGGTTCCAGATCGGTCATAACTGAGGAAATGTCAATGGACGCATCCGAATTGATAACCCCTGCCGCCTGCGCCACTACGCTCTGCGCCATATCAAAGACGCCCATCACGATATTCCATGTGTTTGTGACAATGAGGATGGCGGCAGCTGATTTGAACACCCACTTGAAAATCATCCAGGTATCCACATCGGAAGCGTTTTGTCAAGACTGTCATTCAAATAAGGCGTAAAAAAAGAAGAACACCACGCAAGCAAGCGTGATGTTCTTCTGAAAAAAGCGGTCTATGCGGCTTTAATGAGGAAAACGGTCTGCGTCTTTAGGTCTACCCGGTCAACGTCATATCCGGCGTTGTAGATAACATTCGATAGCGGCCTGTCTTGGGACGGATACCAGTAGGAAGCGTATTTGAAAGCCGACGCGCATAGCTTCTTCCCGGTAAGCTCCTCCACCTTTGCAAAGGGGAGCGCAAGGGTGGCCTCGCCCTGCTTCGACAGGTATTCGCCGACAGAGAGGAAAGCGGAGTTGTCCGGCACATACCGCTTTTCCGGGCTTGCCGCTGCGGGGGCTTCGTCTGCCTCGTCCTCCGGCAATTCGATTTTCCCGATGAAGTTGAAATAGATGTCCACCTTTTGGTCGTACTGATAGCGGTCTATGCGCTCTCGCTCATGCACAACGATTTTGTCAATAAACTCGTTAAGCATGGGGGTGGTAAGCTCGGTAAAATCCGTATAGCGGTTGACAAGCTCCATGAAGCTGCTGACTTTTTCGCTGTCCTCCTGTATGCCGTCCACCTCCGCTTGCAGCTCGGCAAGCCGCGCCTCAAGCTGCTCCTGCTCGGCTTCATACTGCCCGGATAGCTTCGCATGGCGTTTCTCCGGCAAGCGTCCCAGCGCGTAGTCCTCATACAGCTTTTGCAGGAGTATATCAAGCTCGTCCATGCGGCTCATTATTCCCGCAAGCTCCGCTTTTCCGGCCTGTAAGGTCTGCTTTTGGCTGTCTGACGCGGTTTGCATGACAAGCCTTTCAAAGTCGGCGCGGTGTTCCTTTGCGTAGCCCGACACTTTCCGCAAGGCTTCAAGGACAAGCTCCCGGACAATCTCTGTCCTGATAAAGTGTATCGTGCAGTCGGCGGTCTTTTTGCGGTAGGAAGAACAGATATAATTGTTGCGCGGGGTCTTGTGGTATTTGTCGCCGTCGCTCCTGTCGTTATACATCTTCGCGCCGCAAGTCCCGCAATACATCAGCCCGGTAAGCGGGTTTGCCTCGCGGTTTCTGTCGCCGCGCCGGATAGTCCTTTTCAATCGCTGTGCGTTATCCCATGTCATTTTGTCGATGATGGCCTCATGGGTGTTTTCAAAGACTTTCCATTCTTCCTGCGGCGCGGTGCGGCGGTTTTTCTCCCGAAAGCTGCGCTTGTAGGTCTTGAAGTTGACCGTATGCCCCATATACTCAATGCGGTTGAGGATATAGGTTACTGTCGTTCCCCACCAGCGGTAGGGGTCGGGGAAAACGCGGTTTTTGTAGTTGCCCACGCCTTTCCCCGCCAGATATGCAGACGGGCATAGCACCTTTTCAGCGGATAGTATGTCGGCTATCTGATATGCGCCCTTTCCGGCAATCGTCATGTTGAATATCCGGCGCACAACCGCCGCCGCTTCCTCGTCGATTACCCAGCGTTGCGGGTCGTCCGGGTCTTTCAGATACCCATAAAGGGGGTGGTTGCCTGTGTGCTTGCCCTCGTTGCCCTTTGCCCGGTAGATAGCCCGTACCTTTTTCCCTGTGTCCTTCGCGTACCACTCATTTAGGATATTGCGGAACGGCGCAAAATCATTCTCGCCCTTTGCGCTGTCCACTCCGTCATTGATAGCAATAAAGCGGACTCCATTTTCCGGAAAAGTCATTTCCGTATAGAAGCCCACTCTCAAATAGTCGCGTCCCAGCCTTGACATATCTTTGGTGAGAACAACGCCGACAAGCCCCGCTTCAATATCTTTCAGCATTTTTTGAAAGCCGGGGCGTTGAAAATTCGTCCCGGAAAAACCGTCATCACAATATAGACGGAGATTCGGGAAACCGTTGTCCTGCGCGTATTTAGTTAATATGGCCTTTTGGTTTACTATGGAATTGCTGTCGCCTTGCAGCTCATCGTCGCGGCTGAGGCGGCAATATCCGGCTGTGATTTTTTGATTTGACTGTCTGCTCATGGCGTTACCTCTTTCAGACAGCCAGCTCATTTGTGGCATCCATAGTATAGCGGAAAAACAAGCGGAAGTAAAGCGCGTATTTGTAAATATTCCCGTTCATCATACACACTCCATTCTGATAAGCCGCTTGATTTTGTCGTTCATGTCCTCCTTGCCGTTCTCCTTAAAGTGCATGGTTACGCGATAGGTCGTATTGCCGATACGCTTATTCAGCTTAACGGCGGCGGTCTTTTCAGCCACTTTTCCGGTGGTGGTATTGGTCTTTTCTTCTGCCATAGGCTCTCCTTTCATAGAAAAAGCCCCATGCAGCTATCACATGGGGTGGTAAGTGTTAAATTGTTCAAGGGTGCAAGGGTGCAACAATGCAAAGGTATCTATGGATTGCACCCTTGCGCTGCACTCTTGAGGCGGTAGTACCATTGGTTTCCCCGGCGTTTGACCTCTATCCGGGTTTCTAAATTGCGGCGGGCGGTTTTCAGCGTTCTCTCGGATATGCCCACTTCGGCTGCGGCTTTCATAACTTCCTCGCTTGTCATTTCATTTTCATCTGCTAAAAGGTCGAGTATCAGCGTTTCCGCTTGCTCGGTCTTGGTGGCGGTGTTGCCGCCCGCGCCGGATAGAAGCTCATCGGCGGTAATGTCATATTCGCCCACCCACTCAAAGCCCGTTTCGGGGTCAAGACAGAACGCCATAGGCTTGCCCTCCGGCGCAAGGGAAGATTTGTCATGGACGATTACCCGGATATTCGGCTCACGCTTCACGCGCCCAATGAGAAGCACACTCCGCGCCGCCGCCCGGAAGTCGATAGAGCCTAAACCTCTATATGCGCTCTGCCCTCCGGCGGCTTTGTTCAAATGCCCGATAAGGATAACGGCGCAAGCGGTACGCTCCGCAACTTCGGCAAGGCGGCGGAAGATAGGGCGTATCTCGTTTGCCTTGTTCATGTCGGTCTTTTCGCCCACATAGGCTTGGATAGGGTCAAGGATAATCAGCCGCGCCCCGTTCTGCCGGATAGCTTTCTCTATGCGCTCGTCGGACAGGGATAGCTCCTGCTTGCTCTCGTCAATGACAAGCACCCGGTCAAGGTCTGCCTCGGCTTCCATAAGCCGGGGCTTTACGGTATCGCCCAGCCCGTCCTCTGCGGTCTGATAGATGACATTAAACGGCTCATGCTCCGGCATAAGGGGAAAGGGTTTGCGATTGGTGCAAGCAGCACATAAACAGAGTGCAAGGGTGGTCTTTCCCTCGCCGGGGTTGCCCTGTATGATTGTTACCTTGCCGAATGGGATATACGGCTTCCATAACCATTCAACGGTCTGGGTGTCCACCTCGCTCATGCGGATAATCTCAACGGTTTCCTCCTGCGGCGGCTCTCTCAAACCATAGATAGCTTCGCTCAAATACTTTCCGTCTGCTATCTCGGCTCTGCGCTGTAAAACCTCGTTCCAGTCCTTAAACAGCGGCACAAGGCGGTGGACGGTCAAGCCCTCCGGCGTGAGCTTTGCTATCCGGCTGCAAGCCTCGTTCCCGGCCTCGTCGCTGTCAAGGCATAGGTAGATGGTCTTGACGCTTGGACGGTCAGAGAGGAAGCGCACAAGGGCTTTCTCGCCCACGCCTCCTAATGATAGGTAGCTGTGCTTCTGCCAGTCCTTTTTGAACAGACAGAGGAAAGATAAAAGGTCAACGGGGGCTTCAAATACAAAGAGCTTTTCGCCCTCGCCCCGGTAGCAGAAGTTAAAGGCTTTGTCGCTGCCTTTCACATCAAGCCGGAAGTTTCCCGTTGTGCCGCGCTGGTGGGCGTATCTCGGTATGCCGCTTTCATCTCTGCCGACAAATACGGCGTTATGGTGGGCGGCTTCCTCGTAGAGATCGCCGCAGGAAAAGAAAAAGCCCGACACATCTTCATCAATGCGCCGGGCGGCTGTAAGGTAGTTCCTCGCTGTTTGGTTGTCGGGGCTTTTGGGTGGTAGTCTGAATTGCAGATAGACGGGTGGGGGTGCTTCGCCCCGTTCGCCTATCAGCATTTCAACGGCTTCAAGAAAACTTTTGCCGTAAAACTCCATGACAAAATCAATCGGACCGCCGCCTTTGCTCTGGCTGTGCCGATACCATCTGTTTTCTCTGACCGTCAAGCTGTCGTGCCGTTTCCAACGGTACTCCTGTCCGGCGCGTTCAAGCTGTTCGCCCTGGGCTTGCAGGAATGATACAAGGTCGGTCTGATTTGCCCGGTCAATCTGTTCTTTGGTGTAGGTCATAGGGAAATATCCTCCTTTTTGCGTCTTGGTGTTTGGTGTGTCTGTTCCTGTGTGCGCTGCTCGGCTTGCTCTACAATATCAATGCACTTTCGGATTTGCTGTAACTCCTTAACCTCGCTGCGCTTTGTTTTCAGTTCTTCATATTCGCCTGTGGATTGGGCTTTCAGTTCGTCAAATTCTTTCTGCCACTCGGACACCTTGAAAGACTTTGTACCCTCCGGCAGATTTGCGTGCAGGAAACGGTTGGCGGCGTTCCAGATAATGAGGTCGCTTTCGTGGGCTTGCTCAAATTTTTCTCTCTTTTTGCCCCATCCGTTTTTCAGCGTTTTCAGTTCATCGTGAATGGGCTTCAAGCGGTTGTAGTTGCTGCCATGCTCGATAAACTTTTCCAATGTCCTCATGCGCTTCTGCTTGGCAACAACGCTTGTATTCAGCCGCTTTGCTTCTTCATCAACAGAGGAAAGGGCAGCGTCCAAATCTTCAAGGGTAGCAATGCCCTTGCTTTGCAGATAGACAATCGCCTTGCTGATTTTTTGCAATTCCCCGGCAGTATGCTGTTGCTGCCAGCCCTGTGAATACTTCCGGCTTTTCTCTCGTTCAATGCTCAAATACCTTGTAAGCAGCGTGGCAATATCGGGAGAGTGCGGGGCAGCTTGCAGTTGCTTCTTAGCGGCGAAAACCTCCGCAAGCCATTCTTTCAAGCTGTCGATATAGCCCCGGATTTCCCGCATAAGTCGGTTGGTCTTTTGTATCATGCGGTTGATTTCTCCCTTGTCGGTGGCTATGCCTTTCTTCTCCATTTGGGAAGCTGCAACACCCATGTGGACGGTGGGGAGTTCCTCAATACCACGCTCTGCATGGCTGCGGTGGTCGATACGCTCCGCGCTGCCGCTTCGCTCTAAATAGTCGTTGGCAAGGTCAGCCCACGCCTTGCGCCATAGGTCGGCGTTCTCCTGCCTGTTCCAGTCCATAAGGTCAACCTTGCGCGTCTTGTATCTGCCGCTTGGCAGCTTTACGCGCTCCCCATTTTCGTCAAGGACATATTCCTTTTTTGACTTCGCCGCCCATGTGCCTTTTTCATCAAGGGGGCGCATAGTCAAAAGGATATGAGCGTGTGGGTTGCCGTTGCCTGTGTCGTGGATATTGAAGTCGGCGCACATTCCTTTGGAAACAAATTGAGAGGAACAGTATTCCCGGACAAGGCGGGTCTGTTCCTCTCTTGAAAGTTCAACAGGTAGGGCGATTTCGATTTCCCTCGCAAGCTGTGAGTTATTCGATTTTTCGATTTGCTCCACGCTGTTCCATAGAATAGAACGGTCAGAGAAAGAGGGTGGGGCATGGGGCGGCAGCATGATTTCAGAATGAACAACGCCGCCTTTTCTTGTATAGTCGTGGGTCAGTCCGTCCCACTCGTTTGTCAGCTTCTCTCCGGCGCGGTAGGCTGCTGCGGCTACGGCAGATTTGCCCTTTCCCCGGCTGACAATCTTAATGCTGCAATGGTAGATTGCGATAGTATCACCTCCCGATACGGTCAACAAAACCCCATGAAAGTGAATAGCTTGCAAAGCAAGGTGTTCGCTTTCGTGGGGTACACAAAAGGGTAGACAGCGCAAGCTGTCGCAGGGAAAGTGTAGGTTTCCCTGTCGCGGCGCAAGCCGCCAATCTCTGCACAAGGCAATAATGCCCGGTGCGGAGATAAAGCCCTCGGCAGAGCGCACACGCCCGTTAGGGTGTATAAGTGCGCCCTTGTGTGCAAGGGTAATTCTTCGGTGTCGCTTCTCCGGCTCGTTTTCTCAAAAACTCCTGCGCTTTGTCGCTGAAAACCGCGGTGTAGAGGAAGTCGCGGGCTTCCTGTTCTGACATATCAATGAGTGCCGGGACAAGGCTTTCAAGGTAGCCGCCCCGCGAACAAAGACGGTGGTTGCGCTCCTTGCGCTTCTCAATGGCAAGTTTGCGGTCAAGCATTTTGTTCCTGTTCTCATACTGCCGGATTTTCTTCTGTGTCAGTTCCATTTCGGCGTTACATTCCTCGATGGTGGTCGGTGGTTTTTTCTTCGACATGGTAGCCCTCCTTTTTGATTTTTAGTAAAAGAAAAGGGCGGCTACTTCGGTTTGGAAATAGTCGCCCTGTTGGGGAATTATGTTATTGTTATTTGAATAATATTATTCTGCCGCGTCTGTGTTACTTTTATCTGCTTTCTTCATTTTCAAGGAGCCCAAAATAAAGACAGCTCCGAAAATGAAACAAAGGACAGACCAGATAGCAAGGTCAGAGAAGCTACCGTAATTTACAATTCCCAGCAGTCCGCCCAACAGATAGAATACTCCGGCAACAATTCCGCCGCCTTTGCTCTTTCGGGTTGCTACTCCAACGATGCCTGCAATCAGCATACAGAAAGCAAGCAACATTCCTGATGTTCCGCTTACTTCGCCGTTATCTGCTAAAGCATTTCCTAATCCGGCAGCGCAAGATTGAAAAGCTACTAAAACAAATAAAACCATGCTGATAATTCCGATTACTAATTTTGCCGTTTTCATGTTGCACACCTCATCTCGTTACGGATTTAATGTAATTACCTCATTTGCAAAATCTTCGCCCATAAAATCATCAGCATCGTATGCTCTAAACAGGACTTCGATTTCTTCCACTTCGGTAATTCCGTTTTCCTCTAAAGTTGTATCAGACCATGCCATAGAACTAAATGCACATTTTCCGGCAGAAACAGAAGTTGCATAGAATGGGTCTGCCATAAAGCCGTTTACAGATGCGTCATCAACGCTGAACATTACCGTTTTGTCTGTCTTGTTCAGCAAGAACAGATTGGCAGTATAGCCCCATATCTCATCATCTTCATAGCCTGTTACGATAACAGTAACATAATCATTATCGATAATCACATTATCAGTAGCCTGTGCTTCTCTCACAAATGCAACAGCGTTTTCTTCTCCGTATGGATAGACATGGATTGTTTCCTTTCCAACAGGGTCAGCAGACCAATCATTGCTATCATACACCTTGAAAGTCAATTCAATATCTGTGTATTCAACAATACCATTTTCCTCAAGAGTATCGGTGCTAAAGTTGATTTCTTCGTTAGCCTTTTTGCCAGCAGCTACCTCGCTTGCAAACATTGGATCGCACTGAACACCATTGATGGAAGCACTCTCGACAGAGAACATATAGGTTTTCTCTGTGGACTTGTTTTCAAGCTGTGCTTTCAGAGTGTAGCCCCACATATTATCGGGGTCGATTTCGGTAATTTTTACCGCACACTCTGCGTTGTCAATGGCAACAACTTCCTCAAATACGATTTGATTTTCGGTGTTGTCGTTTTCGGTGCTTTCTTCATTTTGAGAAGAAGCGGGGGCATCGTCAGATGCGTCAGGTGTCGCTTCTCCGCCACAAGCTGCAAGAGATAGCACTAAAGCAAGCGAAAGAAGCAAGGTTACAAGTTTTTTCATTCCATTCCCTCCGTTATTAAAAAGTGTAACTTTCCAAATTTAAAAAAGCGACTCATAGAATTATTTCCTCCCGTTAAATAATAGATAACTATTAAAAATAGACAATACTTGCT
>ERZ772881.480-NODE-480-length-44876-cov-6.001227_pt1 | contig 44876 bp, 34 predicted proteins | sample MGYA00580581_ERZ772881 | MGnify/ENA primary metagenome ERZ772881 (study PRJEB29015, sample SAMEA2737668) | human gut metagenome | biome: human gut; feature: human-associated habitat; material: faeces | place: China | collected 2012 ...
TACTCACGGGCGTAGACGTTCTTGGCGTCGGTCTTGAACTCAGCTACCGTCCTGCGGAAGCACCTCGTCCTCGCTCTCGATAGGCACCATTCTCAGTGCATACTGCTTTTTCCAATCCATAACAGTATTCATCCAAGCCTCGTGCTTCATATCAGGAAGCAGCTCGCAAAGCTTTGCAAGGATATACTTAACGTCCCCAATAACATGGCTGTAAACGTCAATATTCTTGCCTATCTCGGCAGGGTCTATATCAATATGTATGATCTTCTTATCCTTTGCAAATGTCTTAGCGTTGCAAAGAACTCTGTCGGAAAATCTCGAGCCAAGAACTATCATAAGGTCACATTCGCTGAGCGTCATAGCGGCTGTCTTTGTGCCGTGCATACCAAGCATACCGATATAGCAGTCCTTAGTATTGTCAAGTGCACACTGACCCATAAGTGACAATGACACAGGGGCGTCCACTTTTCTTACGAACTCAGCCATTTCTTCTGTTGCGTCAGCAGAAACAACTCCGCCGCCTGCGTAGATAAAAGGCTTCTCAGCATTCTTTATAAGCTCTGCCGCAGCAGCTATCTCCTCGTTTATGCCCTCAGGATTGTGATTTACTACCTTCTTAGGATCTTTCTTCTCATAGACCATAAGTGCGCCTGTGATATCCTTTGGTATATCTATAAGAACAGGACCCTTTCTGCCCTCGTTTGCAATATAGAAAGCTTCTCTGATAGTGTCAGCAAGCTCCGCAGGGTCTTTCACAATGTAGTTATGCTTTGTGATAGGCATTGTTATCCCGCAGATATCTACCTCCTGAAAAGAGTCAAGACCAAGCAGATCTCTTGTTACGTTTCCTGTGATAGCCACCATAGGGATAGAATCCATATAAGCCGTGGCAATACCGGTCACCAGATTGGTGGAGCCGGGGCCGGAGGTGGCAAAGCATACGCCCACCTTGCCGGTGGCGCGGGCATAGCCGTCTGCCGCGTGGGACGCGCCCTGCTCATGGGCAGTCAAAATATGCTTAAAGGTGTCACCATATTTATAAAGCTCGTCAAAAATATTCAGGATCGTACCGCCGGGATAACCAAAGATAGTATCTACGCCCTGTTCTTTCAAGACTTCAAGAACGATCTGAGAGCCATTGAGTTCCATTAAATTCCTCTCCCATCACAAAAATTTAATATATATTTTAGGATATTTGCGATACTATGTCAAGAAAAATTTATCCTTGTAAAAACAGCAGCATTGGTATATACTTATATTCGCACTAAAAATGTGTAATTCAGACATCGGAGCTAAAAGAATGAAACTTGGTATCGTAGGTTTGCCAAACGTTGGCAAAAGTACACTTTTTAACGCCATTACAAACGCAGGCGCCCAAAGCGCCAACTACCCCTTTTGCACAATAGAGCCTAATGTGGGTATGGTCAGCGTGCCGGACGAACGGCTGGACAAGCTGGCAGAAATGTACCACCCGGACAAATTCACGCCGGCCACCATTGAGTTTGTGGACATTGCAGGGCTGGTCAAGGGTGCGTCCAAAGGCGAGGGTCTGGGCAATAAATTTCTGTCCCATATCCGGGAGGTAGACGCCATTATCCATGTCGTGCGCTGCTTTGAGAATGACGACATCACACATGTGGACGGCTCTGTGGATCCGGCAAGGGACATTGAGACCATCAATTTGGAGCTGATCCTCTCGGATCTGGATATTTTGAATCGACGAATCGACAGCCGTAAAAAAGCCATGAAGGGCGACAAAACTCTGGCGCCGGAGGTGGCGTTTCTGGAGCGACTGGCCGCGGAGATGGAAGAAGGCAAAACCGCCCGCAGCGTGGAGATCAGTGAGGATGAACAAGAGTACCTGAAAGAAGTATCCCTCCTGACCATCAAGCCGGTGATCTATGCCTGCAATATGGGCGAGGACGACTTTAACGCCGGGATTGAGAGCAATCCGTTCTACAAAGCGGTGGAAGAGATCGCTGCCGCAGAGGGAGCGGAAACACTGCCTATCTGCGCAGAAATGGAGGCAGAGATTGCTCAACTGGACGAGGACGAAAAGGCCATGTTTCTAAGTGATATGGGACTGGAAAAAAGCGGGCTGGATCGGCTGATCAAGAAGAGTTATTCCCTTTTGGGTCTGATTTCCTACCTGACCGCCGGTAAGCCGGAAGTGCGTGCCTGGACCATCAAAAAAGGCACCAAGGCGCCCCAGGCTGCCGGCAAGATCCACACAGACTTTGAGCGGGGCTTTATTCGCGCCGAGGTGGTTTCCTTTGACGATCTGGTGGCCTGCGGCGGTATGACGGCTGCCAAAGAGAAAGGCTTGGTCCGCAGTGAGGGCAAAGAGTATGTGATGCAGGACGGCGATGTAGTGCTGTTCCGCTTTAATGTATAAGCATTTTTAATTAATCACCATTTTGCGCGTTTTGCACATTATTATCCAAGTTAAATAATAATTTTTTCTTGCAGAATGAAAAATTGTTGACTATGACCAATAACCGTTGTATAATCAATCATAAGGCAGGAAAATTATGTCAGCAACAAAAAGAACAGATATTGAATCGCTGGTTTCCGCCGCTCAAAGCGGCAGCGGAGAAGCCATAAATGCACTGGTCCACGCCATGCGCCCCACTGTGGAGATGATTGCCATGAAGTACATTCACTCTCCGCTGGAGAAGGACGATCTGGTCCAGGAGGGCATGATCGGTCTGCTGGCCGCCCTGCGTGCGTACCAACCGAAACGAGGCGCCGCTTTTCGCACTTTTGCCGGTACTTGTATTGAAAATGCAATACAAACCGCGCTGCGAAAATTCAGTCGGCGCAAAGATGTTCCGGCGGATAATATGGTTCCCTTGGAGGACTATCTGGATCATGCCGGTACAGCCGTCAGCGCGGAGGACGATTTTTTGGCGGCAGAGAGTGTGGCGCGCCTGAGCCGCGCGCTGGAGCAGCAGTTGTCCCCCATGGAAAATGAGGTGCTGCGTCTGCACATCAGCGGTTTTCGATATGCGGATATTGCCGCCCGACTGAACAAAAGCCCAAAGGCGGTAGACAACGCATTACAGCGTATTCGTAAGAAGTTGACGCTTCTTTTTGAATAAATCTTATGAGAGGTAGTTAAGGTCCAATGTACGAAGACAAAACATTAGTCTGCAAGGATTGTGGGAACGAATTCGTCTTTACAGCCGGTGAACAGGAGTTCTATGCTGAAAAGGGATTTGTCAATGAGCCCCAGCGCTGCAAAGCTTGCCGTAGCGCAAGAAAAGCCGCCGCTCGCGGTCCCCGCGAAATGCACGACGCTGTTTGCGCCAACTGCGGCGCAGCCTGCAAGGTTCCCTTTGAGCCGCGGGAAGACCGTCCGGTTTATTGCAGCGAGTGCTTTGCGAACATGAAAGCAGAGTAACCGGTTATTGATATAAATCTATAAATAGCATCTATTTCAATAGCGAAAAAAGCAAAAAAAGAACAGCTATCCGCAAGGGTAACTGTTCTTTTTCTTTTGCACTATTTACTCTTTGCCGTTCCAGCAGTAGGTACAAAGCTGATCCGCAGGAATACCTACGGAAGCGATCATATCGTCCAGTCGATGATAGCGTAAGCTGGTAAAGTGCAGCTTTTCGCCGATTTTTTCCACCATGGCGGCGTATTTTTCGCTGTCCGGGTCGGCATATTCTGCCAGCACTTCCTTTGTGGGATCGCCGCCCTCCAGTTCCTGGATCACACGACGAGTGATCAGTTCCATCTCTGAGGTGGAACGGGAAAAATTCAGGTACTTACAACCAAACAGTAACGGCGGGCACGCCGGCCGGATATGCACTTCTTTTGCGCCGCTGGCGTACAAAAACTCCGTGGTCTCCCGCAGCTGTGTGCCGCGAACAATGGAGTCGTCAATAAGCAGCAGGCTCTTGCCCTCAATCAAATCGTGCACCGGAATCAACTTCATCTTAGCGATCAGGTTTCGCTTGGTCTGGTTGGGTGGCATAAAAGAGCGGGGCCAGGTAGGCGTGTACTTAACAAATGGACGAGAAAACGGAATGCCGGAGGCGTTAGCATAGCCGATGGCGTGGGCAATGCCGGAGTCCGGCACACCAGCCACAATGTCCGGCTTGGCGTTGTCTCGGCCTGCCAACAGCTCGCCGCAGTGGTAACGCATTTTTTCCACGCTGATCCCCTGATAGGACGAGGACGGATAACCGTAATACACCCATAGGAAGGTGCAAATTTTCATTTTTTTGCCCGGTGCAACCAACTGCTGCACACCGTCCGGCGTTAGCACCACGATCTCACCGGGGCCAAGTTCTTTGTCATCGGTGTAACCCAAATTCAAATAAGCAAAGCTTTCAAAGCTGGCGCAGTAACCATCCGGCTTTTTGCCCAGCGCAATGGGTGTGCGCCCCAGCTTGTCCCGGGCAGCATACACCCCTTTGGGGGTCAAAAGCAGCATACTCATAGAGCCGTCGATCACATCTTGCGCGTAACGAATACCCTCTACAAAATTCTCTTTTTGGTCGATCAGCGCTGCCACCAGTTCCGTGGGATTGATCTCGCCATTGTGCATTTCAAAGAAATGAGCGTTCGTCCCGATAATCTCATCCACAATAGCGTCTGCATTATTGATCTTCCCTACCGTTGTAATGGCAAAGGTGCCGTGGTGGGAGCGCACCAGTATGGGCTGCGCCTCAAAATCGGAAATACAGCCGATGCCCATGGTGCCGTGCATCTCCTGGGACTCCTTGGTGAACTTCGTGCGAAACGGCGCATTTTCTATATTATGTATGGCTTTGTCAAAACCGGTTTCCGGGTCATACACCGCCATTCCCGCCCGGCGTGTGCCCAGGTGGGAATGGTAGTCCACCCCGAAAAACAAATCAAATACGCAATCTTCTTTGGATACTGCGGCAAAATATCCGCCCATTACTCCACATCCTCTCCTTGGAATGTGCCTATTATAACAGATGATTCGCAAAATAGAAAGAAAAATTGCAATATTTTTATAAAATTAAGGCCAACGGTTATACCGATGGCCTTGTGGCGAAAAATTGCAGCCGATTTACAAACAGGCAGCAGTCTCCTACTGCCTTCGTTTATTTTGTATTTGCCGATTTGACCGAGGACCATTTGGAGTAGACTTTTTTGCCTTTGACGGTCTTGTAGTCCGGAACAAAAATACTAATTTTGGCAATAAAAAAAGCCCGGTGCGCTTAGGCACACCGAGCCCCCGGAGTTAAACCACGGTCAGAGATACATCGTCCAGAATTACGCTGTCATCCGTGCCGCCGGTTGCTTCCAGATAGACTGTCACAGTGGTCACATTCTCCGGCACCACCGTACTGATTACCTGATAATAACCAAAATTCGGCGCCGTCTTAATCATATCCTGAGATCGCACCGACACATCAGCCGCAATTGATTCGCCGCCGGCTGCGTCTGTAAAGATGATCCTGCCAGTCACTGCCGGTTGATCCCCTACCCCTTGGGCATAAAAGGAAAGCCGGTAATAGCTGCCTGGGGCAGCTGCGTGGGTCTGGCTCATTTGCGCACCCGATGCCAGTTGCACCGCTGATAAACCGCTGTGCACCTGACCGGCGCCGGTGGCTTGCCCAGCCAAAGCATCGTTGTTCATGGTCCAGCCGGTGGGGACAGTATTGGTGAACTGCTCCATAGTGCCATTGGTCACCAATTCGCCGGGCAGAACCGTTCCGGCTGCGCCGGTGGCACCCGTAGGTCCGGTAGGACCTGTTGCGCCGGTAGCACCTGTGGCACCGGTAGGTCCTGTTACGCCTGCTGTACCGGCAGGGCCTGTTGCGCCGGTGGCACCCGTAGCACCGGTAGGTCCGGTTGCGCCGGTAGGTCCTGTTGCGCCTGCAAAACCAGCAGCTCCGGTTGCACCGGTTGGACCGGTGGGACCCATTTGTCCGTTGCTACCCGGTGCGCCGGTGGGACCGGTGGGCCCCATTTGGCCGTTGCTGCCGGCCGCACCGGTAGCGCCCGTAGGACCCATAGGACCGGTAGGGCCGGTAGCGCCAACACCCGGACCTGTGGGGCCGGTGGGACCGGTAGGCCCTGTTGGACCGGTAGGCCCAACAACGGTGGGACAGCAGGAACAGGCAGGCTTGCAGCAAGCGTCGCAGCAAGGTTGGTTTTTATAAATCGTTGTATTCATCGGTTTTGCTCCTTATTCTCTCCAGTAGACGACGGGTCGGCAGGGTGCTGCAATGCGGCAAAATAGGCTGCGTTCTGCTGCACGGCGGCATCATCGGGTCGGTACGCTGCGGCTTGGGCATTACAGCGGGCAGCCGCTGCATAATCACCCATACGATCATAACAAACGCAAAGCCGCAGGTACGGCAAGTACCCGGTGTCATCCGTGTTTACAAAGCCGCTATGCAGGTCCTGGGGCAGTTCCAGCGCCCACTTGTACCAACAAATCGCCGCCGGATAGTCCCCTTGTTCCAGTAACAAATCACCGCAACCGCATACCAGGTCCGCCCGAGGTGCTCCCAAGGCAAAGCTCCGGCACAATGCAGCAAACGCACCCTTCCGATCCCCTTGGTCGTGCAGGGCTGCACTCAGATACTTGCAGGCCTCCAACTGATCCGGCAGCCAGCCGTCGCCGGGCGCCAAAAACGCCTGCAATTCCTGTACCGCACGGTCATACTGCCGATGGTAGTATAACTCCCGCCCGTAGTAGAATCGATCTCGGGGCGTAAACGACTCCCCTGCCGCCGCCATCTTTTCATAGATCCGTAGGTTTCGGGTGGTGTACGCTGTCTTGATTGATCGATGCGTCACGGCAATATTCACTGTAATTCTGGTGCCCGGGCACTGAATATATTCGTGTACCCGACCGTGCCAAACCGGTCTCGCCGCACGGCGCACCAACCGCTCTCGATCAAAGAAAAAAGTGGGATTTCCACGACTGTCAAAGCCGGTGTTGTAGCGCATCATGACCACATCCGCCGGGGACTGGTCCAGTCGATTTTTCAGACACAACAACGCATCCAGATCCTCCGGCAACAGCACATCGTCTGCGTCCAGCCACAGGATATAATCCCCGGTGGCCTTGGCAAAGGATGCATTGCGTGCCGCTGCAAAATCATCTACCCAGGCAAAGTCAAAAATCTGATAGGTATAGGCAGCCGCCACCGCCTTGGTGCCGTCCATGCTGCCAGTGTCTACCACAATGATCTCATCCACCGCCGGAGCCACGCTCTCCAGGCACCGTCCCAGTACCGCTTCCTCGTCCCGCACGATCATACAAAGGCTGATACTCGCCACTGTCACCCCTCCTACGAACCTATCTCATTCTATGCAAAAGAGAAAAATCTGTGTTTTTGCATTTTTTGTAAAAATTCTCTTGACTTTCCCACATACGCTATGCTATACTACCAAAGCAAGATAGCTACGGGGCATTAGCGCAGTTGGGAGCGCGCCACACTGGCAGTGTGGAGGTCAGGGGTTCGAATCCCCTATGCTCCACCAAGTCCACTGTAATTTCGGTTACAGTGGCTTTTTTATTATGCCGATAAAAAACAAAAGGACCTTGCAACAGCAGGGTCCTTTATTATGTCAAATTATCAGTCTTTCACCGTCAAGGCACTGAATGCGTCGCGCACGGTGCGCACCGGCACAATATCCAATTCTTTTTTAAGGTCCTTAGACAGGGATTTGTAATTATGGAATGGGATCACACAGCGCTGGAAGCCCAGGCGACCGGCCTCCTGCACGCGCTGTTCGCAATGGCTGACAGCGCGAATTTCGCCTGCCAAGCCGATCTCGCCAAAGGCCAGCACTTTGTCGCCGATCACCGCGTCCTTCAGCGAGGACACCAGCGCCATTGCCACAGACAGATCCGCCGCCGGCTCGTCCAACCGCAGACCGCTGACCACATTGATATAAGCATCCATGGTGTTGAAGAAAAAGCCCGCCCGCTTTTCCAATACCGCAATGAGCATTGCCATACGGTTAAAATCAAAGCCGGTGCTCATACGCCGGGGCGTGCCGAAACCGGTGGCCGTTACCAATCCCTGCACCTCCGCCAAAATCGGTCTGGATCCCTCCATTACACAGGCCACACAGGTGCCGCTGGCGTTCTTCGGACGACCGGAAAGCATCATCAACGAGGGGTTTTCTACTTCCAAAAGCCCCTCTTGGGTCATCTCAAACACACCGATCTCATTGGTGGAGCCGAAGCGGTTCTTCACCCCTCTGAGAATACGGTAAGAGTAGTTCCGCTCGCCCTCAAAGTACAGCACCGTATCCACAATATGCTCCAGCACCTTAGGGCCGGCAATGGCGCCGTCCTTGTTCACATGGCCTACTACAAAAATAGGGATACCGTAGGTTTTGGCTGTGTGCATAAAAATATTGGTGCACTCCCGCACCTGGGTCACGGATCCGGCAGAAGAAGTCACCTGATCGTACACCATGGTTTGAATGGAGTCAATGATCACAATATCCGGCTTTTCGCTGCGAATGGTCTCGGCAATACTGCCCACATCCGTCTCTGCCAAAATGTATAGACTGTCCGTAGTCACACCCAGCCGATTGGCACGCAGCTTGATCTGATTGGCAGACTCCTCGCCACTCACATAGAGAATGGTATGGTGCTGTCCCAAGTGCTGACAGGCTTGCAGCAAAATGGTGGATTTACCGATACCCGGATCGCCACCTAAGAGCACCAGGCTGCCCTCTACGATACCGCCGCCCAGCACCCGGTCAAACTCATGAATGCCGGTGGAAATACGCCGCTCCACGTCTTCCGTAATTTCCGACAATCGTTTTAACGGTCGCGAGGCATAACCACCGCTGCTGCGCTTGGTGCCGGTGGATTTGACCGCCGGGGTCTCCTCATTCATGGTGTTCCACTCGCCACAGCCCGGGCACTTGCCGTACCACTTGCCGCTCTCGTAGCCGCATTCGCTGCAAATATACATACTCCTCTGTTTTGCCATTACGGTAACTCCCCTGTTTTCATAGTGTCGCTAAGCCCTGCCAAAATGCAAAAGGCCACGCGGCGCCGATAAACATCCTGTTTTAACTGATTATTTTCTTTTACATTGCTCATAAAGCCGCACTCCACCATCACGGAGGGCACTTTGGCTTTATAAAGCAGATAATAGCTGTCGTCCGACGGCTTGTTCTCCCGACGATTCCCCGGCTGCAAGTGCTGCTTGTCATAAGCTAAAATATGAGCAGCCAGTGCCTTGCTCAACGGATCGTTCACCGTGTACCAGATCTGCATCCCCCACTGGGAGGTGTCGGCAAAATGGTTTTGATGAATAGAAATCAGCACCGCGTTATCCACGCTGTTAATATAGTCAAAACGGTTATACAAATCTGAGCGTTTTTTATCGTCTCCGGCCTTGTAGACCAGGTAGTCCCCGGTGCGGGTCATAGAGGCGGGTATGCCGCTGATCACCGCAAAAGCATACAAATCCCGGGCAATGGCCAGGTTGATCTCTTTCTCTGCCGTGCCGTCCGCCGCCACCGTGCCCACATCCATGCCGCCGTGACCCGGGTCAATGACCAAATTGTAGCGCGCCTTGGGGTACTGCACCGCCGAGGGCACAGACTGCCGCAACAGCACTTGCAGAGACAGGCAGGTCACAAACACAAACGCCACGCACAGCGCAGCGGGAAAAACACGCTTCACAAAAATCACCCGTACATACTATGCGGGTGCGTCCTTGCTTATTATTATAACCGCCCGACGTGCCCGGCGCAAGTACCGGTTGCATTTTAAGACGGACTGGGTTATAATTTGGACAGAAAGGCGTGATTTTATGAAAATTGTAAATTTAGACGGCTATACAACCAACCCCGGCGACCAAAGCTGGGACTGGATGGGCAACTATGGCGACTATAAGGTCTATGACCGTACAACGGCTGACCAAGTGGTAGAACGCGCCAAAGGTGCAAATTTGCTGATTATCAACAAAACCGTCCTTGACCGTGCAACGCTGGAAGCATTGCGCCCGGAGCTGGAATACATCGGGCTGCAATCCACCGGCTACAATGTGGTAGACTGTGCGGCAGCCAAGGAGCTGGGTATTACCGTGTGCAACATTCCCGCTTACTCCACCAATGCAGTGGCGCAGCTGGTGTTTGCTTTTATCCTGTCCTTTACCAACCAGGTTGCAGTGCATACACAGGCGGTAGAAAACGGTGAATGGTGCCGTTGCCCGGACTTTTGTTTTTGGAAAACACCGCTTATGGAATTAGACGGCAAAACCTTGGGCATCTTTGGGTTTGGCGCAATCGGGCACAGAGTGGCGCAGATTGCAGAAACATTCGGTATGCAAGTGCTGGTGTGCACCCCGCACAAAAAGCCCCTTGACGGGCTGCACAGCACCCGATTTGCAGATGCAGATACGGTGCTGGCAAACAGCGACATCATCACTTGCCACTGTCCCCTGACACCGGACACCCAGGGTATGATGAACGCGGCGGCCTTTGACAAGATGAAAGACGGCGCGATCTTTATCAACACCAGCCGCGGACCGGTGGTGGACGAGGATGCATTGGCGCAAGCGTTAAACAGCGGCAAGCTGGCAGGCGCCGGGCTGGATGTGCTCTCTACCGAGCCGCCGGCGGTTGACAATCCTCTGCTGCACGCAAAAAATTGCCGCATTACCCCCCACATTGCCTGGGCGGCCTATGAGACCCGTGCCAGATTACTTGGCATTCTGCAAGCGAATATTGCCGCCTACTTAGACGGCAAACCGCAGAACGTGGTGAACGGCTAAACCCAATATTGAACAAAAACAACACCCTCGACCATTTGGTCGAGGGTGTTTTCTGTGCTTGGATTAGAACTCCGTGCCGGGATTTTCCTTATCCGGGTCCGTGGTGCTCTGGCTCAGTGCTGTTTGGGCGGTGAACCACTCTACATCTAAAGTCGGAGTATCGTATGCTTTCATTCTATTGTCCTCCTTCTTTAGTTAACTGCGGAAACAACGCCGTTTACGCACTGATAAATATCACCATAAACCACAAAGGGTACCTGGGTGTTCATACGGGAAGTACGGTAGCTCACATACATACGCATATAATGGCTGCCCGTATCGCTGCCCTTCTTGGTCATGGTAAAGGTGCCGGAATTGGGACTGCCTGTCCAGTTGGCAACATTGCGGGACACAACCGTTTGCACATCGTCGCCGCCGCCCTTCACAAGGGTGTCCTTTCCATTCTTAGTGGCGGAGTAAATCACACCCACCTCCAAGACGGTCACATGCGCACCGGCAGAATAATCACAGGACAAGGTAAACTTGTTGTCTGCAAAGAAGCCTACGCCATTCAAAGCCGGCGTGCCGCTCTCTGCCTGCTCCTGCAAATTTTTGGGCAGATCATTTAAGCTGGCATAAGCCGTGTAAGTGGTATCCGTATTGGCGCTGAACAGGGTAACATTCTGCTCGTAGGAAGCCAAGGTCTCCACACCGTTTACGGTACGGGTCCAGTACGCTGCGTTGTCAGAGGTCAGCTCTAAGGGTTTGTTGATACCCGGTGCGGTGTACTGGGTAGCGCCGTTGATCAAGGCGTTGGCAGCCGTGCCGCTGTTGCTGACGGTGTATTTCACATCCACACCGGTGCGTGTACCTTTCTGCACAATCTGCACAACCTGACCCGCCGGAACCGCATGGGTGCCTTCGCTCCAAGTCCAACCGGTAAATTTGTACTTGGGAGAATCCTTGGCGGTAATCACTGTATCGCCCACCTTTACGGTGTTGCCTTCTACGGTTACGCTGGTAGCGCCCACAAAAGCGCCCAAAATCGTGCCAAAGTAGTCGGCAACAATCACATTGGGTCTGGTGGCAGTGGTAACCGTAATGGTGGTATCCTGCTGAACCAGCAGCGACAACTGATAATTGCACTTGGCAAGGTCGATCTTTGTATCTCCGGTTGTATGCACAACGCAAACGGTATCCTGAGACTTGTAAGCAGAGAAATCCAAATGGGCAATGGTGCCGTAGTGATACAGCGTTTTACCCTCTTTCGTTTCAAAGGCATTGCCGTTGACGGTGCAGGCAACGGTAAAGGTGCGGCCACTCTGGGAGGACTCGCCTACATTCATATTACTCAGCAAATCCGTAGTAAAGCCGTCTACCGTACCCTGCTGGGCAGCAGGCACATTCACATAATCCTTGCCGTTGTAGGCTTTATAAATGGTGCTGTTGCCCTTGGTTACCGTATTGGTAATGGCGGTACCGTCGTCCGGGAACGCGGTGCGGTCGATGGTGGCGCTTATGCTGCGGGCAGATTCATAGGCGCTGGCGTCAGCAGCAACCACAAGGCCGGAGTTTTTCAGCTGGGTTGCGGTTTCGTCAATTTGGGTTTGTGTGGTCTTTTCCGCAGAATCGGGACCTACGGTAAATCCTGCCACATTGTTTCTGCCCTTTTCCGGATACTGCGCCAGCAGATCCGCACCGGCTTTATAAGCGTTCTCAAAGTTCTGCCAGCTATCCACCGTGTACTTATTTTGGTCTGTATCGGTTACATTGCCGGCAAAGCCCTTGTCATAAGCCGCCTTGTTCTGCTCTACCACCTTTTCCAGTTCCGTAAAGTCTGCACGCTTGGTCAGGCCGGTATAAGTAGAATTCAAAACCGTACCCACATCCTGGGTGGTCTCGTCTGTGGTCAGCAGGGTGTAATTGTTCAGGTAAGCCTCTGTGTTCAGCAGTGCAGTGGTGTACTTGTCCCAAGTCTCCTTGGTGTAGTCCGTGGACACACGCACCTTGCTCACCGCATCATTATACGGCTTACGCTCGTTGCTCTTGTTGCAGACCTTGACCTGAAAATTCAGACCAAGATTTAACCAGTTGGTTACATTCTTAGTTCCTGCGGACTTGAATGTAGTATTCAAGTGGGCTTGAAGTTCCGCAACGCCTGACATCGTTGCAGTATTATTTGCAGTAACATTTGTTGTGCCGGTAATGGTCTCGTACTGCTTTGGTGCAACACCAAGAGAATAGGAATCAAAATAAACTCTATCCGCAGTAAATCCACTACCTGTAAAATAATTCAATTTGTCGTTAGAAGGAAAGTCGATAGCAGCACCATCCGCATTGCCGCCCGAAACAGAAATTGGAGTAATACCCAACTTCAAAGAGAAGCTTGTACCATCGGAATTATTCCGCGTAATACCCATGTTGGTATTAGAACTCATATCATAATAATAATACGCAGAAACAGTTGAACTATCCTTAACCTCTAATAAGTTACTTTGACTTCCGGTTGAGCCACCTGAATTATTATTGTCACCTAATCCAGCCAGCTTGTCTCCGGCAGAAGAACTCAACAAATTGCCGATAGAAGTTGTGTCTTTTTTATAAACAAGAGCGTTGGCATCCTCAACATTGTATGCATTACAAATCTGATGCGTTCCGGTATAAGTTTTTCTGTCCGTGTTGCCGTAAGAATTTTCAGCAACATAAATCAGTGGTAACATATTAACATGATTACCCCAGTTACCCCACATCTGCTGCGTGCCGATTGTGTGCCCTGCTACCGGGTTAGAAGCCACATACAGTTTATCCGTCTGGGTCCAAATATTACCGTCCGTATCCGTCAGAGTGGTTTCAATGGTAACCGTTTCACCTTTGTTGTAACTTGCATACTCGGCAGTATCTGCAATGTGCAGAGTGCCGCTCAGCTTACCGTTCGCATGCTTAATATCCGCAGCGGAATCTTCCACACACTTTATGCCGGTAATGGTATATCGACTGTCGTTGATCGTGTAATGGGTCTCTTTTTCGCCGGCCTGGGAACCGTCGGAAATCAAAGAGCCGCAATACATATACGGCTGCCCCTTACGGGAAGCGTCACCGTGGGTATAAATCACCGGGTCATACTTAACCACACCGGTCACAGCCAAGTCGCCGTCCACAACCGTAATATTATAAGTATTCAGCCCTGCCTGTACCACAGCGTTGCCTACTGCGTTGGCAGTAACGGTAACATTGTAACCGTCAACGGTGCTGCCGCCGTTTGCCTTCAAGCAATGGGCATACATATTCGTTGTAGAAGTGGAGGGATTCAGCAGGAAATAGCCGTCCGTACCGTGATAGACAATCAAATATTCCTCGCCGTCATCCACGGTATTCACCTGAATATAGCCGGGCAGCTCCGTGCTGCCGGTCTCGCCGGTGCGGATTCTGCGATACAGTTGGAAGGTGGTGGCTGCCAATACCTCGGCCTCGTCCTGGTCGTTCTTGCCCTTGCCGGTAAAGTCCCACCGCTCAAAGTGATTCACTACATTGCCATCGGAATCCTTTTGCTGGAAATACAGGCCGTAATGACCATCCTGCAACAGCTGGAAGCCGCCGTCTACTGCACGCAATGTAACATTGGCAGGCGTAGACGCACCGGGATAGCCGGCCTTACCGTTTGTACCCACACTTAAGTACATACCTGCGTGGGCAATGGTGTACTCTGTACCGGTAGAGGTAAAGGTGTACAAAGCACGCTTTACAGAAACGGAATCGCCGCTGTAATTGGCATCCGTTGCCTTATTGGCAGTGGCACCGGGTACTTCCTTCGCAGCAGACAAAGACACAATATCGCTTGCAGAGTTATTCACATTCTGCGCAGAGAAGGTTAAGGTCTTCTTCTGACCCACATTCATCTGAATGTCCGTTGTGGTGGGAACATCCACATCCATACCGGTAAGCGTTTCAATATCATAAACCTTATAGGTAAAATCACAGGCGTCCGTCTCGTACAAATCTGCCACGCGGCCGTCTTTCAGCACCGTCAAGCAAGAGTACGCAAAGGTTGCGCCTTCTGCTGTAATGGTCTTTTTGGCATATTCGGTAGAAACAGTATTGTCGTCATTCAGCAGCAAGGTAAAGATGGCACCGGTTTTACGACCCTCTGTTGAGGAGGGAGAAGAAACCAGAATGGCACGCTTGCCGTCAATCAGATAGGGATACATAACGGCAGACAGCTGGCAGTTACCCCAAATGTCAATACCAGTATCTACCACATCGCCCCACTGATAGCCAGAGCCGTTCCAAGTGGCATCGCAGTACCGAATTTTCTTTTTACCGTTACGGTAGAAGCAGCGCACCACGCCGTTACCTAAATCTACAAGCTGCGCCTCACTGGACCAACCGCTGCCGCCCCAAGCGGTGCTGGTAAAGTTCGCCGTACGGCTCCAGGTCTTGCCCTGGTCTTTACTGTAAATAAAGCTGGTTGCCTGAGAAGCGTCGCCGGAGCCCCAAGTATTGTCGCCGTATACATAAACCGGCATACAAATGGTGCCGTCATCCGTTACGATGGCACGACCGGGGCCTGCACCCAAGAACTTCTCGCCGCTCTTTCTGGCATTCACCAAGGACGGTGCGCTCCAGGTTTTGCCGCCGTCCGTGGAAGTACGGAAAAACAGGTACTGGCACTTCTTGGCCTGGAACTCACAGTTAGAATACCAAACGCAGCCAACATAAGCGTCATTCTTAAACAGCTCAAACTCGCCGTTTACCTTATAGCCGCTGACAACCGTGCTGTCGCTGGTTCTGTAAATGCTGGCATAGCCGTCTGCACCTACCGCGCCCACATAATAGTCATAGTCGCCGCCGTTACGAGCAAGCAGCAGACGACCCTGACTGTCCAAACCGGTGTCCTTAGAAGGCTGTGCGTTCGCAGAACTGCCGTTAATGGCAACGCCGGAAGCAAAGAAAGTAGACAGCATATACAGGTTCTTGCCGTCAGTTGCAATATTGCTGTCGCAATAACTGGTAGACGCCTTGTTAAACACATTGCCGTTATCGCCGTAATAGCCGGCCCAAGTGTAAGACCAAGTGTCGCCGTTATCCGTAGAACGCGCGGTGATCACATCGTTACCGCCGCCGTCCATACCGCCGTCCCAACGAGCGTCAGCAGCTGCAACGACAGTACCGTCATCCAGGGTAACCATACTGGGAATACGGTACCAATGAGACGGATTATCGCTAACAAAGGGACGACCCTGGGTCGTACCGTCTGCCGGCTTACTTGCCTCGCTGCTGCCGGCTGCCATTGCGGTGGTCACCGGAAATGAGGTAAGCACCATGAGAATGGCCATCAGCACAGCTGTCCATTTTTTTGCCATAAAGATTCACGCTCCAGTTTGCGCAGCGCCCTCGGCGCCGCAGGATATAAAAGCAGGAGAAATGGGCATAATTCACCCACTCCTCCTTTTTCCATTGGGTATTATATATTTTAATATATGGAATGTCAACCGATTTTTACAAAATACAAGCTTTTTTAGTACGAATAGACATTTAATAAAACAGTGGTGATTAAAACAGGGTGCACCCTGCCGGCCGCAAGGGCATTCTGTAATTTAAGCACCTTCTTAACCACAAAAAAAGCACCCAATCGGGTGCTTTTTTGACGCCTTTATGATTCCGCACAATCCCATTCCGTCAACTGCTCGATGGACTGAATTTTGCCGTGAAACGGCTCCAAGCGGTTATAATTGCCGTTGACCCCTGCGGGGATCTTGGTGCGGTCCACATAGAACTCCACCACATCCTTATTTTTCTTGGCGTACTGGTGCTTTTTGTCCGTATGGCGGTTGGATTTGGTGTCACACAAAATGATCTTAAAGGTTTTGCCGGTATCCAGGGTGACCTTATATTTGGTGCCCTTGGTGGTGCCGTAAAAGGTGCCCAGTGCGGCGCAATAATATTCCCCTACCATACGAATACCGGTGGTCTCGTCGGTGGTGGTCTTGTAGGTCACGCCCCGGTAGGTGCCGGAATTCAGTACCGCATAAGCAGGCGAAGTTTTATCCGTCACCGCGTCATAATAAGCGTAGGTTTTGCAGGCGCCGGAGACTTTCGGAAGCTTCAGGGTCTTGGTGGTTTTCACCGTCACCGGGTGGGAAAAGCGGCTTTTGGTCTTGGTTTCTCTGTTTTCCACCACGCCGCGAATCTTGTAAGAATACACGGTCTTGGGCGACACATCTATATCGGTAAAAGTGCGCTTTTTGCCGCTGATTTTGGCGATTTTTTTGTACTTGCCGTTCTTCTCCGCACGGTACAGTTCGTAGTAGGCTGGAGAATGCTTGGTGCTCCATTTCAGGGTCACCTCTGTGGCGCCTGAAACAGACAGCTCCATTTTACTGGCAGAAGGTCGGGTATAAAAATCCGTCTCCCCCACGGTGCTCTCCTGGAGAACATCGCTGCCGGGCACAGTGATCTTGAATTTATAGAACATGGCCGGGGTCAGGTCCGTCAATTCCACCGTATTTACCCGCACTTGCGTATGCAGGCTCCAGCTTTTGAGAATGTAATCATACTGGTACACATTGTAGATGGCAAAGGGACTGCCGCTGTCCCAGAACAGGGTGGCATGCTTGCCGGTCAGGTCGGTGACCTTGATTTTGGCGTGCACCGCGTTCGTCTGCTGCTCGGTATTCATAATGTTCACCGGCAAGGCAGGACCGGGCGCAATCTGCGTCTGCGCCGTAGCGGCGGCAACAGGTGATGCCAGTGCCGGCGCGGTGCTGCCCAGGATCAGGCAAGCGCTAACGGCAGCCGCAGCTAATTTCTTTTTTTGAATAGAAATAAAAGTTCCCCCTTTGAGTGATTACTCAAACGGATAACATTATACGCCATTTGAGGAAAAAATGCAAGTTTGGCAAAATCGGAGGGTCACAATCACACCAAATTCGGCGCGCATAGCAGCGGGAGCAAGCCCCCGCCCCGTGAAAGAAAATAACGGCTCCCCTTGCACACAAGAGGAGCCGAAAAGCAGTGATATTATTTACCAAAGAAGAACACAGAGGAAGCGATCAAATACTGTCCGGCGTAGTAGGTAAAGTGGTTCAGGAACAGCCAAATGCCGCCGTCAAACCCGCGACCGAAATAGGTATTGCTGAGAATCGCGTCCGAAATGGTAAAGAGCGTTGCACCGATAGCCATAAGAATCATGGACTTTTCGCCGGTAGTAAAGGCGGCGAAAATAGCGGTGACATTGGTCATGATCAAAAAGCACACATAAAAGAACACAATGCGGCGATACTTGCCATAATGCACCCGCATGATGTTGGCGGTAGCGATCATCACTGCGCCAACGGCAATAGCAACTGCGGCGCTGATCAGGACCTTCCACCAATCCAGCTTGGTAAAATGGATCAAAGCCGCGGTATAAAACACATGACCGATCAGAAAGAAGATAAAACCGCCTTTTAGATAATTATTGGCGTCCTTTTTGTAAACCCCTTTCAAATCCAACAGAATGTCGCCCACAAGTCCCAAGGCACCGCCCATGATGATCAGCGAGCCGTACTGGGCAGCATTGGTGTAATTCTCGATCACAGCAAACACCGCCGACAGCATAAAAAACAGACTGGACACGGATTTGAAGATCAGGTTTCGAACAGAGTTCCCCCCGGAGCGGACAAAGACGAAGGCCAATGAAACGGCCACGCCGATGCCCATAGCAATGTAATAAGTCATAATGAATCCCCCTTATTGATTTGACAACTTACGCATTTGCTTGGCTTTCCTCCAGTATAGCACAATTAGGGGTAGGTCTGCAAGTAACCAAGCCACAGGACCGGCAAAACAGACAGCTTTGAACCCAAACAGCGGTGTAAAAAGATACGAAACGGCGATTCTGCCTATTAACTCTCCGGCGCCTGCCACTGCATTTGCGTAGGTACAACCCAACCCCTGCAGGGTATTACGCAGCACAAACAGTACGCTTACCAAGCTGTAACACAGGGAGATGGCAAACAGGTATTCCTTTGCAGCGTACACAATTTGGCTGTTATAATCCGTCATAAACAGACCCACGATCTGCTCTCCGCCGAAAAAGAGTACCAGGGAGCAGAGAATAGACAACCCCAGATCCACCACAAACACCTTGCGCACGGTGGTGAGAATTCGCCGATACTGCCCGGCGCCATAATTCTGGGCCACAAAGGTAGACGCGGCCACCGCCAGATTGCTCATAGGAATATTGGTAATGTTCTCCGCCCGACCGGCGGCAGTAAAAGCCGCCACCACATCGGCGCCAAAGCCGTTCACGGCACTTTGCAAAATCATAGAGCCGATACTGGTAATGGTAAACTGCAAGGACACCGGAATGCCCAGCGCCAGCTGGCGGCGGGTACGCTTAGCGGTAGGTACCAGCATACGCGCTTTCAGCTGCAAAACCGGTATGCCCCGGAACACATAAATCCCGGCAGACACAGCTGCCACGATTTGAGAGATCAAAGTTGCCCAAGCGGCGCCTGCCACGCCCCAACCGAAATGCGCCACAAAAAGCAGGTCCAGCACCAGATTAACAGCCACGCTGATGAGCAAAAACAACAGGGGCTTTTTGCTGTCCCCAACGCTGCGGGCGATACCGGTAAACACATTGTAAAGCAGCTGTGCCGGCACACCCAGATACATAATTGCCGCATACTGCACAGACAGGTCATAGATTTCTTTCGGGGTATGGATCCACCCCAGCATCGGGTGCAGAACCAGCAGCGCCAGCGCGGAAAACAGCACACCTGTAATTAGCGACAAACCGATACCGTTACCGGCCTGGCGATTGGTTTCCTCTTGATCTCCGGCACCAAAGCACTGGGCCACCGGTATGGTAAAGCCGGCGGTAAGTCCGAATGCAGCGCCGATGGCAAAACTGCTGATGGGCGCAATATTGCCCACGGCGGCCAGCGCGTTTGTAGACACATAGCGACCGACAATAATATTATCCACCATATTGTAAGTGTATTGCAAAAGGGAGCTAAGCATAATCGGCAGCGAAAACAGGACGATCTGTTTCATCGGTCTGCCGTGTATAAAATCAGTGGTCATCTTCTACCTCAAAAAATTGGCGATAAGCCGTAGGCAGCGCATAGTCCCGCCGCACTTCCTCCAGCGGCACCCAGGTGTAACGCTCGGCGGTCTCCCGCACGGTCATATAATAGCAGCGCATATCCCAGTGAATATGCGTGAAAACATGGTTTGCATGCACAATCTTTTGCAATTCCAACGGCTCCAAACCAACCTTTTGCACGTAAGCAACGGCTGACTCCTCATTCAAAAAATCGTCTGTATCGGGCAACTGCCACAGACCGGACAGCAGCCCCTTATCGCCGCGTTTGGATAGTGCCACTCTGTCCCCGCAGGTCAAAAAAAACACCGTACGGTTTTGGTGCCGCTTTGCCCGCTTAGGCAACTTTACCGGAAAATCCTTCTGGCTACCGGAAGTATTAGCGGCACACACATCGCCTAAGGGACAAACCGAACACTTCGGCGATTTTGGCGTACAAACGCAGGCGCCCAATTCCATCAGCGCTTGCGTGAAAGTGCCGCAAGCCCCTGCCGGGTACACCTGCTCCAAATCTGCTTTGATCCGGGCTTTTGTGGTCTGTAAGTCAATGGGAGCCGCATTTTCCGTAAAACGGGTAATCACCCGCAGCACATTGCCGTCTACCGCCGCCACCGGGCAATCAAAGCAGATGGACGCCACCGCTCCGGCGGTATACGGCCCAATTCCCGGCAGCGCCAGCCAGCCGTCATAATCCGTTGGGAATGCACCGTGCAGGTCATTGACGATCACCCGGGCGCACTTTTGCAGATTACGGGCGCGATTATAATACCCAAGACCTTCCCACAATTTGAGCAGCTTGTCTTCCTCCGCGGCAGCCAAATCCTCCACCGTAGGCAACGCGGCAAGAAAGCGCAAATAATAGTTCCAAACCGCCTCTACCCGGGTTTGTTGCAGCATAATTTCCGACAGCCACACATGGTACGGCCGGCGGTCCTGCCGCCAAGGCAGCGGGCGGGCGTTCTGGGCAAACCAGGGCAGCAGCCGGGTAGGCAATATAGACAATGGGTTCTGCAAGCAGACACCCCCTTTTTGATCTTTGCAAGTAGTATAGCACACCCCCGACCTTGGGGCAAGGCAAAAAAGCAACTTGTACCACTTGGAAATTGCAACCGTTTATGGTATAGTGGAAGCAGAAAGGCAGGTAACCGGGATGGCTAAGCGGATCGGCAGCGTAGATATACTCAAGGCACTGGGCATTTGCTCAGTGATCCTGTACCATACGGAGGCACTGCCAACCGTGGTGAACGGCTGGATCGGATCCTACTTTATGCCGCTGTTTTTCTTTGCCTCCGGGCTGACTTTCAGCGCAAAGCAGCCTAAATTCGGTGCTTTTCTAAAGAAGAAATGTGTCTATCTGCTTCTGCCCTATTTGCTGTATTTGGTGTGCTGCGCTGCAGTAGGCGTGGCCAAACAAGTGATAAAAGGCGTTGCTTTTCCGGTCAAATCGTTCTTGCTGGGCGCTGTCAGCGGACTGCCGAATATGAATGAATACACCGGCAGAGCTTGGTTTATCTACTGCTTTTTTGTAGCGGAGATACTGTTCTACTTCTTGCTGAAATGGACAAAAGGCAAGCGCACACCTCTGTTTCTGGCTGCGCTGATTTCTCTGCTTGCCGGATATGCCTATGCGCACTTTTTCCGTGACACCGCCGCTATGTTTTGGCGCTACACAGACGGCATGGTGGCTGTGTTCTTTATGGCCGTAGGGTATTTGCTGCGAGAAAGTGTGTTAAAATTAAAAGCACCCGGTTTACTATTCATCGTGCCATCCGTTGGTTTTGGGTTGCTCAATCTGCACATCAACGGCCACGGGCTGGTGATGGCATATTCTTACTATGGCGAGCTGGCGCCCATGGTGGTGAGTGCGCTTAGCGGCTGTCTGTTCTTTGCGGCATTGTCAAACTGCCTGCAAAGCCGCTATTTGGAGTATTTGGGACGGAACACACTGTTTATTTATCTTTTTCACTTCTTCCTCTGGGCATACCCCCTGCCCCGTTTGCTGGGCAAAGTGATGACCGTGGGCACCACTGCATATAATTGGCTGTACACCTTGCTGCTCTTTGGGGAGGTGCTGGTAATCTTTAGCCTTTTGATTCCTGTTTATAATCGGATCATGCAGCCCTTGCAGCGCCGCCTGTTAGGCAAAAAGAATGAAAAATAGCGCAAATTCTCTATTGACACGCCCTGCCAATTCTGCTACACTATGAGTGTTGATATTCCTCAATAGCTCAGTTGGTAGAGCATGCGGCTGTTAACCGCAGGGTCGTTGGTTCGAGTCCAACTTGGGGAGCCAAAAGAAAACCGATACGCATAAGCGTATCGGTTTTCTTTTATTTCAGTAGTTACTCGAACCAACGACAAGCTGCTCCAAATTTGGCGAAGACAAATTTGGAAGAAACAGTCCTGTGGACTGTTTCGTAGCAGGTTGCGCAACCTTGAAATCCAACCAAAACGGCATACTGCCTTATGTGCTCCGTTCTTTTCGTTTTTTTGAATTGGACTCGAACCAACGACAAGCTGCTCCAAATTTGGCGCAGGACAAATTTGGGAGAAACAGTCCAGTGGACTGTTTCGTAGCAGGTTGCGCAACCTTGAAGTCCAACCAAAATGGTATACTGCCTTATGTGCTCCGTTCTTTTTGTTTTTTTGAATTGGACTCGAACCACGACAAGCTGCTCCAAATTTGCATTATGGCAAATTTGGGAGAAACAGTCCGGTCAAAAACGGCGGGAGCAAGCCCCCGCCCTACGATCAATACGTATTTCATCTGCTCACAACACTGTTCCCACTGTATAATAGCCCCAAAATTTGCATACACTTCTATCGGTGATTGTATGAGCAACAAAACCGGGCTGCAATGGTGCGGATTTGCCTTTGTTAGCATTGTGGGCACCTTGTGGCACTTTATTTACCAATGGACCGGGGACAATCGACTGGTGGCGCTGGTATGCCCAGTAAACGAAAGTCCCTGGGAACACCTAAAGCTCTTGTGGTTCCCCTTTCTCCTGTGGTGCCTAATCAACCTGCGCAGCACCATGGGGCAATCGGGCGCTTGGGCGCGGCACTGTGTGGGCGCCATTACCGGCATTGGAGTGATCACAGCCGTGTTCTTCACCTATAAGGGGATCATCGGCAGGGATGTTATGGCGCTGGATATTATTTCATTTATCCTGGGCGTAGGCAACGCTTTTTGGATAGACGCTGTGCTGACACGCAACGGCAAACTGCAAGGAAAAAGCGCACAAACCGCAGGTGTTTTCCTACTCCTGGCAGTCAGTGCGCTGTTTATGTTATTTACTTTTTACCCTCCGAAAATCCCCTGGTTCTTAGACGAACAAAGCGGGATCTACGGCATTTAGCCCTCTGCCAGTCGGCGATAGATGGCAGGCAAGTTTTTGCCCACATCCTCCGGACAATGGGCGTCTGACCCGGCAGAAAACTGCACGCCGCAAGCCTTGGCGACAGCCAAAAAATCCGGGTGCAGACCCGGTCCTTTGGCGCCGTTCATCTCCAGCAGCATACCCTGTGCCTTTACCTTTTGGCACAGGGTTTTATACTGCTCATTTAAGTTGAAATCCGGTGCAAATCCGAAACAGCGGATCAGGTCCGGATGGGCCAAAATATCAAACAGACCGCTGTCTGCCGCCTGATTTTGCAACTCAAAATACCGGCGGTACAAGGCGTTTACATTCCTGCCCTGCCACTGGTTCTTCCGCTGGTTAAAGGTCCAGTTGTCGATCCAGTGGACACTGCCCAGCAGCAGGTCAAAATAGCCATCCCGGGTTACCTGCTCGATCACATCCGCGTGTTGCGGAAAATAACAGATTTCCAGCCCTAGCTTGATCTTCACCGGGTAATTCTTTGCCCGCAGTCTATCGCCAAAGCGCTTGAATTCGTCTAAATGGCGGGAGGTCTGCACTTTTTCCTCAAACCAATGTCGCTGATAATCGTTGTACGCCCGCGCCTGTGCAAAGGTGGGGTGGAACTCAAAAAAGCGCACGGAGTGCTCTAACAGGCAGATCTCGCGAATTCCCAGTTTTTCCGCCCGGCGGACAAACTGCTCCGCCCACTCTACGGTGTACGGACCCCGCTCCAGGTGAATGTGCCAGTCCCGCATCAAGCCTTGGCCTCTCCCTCTGCCAAATACACATTGGCCTCAAAGGGCATCAGCACATCCCGGTGATCGTGGTAGTTGGAATACAAGCGTTGGAAACCAGCCGGGTCATAAGGACGATTTTGCCGCTTACCGGTCAGATTCAGCTCCACAAAGAAAGTGTTGCCGTCCAAGGTGCGCTTGTAGCAAACCACATTCTTATCCTCCGGGCACAATTGGGTAAAGTCGCCGTACACCAGCGCCGGATTGGCGTGGCGCAGAGCAATCAGCCGCTTAAAGTCGTTGAGCACGCTGTCCGGCACCTTTGCCTCATCGGCAGCGTTCAAGCGCACGGCATTCTTGTTGATTCCGATCCAAGGGGTGCCGTCGGTAAACCCGGCGCCCGGCTCTGCCGTCCACTGCATTGGGGTTCGGCCGTGGTCCCGAGAGCCGCCGTTAATGATCCGAAGCGCTTTCTCCGGCTTTTTGCCCTTGGCCACCAGCTTATTATAAAAATTGATGCTCTCCACATCCCGCACATCATCCATACTGTCAAAATGGGTGTTGGTCATACCCAGCTCCTGACCCTGATAAATAAAGGGGCTGCCTTTTAAGGTCATTTCCAGCACGGCGCACAGCTTGGCGATCTCCGAGGTGTATGTATCCGTTGGGTCCACTTTAGATGTCACCCGGGGGTTGTCGTGATTTTCAAACAGCAGCGTAGGCCAGCAGTGATTGGTGTACTCCACCTGCCACTTGAGTATGATCTTTACCGCCTTACGCAGATCATACTGGTACTCGTCAAAGCGCATGTGTCCCGGATTATCCAAGTGGTCAAAGTTAAACACCATAGACAGCTCCTGGCGGGTATCTGCCGTGGTCAGCTTGGCCGTCTCAATACCTAAACCGCCGCACTCGCCCACGGTCACATATTCCTTGTCGCCGCGGCCAAAGCAGTTGCGGTTCATCTCGTGCAAATACGCGTGCAGGCAGGGACCGTAGAAGTAAAATTCCGCACCGCAAAAGCCCAGCGTCTTGCCCACCACCGGATCTCCGTCCGGCAAACTGGGCCACTTGGAAATAAAGTTGATCACATCCATACGGAAGCCGTCAATGCCCTTGTCCAGCCACCAGTTGATCATCTTATAAATATCGTGGCGTACCGCCGGGTTCTCCCAATTCAGGTCCATCTGCTTTTTGGAAAAGGCGTGCATGGCCCAACTGTCCACCGCTTCATAATAGTTCCAGGCGGAGCCGGAGAACAGGCTTTCCCAGTTGTTAGGCGGGGTGTGGCTGCCGTCATCCCGGCGCCAAATATAATACTGATGGTACTTGTTGTGCCGATCCTGCTTGGCGGCCTCAAACCAGGGGTGCTCATCAGAAGTATGGTTCACCACCAGGTCCATAATCAGCCGCATGCCACGCTGATGGACTTCACGAAGCAGCCGGTCAAAATCCGCCATGGTGCCAAAGTCGTCCATAATATCGTAGTAGTCGGAAATATCGTAGCCATTATCGTCATTGGGACTTTTATACATGGGGCTGCACCAAATGCAGTCCACCCCCAGGTCCTTAAGATAATCCAGCTTTTCGATAATGCCGTTAATGTCGCCGATACCGTCGCCGTTGGAATCTTTAAAAGAGCGTGGATAAATTTGGTAAAACACAGCCTCTTTCCACCACTGTGGCGTAATGGGGCTGTCGTCCGGCGCAATAATGGCGTTGCTCTCGCTGTTCAGCAGATCGCAGAACATCTGCACCGTGCTCTTTTTGATCACACCGCCGGTAAGCGGGCTGAGTGCTTTCACTTTCAGCTTAGACAATGCGGAGCGCTCAAAATCTTCTGGCTTAAAGCCGAAGTTCAGCAGCACTTTTTCCAGCAAATCCCGACCCAGCGGATTTTGAATCACCTGGGCCAAACTGGTGTTTGGTGTAATGGTTTGCATAAGTCAGTTCCCCCTTATATTACTCGCAGCAGTGCCGGTACGGCAGGCACACTGCAAAATGACTTAATTGTGGCCGCGCTTAAAGCGTTTTTTGCCCTCCTCACGGAAGGCGTCCAGCCCGCCGGAGCGGTCATACAGACCGGCGGCCTCCAGGCAAATATCCAGCGACAGATTGATACAAGCCTCACTGATATTATCCGGCGTGTCCAGCCGGGTGTGGTAGTATGTACGCGGGTCGTGGTTCACCCCGCAAAAGCCGGCAGCCTCCAGCCCATAGCGGCTAAAGCCCTCAGCGTCAATGGCGCCGGGATATAAATCGGTCTCTCGCATTTCAATGCCGCAGTTCTCCCCGGCCTCATAAATCAGCTCGCCTACGGCATTGGAATTCTTTTGGGTACCGGTACAGCCGCTGGTGTAGATCTGCAGCTGTTCAATCTCTCGCATGGTGTCCATGGCAATAAATACCGTTTCCACCTGCTGAAGCTCCCTCTTGTGCCGCTTGGCATAGGCCAGGGCTCCCCGCAGTCCTGCCTCTTCCGAGCCGGTGAGCAGCGCACACACCTCCGTGTGCTCAAATCGAACATCTTGCTCCGCCATCTCTCGCAGAACACCTATGGCGATAAAATCCGCACTTAAATTGTCATTAGCACCGTCAACCACCACACGCCAGTTGATAAAAAAGAGAATGGCAACAAAAAACGGCACCAACACCAACTCCAGCACCCCCATCACCAGCCAAAAGGCCGAGGTGTAACCGCTGCCGAAAATGGCATTGCAAAGCCAAATCATGTTAAAAACGGTCACAAACAGAAGCCCGCCGATAGACCCTGCCATCACCAGCGCCAGACTCTTTAGCCCGCCGTGTAGAGAATAAGTCCACTCGTTGGCTGCGTCTGTATGTCCGCCAAAAATGATACGCCGCCGGACTTCTCCGCTGGGCTTGCGCACCGCCATCACATTGCGGGAGGTTTTCTTTGGAAACAGAGGATCAATGCATTCACGATACAGCAAAAACTCCCCCACCAAACAAATCACCGCCAAAATGGTAAGCAACAGCGCAATCACCGCCAGCGCAGCCCCGTGCACCACGCCGCGAAAAGTGAGCCAGTACAACAGAACAGAGAGCATAGCCACCACACCGGCCGCCGGGATCCAACCCATAAAGGCGTGGGGGTGTACATCAAAATTCTCTACCTGCACATCGTCCGCCCACTGCTCCAGCTCACCGGCCAGAAAAGACTGCGCTTTGCGCTCACTATGGGTGCCGGGTGCCCGCTCCTTAAAATTGGCGCACACATAGCGAATACCGTCTACTATATAATTTCTTGTGCCGTCCGAGGCACCGGAAGTCAATCGCATACTTTGTTCCTCCAAGTCAGAACCTGTTTCTATTATACTACATAGGGTATCGAGATTCAACAAAAGCACCATATTTTCAAAAAATTGCAAAAAGTGCTTGACAAGTGCGTTCGTAGCGGTTATAATACAACTCGCAACACAGCCAATTGGCCCGGTAGTTCAGTTGGTTAGAACGCCAGCCTGTCACGCTGGAGGTCGACGGTTCGAACCCGTTCCGGGTCGCCAATATATGCTGATATGGCTCAGGTGGCAGAGCACGTCCTTGGTAAGGACGAGGTCACCGGTTCGAATCCGGTTATCAGCTCCAAAAAGCGCTCAACGCATTTGCGTTGAGCGTCTTTTTTTGCCTAAAACAAAAAAGGTGTGCGCAACTGCGCACACCTTTTTTCTTTGTGCCTACTTGATGAAAGTCTTATTCCCCTGCTTCTCCCAAATGCAAAGCCAGCCGGAGGGGCAATGCCCCCACAGATTGCCGGTGGACAGCAAACGAATATCCGTCAGGGTAACGGCGGTGCCTTTCTTCAGATATGCGTCTGTTTTAGGATTAGACGCAGTAGCGTGGGCCTTGCCGTTCTCCGTCAATTTCCCCACGCTTTTTCGCCCACTGGCAGCGCCTGCGCCCTTGTAGATCCCCCGCACGGCTGTCAAATGATATGTGCCTGGTTTTACGGTGGGTGCCGTAGGCGCAGACTTGCGGTAATGTATATCATTAACGGAATACGCCAGGCGCACATCCCGCTTTGGGGTAAACAACCACAGGGAAAGCACATCGCCTTTCAAATCAGCCGGACGAACATACACCTCTCTGCCGTTTTTCACCCGCGTGTATTTGCGGCGAGTGGCAGTCAAAGTAAACTTGCCGTCATACCAATACGGATCCAAAATAATTAAATTGGCGTTTTTATCGATCCCGACAGCCACAACATAATGCCCGCTGTTGGAAAAAAGCATTTTGCCTCCGCCGCTTACATTGATAATCGCCTTATAGCCCTGTTTCAGATGTGCCACCAGCCGGTCCATATCTGTGGTGATGGCGTAGTCCAGGCCGTATTTTTCTTTCATATACCGAGCCACCACGGCCATATCCGTGCCTTCCGCCGCCCGGGCACCCATACCTAGGCAGCGGTGGGTCCACTGGCGGGTATTAAACACTCGAGTGGTGGAATTGCGCAGCGCCATTAAGGAAGCACACACCCCACAACCACTTGTATAAACGCAGCCGGAGGTGCCGTACCGATAAGGATGGGTCTTACTGGGGTACGGTATGCCCTTGCAGGCAGTGGTCGTCTGCCGGCAATAATAAAGTGCAGACATCAGTCACCCTCCTGTTCCAGGGTCTCCGCCACGCTCTCATCCTCTGTGGCGCCCTCTTGTTGCAACACCCGCAGCACCTCATCTGCCTGGCGAGCGCAGCAGGTAAAGCTGTTATTCTTCCACCAGGCAGCCAAGGCGGCCGCCACCGTTACTAAAGCGGACAGACCGGTATAGATCTGTTCATCTGAGAACGGCAGCGGGTTTTTACCAAAACTGGTCAGCACCAAATTTAGCAGAGCCACCACCAGCGTTACGGTACGCACAAGCGTACCGGCAGTCATATTCTTCACTTTCATTTTTATCACTCCGATCAAGTTCTTATTTTATCCTATGCACACCGGCAGAATTTGACAGAACCCTGCCGGAATGGTATGCTATGAAAAATCGATATTTTGGGGGATTTTATTTTATGCACAAGCTGCAACTGACCATGCTGCCCGGTGAATATTGGTACGGCGGCCACACCAACTACGGCTACCTAATGCCGGTCAACGCCAAGAAAGTGATGTTGGTAGACACCACGGTGGTGCGCTCCTACGGCCAGGCAAACACCCTCTTTGTCAGCAACAAGGGGCGGGTCATTTGGTCGGAGGCCGGGTTTAAGACCCGCTTCGTTTTCGGCCGCATCACCTGCACCGGCCGCAAAGCCAAGATCGGCCTGTACCAGGCAGACGACCACACCCTGCGCGGCGCTTATCACTATGCGGTAGATCACTTTATGCCGCCGGACGGCACCTACCCGGACGAGTTAATGTTCCGCATTCCCCAGTATTGCACCTGGATCCAGTTTGAGCACAACCAGACCCAACAGGGCATTGTGGACTATGCCAAATCTATTCTGGACTGCGGAATGCCTGCCGGTGAGCTGATTATTGACGACGGCTGGCAGCGTTCCTTTGGGGACTGGCGCTTTGACCCTGCTAAATTTGCAGACGCCAAAAAGATGACTGACGAACTGCACACCTTAGGCTTTAAGGTTATTTTGTGGATCGCGCCCTTTGTCAGCGATCAGGCAGCAGACTTTCAAAAGCTGAAGGACGAAAACCTGCTGGTGCTGGACAAGAACGGACGACCGGCCAGGCGAAAATGGTGGAACGGCGCCGACTATCTGCTGGATTTCTCCAACCCGGCGGCGCAGGACTGGTTCTTTGCCTGCACCCGGTATTTGACCGATGAACTGGGCATTGACGGATTTAAGCAGGACGCCGGTGACGCCATGTATTACCGGGACGACGACCGTACCTACGGGGGCGTAGACGCCAACGGTCAAAGTAAACTATGGGCATTGTCCGCCCGGCACTATCGTTTTAATGAACTACGGGCCTGCTTCCAATGCGGCGGCATGGGCGTTGCCCAGCGACTGGCGGATAAAAGCCACCGTTGGAACTTCCTGGGACTGGGCGCACTGCTGCCAAATGTGCTCATTCAAGGGCTGTCCGGCTATCCTTACAGCTGCCCGGATATGATTGGCGGCGGACAGATCAATGACTTTCGCGGTCCGGCAGAAAGGTTGGATCACGAGTTGTTTGCCCGCTATTGCGAGGCCTCTGCGCTGATGCCCATGATGCAGTACAGTCTGAACATTTGGGATCTGGGCAATCAAGAGACCCGTCGCATTTGCCGAGAAATGAGTGCCCTGCATGCCAAATACGGCGACTATATCATCGCCTGTGCCAAAGCGGCCAGCCAAACCGGTGCGCCCATGGTGCGGGCCATGGAATACGCCTATCCCCACTGCGGCTACGGCGGCATTACCGACCAATTCCTGCTGGGCAACCGGATCTTAGTGGCGCCGGTACTGAAAAAGGGGCAACGCAGACGCAAGGTGCGCATACCCACCGGCAAATGGCGACTGGGCGACAAGATCTATTCAAACGAAACGGTCACCCTCCCCTGCCCGGTAGACACCCTGCTTTACTTTGAACGCATAGATTGAGCCGCCTCGGCGTGCTCCAGGTCCTCCACCCGATGGTTGAGGACCTTTATTTTTTCCTCCACCACCGGCAGCCGCTCCGCAAAGCGGTTGTGCTTGTCCACCTTATGTTCCAGCAGCCGCAGCCGATAGGCCGTCAGTTTGGACGACGCGAGCACGCCTCCAAAAGAGCCGGCAATGGTACCTGCCAAGGAGATCAGCGCCACCATCACTTCCTTTTGCATATTCACCCTCCTTTGCCTAAAATTACACACTCTAAGACAGTTTAACAGAATAGAGAAAATCTGTAATTTGTCAAGCCATCGGCCCCAAAAAGGGCCATATTTTTTTGGTTATAGAGCACCTTGTCTATGGAATTGAATACATAATGTATATTTATTCTGAGTTTTGCATATTTATGATATTTTTTCCGTCGTTCTATTGACATTGCTCTCTATGCGTGTATAATAAATAGAAGTTAAAAAAAGGACGGACTGTATAAAAATGACAAGAATATTCATTGACGGTAAAGCCGGCACCACCGGACTGAAGATTTTTTCCCGGTTCCAAAACCGACCGGAGCTGGAGCTGATTCAAATTGACGAGGACAAGCGGAAGGACCCGGCAGAGCGAGCCAAGTGCATAAACGATTCGGACATTACCTTTCTCTGTCTCCCAGACCCGGCAGCCATTGAAGCGGTGGCACTGGTTACCAACCCTAAGGTGAAGTTGATTGACACCTCCACTGCCCACCGCACCCTGCCGGACTGGGCCTACGGCTTTCCGGAGCTGGCGCCCGCCTTTCGAGAGAAGATCGCAAGCTCCAACCGTATTGCGGTGCCCGGCTGCTACGCCAGCGGGTTTAACGCTTTGGTCTATCCCCTGGTGTCCGGCGGCATATTACCCGCCGACTATCCTATTGTGTGCTACGCCATGAGCGGTTACAGCGGCGCAGGGAACAAAGGCATTGCCCAATATGAAGCGGCGGATCGGGATCCTGAACTGGACAGTCCCCGGCAGTACGCACTGACCCAACAGCACAAGCACTTAAAAGAAATGGGCGCCATCAGCCGCTTGGCGCGCACGCCCATTTTCGCTCCCCATATTTGTGACTATCCCTGCGGGATGACCGTATCCGTGCCGCTGTTTGCCGACCTACTGAAAAAGCGAATGACCCCGGCAGATATGCAGGCGTTCTACGCAGAGCACTACGGCGACAGCCGCGTGGTCAAGGTACGCCCCCTGGGTTACAGCGAAAGTATGATCGGCGCCAACAATATGGCCGGTCGGGATGACATGGAAATTGAGATCAACGGCAACGACGAAAGGCTGCTACTCACTGCTCGGTTTGATAACCTGGGCAAGGGCGCGTCCGGCGCTGCCATTCAGTGTATGAACATTGCCCTGGGGCTGGATGAAGTCACCGGGCTGACGATAGGAGAATAAAATATGACCAAGATTGACGGCGGCATTTGTGCCGCAAAAGGGTTCAAAGCCAGCGGCACCTACTGCGGCATTAAAAAGCCGGCAGTAGAAAACCCGAACCCGGACTATGTACATAAAAATGACATTTGCCTGGTGGCCTGTGATGTGCTGTGCAACACCGCTGCGGTATATACCCAAAACAAAGTGAAGGGTGCACCTATACTTGTAACCAAAGACCACTTGGCAAAAAGCGGTAACAAGGCCATAGCCATCATTGCCAACTCCAAAAACGCCAACACCTGCAACGCAGACGGCGTAGAAAAAGCAGCCAAAATGTGCCAGCTGGTGGCAGACGAAATGGGTCTGCCTGCTGAACAGGTGCTGGTGGCTTCCACCGGTGTCATCGGCCAGGTGCTGCCCATTGAGCCGATTATGACTGCCGTGCCTACGCTGGTGAAAGAACTGGATTATGGTAAAAACGAAGAAGCGGCTACCGCTATTATGACCACCGATACAGTGAAGAAAGAGTATGCAGTAGAGTTCCAGCTGGACGGCAAAACCTGCCGCCTGGGCGGTATGGCCAAAGGCTCCGGTATGATCCACCCCAATATGGCCACGACCCTGAACTTTATCAGCACCGACTGCGCCATCAGCGCGGAAATGCTGCAACAGGCGCTGAGCGAGATTGTAAAAGTCACCTACAATTGCCTGTCCATTGACGGCGATACCTCCACCAACGATATGGTGGAAATCATGGCCTCCGGTTTGGCGGGCAACGCGGAAATCACCGCCCCCGGCCCGGCGCTGGACACCTTTAAGACTGCCCTTTATGATGTGATGGCCAACCTGACCCGTATGCTGGCCAAGGACGGCGAGGGCGCCAGCAAGCTGCTGGAATGCGTGTGCTCCGGCGCGCCCACCAAGGACACCGCCATTATCGTTGCCAAGGAAGTGATCGGCTCTACCCTGTTCAAATGCGCCATGTTCGGCGAGGATGCCAACTGGGGTCGGGTGCTGTGCGCCATCGGTTACGCCCCGGCGGAATTTGATATTGACAAGGTGGATGTGGCTTTAAAATCCACAGCCGGTACGGTCACCGTGTGCCAAAACGGCGCCGGTGTGGACTTTTCTGAGGAAGAGGCCGCCAAGGTACTGGCAGAGGACGAGATCTATATTTTAGTGGATCTGAACCAGGGGGATGAGAAAGCCACCGCCTGGGGCTGCGACCTGACCTACGACTATGTAAAAATCAACGGCGACTACCGCACCTGATTTTACTAAGAAATATAAGCGAACGGAGTGAGAGAATGGAAATTGCAAATCACCAAAAGGCGGAGATCCTGGCAAGAGCCTTGCCGTACATTCAGATGTACCGCAAGAAAGTCATTGTTGTAAAATACGGCGGCAACGCCATGATCAATGAAGAACTGAAAGAAACCGTCATGAACGATCTGGTACTCCTGTCCACCATCGGTATCCATGTGGTGCTGGTGCACGGCGGCGGTCCGGAGATCAACAAGACCCTGGAACGTATGCACATGGACTCCAAGTTTGTGGACGGTCTGCGGGTTACCGATAAAGAGACCGCAGAAGTGGTGCAAATGGTACTGGCCGGTAAGGTGAATAAAAGCCTGGTGTGCCAGATCGGAAACCTGGGCGGCCACGCCATCGGTCTGTGCGGGCTGGACGGCAATATGCTAAAGTGCAAGCCGGTAGACGACGTCCATGGCTATGTGGGTGAGATCACAGACATCAATATGGAAGTGGTGGAAGAAGCCATTTCCAAGAACTTCATCCCGGTGATCTCCACCATCGGCTACGATGAAGACGGCAACTGCTACAACATCAATGCAGACACGGTGGCTGCCGCAGTGGCCGGGGCTTTGCAGGCAGAGGCACTGATCTCCATGACCGATGTGGTGGGTCTGTTGCGAGATAAGGACGACGAAACCTCGCTGATACACAGAGTCTATATCAGCGACACCCCGGCGCTGATTGCTGACGGCATTATCGGCGGCGGCATGATCCCCAAGATCGACTCCATGACCGAGGCCCTGCGCCGCGGGGTCAAAAAAGCATTTATAATCGACGGCCGCGTGCCCCACTCCATCTTAATGGAGTTGCTTACCGATGAAGGTATGGGCACCATGTTCCGCAGCAGATAAAGAGGAAGACCCATGAACACAAAAGAACTGGATAATCAATATGTAGCCCACGCCTACGGGCGCTTTGATGTGGCGCTGGCGAAAGGTCAAGGCTCTACCCTCTACGACGAGAACGGCAAAAAATACATCGACTTCGGATCCGGCATCGGAGTAACTGCCTTTGGCATCAACGATCCGGTCTGGACCAAAGCTGTAGAAGAACAGCTGCACCGGGTGCAGCACACCTCCAATCTCTACTACACCGCCCCCTGCGCCAAGCTGGCGCAGCTGCTGTGTGAAAAGAGCGGAATGAAAAAGGTGTTCTTCGGTAACTCCGGGGCAGAGGCCAACGAGGGTGCCATCAAATTTGCCCGCAAGTATAGCTTTGACAAATACGGCGCCGGGCGCAGCACCATCATTACCCTTGTCAACTCATTCCACGGCCGCACCATTACCACCCTGGCGGCCACAGGGCAAGACAGCTTTCACACGGTGTTTGACCCCTTTACACCCGGGTTCAAATACTGCCCGGCCAATGATATAGAGGCACTGCAAGCGGCAGCTACGGACGATGTGTGCGCTGTGCTGTTTGAATGCGTACAGGGCGAAGGCGGCGTGAACAACCTAAGTCCAACATTCGTAAACGCCATTGCCAAGCTGGCAAAGGAAAAAGACATTCTGATCGCGGTAGATGAAGTGCAGACCGGCAACGGCCGCACCGGCACCTACTTTGCCTACCAGCAATACGGCATTACGCCGGACATTGTAACCACGGCCAAGGGCCTGGGCGGCGGACTTCCCATCGGCGCCGTGCTGTTTGGGGAAAAGCTGCAAGACACCATGACCCCCGGCTCCCACGGCTCTACCTTTGGCGGCAACCCGGTGGTGGCTGCCGGTGCCTGCTCCATTGTGGAGCGGATCGACGACGACTTTCTGCGCGAAGTACAGCGCAAGAGCAAGAAGATCCGCACGGCGCTGGCAAAAGTGAAAGGCGTCAAGAGCATCAGCGGTATGGGGCTGATGCTGGGGATCGAAACGGACAAACCCGCAGGAGAAGTGGCCAAAGCTTGCCTGGCAAACGGCCTGCTGATCTTAACGGCAAAAACAAAGCTTCGTCTGCTGCCGGCGCTGAACATCAGCGATGCGGAGCTGGACGAGGGACTGGAGATACTGAAAGGAGTGCTTGAAGCATGAAACATTTACTGAAACTGGCGGACCTGGACAAAGGCGATATTCTGGACATTCTCAACTTGGCAGACCAGCTGAAATATGAGAACCAGCATGGCATTGAACACCACCTCTTAAAGGGAAAGACCCTGGGTATGATCTTTCAAAAAAGCTCTACCCGCACCCGGGTCAGCTTTGAGACCGGCATGTACCAGTTGGGCGGACAGGCACTGTTCCTTTCCAACCGAGATTTGCAGATCGGCCGCGGCGAGCCGGTACAGGACACGGCTCGGGTACTCTCTCGCTATCTGGACGGCATTATGATCCGCACCTTTGCGCAAAAAGAGGTGGAGGATCTGGCAGAGTACGGCTCCATTCCCATCATCAACGGCCTGACCGATTACTGCCACCCCTGCCAGGTGCTGGCGGATCTGATGACCATTCGCGAGTATAAGAAGAGCTTTGACGGGCTGAAATTCTGCTTTATCGGCGACGGCAACAATATGGCAAACTCCCTAATCGTAGGCGCCATCTCCATGGGTATGGAGTGCGCCATCGCCTGCCCCAAGGACTACCAACCGGACGCTAAGATCATGGCCTGGGCCAAGGAGAACGGCACTTTCACTTGTAGCGAGGATATTTTGGCCTGCGCCAAAGACGCAGATGTGGTCTACACGGATGTGTGGGCCTCTATGGGTCAGGAAGAAGAAAAAGCAGAGCGGGAAAAGATCTTTAAGAACTACCAGATCAACGACGAAGTAATGGCCGCCGCCAAGCCGGACGCTATGGTGCTCCACTGCCTGCCCGCGCACCGAGAGGAAGAGATTACCGCCAAAGTGTTTGAAGCCCATGCCAACGAGATCTTTGACGAAGCAGAAAACCGCCTGCACGCCCAAAAGGCCGTGCTTGTGAAGCTGTTAGGTTAAACTATGAAAAAACAGAAAGTATATCTCTGTCTGGAGAACGGACAAACCTTTGAGGGCTATCGTTTTGGTGCGGGCGGCGAAATTCAGGGCGAACTGGTATTTACCACCGGTATGGGCGGCTATATCGAGACCCTGACGGACCCCAGCTATTACGGCCAGATCGTGCTGCAAACCTTTCCCCTCATCGGCAACTACGGCTTTATTCCGGAAGATATGGAGAGCCCCAAAAGCTATGTAAGCGCCTATATCGTGCGTGAGTATTGCGAGGCACCCTCCAACTTCCGCTGCCGGGAGACACTGGACGATTTCTTAAAATCACAAGGCATTATCGGGGTCTACGGCGTAGATACCAGAGAGATCACAAAGACCATTCGGGAAAGCGGTGTAATGAACGCCGTGATCTGTGACGATCCCCGTGTGGTGGACTATAACAAAGTGCGGGACTATGCGGTGGCAGACGCAGTAAAAAGCGTGTCTGCTACCAAGCCTCAACTGCTGTCTGCCGACGAGCACAAGCACAATGTGGTGCTGCTGGACTACGGCGCCAAGGCCAACATTGCAAGAGAACTGAACAAGCGTGGCTGCAATGTGGCGGTCATGCCCTACGACACCAAGGCGGAGGACATCTTAGCGCTGCACCCAGACGGCATTATGCTGTCTAACGGTCCCGGAGATCCGGCAGAGAACACCGCTGCCATTGCTCAGCTGAAAAAGCTCATCGGCAAAGCGCCTATTTTTGGCATTTGCCTGGGGCACCAATTGCTGGCGCTGGCTATGGGCTGCAAGACGGAAAAGCTGAAATACGGTCACCGTGGCGTGAACCAGCCGGTAAAAGACCTGCAAACCGGGCGTACCTATATTTCCAGCCAAAACCACGGCTACGCGGTAGTGAACGATACCATTGAGGCCAGCGGCGGCACTCTGCGCTGGGTGAACGCCAACGACGGCACCTGCGAAGGGATCGACTACCCTGCCCAGAACGCCTTTACGGTACAGTTCCATCCGGAGGCGTGCAGCGGGCCTCACGACACCCGCTTTTTGTTCGACCGATTTTTACAGATGATGGGAGGCGAGAGCCATGCCGCTGAATAAGAATATCAAAAAGGTACTGGTAATCGGCTCCGGCCCCATCGTCATCGGCCAGGCGGCAGAGTTCGACTATGCCGGCGCCCAGGCCTGCCGGGTGCTGAAAGACGCCGGACTGGAAGTGGTGTTGGTCAACTCCAACCCGGCCACCATTATGACGGACAAGGCGCTGGCGGACCATATTTACTTAGAGCCGCTGACGGAAGAGACCGTGAAGCGCATTATTGAAAAAGAGCACCCGGACTCCATCTTAGGCGGCCTGGGCGGCCAAACCGGCCTGACCATCAGTATGCAGCTGGCAAAAGACGGCTATTTGGACAAAATGGGCGTAACCCTGCTGGGCACAACTGCCCAGGCTATTGACAAAGCCGAGGACCGGCAGCTGTTTCGCGACACCATGATGAAGCTGGGCCAGCCTGTGGTTCCCAGCGACATTGCCACCACCCCGGAGCACGCACGGCAGATTGCCGCAGAGATTGGCTACCCGGTGATTATTCGTCCGGCCTTTACCCTTGGCGGTGCCGGCGGTGGCGTGGCTTATAACCAGCAGCAGCTGGATGTAATTGCCAAAAACGGCCTGATGCTCTCCCCCATTACCCAGGTGCTGGTGGAGCGGTACATTGCCGGTTGGAAAGAAATTGAATTTGAAGTGATGCGGGACAGCGCCGGCAATGTGATTGCCGTGTGCTCTATGGAAAACTTTGACCCGGTGGGCGTTCACACCGGTGACTCCATCGTCATTGCCCCGGCTGTGACCCTGGCGGATAAAGAGTACCAAATGCTCCGTTCCGCATCACTGGATATTATTACCGAGCTGGGCATTGAGGGCGGCTGCAACTGTCAGTTTGCTCTGAACCCGGAAAGCATGGAGTACAGCGTGATTGAGGTCAATCCCCGGGTCAGCCGTTCCTCCGCCCTGGCGTCCAAGGCCACCGGCTATCCCATTGCCAAAGTGACCACCAAGATCGCTTTGGGTTATACCCTGGACGAGATTAAAAACGATGTAACCGGCAAAACCTGTGCCTGCTTTGAGCCGACTCTGGATTATGTGGTAGTCAAGGTACCCAAGTGGCCCTTTGACAAGTTCGTCAACGCCTCCCGCAAGCTGGGCACCCAAATGAAAGCAACCGGCGAAGTGATGAGCATTGCACCCTGCTTTGAGGCTGCCATTATGAAGGCAGTGCGCGGTGCAGAAATCGGGCTGGACACACTGAATAACAAGGCGCTGGACGGACTGGATATACACGAGAAGCTGCACGATCAGGACGATCTGCGGCTGTTCTCTGTATTCACTGCGCTGAAAAAGGGCGTGAGTATAGAGGAAATCCACCAAATCACCATGATCGACGAGTGGTTCCTGGCCAAGCTGAAAAACCTGGCGGATTATGAAAAAGAAATCACCGGGCTGCCCCTATCCAGGGAGCAGTATATGCAGGGCAAGCACTACGGCTATACCGATGAAGCCCTAGCGCGCATCAGCGGCGGCTCCATTCCCTATCATCAGGACTGCGTCTATAAAATGGTAGACACCTGCGGTGCGGAATTCGCTGCAGAGACGCCCTACTTCTATTCCACCTATGACGCCCACTGCGAGGCCCGCAGCCTGCCCCAAAGCGGCAAGCAAAAGATCATTGTACTTGGCTCCGGCCCCATCCGCATTGGGCAGGGCATTGAGTTTGATTACAGCTCCGTGCACTGTGTGTGGACGCTAAAAGAGCTGGGCTATGAAGTCATTCTCATTAACAACAACCCGGAGACAGTATCCACTGACTTTGACACCGGCGATCGACTGTATTTTGAGCCGCTGTGCCCGGAAGATGTGATGCAGGTGATTCAGGTAGAAAAGCCCATTGGGGTGGTGGTGGCCTTTGGCGGCCAAACCGCCATTAAGCTGACTAAATTCCTGGATGAAAAAGGTATTACTATTTTGGGCACCAGCGCCGAATCCATCGACATTGCCGAGGACCGGGAACGGTTTGACGCATTGCTGGAAAAATTCGGCATTTTCCGTCCCAAGGGCACCAGCGTGATGACTATGCCCCAGGCATTGGTGGCTGCCAACGAACTGGGCTATCCGGTGCTGCTGCGCCCCAGCTATGTGATCGGCGGGCAAAATATGACCATCGCCTACACGGATGATGATGTGCGCCGCTATATGGAGCTGATTCTGGCACAAGGGATTGAAAACCCGGTGCTGGTAGACAAGTATATGATGGGCACAGAGCTGGAGGTGGACTGCATCAGCGATGGCAAAGATGTGCTGATCCCCGGTATTATGGAGCATATTGAGCGGGCCGGTGTACACTCCGGCGACTCCATTGCCGTGTATCCCCCTTACAACCTGAACGATGTGATGCTCCACAAGATCTGCGATGTAAGCGAAAAGTTGGCGCTGTCTTTGGGTACCAAGGGACTGGTTAACATTCAGTACCTGATTTATCGCAACGAGTTATATGTAATCGAGGTGAATCCCAGAGCCTCCCGCACCATTCCCTATATCAGTAAAGTCACCGGCGTGCCCATGGTGGAACTGGCAACAAAAATTATGGTAGGCGAAAAGCTGCAAGACCTGGGCTACGGCACCGGGCTGTATCGCACACCACCGTACTTTGCGGTAAAAGTGCCGGTATTCAGCTTTGAAAAACTCAATGATGTAAACTCCCAGCTTGGACCGGAAATGAAATCCACCGGTGAGGTGCTGGGCGTAGGCAAAAACTTGAACGAAGCGCTGTTTAAGGGGCTGGTATCTGCCGGGTATAAGGTAGAAAGCCAAAAGCAGGGCCGCCACGGGGTACTCATCACCGTAACAAAGCAAGACCGGTTTGAGATCGTGGGTCTGGCGAAAAAGCTGGACGACCTGGGCGCAGAATTATGGGCAACGCCGGAGACGGCGGCGGCTATTCGCTCCCTGGGTATTGAGGTGCATGTGGTCAACAAGCTGCGCCAGGACAACTCCATTATGGACTTGGTAGAGAGCGGCAAATTGGACTACATTGTCTACACCGGCAAAAGCGATAAGAAGTCCATAGCAGACTATATTAAACTGCACAACCGGGCCAATCAGCTGGGCATTGCCACCCTGACCAGCCTGGACACCGCCAACGCCCTGGCAGATATTATCGCCTCTCGCTACAATCAAATGAACACCGAGCTGGTGGACATCAACCATATGCGCAGCGAAAAGGGCCTGCTGAAATTCACCAAAATGCAGGGCAGCGGCGACGACTACATTTTCTTCAACAACCAGTGCGGCATCATCACCTGTCCGGAGAGTCTGTCCATTGAATTCTCCGACCGGCACAAGGGCATCGGCGGAGACGGTATTGTACTGATTGAAAAGAGCGTGATTGCCGACGCCAGAATGCGCATTTTCAATATGGACGGCAGCGAGGGCCGTATGGCCGGCAACTCCATTCGCTGCGTTGGCAAGTACCTGTACGATAACGGTATGGTGCACAAAACCGAGATGACCATTGCCACCGCCTCCGGCGTGCGGCACCTGCAACTGTTTACCCGCAACGGCAAGGTATCATCTGTAACGGTAGATATGGGCAAGGCAGAGTTAAACCCGGCCAAGATCCCGGTTGACCTGCCCGGCGACAAAATCATTTGTCATCCGGTAACCATCGGCAACAAGGAATATAACATTACCTGCGTGGCCACCGGTAACCCCCACTGCGTGGTGTTTGTTGACAATGTGGACAAGCTGGACTTACAACAGATCGGTCCGCAATTTGAAAACAGTCCCCTATTCCCGGAACGGGTAAACACGGAATTTGTGCGTGTCGTTAATGAGAGCACCATTAAAATGCGGGTTTGGGAGCGCGGCAACGGCGAGACCCCGGCCTGCGGCACCGGCGCCTGTGCAGCCGTTGTAGCTGCGGTGGAGAACGGCTACTGCAAAAAGGGCGTTGATGTTACCGTAAAGGTGCGCGGCGGCGACCTACTGGTAAACTACACCGACGACCGTATTACCCTTACCGGCGACTGCAACACCGTCTATAAGGGAGAGATCGAATATTAAAAGCCTAAGAAGGGCAGCAAAAAGCGCGTACAGATTTCTGTACGCGCTTAAATTATGTTTTATTACAGTTTGACGATACCCAGCGTATCTAAAATAGAACTGATGAGAATGGCCAGCAGGCAAGGTGGTGCGATCCACTTAACCATCGCGGAATAAAACTTCTTCATCTTAAAGGGACCATTCAGCTCAATTTCGTTGACAATCAGCTGGGGCTTCAGCACAAAGCCAACCATAATGCAGGTGAGCATACCCACAACCGGCATCAACAGACTGTTAGACACAAAGTCCAGGAAATCCAAAATGGAGAAACCGAAAATCGTAAAGGAGGACCACTTGCCAAAGCCCAAGGAGCAGCAAATGCCCAATGCCACGGCATATATATAACAGATCACCGTAGCCTTTTTGCGGCCCCAGTGGTAGCGATCGTCCAAACCGGACACAATGGCCTCCATCACGGACACAGAACTGGTCAGCGCCGCAAACAATACCAGAATAAAGAATCCGGCGCCGATCAAGTTGCCGATTTTCATCTCGGCAAACACCTTAGGCAGGGTTACAAACATCAGGCTGGGACCTTTGCCCAAGGCACTTTCGTCCCCTCCCGAATACACAAACACCGCCGGTACGATCATCAAACCGGCAAGGAATGCCACCAAAGTATCAAACACTTCAATCTGCCGCACGGACTGCTCAATTTGATCCTGCTTACGCAAATAAGAACCATAAGTGATCATAATGCCCATAGCCAGGGACATGGAAAAAAACAACTGTCCCAAAGCAGCCAGCACTGTCATCATGCTCAGCTTGCTGAAATCCGGCTTTAAGTAATAAGCCACGCCGGCGCCGGCGCCCGGACGGGTGACTACAAAGATAGACAGCAGAATCGTCAAAATCAACAGCGCCGGCATCAATACCCGGCTGAACTTTTCAATTCCCTTTTCTACGCCTAAAAATACGATCAACGCCGTAGCGGTCATAAACAGCAAAAACCACAAAAGCGGCTCGCCTGTACCGGAAATAAAAGAAGAAAAATAGTTGTCTCCGGCCGCGTCCTGAACGGCACCGGAGATCATCGTGGCGGTGTACTTGGTAACCCAACCGCCAATGACGCAGTAATAAGGCAGAATAAGTACCGGCACCAAAGTCACCAACTTGCCCATCCAGCTCCACTTTTTATTCAGCGAGCCAAAGGCCTCCATAGGACTGAGCCGGGTTTTACGACCAATAGCGATCTCCGTGACCATCAGGGTAAAGCCAAAGGTCACCGCCAAAACAATATACACCAATAGGAAGATACCGCCGCCGTACTTAGCTGCCAAATAGGGAAAGCGCCACAGGTTCCCCAAACCCACAGCCGAGCCTGCCGCTGCCAGTACAAATCCCACTTTCCCGGAGAATGTACTTCGATTCTTTTTTGTTTCCATCAAACCATCCAATCTATATCTCTTATTTTACGGAGTAATGCTCTAATTATACTCATTCCGATAGGATTTGTCAATTCCGAACCGGTGGGATTTACCAATTCCCCAGTAAACAAAGAAAGCCTGCACCGGCTGGTGCAGGCTCTTTCTTATTTGTTATTCCAAAATCACTTGCTGACCTTCACGGACTGCAAGATCCAGTAGTGCAGAGTCAGACAGTTAGAGGCAAAAGTCTTGCGCACATCGGCGCCCGGCGCTGCGGCCATGGGCTGAATGGTGCCGTCGCCCAACTGGGTGTACACAGCGTCCAGCTTCTTTTGCAGCTCCTCCTTTTTCTCACTGTCCGGCAGATTGCAGGTAATGGCCTTATTGGCGCAACCGGCATTGTAAATGGACGCACCCTTAAAGGCCTTTAAGCAAGCAGCCGCTGCAGTGCCGTATTCCTTCACCACAGAATAGGCGGCGCCGTCCTCGTTAAAACCGGAGCCGATCACAGTCACATCGCTGAGATCAAAAGCATTTTTCGCCGTGTAGAGAGAAGCGGACTTATCGCACCCGCCGGCAAAGAGCGCCTTATCGCCCTTGTCAATCATGCTCTCTGCAATGGAGGCATAACGATCCACCATCTCAAAGGTGGTATCATAGTAATACTCACTTTCCAGCGCCAGACCGGCGGAATTGCCATCCTTATCGCTGTTGGTCCAGTGGTCAAAATAGTAACCGTCCTTGGGTACGTTAGCGGTAATATGTACCGTATCGCCGGGCAGGTAGTAGCCGCTGCCGGTTCCGTTCTCTACCGTTACGGCAAATGTAGGATCGGTAGATACCACATACACCGGGGTCAGTACCACCGGGTTCTCCTCCACCGTTACATTGGTAGACTTTTCCTTAGCGTTCTCAATATTCTCCGCATTACCGGTGCTCTCCCAGTGATCAAAGACCATACCCTGGGCAGCTGCCGGTGCGGTGACCCACACCTTTTCACCGACCGTGTTGTCATAGACTTTATCCGTAGCGGATTTGTCCGCTTTCAGCACAGCCACGCTGCCAACGCTGCCCTCCGCCTTGGTGTAAACGGCGGTCAGCGTACAGTCACACTTCTCCACAATCAGGTTGATCTCGGTCTTTTTCTTGCTGGACACATTGACTTTCTTGTCCTTCACACCCTCGGTGTTGCTCTTAACCTCCCAGTGGTCGAACTTCTCCCCCTGCTCGTTAAACAGATCGCAGGAAACGGTCACATTCTGGCCCTCTTTGTAAGTACCGCTGCCGTTGCCGTTTTCCACCACCACCTTGTGGCAGGTTTTGTCTGCCTCTTTGATGGGCTTATACACCGGAGTCAACGTTACAGAGTAGTCATAATCCAGCAGCGGAGAGTCATAATCCGCATAATCCAACTGCACCGGTACGCCCAGGGTATCCGCCGCTGCGGCAGCGCCCTGTACAAATCCGGCACCGTAGTTGGAGGAATGGTCGTTTTGCACCGAGCCCAGGTAACCCAGCTTGGTATTTCCCTGAAGCACGGCAGAAAAGCCGGCCAAATAGCCGCTTTGCAGGTCATCAAAGCTGGCGCTCATTACATTGGGCAGCAGCCGCGCAGACTTGTCTCCGGCAGAATGGGGCACAGCGTCCAGCAAAACAAAATGCAGTTCCGGATACATGGTGGCCAGCTCGTAGCAGATCACGGCAAAGGTCTCGCCGGGCAGCACAATGTACTTGGCGCCCTTGTCCACAGCCAGTTTTACATACTGCTCCACCACATCGGTGGTCAGCTCTTGGTTCTCCTCTAATGCCGGCTGGTAATAGACAGCCTTGGCGGAATTCTCATTGGCATAGGTCTGCACCCCGTCCCAGGCGGACTGGTTATAGGCCTTATCGTGGATACTGCCACCGTCGGTGATCAGCGCCACATCATACTTTAGATCTGATGTTTTTGTGCACCCTGCAAAGGCAAAAACGCCCACTGCCACCAGAGTCACACACAACAAAACGGAAAGGATCTTCTTCATCGCTCTATTGTCCCTCCAACAATAAAATACTACCTCTCAATGATACCAAAAACTTTCTGCCAATGCAATAGATTTTGTTGATTTGGCGATGAAAAAACACTATAATGAAATCATAAAATTCCGAGAGGTGAAAATAATGGACACATTGAGCGCAAGCGTACTAAGAGACAGAAAGCCGCATGCTCCGGCGCGCCCAGGCGGGGGACACCGCGGCGGCAGAGCGGATGGTCACGGA
>ERZ772881.517-NODE-517-length-43002-cov-41.141500_pt1 | contig 43002 bp, 38 predicted proteins | sample MGYA00580581_ERZ772881 | MGnify/ENA primary metagenome ERZ772881 (study PRJEB29015, sample SAMEA2737668) | human gut metagenome | biome: human gut; feature: human-associated habitat; material: faeces | place: China | collected 2012 ...
AGAGCCAAAAAAATTATAAAAAAGGCTTGACTTTATGTTAGCAGGCTCTCGACTCGTCGAAGCTGTAGCGATTCTTACCTGTAGAGATACTTATCATGCTGCCACCGCTCGAGATGACGGGGTGGGGTATGTGTCATAGGATGAGGTAAATCTGCTGAAGGTTAGCCTCCTTCCTCGGGAAGGAGGTGGCTGCGAAGCAGACGGAGGTTAGCTGATGGAAGCGCCGCAGGCTGAATTTTTGCGGCGAAGCCGCTTGACCTCAACTCTCAAATCTCAAATCTCAACTCTCTCTTTTCCCTGTAAAGTAAAAGTCAAAAAGGTAAAATCAAAATTCTGTACTTTCTGAAAAGAATTTACAGATTTTTTGCGCACCTAATGGACATAAGTCGCTGATATTCCAGTATCTATGCCTGCTTTGACCTCTGCTGGCAGGAGAAAAAGAAAAGTAAAATTTTTTGATTTTACCTATTGACTATTTGACATTAAGGGGCTATAATAGGTTTGCAAGTTGAGAGAGGAGGTTGAATGGAGTGGCTGGTGGCTAACAGCTAACAGCTAACAGCTAACAGCTAACAGCTAGCCGTAAGCCGTAAGCCAAACTCCTATTCCTCCTATTACGTCACAGAAAGCGGTGAGTACCAAATGAACAATACAATGCTATCGGATCGGATAGAGAAATTTATCCTGGAACTATTGGACAAGGATTCCGGAGACCAGGTGATGCTGAAGCGGAAGGACGTGGCGGACCTGTTAGAATGTGCGCCGTCCCAGGTGACTTATGTCATTAATACCCGGTTTTCTTCGGATGACCGTTTCGTGGTGGAGTCCCGAAGGGGCAGCGGGGGATATATCAAGATTTCCCTCCGTACGAATCCACCGCCGGGAAGGAAGGTTTCCCAGTCTTCCCGGACTGCCGGAAAGGGCAGCGCCAGTACCGCTGCCGGCAGCAGCCGAAAGCGTGAGGATACGCCGAACCCGAACAGTATCGAGACCATCGAGAACGGGCTGGACGGGTACTACCGCATGCTTGTGGACTACGAACTCATTTCCGGCCAGGAGTATCGACTGATTTGTGCAATGACCCATACCATGCTGGAGTATTGTCCGGAAAGCCATAGAAGGGAAGCGGCGAAGACATTGATTCACCGTGTGGAATGGGCATTGAAAGGAGATTGAAAATATGCTTTGTGATCGTTGCCATGGAAGAGAAGCAGTGGTCCATGTGACACAGATCATTAATGGACATAGAACGGAACGGCATCTGTGCCGGGAATGTGCAGCCAAGGAAAATCTCATGAATGATTCCATGGGGTTCTTCGGGCATGACCTGTTCCGGAACAGCTTCGATTCCTTCTTTAATGATGGATTTATGAATTCCCTGTTCCGTCCGGCCCGGACCACCATCGAAAGCCTGTCCTGCCCGGAATGCGGGAAGAAGTACGAAGATTTCAAGAAAGACGGCCTTCTGGGCTGCCCGGGATGCTATGAAGCGTTCCGCGAGAAACTCCGTCCTGCCTTCCAGCACATGCAGGGGGCTCACCGGTACAGCGGCGATGCACCGAAACCGGCGGATGAGAAGAAGGCTCCTGAAGAATCTCCGGAACTGAAGGAGCTTCGGGAGAAATTGAGTAAACTGGTGGCCGATGAAAATTACGAAGAGGCTGCCAAAGTGAGAGATGAAATTCACAAACTGGAAGACAAAGGCTCTGATAAAGGAGGCAGTTCCAAATGACTTTGGATGAAATACTGGAGAATGATCTTCCCCGGTGGGCCCAGATCACAAAGGAAGACCCGGTCCTCTTCTCGAGGATCGCCCTCTTCCGGAACGTGAAGGGCATCCATTTCCCCTCCCGTCTCACGGGGGAGGAACGGAAGAAGTCCTCCCGCCTGGCGGACGAAGCGGTGCAGTCACTGAATGACCACGGCTACGGTCCCTTCATTCCCTATTCCCTGAAGGCCCTGGACCGGAAGGAAAAGGAAATCCTGGCGGAGAAGGGATTCCTTCCGGAAGAAGAGCAGCCGCTGGACGATGATACAAGGCTCTACGTCAATGAAGACGGGAGCCTGGCGGTGCGGACCAACGTGAAGGACCATCTGGCGTACCTGGGTTTCTCCGGTGGCAATACGGTGTACAGCCTGTGGAAGCGGGCGTCCCGGCTGGCGGACGAAAGCGCGGGTATCCTGGATTATGCCTTTGACCGGGAGTTCGGATACCTCACCGCCTCTCCCCAGTACACGGGGACGGGGCTGAAGATGGTGTCCCTCCTCTTCCTGCCTGGATTCACCGTCCACGGCAGGATCGGGGAGCTGGCGGAGTTCCTGGAACTCCGGGGTTTCCACCTCACACCGGTTACAGGGAAGGCGGACAGCCGGTATCCCTATTATCGTATAGAAAATACAAGGTCCCTGGGTATCAGGGAAATGGACTACGTGTCCGAAATGGATAAGATCCTGCAGGAAATCAGCGAGGAAGAGAAGAAGCTCTGGAAAGAGACCTTCGAAAGCTCGGAAGATGTGCTGCGGGACCGGATCTGGCGGGCCGTGGGAACCCTGAAATACGCAAGGCGCATCGGGAAGGAAGAGGCCCTGTACCTGGCGGGCCTCATCCGCATGGGTATCAACGCGGATATGATTCCCGATGAAGATGGACTTCTGTTTTACCGTCTCTATTCCCTCATTCCCGACAGCCAGGTGGCGGAAATCACCCATTCCACGGGCGTCGGCGAGAAGGATATGGAAATGTGGCGCAGCGCCCTTCTCCGGGATGCGCTGAAGGGACTGTGAGTTGGGCGTGCTGATGGGCAGAGTCATAGCGGTGGAGCTCCTAGCTGTTAGCTGCTAGCTGTTAGGAAAGCTCATCAGCCTGCGGCGCTTCCATCGGATCCACCGGCTGCTTGTCATGCCGTAGGCGGAACAGTTTTCCTAGCTGCTAGAAGCTAAAAGCTAGCAGTCCCGCCCGATTGGCTCCGCCCGCAGCACCCGCAACAGTCTCATGAAATACAGATATGCAGAATATTGATATATAGACTCTAAACAAAAGGAGGAGTTACTATGGAAGACAGATTTACTGATGGCGTGAAAAACGCCTGGAAATTTGCCGCACAGGAAGCTGTCAAACTGGGCAGTGACTATGTAGGCACGGAACATCTTCTCCTGGGCATTGCCCATGAAAAAGATACCGCCGGCGGCAAGATACTGAATTCCCTCGGCGTCACTGTGGAAGCCGTGGAAAATTTCCTGTCCCAGGCCGGCAGCCGTTCTATCTTCAGCAGCGCTGAAGAAGTGTATGTGGCACCGCGGACGAAACGGGTGCTGGAAATGGCTGTGGAAGAAGCCAATGAACTGGGCAATTCCTATGTGGGCACGGAACACCTGCTCCTGGCCATCCTGAAAGAAGGGGGCGGCCTGGCCGTACAGATTCTGGAAAACTTCGGCGTCACCGAGGATAAACTGGAAAAGGCCTTCGAAAAATTCGTTTCCGAAGACAATGGCAGCCAGAGTTCTTCCGCTGAACTGGGAGACCTGGGCGGCTTCGCTGTGGACCTGAACGAAAAGGCGAAACAGGGCAAGATCGATCCGGTCATCGGCAGAAATGATGAAATCAACCGGGTCATCCAGATCCTGTCCCGTCGGAACAAGAACAACCCGGTCCTCATCGGTGAACCTGGCGTAGGTAAGACCGCCATCGCCGAAGGCCTGGCACAGCGCATTGTGAATAACGATGTACCGGAAATCCTGAAAAACTGCCACATTATTTCCCTGAATATGTCCTCCGTAGTAGCAGGCACCAAGTACAGAGGGGAATTCGAGGAACGGCTGAAAAAGGTGATTGATGAAGTGAAGAAACATCCGGACTGGATCCTCTTCATCGATGAACTGCACACCCTCGTAGGCGCAGGCTCCAGTGAAGGCTCCATGGATGCCGCCAACATCATGAAACCGGCCCTGGCCCGTGGCGAACTCCGGTGCATCGGTGCCACCACCCTGAAAGAATACAAGAAATACATTGAAAAAGATGCAGCCCTGGAACGTCGTTTCCAGCCTGTGAAAGTCGGCGAACCGACACCGAAGGATACCCTGGAAATCCTGAAGGGCCTCCGGGATCGGTACGAAGCCTTCCACAAAGCAAAGATCACCGACGAAGCCCTGAAGGCTGCCGTGGAACTGTCCGGCCGTTACATCACCGACCGTTTCCAGCCGGATAAAGCCATCGACGTCATCGATGAAGCTGCTGCCAAAGTCCGTATGGAAGCTTCTTCCACTCCGGAAGGACTGAAGAAGAAAGAAGAACAGCTGGAATCCATCAACAAAGAAAAGGAAGCCGCCGTTTCTTCCCAGGACTTTGAAAAAGCCGCCGTATATCGTGACCAGGCTAAGAAACTGCAGACTGAAATCGATGCCCTGAAGAAAGACTGGAAGGGCGGAGACCACGACCATCTGCAGGTGACCGCGGAAGACGTGGCAGAAGTGGTATCCAAATGGACCGGCGTGCCTGTGGAGAACCTGAAGAAGAGCGACGCTGAACGGCTGCTCCATCTGGAAGATGAACTCCATAAGAGAGTCATCGGCCAGGACGAAGCTGTCCATGCAGTGGCTACGGCTATCCGTCGTGCAAGGGCCGGCATGAAAGACCCGAAACGTCCGATCGGCTCCTTCCTCTTCCTGGGCTCCACCGGTGTGGGCAAGACCGAACTGGCCCGTGCCCTTGCTGAATGTATGTTCGGCAGCGAGAAGAACATGATTCGTTTCGATATGTCTGAATACATGGAGAAACATGAAGTCTCCCGTCTCGTCGGTGCGCCCCCAGGATACGTGGGCTATGAAGAAGGTGGCCAGCTCACCGATGCGGTTCGCCGCAATCCGTACAGCGTCATCCTCTTCGATGAAGTGGAAAAAGCCCATATGGACTTCTTCAACATCCTGCTCCAGGTACTGGACGACGGCCGCCTGACCGATGGCCAGGGCCGGACCGTGGACTTCACGAACTGCGTCATCATCATGACCAGTAACCTGGGCTCCAACTTCATCAAAGGCCAGATGAAACAACTGGGCTTCAACTCCGGCGAAGAGAAAGAAGAGAAAAAGGATACCTTCGAAGACATCAAGAAGATGATCATGGACCAGGTAAAACGGACCTTCCGTCCTGAATTCATCAACCGTATCGATGAAATCGTCGTATTCCATCCGCTCACTCCGGAAAATCTCTCCGAAATCGTAAACCTCATGCTGAAGAAAGTAGAAGGCAAACTGGCTCACTTCCATGTGACCCTGGACGTCTCCGACGATGCAAAGAAGATCATCATCAAAGACGGCACCGATGTAGAATACGGCGCTCGTCCTCTGAAGAGGACCATCCAGAAAGAACTGGAAGACCCGATTTCCGAACTCATCCTCCAGGGCGGCCTGAAGGACAAGAAAGTCCTCCACGTCGGCAAGGACGACAAGGATAAACTCACATTCAAAGCCGAATAATGAAGGTGTAGAATGATATAATGGACACAGGAATCTGATTCCTGTGTCCATTTTTTTGTATGGGGAAGGGCTGCAGTCTGTGGGAAGTGGCTAAGTGGTAATGCCTACGGCGAGGCAGCCCAAAGGGGTGAATGGTTCGTAAGGGTTGTGGGTCGGGCGGCGCTGCGCTAGCTCGACCGGGTGGTGGGTTGGCATCGCTGACGCTTGCCAACCGGGTGGGGTGCTTCGCTTAAAAGGAAGGGAGACCATATATAACGCGGCTTCGCCGCTTATGCACCTTAAGCCCCCGGTGCGAAGCACCTGCAACCCGGTGAACAAGCGAAGCGTCGTTCACCTACCACCCTTAGCCCCATACACCTGTATGTAAGATACATTTCAATTTCCTGCAATAAGGAGAGATCTCATGAGTGCCAATAAAGTGAAAACCAAGTATGTCTGCTCCAATTGCGGGGCGGAGACGTTGAAATGGATGGGCCGCTGTCCCCAGTGTGGGGAGTGGAATACCCTGGAGGAGCAGGTGGAGGCGCCGGCGCCGAAGAGCCTGTCCCTGGGGCTGAAGGACGACATTCTTACCCCCGCGAAGCCCCAGAAGCTGTCTTCTATCCGCTACAACGGGGACAAGCGCATTCTTCTCCATATGAAGGAAGTGGACCGTCCCCTGGGCGGCGGCATCGTGCCGGGGTCTGTCATTCTCTGGGGCGGGGAACCGGGCATCGGCAAGTCCACCCTCATTCTCCAGATCTGCCATGCCATGGCGTCCCAGGGGAATTCCGTCCTCTACTGCAGCGGCGAGGAATCGGAAATCCAGGTGAAGCTCCGGGCGGAACGGCTCCATGTGAATGATGAGAACTGTTTCATCTACGCCGGCAGCAGCATCGACAGCATTATCAAAGAAGCGGAAACCATAAAGCCCGCCATGCTGGTCATCGATTCTATCCAGACCATGTATATTTCCGGCGTGGATTCTCCCATGGGAAGCCCTGCCCAGATCCGGGACTGCACGTCGGCTCTCGTGCGGTTCGCGAAGAAAATGAATATTTCCGTCATGATCATCGGCCACGTGACGAAGGAAGGAAACCTGGCGGGCCCGAGAATCCTGGAGCACATGGTGGACGTGGTGTTCTATCTGGAAGGGGACAGGAGTTACCAGTTCCGGGTGCTCCGGACCGTGAAGAACCGCTTCGGTTCCACGGCGGAGTCGGGACTCTTCGTCATGGAAGGGAGCGGCCTCAAGGGCATCGAGGACCCGTCGAAGTACCTCCTCCGGAACCGGTCCGAAGCGGCGCCGGGGTCCATGGTGGTAGCCTGCATGGAAGGCCTCCGGCCGGTGCTGGTGGAAATCCAGGCCCTTACGGTCCATTCGGTACTGGCCATTCCCCGGCGCATCGCCGCGGGCTACGACTATAACCGGATGATCATCCTCCTGGCGGTACTGGAGAAGCGGGTGCGTATTCCCTTCTCCTCGGACGATGTGTACCTGAACGTGGCAGGGGGATTCCGGGTCAAGGAAACGGCGGCGGACCTGGGCATTGCCCTGGCCCTGGTGTCCGTGAAAAAGGACATCCCCATCCCCGGAGGACTTATGGCACTGGGGGAAATCGGCCTTACCGGGGAAATCATGCCGGTTTCCAAGATCGGTCCCCGGCTGAAGGAAGCGGTGAAGATGAAATTCACCCGGTTCCTACTGCCCGAAGGGAACAGGGAAGAAGTCACGGACTTCTGTAAAAGCAACGGCCTTTCCGGTCTCCTGGACTCCATGGTCTTCGTGAAGCACCTGAAGGATGCGATTGAATATATACGGTGACGGTGGATAAGTTGCATGCAATCGGGTGGGGCTTCTAGCGGCTAGCTTCTAGCTGCTAGAAGCCCCCGCCCGGTCGCATGGGCGCCAGCCACCCCAAGCGCCGCAGGCTGTCGATCTTGTCTAGGAGCTAGCTGCTAGCAGCTAGAAGCCCCTGCCCGGTCGCATGGAGGCCGGCCACACCAGCGCCGCAGGCTGTCGAGTTTTCCTGGGAGCCAGGGAAGCGCTGATTAATTCGCAGAGTCAGATTTCATAAGGATTTTTATGCACTGCTTCGTCATAGCTCTCCTTAAATAGCTCGCTATTCGCGTCGAGCTATTCCTCGCATTGCATAAAAATCCAAGAATGAAATCTGACAACGATTTAATCAGTGCTTCCCTAGCTGCTAGCCGCTAGAAGCCCCGTCCGTTCGCATGGAGGCCAGCCACACCAGCGCCGCAGGCTGTCGAGTTTTCCTGGGAGCTAGAAGCCCATGCCCGTTCGCATGGAGGCCAGCCGCATGGATGCCAGACCATCGATTCGCCATATACTGCGAGTCATGTTAAAATAGATGAGTAATCATTCACTTTCTGTTTTTTAAGGAAGTGCAGATAAATTCTATAGAATCATAGATTGAGGAGGTTTCATTATGAAAAAGGGAAAATTATATGGCATCGGCGTGGGACCGGGGGATTCCAAGCTTCTGACCGTGAAAGCGGTGGAGGCCATCCGGAATGCGGATATGATCATTACGCCGAAGACCGAAAAGAAAGAGGGCTCCGTGGCTTTTAATATTGCAAAGCCCTATATTCCGGAAGGTACCGCGCTCCTTCCCATGGTGTTCCAGATGAATAACGACATGGACGCCGTGAAGAAGCAGTGGGTGGAAAACCGGAAGGTCATTGCTGAAAAGCTGGACGAAGGGAAGAACCTGGTGTTCTTGACCCTGGGGGATCCCATGCTCTACAGCACGTACATGTATATTTTCAATGAATTCAAGGATTCCCCGGACTACGAAGTGGAAACGATTCCGGGCATTCCGGCGTTCCTGGGCATTGCGTCCTACATCGGCATGCCGGTCACGGAATGGGAAGAAAATGTGCTTATCATCCCGGCCACTGCGGACCATGAAAAGTTCGACAAGGCCCTGGCGGCTTCGGATAACGCGGTAATCATGAAAGTGTACAAGAGCTTTGCCTTTGTGCAGGAAGAACTCCGCAAGCACCACATGATCAAGCGGGCGGTCATGGTTTCCCGGGCAGGACTGCCGGATGAAATCATCCAGCGGGACCTGGACAGCCTTCCGGCCGATTATAAACCGAATTATCTCAGTACCATTATTGCAAAGAGAGATGAATAACCATGGCAGGCCTCATCCGTCCCCGCATCGTCATTGCGGGCACCAACAGCGGCGTAGGGAAAACAACGATTGGCACCGGGCTCCTGGCCTGGTTCCATTCCCAGGGACTGAAGGTCCAGCCCTTCAAAGTGGGGCCGGACTACATTGACCCGGGATTTCATGAAAAGGCGGCGGGCCGGCACTCCTATAACCTGGATACCTGGATGACGCCGGCGGACCGGCTGGTATCCAATTTCAGCTATCTGGCAAAGGATGCCGATATTTCCATCATCGAAGGGGTCATGGGCCTCTACGACGGCGGCGCCAACGGGGTATCCTCTACGGCGGATATCGCCAAACGGCTCCAGGCGCCGGTGGTGCTGGTGCTGGACTGCAAGTCCGTGGGCTACAGCATCGCCGCTACGGCCCTGGGATTCCGGGAATACGATCCGGATACCCACATTGCCGGGGTGATCCTGAACCGTTTGGGCTCCGACCGCCACGAAGCCATGGTGCGGGAAGTGATGGAAAAGATTCACATGCCTGTGCTGGGCGCATTTCACCGGGACGAGGGGCTGAAGACGCCGGAACGGCACCTGGGCCTCACGCCGGTGACGGAAATCGAAACGGCAGACCTCATCCGCCACATGGGAGAGGACGCAGGGAAATGGGTGGACACGGAAAAACTCCTCGCCATTGCCAGAAGCGCCGCACCTCTCATGGTGGAGGAGGAAGAAGAAAGGGCACCGGATGTATCGGTACGGATCGGCGTAGCGAAGGATGAAGCATTTTCCTTCTATTACCCCGCCAGCCTCCACTACCTGGAACGGCTGGGGGCGGAGCTCGTGCCCTTCAGCCCGCTCCGGGACAGCGCGGTGCCCGACGTGGACGGCCTCATTTTCGGCGGCGGATTCCCGGAAATGTTCCTCCACGAGCTGGAAGACAATAGGGCCATGAAAGACTCCATCCGGAAGGCCGCAGAAGGGGGCATGCCCATTTATGCGGAATGTGGGGGCCTCATGTACCTCTGCGAAAAAATTCAGGGATTTGACGGCGACAGCTACGACATGGCGGGCCTGGTGCCGGGAGTCTGCGAAATGCAGAAAAAACTGCAGCGCGTAGGCTACGTCACAGGGAAAGCCCTCCGTAAGAGCATCATCGCCGACGTGGGAGATACCCTGAAGGGCCACGAATTCCACTTTTCCACCCTCCGGTGCGGCGAAGACTTCCCCTGGGCCTACAGCCTCCAGGGCACAAGACAGCCCAAGGGACACGAAGAGGGGTACACAAAGGACAATGTCCTGGCCAGTTACCTCCACCTGTCCTTCGAAGGAAACCCGAAGGCAGCAGAAAAGCTTATGAAGTCCTGTGAAGCTTACAGGCAGAAGTAAGTTGTGGCCAGTTCGTGCGAAGGGGGCATAAGGGTTGTGCTTTACACTTCGCTGCGCTCGTTGAAGCGGGGGCATGAGGTAGATTCGCCGCCACAGGCGGCTCTGGTACCTTATGCCCCTGGTGCGAAGCACCTGCAACCCGGTTGGCGAGCGGAGCGATGCCAACCCACAACCCTTAGACCCATTTATCAGCATGGATATTACACATATACATATATCTGAGGAGAATACTATGGAACAGAAAGGTCTTGTTCTCATCAATACGGGAACAGGGAAAGGGAAAACCACGGCGGCCCTGGGGACGGCGGTCCGGGCCTGGGGAGACGGACAGCGGGTGCTGATCCTCCAGTTCATCAAGGGCGCCTGGAAATACGGAGAACTGAAGGCCATCGAGACCCTGGGAAAGGCGGATGGACGAATCGAAATCCGGCCCATGGGGGATGGCTTTGTTTTTCACAATAAGAAGGACCCGGACAACGAAGAACGGCTGGCGGAGAAAAAAGAGCTGGCCCGGAAGGCCTGGGACATGGTGAAGGAAGAGGTCATGAGTGACCGCTGGGACCTGGTGGTGCTGGATGAAGTGAATTACGCTATCCATTTCGGAATGCTGGATACGGCGGAGGTGGCGGAGCTCATCAAGGCAAGGCCGGCCCGGCTGAATATGATCCTCACCGGCCGCTATGCGCCTCAGGAGCTCATCGACCTGGCAGATACGGTGACGGAAATGACCCTTGTGAAGCACGCTTTCCAGAAGGGCATACGAGCCAGAAAGGGAATTGAGTTCTGATGCGGCTGGATAGGGGTTGAGGCCCAGGCGTGTGAATGGTTCATAAGGGTTGTGGCTTCCACGTCGCTGCGCTCGTGGAAGCGGGGGCGTGAGGTACAATGGCCGCCTGTGGCGGCAGACCAGCCTTATGCCCCGGTGCGAAGCACCCACCACCCGGTGAACAGGCGAAGCAGTGTTCACCCACAACCCTTAGCCCCATCTGCCTTTATGCTGCGAAGCTCTCCCTCAACAAAAATATGAGAGTTCTATTGGAAAGTGTCCCATTTGGTCCCGTTCTTCTTTACAGAGTACCGTGGGCATGATAAAATTTTCTAAGTTGTAGGTTTAATTTTACCCAGTAAATGAGGGATGTAAATGGCACTTTATGTGAAGAAATTCGGTGGCAGCTCTGTAGCTACACCGGAGAAAATGCTGAATATTGCGAACCGTGTGCTCCGGGACCGGAAACCGGGGGACAAGATTGTCATCGTTGTTTCCGCCATGGGCGATACCACCGATGACCTTCTGGACCTGGCATCCCAGGTGTCCTCTGTGAACCATGGACGGGAAATGGATATGCTGCTGGCTACAGGGGAACAGATGTCCATCGCCCTCATGGCCATGACTTTCCGGAAGCTCGGGGTTCCTGCGATTTCCCTGACCGGACCCCAGGCGGGCATCATTGCCGGCGGTGCTTACGGCAAGGCGCGGATCGATGATGTGAAGCCGGATCGGGTATTCCGGGAACTGGAAGAAGGAAAAATCGTCATTGTAGCCGGTTTCCAGGGACTCATGCCCAACGGCGACGTGGCAACCCTTGGCCGCGGCGGCTCCGATGCTACGGCGGTGGCCCTGGCCGGCGCCATGCATGCAGATATGTGCGAGATCTTCACCGATGTGGACGGCATCTATTCCGCCGATCCCCGTCATGTGAAGGGCTGTATCAAGATGAAGGAAATCACAAATACGGAAATGCTTGAAATGGCGCGGCTCGGTGCCGGTGTCATGCAGCCACGGAGCGTGGAACTGGGTATGAAGTACCATATTCCTATTCACGTACGGTCTACATTTACAGATGACGAAGGAACCATTATCCGGGAGGTGTGCACAATGGAAGGTAAGAATGAAGTGGTAAGAGGCGTAGCCCAGGATGCCCATGCAGCAAGAATTGCGGTGCTGGGTCTCCGGAATATTCCCGGTGTGGCGTACATGGTTTTCTCCGCACTGGCAGAGGACAATATTGCGGTGGATATGATCGTACAGAGCGTACGGAATTCCAACGATGACAAGACGGACATCATTTTCACCATCGAAGATACGGACCTGCCCGATGCAAAACGGGTCCTGGAAAAGATGCGGGATGAAGGAAAACTGGAACAGGTAATCTATGATGATGATACGGCGAAAGTTTCCGTCGTCGGTGCCGGCATGCTCGGTGCTCCCGGCGTAGCTGCCCGTATGTTCGGAGCCCTCGGCAGAGCCAATGTGAATATCGATATCGTAAGTACATCTGAAATCAGTATTTCCTGCCTGATTCTCCGGAAAGACCTGGATAAAGCGGTGCAGGCAATTCACGATGAATTTTTCCCCCGCGGCAAGGCTGAATAAAGAATAGAATTACACGAAAAGCACAGGTCTTTTGCCTGCGCTTTTCGTACGTTATGGAGGTTTTAAGTGATGAGATGGAAAGAAGGGGACCTGGTCCACGGATTCCGTGTGGGCCCTATGTCCCATATTGAAGAGGTCAATTCCGATGTGTACATGATGGAGCACGTGAAGAGCGGCGCCCGGCTCATGTACCTGGATAATGACGATGACAACAAGGTCTTTTATATCTGCTTCCGGACGACTCCGGACAATTCGAAGGGCACGCCCCACATCATGGAGCATTCCACCCTCTGCGGCTCCCGGAAATATCCGCTGAAGGAACCGTTCGTGGAACTGGCCAAGGGCTCCCTCAATACGTTTTTGAATGCCATTACCTGGCCCGACAAGACCATGTATCCCATCGCCAGCCGGAATGATGTGGATTTCCACAACCTTATGGATGTGTACCTGGATGCCGTATTCTATCCGAACTGCCTGAAGAATCCCCAGATTCTCATGCAGGAAGGCTGGCACTATGAACTGGAAAGCAAGGACGCACCGCTTACTTACAACGGCGTTGTATACAACGAAATGAAGGGAGCCCTGTCTTCTCCGGAGGCCATCATGGAAGACCGGGCCATGGAGAAGCTGTTCCCCAATACCACCTACGGCGTAGAGTCCGGCGGAGATCCGGAAGTGATTCCGACCCTGTCTTTCCGTGAATTTACGGAATTCCACCGCCGTTTCTACCATCCGTCGAACAGTTACATTTTCCTCTACGGCGATATGGATATCGACAGCACCCTGGCCTACATGGACCATGACTACCTCTCTGCCTTTGATCGGAGAAACGTGGACTCCGCCGTGAAGACCCAGTCTCCTTTTGCCAAGAGGGTCGTAGTGACCGCTCCCTACGGTATCGCGGAAAATGAAAGCACCGAAGGAAAGGGAATCCATGCCCTCTATGTGGCTATGAATGACCACATGTCCACCATGGAATCCCTGGCTTTCCGCATCCTGAATTACGTGCTCATCGATATGGACGGGGCACCTTTGAAGCAGGCCATCCTGGATGCAGGCATCGGCAGCGACCTGTCCGGCGCCTACGGCGACAGCTACAAGCAGCCCGTATGGACCGTGGAAGTGACGGGCTCTGAAGTAGAGAAGCAGCAGCAGTTCGCCGACGTGCTGGACGGGGCTCTCCGGAATATTGCCCTTAAAGGCATCGACAAGGACATGCTGGAAGCAGCCCTGAACCGGACGGAATTCACGGCCCGGGAAAATGATTACCAGGGCCGTCCGAAGGGACTGTTCTACGGCGTCCGGGCCATGGATATGTGGCTCTATGACCGGGACCCCATGGCAGCGCTCCGGTACATCGATGATATCAATACGCTCCGGAAGAACCTGAAGACCAATTACTTCGAAAACCTGCTCCTGAAATACGTCATCAAGAATCCCCACCAGGTGCTCATCACCATGAAGCCGGAAAAGGGACTCACCGAAAAGATGAATAAGGAAACGGCGGAAAAGCTGGCTTCCTTCAAGAGCAGCCTCTCCGATGAGCAGCTCGACGAAATCATGGCTTCCACGAAAGCACTGAAGGAACGGCAGGCTTCCGGAGAAACGGAAGAAGCGCTGAAGACCATTCCGCTCCTGTCCCGGAAGGACCTGAAACGGCCGATTGAAGAGGAAAAACTGGATAAGGATGACGTCCAGGGCATCACCCATTTCCATTTTGATGTTCATACCAATGGTATTTCCTATGTGAACCTCTACTTCAAACTGGCGGGCCTTACGGAAGAAGACATTCCCTATGCCATCCTTCTTTCCACCCTGCTTCGGAGCCTGTCCACCACGAAGCACAGCTACAGTGAACTGGCCCGGCTCTCCAACGCCTACACCGGCGGCATGAGCTTTGCCATCAATGCCTACGGCAAGGTGGACGATGCGTCGGACTACCTGCCCACCCTTACGGTACGGGCAAAGGCTCTGACCTCCAAGGCCGATAAGCTCATGGATCTTCTGGGTGAAATCATGAACCACACCCTCTTCACCGACACGAAGCGGCTGAAGGAACTGGTACTCCAGGAAAAATCGGAATGGGATATGAGCGCCTTCTCCCGGGGCCATACCCTCATGATGACAAGGCTGTCCTCCTATTTCTCCCTGGGCGGGGAATTTGCCGAACAGTCCGGCATGAGCTACTACTATTTCCTGTCGGACCTGGCAAAGAATTTCGACAAGAACGCGGAATCACTGGAAGAAAAACTGGCAGACCTTTCCCGTCGGATTTTCACAAGGGCCAACCTTTTCTATGAAACCGTGGGAGAAAAGGAAGAAAAAGAGGAAATCAACCGGAACCTGTCCCTCGTCATCGGCGACATGGCGGAGGGAGAGAAGAAGGAAACCCATGTATTCCACTTCCCGCCGAAATATAAGAACGAAGCCTTCCTCACCTCCGGCAAGGTGCAGTACGTAGCGAAGGGCGGCAATTTCAAGGACCACGGCTTTACGTACACCGGGGCTCTCCGGGTGATGGAAACCATCCTCCGGTACGAATACCTGTGGAAGAAGGTCCGGGTACTGGGCGGCGCTTACGGTGCCTTCACCCAGTTCCTCCGGGACGGCACGTCCATTCTCTGCTCCTACCGGGATCCGAACCTGGGAAAGACAGTAGAGGCCTATGAAGAACTGCCGGATTACCTGGAACACCTGGAACTGTCGGACCGGGAAATGACGAAGTACGTCATCGGCACCATGGCAGCCGACGAAATCCAGTTCACCCCGTCCATGAAGGGGGAACGGGCCATGGTTCACTACCTCTCCGGCAATACCCGGGAATCCCGTATGAAGATTCGGGATGAAACCATTAACTGCACGGTGGAGGATATCCGGAAACTGGCTCCCCTCGTACGGAGCGTCATGAAGGATCCCTACCTTTGCGTCATGGGCAGCGAAGACAAGATCAAAGAGGACAAGAAACTCTTTGATATCGTCCGCTCCATGCCGGACTGATGAAAGTCAGAACCCGGTTTGCCCCGAGTCCCACGGGCCGCATGCATCTGGGAAACCTGTGGATTGCCTTCCTCAACTGGCTTTGGACGAAACAGAGGGGAGGCACCACGGTGCTCCGGATGGAAGATATCGATAAGGACCGGTGCCGGAAGGAATTCGAAGAGGGCATCCTGGAAGACCTCTCCTGGATGGGCCTTACCTTCGATGAAATGCCGGGAAAGGAGCATCCATACGGCTCCCTCATCCAGAGCGAACGGTACGGCTTCTATGGAGACATCCTTTCTTCCATGGAAAAGAAGGGGGATCTCTATCCCTGCTACTGCAACCGGAGCCGGATTCACAAGATCCTCTCCGCTCCCCATGAGGGAGAAGAGGTGCCGGTGTACGATGGCCACTGCCGCAGCCTTACGGCTGAAGAACGGGGGGCTATGACGAAAAAGCCCTGCCTCCGGGTACGTATGGAAAAGGGGGACGTTACATTCCATGACCTCTTCTACGGCGATGAAACCCGGCACCTTTCGGCGGGGAAAGACGACTTCGTCATCCGCAGGGCTGACGGCCTTGTGGCCTATCAGCTGGCGGTCTCCGCCGACGACGGGGCCATGGGCATGACCCACGTATTCCGGGGATGCGATCTCCTTCCCTCCACGGCTTACCAGGTCTGGCTCATAGGGAAACTGGGGTATAAAGCTCCCACCTATGGCCACCTGCCCCTCCTGGTGGATGAAAAAGGGGTGCGCCTCTCCAAACGGCAGCATGGCATCACCATCCGGGAACTCCGGGAAAAGGGATACACCCCGGAAGACCTCATAGGCCTCCTTCTCCACTGGGCCGGCGCCTGAAGGACATCCGCCCTGTGAGCCTGAAAGAAGCGGAAACGGTACCCTTCGAAAGAATGAGCGGGCTGAAGGAGAAGCATATCAGGGTACTGTGAAATCGAGATGGAGTAAGGAACCTGCAGCGTCGGATATGGATATTTCCATATCCGGCGTTTTTTGTGTGCAAAGACGGTAGAGGATGGGCCCGTCCAGTAGACATCAGACACCTCCGATGAAGCCGATTGGCATCAATTCTTCCTGAAATCCCGCCATAGTCAATGATCAGGGAGATCTCTCGGCTCTTTCTCACATCCTGTTCTTATGATTCTCATCATTCCGCTGCATACCACCGCTCGAGATGACGATAGGCGGTGAGAGTCAGCAACGGGGCAAACCGGTTGGCAGTGACCAGTCTCTGTCATGGGTTGAATAGCTTGGATAGGTTGCATCGCTTGAATCAACCTTACCAACCATTCCAACCTGTTCCCCTTGTCCCACGGTCCCATCATCCCATTAACTGCTCCCCGTCATTTCGAGCGGTGGTAATCGTGATTTATGAATAGTACGCCTCACCATCACTCCTGACCATGCTGAATAGACCTCGATCTCTACCCCGGTCTCGATCTCATTCCCCACTTTTCACCAGGAGTGGGGATTTTTATTTTTCCTGTTGGGAACTTCCCACAGGATTTTTTATTGCCTTCAGCGGGGGTATGAGGAGACAGCAGGTCAGGAAACCCCGTATTTATCGCATTTTTCAGCGGTGGAGGATATCATTTCGCCCAAAGACCAAACAGACTTTTCCGTTGTAGAAAAGTGGGGGAATGTGGTAGAATGTGGATAAATGTGGAGGAGGTGGAAGGATTATGTTCATGAATGAATATTCGCATACGATCGATGCCAAAGGTCGTATGATCCTTCCTGCCAAGTTCCGGGAGGAGCTGGGGGCGAGTTTCGTGCTGGCCCCGGGCCTCGATACGTGCCTCTGCATCTATCCGAAGGAAAAGTGGGATGCCCTCATTGCGAGGCTCCAGAAGCTGCCTTTTACGAACCACAAAGTAAGAAAAATCATGCGTCACCTCATCGGCCGGGGAACGGAAATGGAGTGCGACAAGCAGGGGAGAATCCTGATTCCCCAGCATCTCCGCACCTTTGCGCAGCTGAAGAAGGATGCGGTCATCGTGGGGACAGGTCCCATCATTGAAATCTGGGATCCCACGCTCCTGGATGCCGATGAAAACGGGGATGAATCCATGGCGGATATTGCGGATTCCCTGGATCTGCCGCTGAATTTTGATTTATAAGGAGGAGGGTTTCATGGAATTCCATCACACCACGGTTCTTCTGAATGAAATGATCGATTCTGTGCTCACCGATCCTCATGGTATTTATGTGGACTGCACCCTGGGCGGCGGGGGCCATTCCTTCGCCCTGTCCCAAAAGCTGGCGGATGACGGCCTTCTCATCGGTATCGACCAGGACCAGGAAGCCATCGACGCGGCGGGGGAGCGGCTGAAGGATACTAAGTGCCGCCACCTGTTTGTACGGGATAATTTCTCCCACATGGACAGCATCCTGGCATCTCTCCATCTGGACAAGGTGGACGGGTTCATTTTCGACCTGGGCGTTTCCTCCCACCAGCTGGACGATGGGGAACGGGGATTTTCCTATATGAATAACGGAAAGCTGGACATGCGGATGGACCAGCGGAACCCGCTCACCGCCTACACCATTGTGAATACCTACGAAGAAGATGACCTGGCGCGGATCATCAAAGAGTACGGAGAAGAACGGTGGGCCAGGCGGATTGCAAAGTTCATCGTGGAATTCCGGGAAAAGAAACCGATCGAGACCACGGAGGACCTGGTGAGCGTCATTAAGGCGGCCATTCCGGCCCATGCAAGAAGGAACGGTCCCCATCCGGCGAAGCGGACGTTCCAGGCCATCCGGATCGAAGTGAATAATGAGCTTGGCATCCTGAAGGATACCATGGAAGCCTGTGTGAACCACCTGAATGTGGGAGGCCGGCTGGGAGTCATTACTTTCCAGTCCCTGGAAGACCGGATCATCAAGAGAACCTTCCGGGAAATGGAAAGGGACTGCATCTGCCCGCCGGACCTGCCGGTGTGCGTTTGCCACCACCACAGGACCGTGAAGAGCTGCGGAAAGCCCATCAAACCGTCGGAAAAGGAAATTGAAGAAAACCCGAGAGCCCGGAGTGCAGTACTCCGTGTGGTAGAGCGGGTGTAAGAAATACTGTTGAAAATGGGATTTTGCTGAATATTGTATCGGGGAGAGATGGATTATGGTTTCTCAAAATGTACAGATGATGAATTACATGTCCTCCATGCCGGGGACGGTTGCTATCCCGCGGGAAAGGGAAGAAAGCCGGGAGCGGGCTGAGGGGCAGAGTCTTTTTCATGACGTCATCCTGGGGATTGCCCTCATCCTCCTGCCATTCCTCGTGAGCACCCTCCTGAACAGCATCAATGTACAGGCCGAATACAATATGCAGCAGGTCCGCTCAGAAGTGATGACACTGGAAAAGGAAAATTCCGTACTGAAACTGGAAGTGGCAAGACTTGATGCGCCGGTGAGAATCCAGAAGCTGGCGGAAAAGAAACTGGGCATGCGTCTCCCGGTACGGAATATCTACGGAAGCAGCGAAGCAGAGGTTGTGGCTAAGCGGTAATTGAGCGGGGACGATTAGTGTCACTGGAGGAGGAGCCTCTAGCTGTTAGCTTCTGGCAGCCAGGAAAGCTGGCCAGCCTGCGGCGCTATATTCGTTTTCATGACTCAATTCCATGCCGCAGGCGAATGAGTTTTCCTGGGTGCTAACAGCTAGAAGCTGGAAGCTCCACTCGTTTGGTGACCACAACTTAATACACTCGTTAAAGAAAAAGCGGCCTTTTTTCGGGGCCGCTATTGTACTTATTGGGGATTTACGCTATCATAAATAATGACGCTTTATGTGTAAGCGCTGAATCATTCGCAGCCTTTGATTTTTGAAAATACTGCGTTTAATGAACATAGAAATTTTGCAGAGGTGATTATTTTGAAAAAATTATCGGACCTTGTTGCCATGACGGCCGTAGAAAAAGTAGAAGGGCCGGCAGATGTAGAAATTCTTGATGTGACAGCGGATTCCCGAAAAGTGGAGAAGGGAAGCCTCTTTATCTGTCTTTGCGGTGCCCATGTGGATGGACATGACTTTGTGGACGCTGCGGTGAAGAAAGGGGCAGCAGCCATTGTGGCTTCCAAAGAAATCAGTGTACCAGCTTCTGTGGCTGTGGTGTATGTAAAGGATACCCGGAAGGCCATGGAAGACATGGTACCCTTTTTCTTTGATTATCCCACCCGCAAAATGCGGATGATCGCTCTGACCGGCACCAACGGCAAGACCACCACCACCCATATTGCCGCCCATATTCTTCATCATGTGGGATACAAGACCGGCGTCATCGGTACCATCCATGCTCTCATCGGGGACAAGGAACTTCCTACCCACAATACAACACCCGACGTGATTGACCTGGACCGGATCCTGGCTCAGATGGCGGAGGAAAAGGTGCAGTACGTGTGCATGGAAGTTTCTTCCCATTCCCTGGTGCTGGGACGGATTGCGGGCTGTGAATTCGACGATGCCGTATTCACAAACCTCACCGAAGACCATCTGGATTTCCACAAGACCATGGACAACTATGCCCATGCCAAGGCCATCCTGTTTCACATGGTTTCTTCCAAAGGACAGACAAAGAAAGGAAAGTCCGCCTGGGTCAACATGGACGATCCCTATGCCCACGTCATGGAAGAGGGCGTGGAAGACAGGACCATCTGTGCTCTCCATACCTACAGCATGGTGCATCCGGAGGCGGACCTCTATGCCCATGATATCCATTTCACCGGTAAATCTTCGGCGTTCAAAGTGGCCTACAGAGGAAAGGACTACGACTTCGAAACGAAGCTGGCAGGCCGGTTCAATGTGTACAATACCCTGGGCGCCGTAGGCGCTGCCCTGTCTGAAGGGGTGGCCATGGACGATATCGTGGACGCCATGAAAGATTTCCACAGCGTTCCCGGCCGGTTTGAACTGATCGATGAAGGACAGCCCTTCACGGTGGTGGTGGACTATGCCCATACACCGGACGGACTGGAAAAAATTCTTACCACCGCTGAAGAAATCACGAAGGGCCGCATCATCGTAGTCTTTGGCTGCGGCGGCGACCGGGACAAGCTGAAACGGCCTATCATGGGACGGATTGCTGCCCGGAATGCGGACATCGCCCTCGTTACCAGCGACAATCCCCGCACCGAAGATCCGAATGAAATCGTGAAAGAAGTGGCGGCGGGAGTCGAAGAAATCAAGAAGGAAAAGCCTTCTCTCGAATACGAAGTCATCGTGGACCGCCGGAGCGCTATCCGCCGTGCCATTGCCCTGGCAAAACCGGGGGACATTGTCCTCATTGCAGGCAAGGGCCACGAGGATTACCAGATCCTGAAGGACAGGACCATTCACTTTGATGACAGGGAAGAAGCTAGAAAAGCTTTGAAGGAGATTTGATATGGCTTCATTTACACTGGATGAAATCGCAAAGGCCACGGGAGGCCGTCTTCTTGTGAAGGGCGCCTCTTCCTTTGTAACAGGCGTCAGCACCGATACGAGAACCATCAGGGAAGGGGAACTCTTCATCGCCCTAAGCGGTGAAAATTTCAACGGCCATGAGTTCCTGAAGCGGGCCGTCCTTTCCGGTGCGGCAGCAGTGGTGATTTCCGATGAATCCTACGGGAAGGACCTGGATCCTTCGGTATCCGTATTTCTTGTGAAAGATACGAAGCAGGCTCTGGAGGATGTGGCCCATTTCCATCGGATGCGTTTCCAGGTGCCCGTCATCGGCGTCACCGGTTCCAATGGAAAAACGACGACGAAGGATATGATTACAGCCCTCCTTTCCACCCGGTTCAACGTATGCGCCACACAGAAAAATTTCAACAATGAAATCGGCCTGTCCATGACCCTTCTTTCCATGACGGAAAAGACGGAGGTCTGCGTGGTGGAAATGGGGATGCGTGGATTCGGCCAGATTGCCGAACTCTGCCGCATTGCCAGTCCAACCATGGGGGTGGTGACGAATGTGGGAACTTCCCACATCGGTATCCTGGGCAGCCAGGATAACATTGCCAAAGCGAAGAAAGAACTCATCGATGCCCTGCCCGATGATGGCACCGCCATCCTGAACGGCGACGATCCCCGGGTAAGCGCCATGGGCGAAGGCTTTGCAGGCCGGGTCATCCGGTATGGCCTCGCTGGCCGGTACACGGTGCGGGGGAGCGACGTGAAGTATGAAGCGGAAGATACCCGCTATACCTGCACCTGCTTCGATGAAGCATTCAAGGTGAAACTGCACCTGCTGGGCGTGCACAATGTGTACGATGCGCTGGCTGCTACGGCGGCTGCCAGGGTGCTGGGCGTGGATACCGGTAAAATCCGCACCGCCCTTTCCGATTTCCGCCCCGCCACCCAGCGGCAGAGCATTATGGAAATCGGGGGCCTTACGGTGATCGATGATTCCTATAATGCCAACCCCCTTTCCATGGAAATGGCATTCCGCTCTGCGAAACAGGTGCCGGGAAAACGGTATTTCCTGGTGCTGGGCGACATGGGGGAACTGGGTAAATTTGAAGAAAAACTGCATTACGATACGGGGAAGAAAGCGGCAGAGCTCGGCTTTGACGGTCTGATCACCGTGGGTCCCCTGTGCCGGTTCCTGGCCAAAGGAGCGGAGCAGGGGGGCATGAAGGAAGTCATCACCTGCGATACCTGCGAAGAAGCGGCGTCCCATCTCCTGAAGCTCGTTTCTGATGGAGACGTGGTGCTGGTGAAGGGTTCCCATTACATGCACATGGAAAAGATTCCGGAAATTCTGAGAGGGGCTTTAGAGAAGAATGGAAAGTAATTATTTCATATATCTGGCGGAAGCCGCCGTCCTGACGGTGATTCTTGGATTTTTCGGCATTCCCCTTTTAAAGAAAATGAAAGCCCGCCAGTCTATCCGGGAAGAGGGACCAAAGTCCCACCGGGTCAAGAGCGGCACCCCCACCATGGGTGGCCTCTTCATGCTGCTGGCAGCGGTGCTGGTGGTCATTTTCAATAAGATGATTGATCCGTCGGTGCTGTGGCTCCTGTTCCTGACCCTGGGCCACGGGCTCCTGGGATTCCTTGATGATTTCATCAAGGCCGAAAAGAAACGGAACCTGGGCCTCACGGCGAAGCAGAAAATGCTGGGCCAGATCATCCTGGCGGTGCTTTTCTGCTGGGGTGTGGTGGATACGCTGCACCTGCCCTATTCCATTGCCATTCCATTTACCCAGATTGATATTTCCATCGGCCTTCTGTACTATCCTTTCGTGGTGCTCGTCATCGTAGGCGCTTCGAATGCGGTAAACCTCACCGATGGCCTCGACGGCCTGGCAGCGGGATGCTGTGTTATCTGCTTCTCCGCTTATGCCGTCTTCTGCTACATGACCGGATTCAACGATCTCGGCTATTTCATTATTACCTTGGCAGGATGCTGCGTGGGATTCCTGTTCTTTAACTACCATCCGGCCAAAGTATTCATGGGGGATACAGGGTCCCTGGCCCTGGGCGGAGCCATCGCCGGCATTTCCGTCATGACGAGGACGGAGCTCCTCCTCATTTTCCTGGGCATGATTTTCGTGCTGGAAGCGCTGTCCGTCATTATCCAGGTCGCTTCTTTCCAGCTCACCGGGAAGAGGGTTTTCAAAATGAGCCCTCTCCATCACCATTTTGAACTGTCCGGCTGGAGTGAAGTCCACGTGGTATGGGCCTTCTGGATTTTTGAAGGCATCGCGGCCTGCGTGAGCCTCCTTTTCGCCATTCGAGCACTGTAACTGAAAAAGAAGTTCTATGGCATCCATAGAATTTCTTTTTTCATGAGATTCAGTTATAATAATTTAAATAATAGAGAAGAAAGGGCACTGGCTTTGCCAGGGCTGTGACTGCGTCATGGCCGTGGACTGCGTCCAGGGCTAAAGCTCCGCTTGGGCTTAAGGAATAAATCTTGATTTCCTTGAGCCCAGGCGATAGCCTGAGCCCTGACCGCCAGGCCATTGCCTTGTCCGAAGGACAGAGCCCCGGCCTGAAAGGCCGCAGCCCTTTTCAACATCAATCTGTTACGTATTGAACATGTATCCATATACAGTGAATTGATAAATAAATTTCCCGGGGAGGTAAACGAATTGAAAAGTGTATTGATTCTCGGCGCAGGTATCAGCGGACTGGGAGCAGCCCATGTCCTTCTCCGTCATGGAGCTGACGTACTGATTTCAGACCTGAAAGATTCTGTACAGGATAAAAAAGAAAAAGCGGCGCTCACGGAGCTGGGCGCCCGGTTCCGTTTCGGCCCCCAGTCCGAAGAACTGCTGGACGGGGTGGACACGGTCGTTGTTTCTCCGGTCATTCCGAAGGAGAACCCCATCGTCCAGGCGGCATTCAGGAAAAATATCCCCGTCATCAGTGAAGTGGAGCTGGCGTACCGGGTGACAAAGGCGCCGATTCTGGCCATTACCGGCACCAACGGGAAGACCACCACCACCACCCTTCTGGGGAGCATGGTGAGCAAGAGCGGCCGTCCCTTTGCGCTGGCAGGAAATCTGGGGATTTCCCTGTCCCGGGAAGCGGAACTGGTGCCGGAAGATGGACTCATTGCGGCAGAAGTTTCCAGTTTCCAGCTGGAATTTATCAAGTCCTTCAGGCCCCGGGCGGCGGTGATTCTGAATATTACGCCGGACCACCTGGAACGGCACCATACCATGGAGGCCTATGTGGCAGCAAAGGCCCGAATTTTTGAAAATATGGATGAAAATGACTGCCTCCTTTTGAATGCAGATGATTCCTATACATCGGAACTCAAAAAAAAGGCGGAAAGCCATACCCATGTGTGCCTTCTTTCTACATCCCATGAGGTGGAGGAAGGGGCGTTCCTTAAGGGCGACATGCTGACTTTAAGAAGAAAGGGGAAAGACATTCCCCTCTGCACCACGGGAGAACTGAAACTCAAGGGGAGCCAGAATTACCAGGATGCCCTGGCCGCTTCGTTCCTGGCCAATGAAGGGGGCGTACCACGGGATGTTATCGTGGCAGCGCTGAAGGAATTCACATCCCTTCCGAACCGCATCGAATATGTACGGACCCTTCGGGATGTGGAATACTATAACGATTCCAAAGCCACAAACACCGATGCTGCCGAGAAGGGCATGAGTGCCTTCGGCCATCCGGTTATCCTCATTGCCGGCGGTTACGATAAGGGGACACCGCTGGAAGAATTCATGGGAGAAGTGAAGAAACATACGAAACATCTCATTCTCCTCGGAGCGGCGGCAGACCGCTTTGAAAAGGCGGCGAAGGCGGCCGGCGTTTCGTCCATTTTCCGGGTATCTTCCATGGAGGAAGCCGTGAAAAAGGGGCAGGAACTGGCAAAACCGGGGGATGTGGTCATCCTTTCACCGGCCTGCTCTTCCTTTGATATGTACCATAACATGGAAGAACGGGGCATGGATTTCAAACGTATTGTGAATCGTCTTAAATAAGTGGGGACCTAATGAAACGTGTGATTTTATCAGGCGGCGGTACGGGGGGACATATTTACCCCGCCATTACCATCGCCAGGGAATTAGAAAAACTGGATGATGTGGAATTTCTGTTTGTAGGGACACCGAACGGCATGGAATCCCGGATTATCCCAAAGGAAGGATACAAGTTTGCCTCCATTCCGGCCTATGGACTGAAGCGGTCTCTCACCGTGAAGAATGTGGGCATTCTCATGAAAACGGCGGCGAGCCTCTGGAAGGCCCGTTCCATTCTCCGCCATTTCCATCCGGACGTGGTCATCGGTACCGGCGGCTACGTGTGCGGTCCTATTCTTATGGCAGCTGCCCTGTCCCACATTCCTACTCTTATCCAGGAACAGAATGTGATTCCCGGCATTACGAATAAGATTCTGAGCCACGTGGTGGACAAGATTGCCCTGGGTTACGAAGCGGCAAAGGTCCGTTTTCCCCATCCTGAGAAATGCGTATACACCGGCAACCCTATCCGGCCGGACGTGATCGAGGCCAGGCGGGAGGAATCCCGGCGGATTCTCGGCATCCCGGAGGGCACATTCATGGTGCTCATCACCGGCGGCAGCCGGGGAGCTAGGTCCATCAACAACGCCATGAAGGGGGTCCATGAACACTTCAGGGACAGGGACAATCTCTGCCTCTACCATGTGACGGGGACCCTGGACTATGATAAGATAAAAAGCGATCTCCACGCCGACGAAGACGGACGGGTGGGCAAGGCAGGACGCATCATAAAGTACGAATACCGGATGCCCCTGGCCCTGGCCGCGGCGGATCTCATCATCTGCCGGGCCGGTGCTGTGAGCCTGGCGGAACTGGCGGCCCGGGGGCTGCCGGCTATCCTCGTGCCCTATCCCTATGCGGCAGAGGATCACCAGACCTATAACGCCCGGGTCTTCGTGGCAGCGGGAGCGGCCAAGATGATCGTAGACAAATACCTGACGGATAAGGAACTGATCCAGGATATAACGTTCCTCATGGGCAGTCCCTCCACCCTGTCCCATATGTCCGACGCGTCGAAGGGACTGGGAAGAATCCATGCAGGCCAGGATATTGCAAAGCTGGCGCTGGAATTATCCGAAAAGAGGAGTAGAGAGTAAATGGATCTCAATGCATATAAAAGTTTTCATTTCATCGGCATCGGCGGCATGGGGATGCGGGCCCTGGCGGAAATCCTGCTGGAAAAGGGGTATACCGTTTCCGGCTCCGATATGGCCGATTCTCCGGTGCTGGCTGACTTCCGGTCCCGGGGCGCCCATATTGCCATTGGCCACGACGCTTCCCATGTGAAAGGGGCCGGCTGCGTGGTGATTTCTTCCGCCATTTCTGAAGATAATCCGGAACTGGCAGAAGCCCGGAAGGAGGGGATCCCCGTATTCCACCGGTCCGATGTGCTGGCGGCGCTCCTTGAAAAAGGCCGGGGCATTTCCATCGCCGGGGCCCATGGGAAATCCACCACCTCCGGCATGATGGGACAGATTTTCTATGAAGCGGGCCTCGACCCTACCATTATCCTGGGGGCTGCGGCGGATTATATCCATGGAAATTCCACCTGCGGCAAAGGGGACTATGTCATTGCGGAAGCCGACGAAAGCGATGGGTCCTTCCTGAAATTCAAAAACTACATCACCGTGGTTACCAATGTGGAAGATGACCATCTGGACCATTACGGCACGGTGGAAAACATCCGGAAAGCCTTCGCGGAATTCGTGAACCACATTTCCTATGATGACGGAGCGGCTTTCCTCTGCGTGGACAGCGAAGGGGTGCGGGCTATCCTTCCCGCTATCCATAAGAAGGTCATTACCTTCGGTCTCGATGAAGGAGCGGATTACAGGGCCCTTTCGCCGCGGTATGAAAAGGATGCCCTTTACTACGATGTATGGCATGAGGGAAAAATCCTCGGTACTATCCAGCTCCACATTCCGGGGCTCCACAATGTGCGGGATTCCCTGGGCGCCGTGGCAGCGGCCCTGTACTGCGGTATCCCCTTTGAAAAGATTGCTTCCGCCCTGTCCCATTTCCATGGGGTCAAGCGGCGGTTTGAGACAAAATACAAGGATGACAGCCTGTGGATCGTGGATGACTATGCCCACCATCCCACGGAAATCAAAGCAACCCTGAAGGCGGCCAGGGAAATCGGAAATCGGCGCATTGTCTGCGCTTTCCAGCCGCACCGCTACTCCAGGACAAAGCTTTTGCTGGATGAATTTGCAGAAGCCTTCGACGATGGGGACGTGCTGTTCTTCACCGATATTTATGCAGCCAGTGAAGAACCGATTCCCGGCATTGACGGCCATCTCATCCCGAAACGGGTAGGGGAAAGACTTCCGGAAAAGGAAATCCACTATATTCCCCATGTGGAAGATATGGCCAAGGCACTGTATGATTTCATCCGCCCCGGAGACATGGTGATTACCATGGGGGCCGGCAGTATTTACAGGGCCGGGGAAGAACTGGTTCGTTTGATTAAAGAAAAGGGAATGCCAAGTGATCACTAAAAATACAAAAATCGTCGTGTTAATGGGCGGTCCTTCCACGGAAGCGGAAGTATCCAGAAATACGGGTTCCGCCATTGCAGAAGCCCTGTCTTCTATCGGTTATTTCGTGATTCCCATGGAATATGATCCCCACCATGTGGTGGAAAAGCTGAAAGAAGCGGGTGCGGAAGTGGTGTTTATCGCCCTCCACGGGAAATACGGAGAAGACGGTACTATCCAGAGCGTGCTGGAACTGGCCCGGATTCCCTATACCGGAAGCGGCGTCACCTCTTCTGCCATTACCATGGACAAGATCATGTCCAGCCACCTCTTCAAGCAGGCCGGCATGCCCATGGCCCATTCTAAGGCTTACTACCTGAAAGATGGGAAGGAAGCGGTGATGGAAGACATCTGCCGTAATTTTGATTTCCCCGTGGTTTTGAAACCGGCCTGTGAAGGCTCTACCATCGGCATTGAAATCGTGAAACGTAAAGAGGACCTTCCCGATGCACTGACCCGGGTATTCAAGGTGGAACCGAGAATCCTGGCGGAAGATTACCTGGACGGCGGCGAATTTACAGTATCCGTATTCGACGGCAAGGCGCTGCCGGTCATCCAGATCTGCCCCCATTCCGGCCAGTACGATTACCATTCCAAGTACACGAAGGGCGCTACGGACTACATCGTTCCTGCCCCGATTTCCGATGAACTGGCAAAGGAAATGAGCGAAATCGCAGAGACCGGCTACCGCATCTGTGAATGCAAGGGCGCGGTACGGTTCGATTTCAAAACCAATAAAGAGGGAAAGCCCTTCGTTCTGGAGGCCAATTCCATTCCCGGCATGACATCCACCAGCCTTGTACCGAAGGCAGCAGCGGCAGCGGGGATTTCTTTCCCCGAGCTCTGCGAAAAAATCCTCATGGAAGCGGGTCTGGATAAAGTCTGATAGGCAGGCATTATGGATAATTTCAAAAGCTTTAACGAATTTTTGAAGGAACAGCACGGCGGAGCGCCGGAAACACAGGCGGCTCCAAAGGAGCCGCCTTCTCAGCAGCCATCCCCGGAAGAGCCGCCGAAGGAACCGGTCAAAAAGAAAAAGCATAAAAAAGAGAGTTCCCATACCGGATCTTCCGTGAAGAACTACGTCTTTGGCGGCGTGGTGGTGGTGCTGGCAGGCATACTGGCCCTGTTTCTCCTTCCCATTCCCCTGGGATACATCAGCCTTACCGGTACCGATGTGCTCACGGTGGATGACATCCTTTTTGAAGGGAAAATCCGGCAGCCCGTCAATGTACTCCAGGTGAGCACCACGGACCTTACCCGCCGTCTTTCCAAAGATATCCGGGTTTCGTCGGTGACAGTAACGAGGAAGTTCCCCTTTGTCCTCTCCGTGGACATTACGGACCGCCGGCCCGTGGCCATTGTGCAGGACCAGTTCGGCTATGCCTTCGTGGACGCCGATGGCATGGTCATGGATACCACCCAATCCATTAAAAAGGTGGAAGTGCCCCTTATCACAGGGAAGAAGATGGGGAATCTTCTCCTGGGAGACCGGATTTCCGGTGACGACGTGGCAAAGGCACTGGATTTCCTGAATAACCTGTCCCCCGACGGGCTCAAGGTATTCTCGGAAATCAATATCGGCAATGCGGACAGCATCAAAGCCTATACCCGCGACGGCATCACCGTGCGCCTCGGGGAAGGGGACAACATGGCGGACCGGGCAAAGCTCGCCGAAAATATGGTGGGCGATGTGAAGGCCCGGAAGCTGTCGGTGGAATACGTGGATGCGAACCTGGCATCGCCGTTCATTAAACTGAAAAAGTAAGTGAGCGGAGACTTCAGCCTCCATGTGTATAATGGGGGTGTAAAGGTTGTGGATCGGGGCCGTGTCGCTGGCTATTGTTACTACCTTACGCCCCCGGTGCGAAGCACCCATCACCCGGTGAACTGGCGAAGCAAGGTTCACCCACAACCCTTAACCCCATTCACCGGTTTGGCCACACACTTACCGCACATAGCATAACAAAAAATCTTATATGATTATGTCTAACCCTGTAGCGAACTTGGGCAAAGTATTGTACAATGATAGATATGATTGAAAAGAAGATGAACAACCATGGATATTGAAAAAACAGGTCAAGCTCATGACGCAAAAGATCCTAAAGGAGGAGCGAACATGGAACAGTCTGAAATTGCAAAAATTAAAGTCATCGGTGTAGGCGGCGGCGGAAATAATGCCGTAAACCGTATGATTGATGAAGAAGTTAAGGGCGTAGAATTTATCGCTGTCAATACAGAATTACAGGTCTTGAATAAATCGGAAGCGGAAACAAAGATCCAGATCGGCGAAAAGCTGACAAAGGGCCTCGGCGCCGGCGCTAAACCTGAAGTAGGGGAACAGGCCGCTGAAGAATCCCGGGAAGACCTCACAAAGGCACTCACCGGTGCGGACATGGTATTCGTTACTGCCGGCATGGGCGGCGGTACCGGTACCGGTGCGGCTCCTGTAGCAGCTCAGTGCGCTAGAGAACTGGGCGCCCTGACCATTGCCGTTGTCACCAAACCGTTCAGCTTTGAAGGCAAAGTTCGTGCCAAGAATGCAGCGGAAGGGATTGAACGGCTGAAACAGAACGTAGATGCCATCCTCGTCGTTCCGAACGATAAACTGATGAGCATTATCGATAAGAAAACCTCTATTAAAGATGCCTTCAAGACCGCCGACGACGTGCTCCGCCAGGGCATCCAGGGTATTTCAGACCTCATTACTGTACCGGGCATCATCAACCTGGACTTCGCCGATGTGAGAACCATCATGAGCGACCAGGGCGATGCACTGATGGGTATCGGCATCGGCACCGGCGACAACCGCGCCAGCGATGCTGCTACCATGGCTATCAACAGCCCGCTCCTCGAACGGAGCATTGAAGGTGCCAAGGGCATCATCATCAACATTACAGGCAATGAAGACCTGGGCCTCTTCGAAATCAATGAAGCTTCCCAGATCATCACAGAAGCGGCAGATCCCGATGCAAACATCATCTGGGGTACTTCCGTGGACCCGGATCTCGACAACGATACCGTGAAGATTACCGTTATTGCCACCGGCTTCGGCGACAAGAAGAAGAGCCCCGCTCCCCAGGGCGGCAGCCGTTTCAGCAATGCTGTAAGACCGGCTACCGGTATTGCGGTTCCTGAATTCCTCAGAAAATAAGGAAATTTCCCCTATGGGAATGTTTCCGGAATTTCATGGCTTACCGGATTTCATCTGACCGATAGCTGTGCAAGGAAGACCAGAAATCCCTGAAGCCGGAAAACCAGTGTTTCCATACGATATAAAAGGCCACACCGCAGCTGCAGTGTGGCTTTTTCTTCCAAAGGAGCAGCCATATGAAATGCCCTTACTGCAACAGTCCCGATACAAAGGTCACAGATTCCCGGGATACCGATGACGGTACGTCTATCCGCCGCCGCCGGCAGTGCCTTACCTGCGGCCGCCGGTTTACGACCTATGAGACCGTGGAAGAGAACCAGATCCGGGTTATCAAGAAAGACGGGAGCCGGGAGCTTTTTGACCGGACAAAAATCCGGAACGGTATCATCCGGGCCTGTGAAAAACGAAATATTACGTCCGCCCAGATTGATGACGTGGTGAATCGGATTGAGAAGAAAATCCGTAACGGACTGGACCAGGAAGTGTCCTCCGAGACCATCGGCCGCATGGTGATGGACGAACTGAAGGATTTGGACCAGGTGGCCTATGTCCGTTTTGCTTCGGTATACCGCGAATTTAAGGATATCGGCAGTTTCATGAGCGAGCTGGAAGCCCTCATGAACAGCCATAAAGGAAAAGACATGCCCTCCTCCGGCAGAAAGGATTTCCATGAACATTGATATGATTACCGGCGCCTTTGATGCGCACCAGCGGGTACTTGAAAAAAGCCGCGCCCTGATTCCCACCATATCCGCCATGGCGGACATCTGCCGGGAAGCGCTGGAAAGGGGGAATAAGATCCTGGTCTGTGGCAATGGCGGCAGCGCTGCTGATGCCCAGCATATTGCGGCGGAATTTGTGGGCCGCTTTCACAATGAACGGATTTCTCTTCCCGCCATTGCCCTCACCACAGATACATCGATTCTGACCGCCGTAGCCAATGATTACAGCTATGACCGGGTTTTTGCCCGGCAGGTGGAAGGCCTTGGCCGGCCGGGAGACGTTCTCTGGGGGATTTCTACCAGCGGAAACAGCGCCAACGTGGTGGAAGCCCTGAAAATGGCAAAGGAAAAGGGACTTGTCACCATCGGTTCCACCGGTAAGGACGGGGGAAAGATGGTTTCCCTCTGCCGGGAAATCCTGGTGGTCCCCGATGACAACACGGCCCGGATCCAGGAAATCCACATGCTTGCAGCCCATTCTATCTGTGAAGTCATCGATGAACTGGACTGGAACAAATGAAGAAAGCCATATTTTTTGACCGGGACGGCGTTCTGAACGAAGATGACGGCTACGTTCACTCCATGGAAAAACTCCGCTGGGTTCCCGGCGCCCGGGAAGCGGTGGGGCGTCTCTGCCGGGAGGGATGGCTTCTTTTCGTTGTCACAAACCAGAGCGGCGTGGCCCGCGGCTACTACGGAGAAGAGGACGTGCGCCGGCTCCATGATTCAATGAATGAAGAATTCCGCCGGTATGGGGGAGAAATCACCGAATTTTTCTACTGCCCCCACCTGCCGGGCGCTGCCATAGCAGCCTACGATAAAGTCTGCAGCTGCCGGAAACCGGCACCGGGCATGATTCTTTCCGCCATTTCCAAATATGACCTGCCCAAAGACCGGTGCTTTCTCTTCGGCGACGGCGAGCGGGATATGGAGGCTGCCAGGCGTGCAGGCATCCGGAGTTTCCTCTTTACCGGTGGAAACCTGGATGACTTTATCCGCTCCGTGCTGCCTCCTGTAAAGGATTAACCAATGGGTAACGACTATAAAAATATTCTGATTATCAAAATGAGCTCCCTGGGCGATATCATCCATGCCCTGCCTTCGCTCTATGCGCTTCGGGAAATCTACCCGAAAGCCCGCATTACCTGGGCCGTGCATCCTGCCTTTGCAGGAATTCTGCCGGGAAAGCCCTGGATCGATGAAATCTACCTGGTGGACAGGAAACGGATCAAAGAAATCTCCTACCTCCGGCAGGTGCACCGGGATCTGAAATCCCGCCACTTCGACCTGGTCATCGACCTGCAGATGATTGCCAAAAGCGGCATTATTTCCTTCCTCTCCGGATGTAAGAACCGCATCGGCTATAATGATGCCCGGGAGGGCAGTTTCCTTGCCAGCCATCCTGTGGCGGGACCCCATAAAAAGGGACACATCATTGAGCAGCTCCTCGATGTGATCCGCTATCTGGGCTGGGAAGGGGATACTATTGAATTTCCCCTCCATGATTATAAAAAAGAAATGGATACTGTATCCCATCTCCTCCAGCAGGAAGGGGTAGACGGCCCCTATGCTGTCCTCGTGCCCGGTACCCGGGGAGAAGCAAAAAAGTGGCCCATTTCCTTCTGGGGAGAACTGGCATCCCTGTTTTCCGAGCACCATGTATATAACGTCATTTCCGGCACCGCCGGAGAGATGGACATGGGAAAGGCCATCAAAGAGTCCTCTCCCTCTCCCTATACGGTAAATCTTATGGGAAAAACATCTCTCCTGGAGCTGGCAGCCCTGGAGAAAATGGCATCCCTCCATATTTCCAGCGACACCGGGCCCCTTCATATCGCCAATGCCGTGCATACGCCGCTGATCGCTCTTTTCGGGCCCACACTCCCCGACCGGAGCGGCCCATACGGAAATAAGAACAGCACTGTCCTCCTGGCAGACAATCCGGGAACGAAGGAATGCCGTATGGACACAATCCCCGTGGAAAGGGTATTTGGAAAAGCCATGGAGATGCTGGGAAAATAGAGTTGAGAATTGAGAGTTGAGGTCCAGCGGGCTTCTCCGTGGGGCTGGTGGGGGTGCGGTCGGAATCACAGGTCCGGGGCTATTAGCTTCTAGCTGCTAGCTGCTAGTTGCTAGTTGCTAGGGAAGCGCTGATTAATTCGCAGAGTCAGATTTCATAAGGATTTTTATGCACTGCTTCGTCATAACTCTCCTTAAATAGCTCGCTATTCGCGTCGAGTTATTCCTCGCATTGCATAAAAATCCAAGAATGAAATCTGACAACGATTTAATCAGTGCTTCCCTAGAAGCTCCACGCAAGTATCTCCAAACGCAGCATACTAAAGGAAATTAAGATGGAACGAATCAGCAGTCGAAATAACCAATGGATCAAAAAGGCCCTCCAGCTGAAGCAGAAGAAATGGAGGGACCGGGAAGGCCTTTTCCTTCTGGAAGGGGTACGGATTGCAGAGGATGCCCTGAACCAGGGCATCACCGGATGTACCTGCTTCTTCACGGAGGAAACCCTGTCAAATCCCCGGGTTTCTGCCCTTCTGGAGAAGGCGGAAAAGCTGGGGTGGCGCATTCTTTGCCTGGAGGAACCTCTCATGAAGGTTCTCTCTGGTACAGAGCACGGACAGGGAATCATGGTCATCTGCCCGGAACGGAAGGAAAATCCGGAGGACCTCCTCCGGCCTCTATCCGGTTTTTATGTAGTCCTGGATACCGTACAGGATCCGGGAAATCTGGGAACCATATTAAGGACCGCTGCCGCAGCAGGGGTGAAAGGGCTCATTCTTACCGAGGGCTGTGCCGACATGTATTCGGAAAAGGCAGCCCGCAGTTCCATGGGTTCCGTCCTCCGGATTCCGGTATACCGGAATGTGACTATTGATTTCCTGAAAGAAATGAAAAAGGCTTCAGGGCTTCCATTCTTTGGTACCGCCCTGGAGAACGGTGTGCCCTACAAGGATGTGGGACCGGTGAAAGAGGGAGTTTTCATCTTCGGGAATGAAGGAAACGGCGTGCGGCCGGACATTCTTTCCCTCACCGATAAAAATCTCTACATCCCCCTGGCAGGCCATGTGGAATCGCTGAATGTATCCATAGCAGCAGCGGTGATATTATTCCATTTCATATGATTTAAGCAAGTAGTGATTCAATCATTGTCAGATTTAATTCTTGGATTTGTTTGCAATGAGAGGAATAACCTGACGAGCTATTTAAGAAGAGTTATGACGAAGCTGGGGCCCTTAGTGGATCTGCCGCCAAAGGCGGTTATGTAACCTTATGCTCGGCGCGTCAGCGTCTACCACCTGGCAATCAGGCGAAGCTTACCACCCTTAGCTCCACATTTACGGTTCGTATATCCATATAGAAAGGGACCTAACTTGAAACGTTTAATCGTCAATGCCGATGATTTCGGTATCCATCCTGCAGTGAACAAAGCCGTTTCCATTGCCTTTGAAAAAGGAATCCTGACCAGTACATCCCTCATGGCAGGGGGAAAGGCCTTCGACGAGGCCGTTTCCCTGGCCCGGTCCATGCCGGAATTGGGGATCGGTGTCCACCTGACACTGGTGGGTGGTCTTTCTACGGTGCTGCCGGCAAAGGAAGTGCCTTCCCTCACCTGGGAAGGGGGCCATCTCTGCAATGATTACCTGGAACTGATCAAGAGGGATCTTGCCGGAAAAATCAGCGTGGACGATGTGTACCGGGAATGGGATGCCCAGATACAGAAAGTGATGGATACGGGACTGACCGTAACCCATCTCGACGGGCACCAGCACATGCATATGTGGAACCATTTCTTCCCGGTCACCCTGGCACTGGCGGAAAAGTACCATATTTCCTGCATGCGGGTGCCTGATGAAAAGCTCCTTTTCGGCCTCCATCTGTCGCCGGCGGGGCTCTTCCGGTTCGCATCGAAAAACGGGCTGTCCCTTATGGCCCGGAGCCACCGGGGGACTTTGAAGAGAAAGGGAATCCTGTGCAATGACCATTTCTGGGGCATGATGTACGGCGGCCATTTCTATGAAAACCGGATGGCCCGGATCCTTGACCACCTGGAAGAGGGGGTCACGGAATTCATGTGCCATCCTTCGGCAGACCAGAAAGCCATGGAAGAAACATTCCACTGGGGCTATGAAGGGGAGAGGGAACTGCAGAGCCTTACGTCTCCCCTGGTGCAGCAAAAAATTAAAGAACAGGGAATCCGACTGATTTCCTATAAAGAACTGGGGCGCCCTGATGACTGATACCTTGGCTCCCTGCAGAGGAACATACTATGAACAAAGAAAAGCAGCAGTTTTATCTGGTGGATCTTAAAATCCTTCCGGAAGCCATCAAAAAAACCATCAAAGTCAAGGAAATGCTGGAAAACGGCGCATCCTCTTCCATCAATGAAGCAGTACATCGGGTGGGGATGAGCCGCAGCGCCTATTACAAATATAAGGACCATGTGGCTCCTGTCCATAGTGACAAGGAGGACCGGATTGTAGTATTATTTATAATCATGCAGGATGAAGTTTCCATCTTCGGCCGGATCCTTCGGCGCATTGCCAGGGAGGACAACGAAGTGCTGTCTGCCGTACGAACAAAGGCTTCCGATTCCCTCTACACCGGGGTCATCACCTTTAAGACGGAAGAATCTTCAGAAAGTCTTGCGGAACTCCATGATTCACTGGAGGAAATGAAAGGCATCCAATCGTTGACCATGAAATTGGGAGGAGAAACCAAATGAAGAATATTAATGTCGCACTCCTTGGATTCGGTACCGTAGGAAGCGGCGTGGCCGAAACCATTCGAAAGAATGGAAAGCTCATCGAAGATTCCATCGGCTGCCACTTCACCATTACCCATGTCCTCGTCAGGCACCCGGAAAAGTACAGGGACCTGGAGATTCTGAAGGGCGTACAGGTGACCAGCTCCTTCGAAGATATCATGAACGATGGCAGTGTAGAAATCGTGATTGAAGTGATGGGGGGCATCCATCCGGCGAAGGAATATATCTTTGAAGCCCTGAACCACCATATCAGCGTGGTCAGTGCCAATAAGGACCTGGTGGCCCTCTTTGGACCGGAAATCATGCACACCGCCATGGATAACCATGTGAACTTCAACTGTGAAGCCAGCGTAGGCGGCGGCATTCCTATTCTCCGTCCTCTCCATGATTCCCTGGCAGCCAATGAAATCGAACGGATCGTGGGTATCGTAAACGGTACCACGAATTTCATCCTTTCCAACATGGATGAAGCCGGTGTCAGCTACGGCGATGCACTCCGGGTGGCCCAGAAGAAGGGCTATGCCGAGGTGGATCCCACCAACGATGTGGCCGGCTATGATGCCGCCAGGAAACTGGCCATTCTGGCATCCATCGGCTTCCATGCCAACGTCACATTTGACGACGTACTGGTAGAGGGGATTGAAAAAATTTCCCAGAACGATGTGCAGTATGCCAGCGAAATGGGATACACCATCAAACTGCTTGCGGTGGCACTGCGCCAGGAAAATGGCATCGCCCTCAACGTCTATCCTGCTTTCGTTCCCCGGAGCCACCCCCTGGCTTCTGTCAAGGGCTCCTATAACGCCATCTATGTGACCGGCAACATTGTGGATGATGTCATGTTCTACGGCCGCGGCGCCGGTTCTCTCCCCACCGCCAGTGCTGTTATGGGAGACATCATCAGTACCGCTAAGCACATTATGAACCATTCCACCGGTACCGGTATGATGCTCACAGAAACGAAGCGGATTCCTTTCTACTCTTCCCTGAAACTGGAAAATTCCTATTATTTCCGCCTGATTGTGGATGATGTGACCGGTGTTCTTTCCCAGATCGCCTCTGCCTATGCGGATAATGACATCAGTATCAAGGAAGTGGTGCAGAAGAGCCGGATCGAAGACGCGGCGGAACTGATGATTATCACGGAAAAAACACCGCGGGAAAATATTATTCATGTAGAAAAGGCACTGCAGGTACTGCCCTGCATGCGCCAGGTTGCCAATATCATTCGGGTGCTGGAAGATGACAGAAAATAAAACCTATATCGTCAGGGTCCCCGCTACCACCGCCAATATCGGAAGCGGTTTCGATACGCTGGGCATGTCCCTGGGTCTCTATAATGTAGTCCAGTTTGTCCCTTCCGAAGGGATGGACCTGGTGGATACGGAAATTTCCGCAGAAGGGGAAGGGGCTTCCCAGATTGAAAAGGGCCTGGATAACATGATTATCAAGGCCATGGCAGAAACTGCGGAAAAAGCGGGTAAACAGATTCCCGGCGGCCGGATGTACCTCATCAACCGCATTCCCTTCGCCCGGGGCCTGGGCTCTTCTTCTGCTGCCATTGCCTCCGGCGTATATCTGGCAAACCTTCTCATGGGGGAACCTTTCGACAGGAAGGAAATCCTTGATATCACCGCCGCCATGGAAGGGCACCCGGACAATGCGGCCCCTGCCATCCTGGGAGGGTTCTGCATGGCCCTCCTGAAAGACGGGAAGGTGACTGCCGAACGGATCGATATTCCCTCCCACTGGAAAGCGGTAGTCACCATTCCGGATTTTGAACTGCATACGGAAAAAGCCCGGGCCGTGCTGCCCACATCCTATCCGAGAAGCGATGCGGTCCATAATATCGGTGCTGTATCCTTCCTCATGGCCGCTTTCATGTACCAGAAACCGGAATACCTGAAACTGGGCCTTGACGACGTGATTCACGTACCCTATCGGATCGGCCTTATTCCCGGCGCCTCCGATGTCATCCGCAACGCGGAAAGGGCAGGAGCCTACGGTGCCACCATTGCCGGATCCGGTCCCACCATCATCGCTTTTGCTCCGGCTGACAGGGCTGACGAAGTGGGTATCGCCATGGTGAAAGGATTCAATGCAGCCCATATGACATCCAGATACATGGTGCTGGACTTTGATCATAACGGAATTATGGCTGTATGATAGGTGCTGGCGGCCTATGCATGTAAATGGGGCTAAGGGTTATGGGTCGAGCTTCGCTTCACTGGCTCGACCGGGTTGTGGCTGCATGCCAAGGCTAACGCCTTGGCGCAGCGGGGGCGTAAGGTATTGAAGCCGCCTGCGGCGGCAGCCATAGCTTTGACGAAGTCATTGCCTTGTCAGAAGGACAGGGGGTTGTCGCAGTCACAGCCATGGATGGAAGGACTCACTTATTTCCATATATTTCTAATAAAATTATAATTGACTTTGCCTGCCAAAGCAGATATAATAATTAAGTCATTGTACATACGTGCTGTGACGCAACCGCACGGAGAAGGCTTCCAAATGCCATAGGGCTGCCGCATCCGGCGAGTATAGTAAAGAGGAGGTGCACAAATGTACGCAATCATTAAAACCGGTGGTAAACAGTACTGTGTCGAAGAAGGTAAGGTTATTTCCATCGAAAAACTGGACGCTGAAAAAGGCGCTGAAGTAACTTTTGACGAAGTTCTTCTCGTTTCCGGTGATGAAGTAAAGATTGGCCAGCCCACCGTTGCAGGTGCTAAAGTAACCGGCAAGGTTCTCGAACAGGGCAAGGAAAAGAAAATCCGTATTTTCAAATACAAGGCTAAGTCCAACTATCGTCGTCGTCAGGGTCATCGCCAGCCTTTCACAAAGGTTCAGATCGAAAAGATCGAAGGATGATTACCGTCGAAATGCATAGGGATGGGAAAGGGCTCTATCGGGGCTTTCGCATCCATGGACATGCAGATGGTTATGAAAAGGATGGGGAATACGATCTCATCTGTGCTTCCGTCAGTGCCATCACATTGACCATAGCCGGCGGACTGCAGGATGTGCTTCACAGAGATGGGACCTACGACTCGGACTTCGGATTCATGAATGTGGAACTCTCAACACCAGGAGATGGGGAGAGCGAAGCACTTTTCCGAACCATGGTTCACGGGCTTAGGGCCATCGAAGAACGGTATCCCCGTCATCTGAAAATTTTAGAAACAAAGGGGTGAATTACATGTTACTTTTTGATCTTCAGTTATTCGCTCATCATAAAGGTGCTTCCAGTACAAGCAACGGCCGTGACTCCAACGCACAGCGCCTTGGTACAAAGATGCACGCAGGACAGATTGCAAAACCTGGCAACATTATTGTTCGTCAGAGAGGCACTCATCTGCATCCTGGCCTGAACGTAAAGCTGGGTAAAGATGATACCCTCTTTGCAACCGCAGAAGGCAGAATCGCTTTCGAACGTCTCGGCAAATACAAGAGACAGGTCAGCGTATATCCTGTTAATGAATAACAGTACATAAAAAGCTCCGGGAAATGATTTCATTTCCCGGAGCTTTTTCATGTATATGTATCAGATTTACACTTCATCATATGAATGGGGCTAAAGGTGGTGGGTGAACATCGCTAACGCCTGTTCACCGGGAGGTGGGCGCTGCGCGCCGAGGGCATAAGGCTGCCGCCTTTGGCGGCCAATGAACCTTTATGTTCCCGCTTTACCGGGGGGGTTAGACCCCGGTAAAGCCACAACCCGGTTGGCGAGCGCAGCGATGCCAACCCACCACCTTTAGTCCCATTTCATACAATGTGACAATAATTATTCATTTTCCATATTGACGTTATTGTCAATTTATACTACCATAATTCTAATCACTGATAGTTGCCTGGGGGCTTTTGTCAGCCCCAGAGCCTATAAAAGGGGGAGTTAATTCATGATTAAAGTCGTTGTGAATGGCGCTGCTGGCCGTATGGGCAGTGAAGTTGTCCGTTCCGTCATGGCAGAAGAGGGCCTTGAAATCGTGGGTGCCGTAGATCCCGGTGCTGCAGGAAAGGACCTGGGCGAAACCGTAGGGAAAGGCCATAACGGAATTGTTATTTCCAGATCCCTGGATGAAGAATTCAGCAGGGAAAAGCCGGATGTGGTAGTCGATTTCACCAGCCCCAAGGTTATTTATGAAAATGCGAAATACGTACTGGAACATGGGGTGAACATGGTTATCGGAACTACCGGCCTTACTGCGGACCAGCGGGACGAACTGGCTAAGATCGCTGAAAAGACCGGAGCCAATGGCCTTGTGGCACCGAATTTCTCCCTGGGTGCCGTGCTTCTCATGAAGGTATCCGCCGAAATTTCCCGGTACATGCCGAATGCGGAAATCATCGAGCTTCATCACAACCATAAGTACGATGCGCCTTCCGGCACTGCAAAGCTCACTGCTGAAAAAATGGCAGCAGCCCGGACATCCGCTCCGGAACCGGATGAAACAAAGGAAAGCCTTCCCGGCGTACGGGGCGGCAAGTACGAAGGAATCACCATCCACTCTGTCCGCCTTCCGGGCTACGTGGCCCATCAGGAAGTCCTCTTTGGGGGCTACGGTGAAATCCTGACACTCCGCCACGATTCCCTGGATCGGAAATCCTTTATGCCCGGCGTCATGCTGGCCTGCAAGAAGTGCATGACTGTGAAGGGTTTTGTTTATGGTCTTGAAAATTATCTGGAATGAGGTGCTTCTATGAGTAAACTGCCCCGCGTTGCTGTCCTCGGTGCCACCGGTGCCGTGGGCCAGGAATTTATCCGCCTTTTTGAAGAAAGAGATTTTCAGTTTGCATCCCTGAAACTTCTGGCTTCCGCCCGTTCTGCGGGTAAGAAGATCATGGTGAAGGGCAGGGAATACACCGTGGAAGAAGCAAAACCGGAGTCCTTTGAAAATATTGATATCGCCCTCTTTGCCGGCGGCAGCATCAGCAAGACCCTGGCACCGGAAGCGGCGAAAAGGGGAGCTGTAGTTATCGATAACTCCTCCACCTTCCGCATGGATCCCGAAGTGCCCCTGGTGATCCCGGAAATCAATCCGGAAGATATTGCCTGGCATAAAGGCATTATTGCCAATCCGAACTGCTCCACCATCATCATGCTCATGGCCCTGAAGCCGATTTACGATATTTCCCGGATTAAGCGGATCATCGTCAGCACCTACCAGGCCGTTTCCGGCGCCGGCAAGGATGGCATTGATGAACTGCTGGACGAAGCGGCAGCCATCGCCAAAGGCGAAAGTTACACACCGAAGATTCTTCCTTCCGCCAGCCTTCCGAAGCACTATCAGATCGCTTACAACGTCATTCCCCAGATCGATGTATTCCTTGATAACGATTACACCAAGGAAGAAATGAAGATGGTGAATGAAACCCATAAGATTTTCCACGATGACACCATTGCCATTACCCCCACCGCTGTCCGGGTACCGGTTATCCGCAGCCATGCAGAATCTATCTACATTGAGACGGAAGACCATCTTACCACGGACCAGGTCAAGAAAGCCATTGAAGGCTTCAAGGGTGCCGTACTGGTGGATGACATCAAAAATATGATTTACCCCATGCCCCTGGACACATCCAATAAGACCGACGTGGCTGTCGGCCGCATCCGTAAAGATCTCTATGCGGAAAACGGCATCAACCTCTGGGCCTGCGGTGACCAGATCCGCAAGGGCGCAGCACTGAATGCACTGCAGATTGCAGAATACATGATTCAGCACGATATGATCAAATAAAGAAATCACCGATTCTTCGGTTATTTCCTGTATGAGGGACCGCTTCCCCGAGGAAGCGGCAGGAAAAGGAGAGAAAAAAATGGCAACAGCAAAATTCGGACGGGTTATTACCGCCATGATTACTCCATTTCATGAAGATGGTTCTGTAGATTATGAAGGAGCCGCTGCCCTGGCTAAACATCTGGTAGCCCATGGCACTGAAGGTATCCTCGTCGGCGGTACCACCGGTGAAGGTGCTACCATGACTTCCGAGGAAAAACTGAAACTTTACCAGACTATTGTAGATGCAGTCGGCAGAAATGCATCGGGCAAGAAAGTTCCGGTTATGGGCAATATCGGCACCATCAGTACCAGGGATACCATCCTCTTCGGCCGGGAAGCCAGGAAAACGGGCATCGACTGCGCGCTCTGCATCGTTCCGTTTTATGTAAAGCCGAACCAGGAAGGCATGTACCAGCATTTCCGGGCTGTGGCCAAACATGTGGACCTTCCGATTGTTCTCTATAATGTTCCCGGCCGTACAGGCGTCTCCATCCAGCCGGAAACCATCAAGAGAATCGTGGACGAATGCCCGAATGTGGTAGGTATCAAAGATGCCACCGGCAGCTGGGACCAGGTCACAAAGGAAAAGGCCCTGCTCCCCGATGATTTCATGATTTACAGCGGCGACGACGCATTCACCCTGGCCCTCCTCATGGCAGGCGGCGTAGGCGTCATTTCCGTATCCAGCCATGTCATCGGCGACGATATGCTGGCCATGGTGGATGCCTTTGAAAAAGGAGACCTGGAAAAAGCACGGGCTCTCCACATCAAGACCTATCCCATCAACAAGGGCATGTTCTTTACAGCCAGCCCGACTCCTGTCAAGACAGCAGTTAACCTCGTAGGCCAGCCTGGCGGCCATTTCCGTCTCCCCATGGTAGAACCGTCGGAAGAAGAAAAGGCCCATGTATACCAGATGCTGAAAGACTACGGCGGACTGGTAAAATAAGATTTGACATGAAAGCTTCTGCCCCCGGGCAGAGGCTTTTTGTATGGCTGTAACGATGTGCTAGTGTTATAGCCCATGCGTATACATGGGGCTAAAGGTGGTGGGTCGAGCACCGCTTCGCTGGCTCGACCGGGTGGCAGCTTCAACATCGCTGCGCTCGTTGAAGAATAATGCCAGTATAATGGTGTAAATTGGTTAATCAAAAAAATCAAGAGCCATATGGCTCGATCCTCAGGTATAATGAAGTCACCACAACAGCATTA
>ERZ772881.535-NODE-535-length-42065-cov-53.393097_pt1 | contig 42065 bp, 32 predicted proteins | sample MGYA00580581_ERZ772881 | MGnify/ENA primary metagenome ERZ772881 (study PRJEB29015, sample SAMEA2737668) | human gut metagenome | biome: human gut; feature: human-associated habitat; material: faeces | place: China | collected 2012 ...
GCACCTCGCTCGCCGTATCGGCACTTAGAATTATGCGGTATTGCCTTTATTATTTCTGCTCTTATTGGCTGCAAAACCGCAAAAAGGGCCGCAGCCCTTACGGACTGCGGCCCTACATATTACTTTATGCGGTGCGGCTATACTGCTTTTATCACAGAGCGTCAATGCGTATCCGCTGTACATACTACGATCATTTCAGGCTGTGCATGTAGTTCAGCACCTTGTTCTTGATTTCCTCCTCGGAGTAGTAATCGAGAATGTGCGTACCACCAAAGATGTTCAAATAGCGTGTAGCTTGAACAAGGGCATCTTTGGGAGATTTTTCACCACTATAGTTTTCTTCTTCCAACTCTATCATCGCCTCAATAAGCCCTCTAGCCACTGAACGATTTCCAATATAGTTACTTGAAAACATTACCAGATTCATTGTCGAAAATCCATTTTCAAGATATCTGGTTAACTCAAACGGGTCCTTTCGCTTTTCATCATATGTTAGCCTGCCAGCCCACCACAATCTTGAAATGGGGTGTACAAAAAGCGATCTTCTTAAACCGTTGCGTGGACTAAAAAAATAGTGAGCTGCAACAAGCGTTTCGCTATTGCCTTTTTCCTGCTGACTACTCCATCGGGTATAAATATAATTCCAAAAGTCACCATGAGCTAGGCCCGCCCATAGGCGTTCATCGGTTGCCTGCGTATCAGTCAAATTTTTCATTGCAGAATAAACACGAATTATATTTTCAACATCCTGCTTGCTTAAGTCATGATCTACACCTATTTCCGTATCAAACTGAAAATCATCGATCTGGAACTTATACTCCTGAAACGGATTCTCACCATCAAAAAACTCGTACACCCAGTCGTTTGTCGGCTCACTGTAATGCTTCAGATTGCCTGCAATATTAGCTTTTAGAGCAGTGAGGCAGTCCTCTTTCAAAAAATGAATAACCATTAGTCCTCCTCGCTTTCGTCATCGCTCCATTCAGCCAGCGCACTCAGCGCACGGTCTACCGGCAAATCAAGGATCTTTTGAGCCAACGTATAAGAAGGGGTATTCTCCAAAGTTTCTCTATTCAGCGTAACCTCATACTTACTCAAGGTTTTACTGATTGCTGCAAACCAGCGTTTGTCGTTATAGTTTTCAATTCCCTCCCGATGCAGGGTTTCAAAAACGTAGATCAACGCCGGCATGATAATCATCGAATGAAAAGCAGGCTGATACTTCAGTTCCGATGCCAGATTCTTATAGCGGCCGAAGCTGTCGCCGGAAAGAGTCACAGCAATCTTATTGCCTTCCATATCGATTTCCATGCCGGTATCCGAATCTGCTGCACGCTTGCAAATCGTAAAAACAGACGGAATCTTGGCAAGTTCTTCTGTATCCTTCACGATGTTAAGCGTGTATTGTCCACCAATAGCAAGAATCCCGCCACGGTCAACAGAAAAGGACAAGCCCTCGTAATCAGCATTGAAGGCATGGTTGTAATAGGCTGGCAGATCCTGTTTGGCAACGATAAATGCACAGATAGAAACCCGACCATTCAGATCTCGTTCCGGGATACGGTGAATACAGCCAGCGTCTGATGTCTTGATAGCATAGCGGTAGCAGGTCTGCGGACATTCGATGTGGATAAGATATTCGGCCTTCCCGCTTTGGATCATGTTAAAGAGACCATCGTTTCTAAGATCCAGTTGAAACCCGAATTTTATCTCCCGGATCTCTTTTTCCGTAGTTACCGTAAATGTAAAGCTGCTATCAATATAGTCATCCATGTCAGCTGCCAGCATCGGATAGGGGTACAGCTTATACCTTATATCCATACAGACTTACCTCCATCGAACTGCATTCCGAAAATGCCACATTGAACTCCACTGTCATTTTGCGTTTAGCCTGAATATCACGCAGGAAAATAATATTCTGGCTTGTTTTCAGGTTCTCGCCTGTATTGCGGTCGTTTGCCAAAAGGATGTTGACAGCAATATCGCTTTGCTCACCGGACAGCTTGAGCTGCAAATAGCCTTTTCCGCTTGTTTTCTCCGGCACAAATATTAACCGATACCGTTTTTTCTGGGCATCTACCAACATCAGCCGTACCGCCATTGTACGGATTTCAAATTTCTTTTTAACAGCAGTTTCCGGCACGCCTTCCGTTCCAACCGTATAGCTTTCGTCACCAGCGGAGGCTGTGCCCGCTCCGCCGCCGGGATTACTGCCGAAGGCATTCCCTCCAGTGGTCTGATTCGGCTCGTCATCGGCAAAGTCCTTATTGCCGCCCTCACCAAAGTCCTCACCTTCCGGAACGCCATCCGCATCCTCCGCACTGGTATGTGCAGCAGATGCAGCCATTTCAAATCCCTTTTGGTAGCTTTTCAATTCCGGGGTGCTGATATCAATGCTCTTGGTCGTATCAACGATAGATTCATGCTTATCCTGACCATCCGCAACCGCAATATCATCCGGAAGGTATTCGCCCACGCCTTCAGCATCGATTTCATCGACCGTTGTTTTGCGCCCATATTCCAGAACATATCCTTTGATGAGCTGGAACAAATCTTTTTTATATTTACGTGCCAAAGAAGCCTGATGGTGTCGTTCCGGCTGCCATTCATTGTGCTGTGGGTTCTCCATCTCACGGAAGAAAGAGTTGACATCCTTTCCCTGTAGGATGCAGACACCTGCAAACTGGATCGCACTGGGAAAGCTTTTCTGGTCAAAGACCTTCATGCCGTTACTGCGTCCCATCAGAACACGACGGTGCAGATCCTTTTGAATCAGAAGATGTAACTCTATATCTCCAAGCCCGTTGAAGTCTGTTTTGATAACATGAGCCTCTTTAGAAGTCATAGCCTGATAATAATTATACGCCGAAACCGCTTTTTCCTTAAAGACTTCCACTACTGTGCCGAGCGTCCTTTGCGAGATCTCCACTTTTCCGACACGGACTTCCAACGTACCATAAAAAATAGAAATCAAAAAGTCATCCAGTACGGATGCAATGATCTCGTCCTCCCAGCCTTTCTTATCCATATAACCGAGGATATAAACATCTGTTCCTGGGACTGTCCGCATAAAGCCTTTCTGGAAAGAACGGCATTCCCGAATGGACTGATTTTTTAATTTTTCACCGTAATAGCCGATGCCGGTCGTTATATCATCAGAGTCTTTTTGAAAAATCAAGCCTTTTTTGACCGGAAATGAAACGAGACGAGCTACGCCTTGGCTTGCGCATAAGCCATTGATATCCTCTGTAGCGTAAAACACCGTGCGAAGATTTGAGCAAGCAAAAGGTGCCGATTTGCCAATGCCAAAACTGCCGCCTTCGTCATCGCCCTTATCAGATACACCAGAAGCTTTTACGAGGTTTTGCCACGGTGTATTGTAGTCCTTGTCGGAACCGGTCAAACCAGTGGTGTTGAAATCGCTGATGCGAAGAACTGAAAGTGTTTTCTGTGCGGCAACCTTTTGAGCCTTGTCAAAAAAATCGACCGTTTTCTTATTATTATTCTTTTTCCAGAAAGAGAGGCAGGAATCAATCGCATTGCTGAGTGTAGCATAATCATGGAAAGAGCAGAGGTCTTCCTTTGAGCAGAAAAATTCAACAATAACAGGTTTTCCGGAGCCATCCTTTGCGTCCAGAGAGTTCTGGCAGATTTCACGCGCAAGGGATTTGTAAGGAGTTCCCTTGAATGTTTCAATGCCTGCTTCACCAATTCCATTCAAGGTCCCGAAATTACTACTGGGGAAATTCCAACCAATTGCCATAAAGCCAACCGCCTTTAACCGCAAATTTTGTAGACATTTGTTCTATTATAGCACTCATTGCCAAAACATCCTATACATAAGATTCAAAAGACAGAAAACGTAGCAATTTTTGTGAAAGAAATAAGAAGGCTCTGTCTTTTCCTCTGTCCGCAAAGCCAAAAGAGCCGACAGCCTGTAACTTCACAGGGTCTGTCAGCTCTTTGTAGCAGGGACACATCTCGCCGTCCAGCAAGACTGTGTAACTGTCGCCGGACGGCTGTTTGCTATTAAGTCAGTTCTTCATTAATAAAACGCTCCGATGGTCTGCCTCACGCAGAATCCACCAGCGGGTTCATCATTTTTCGATTCTCCCAGACGCAAAAAATCGGCGCCCACTTTTCAGCGAGTGCCGATTTTGTTACCCTATAGTGCGCTTTGATTTTTGGCGTAAGTGGCGTAAGTTTGGCGTAAATCCGCTTTTGCGCGCTCCAAAAATCAAGGATTCATGCGGTTTTTTGGCAGTTATTAGTACATGCCGCCCATGTCACCGCCGGCGGGGGCTGCCGGTGCCGGGGGCTCCGGCAGGTCAGCGACCAGGCTTTCGGTGGTCAGAACCATAGCGGCAACGCTGGAAGCATTCTCCAGAGCGGAGCGGGTGACCTTGGTCGGGTCAACAATGCCGGCTTCGATCATATCGTCAACATATTCTTCCTTCTGGGCGTCATAGCCGTAGTTGGGCTTGCCGGCCTGCAGAATGTTGTTGATGATAACGCTGCCTTCCAGGCCAGCGTTTGCGGCGATCTGGCGCAGAGGAGCTTCCAGAGCCTTGCGGACGATCTTAGCGCCAGTGCGCTCATCGCCTTCCAGCTCGCTGACCAGTTTATCAACAGCGGGGATAGCGTTGATGGTAGCGGTGCCGCCGCCAGCAACGATGCCCTCTTCAACAGCAGCCTTGGTTGCGTTCAGGGCGTCCTCGATGCGGAGCTTCTTATCCTTCATCTCAACTTCGGTAGCAGCGCCGACCTTGATGACAGCTACGCCGCCAGCCAGCTTGGCCAGGCGTTCCTGCAGCTTTTCACGGTCAAAGTCAGAGGTAGCGGAAGCGATCTGGGAACGGATCTGGGCAACGCGGTCAGCAATGGCCTGCTTATCGCCAGCGCCACCGACGATGGTGGTGTTTTCCTTGCCAACCTTGACCTGGCGGGCGCTGCCCAGCAGCTGGATGGTAGCGTCCTTGAGCTCATAGCCCAGGTCGCTGCTGATGACGGTGCCGCCGGTCAGGATGGCGATATCCTGCAGCATTTCCTTGCGGCGGTCGCCAAAGCCGGGAGCCTTGACAGCAACCACATTCAGGCCGCCGCGCAGACGGTTGATGATGAGGTTGGACAGTGCGTCACCCTCAACATCCTCAGCGATGATGAGCAGCTTGCGGCCGGACTGGATCACGGACTCCAGCAGAGGAACGATATCCTGGAACACGCTGATCTTTTTATCGGTGATCAGCACGCTGCAGTCCTCGTAAACGGTTTCCATCTTCTCGGTATCGGTGACCATGTACGGGGTAACGTAGCCACGGTCAAACTGCATGCCTTCCACTACCTCGGTGTAGGTTTCAGCAGTGGTCTTGTTCTCCTCAATGGTGATCACGCCGTCAGCAGTAACCTTTTCCATAGCGTCAGCGATCAGCTGGCCGATCTGTGCATCACCGGCAGAAACGGTACCGACACGGGCGATATCCTTGCTGCCGTTGACTTTCTGGCTGTGTGCCTTGACGGCCTCAACAGCGGTGTTGACAGCCTTCTGGATGCCGCGCTTGATGTCCATCGGGTTTGCACCGGCGGTAACGTTCTTCATGCCCTCGGTAACAAGAGCCTGTGCCAGAACGGTAGCGGTGGTGGTGCCGTCGCCGGCAGCATCATTGGTCTTGGTGGCAACTTCACGCACGAGCTGTGCACCCATGTTCTCGAAAGCGTCTTTCAGCTCAATTTCCTTTGCGATGGTAACGCCATCGTTGGTGATGACCGGGCTGCCGAACTTCTTGCCCAGAACAACGTTGCGGCCTTTGGGGCCCAGGGTGATCTTAACGGTATCAGCCAGCTGGTCAATGCCGGCGCAAAGAGCCTTGCGGGCGTCTTCGCCCTGCTTAATCTGTTTTGCCATAAATCAGCATCTCCTTTTATCAGTAAGAACAGTTAAAGTTTACTCAACGATTGCCAGGATATCGCTCTGGCGGACAATGGTGCATTCCTCGCCGTCAACCTTGACTTCGGTGCCGGAGTACTTGCTGGTGAGGACCTTATCGCCAACCTTGACGATCATCTCAACGTCTTTGCCATCGACATTGCCGCCGGGGCCGACTGCGATAACTTCAGCAACCTGCGGCTTTTCCTTGGCGGAACCGGTCAGGATCAGGCCGCCCTTGGAGGTTTCTTCTTCTTCAACGAGTTTGATCACAACGCGATCAGCAAGAGGTTTGATTTTCATGATGAAATATCCTCCTATAATTAAAGTTTCTTTGAAACATTGTATTTAGCACTCTTTTCTCCTGAGTGCTAAATCTATTATAGCGTTCCTTTGCCAAAAATCAACCCCTTGAAGTATAAAATTTTTGTGAACAGTGTTTTTTGTCGTTTATTCGTTGTAATTTATTAGCGCTCCGGGCTGTTTTCTATCTGTTTTTTGGTCTTGGCTGGCAGACCGCCCGGCTGAATGGCACACTGGCACTGCAAATAAAGGCGTGCTTTGGTGGGGATCAGCCTTCGCCGGGGCGGTGCCAGTGCAGGGTAAGCTCCGCCCACAGCGCCCCCTGCGTGCTGCCATAACGGTTTTGCAGCCAGAAACACAGGTCGAGCGGGTCGGCATCCGGGCCGTTTATTCCGTACAGTGCCGTTATCAAACCGTCAAATTCCCGGTTGGCGGCTGCGGCAAATGCCACCTGCAGTTCGGCATCCGGGCGGGCGGTGGGAGTCAGGTCTTTCAGTTCCACATCCCGCAGGGTCAGGTTTACCCGCACGCTGCCGGGGGCCAGCACCTGCACATCGGCGGCGGCTTTGGCGGCAAGGTGCAGGTCATCCGGCAACGTGCAGTCCAACCGATGGGCCTGGCCGCACAGAATAGCCGCCAGCTGGGCAGCCAACGGGCTTTGCGTCTGGCGGGCTGTATTGGCAGCGGTATCATAAAACAGCATGGCGTATTCCCCGCCCGCACTGACGGGCACAGCGGCGGTTTCGGCGTTATCAAACAGGGTTTGCAGGCCGCAGTGCAGCTGCTGCTTTTCTTCCAGAGCTTTCAAGTTTTCGTACAGGGTCGGCGTCTGCCCCTGAATGGGTGTTTGCACGGTGGGTTCCAACACAAAGACGGCGATTTCCGGCGCGGGGCGGGCGGTGCTTTGCAACAGCTGAGCGATTTCTTCTGCCAGCGGCCAGCTGCACCCGGCAGGCAGAACGGCAAGGTCCATCAGGCCGTAAAACGGCTGGCCGTTCATGGTTTGGGCGGCGGCATTCCAGGCGGCAGCACAGGTAGCGCCGCTGCCGGTAAAGGTTTTGCAGGCGGCGGAATCCTCGCTTTGCTGGTCACTGGTCAAAAGCGTGACCGTGTAGCCGGCATCCTGCGCGGTAAAAAACGCCGCCCGCACAATTTCCCTGTGGGAAAGCAGTTGCCCGCCGCAGCCCGCCAACAGGCAGCCCAGCAGCACCGCCGCCATCAGGCGGGATGTTTTATGCATGATACCAGCCATTGGCAGCCTCCTGTTACCATCACAACCGCAGCGAAGCCCCAGCAGACGGCACTGCGCCAATAAAATGCCTGTTCCAGCGGCACGGTGCGCAGCACAGCACACAACAGAGCCATGCCGCCAAAGTACAGCGGGTAACGGTCCAGCCCGGCGGCAGCGCTGCCCGCCCCGGCGCGGCCACCCCACAGTTCCACCATGGCATACAGGTACAGTGCCAGCCGCACCGTGACTGCCATGCACCACAGCAAAATTTGCAGCCATTCCAGCCGGTTAAAAATTGAAAGTGCCCCGCACTGTGCAGCCCCCTGCACCGGGGTTTGGCGGGTGGGCATGGCCGCGCCAAAAAACAGCTCCAGCAGCAGGTGGACCGCGGCATCAAAGCCCAGCGCTGACGCGGCAAATGTTACTGCCTTGCGGCAGCGCTGGCCGGGCTGCGGAGGCCAAAGGGCAAACAGCAGATATTCCGGCGGGAGCGCCAGCTGAGAAACAAACGCCGCCTGCCAGTCCTGCCCTGTCAGCGGTGCCGCATGCAGGTTGGGTACACGCAGGCGCGGCGCGACCGAGAGTACCATGATTGCCATACACGCGGCACCGAACACCAACAAGGCGTTGGCTGTCTGGCGCAGGGCGGGCTCCCGCCGGAGGTAGATGACCGGTGCCAGCACGACAAAACAGGTGCCCGCCAGCCCCAGTGTACCGGGGTACACGCTGCCAAACAGGGCGTGCAGGCGCAGAATTTCCAATGCTGAACTGATTGCCAGCAAAACACAGAGAACTTTTTGCAGCAGGGCGTTTCCCTGCCAGCTGGTCGACACTAACAGAAGCACAGCGGCCAGCACCGCCGCGCTGGCGGGCAGAGCCAGCAGCCCTGCCCGCGCCCAATAACCGGTGTGCAGCCGCAGCAGCGTATCGGCCAGAATGCTGAGGAGCAGCACGGGGTAAAAATCCACATTACTCTTTTGCATGGCGCGGCAGCACCTCCCCTTTTTGTGCCAGGCGGGACCAGATGGCCCGCACAAAGCCATCCCGCAAGGCTGCCTTGCCCGGCGGCATGAGCGGGTAAAGATAATCATAACCGAACGGGTCGCTGCCGCAGGCCATGGCCAGAATCAGCAGCGCCCCGCAGGCCAGCCCCGGCACACCGAACAGTCCCGCCAGCAGTATGACCGCAAAGCGGAACAGAATCGACTGTTCATACAGCGCCGGGACTGCCAGGGTGGCGATGGTGGCCGCCGCGGCCATGGTGAGCACCGGCACGCTGATGATGCCCGCCGAGACAGCGGTTTCGCCAATGATGAGCGCCCCCACAAGGCTGACGGTGTGGCTGATGGATTTGGGGGCGCGCAGCCCGGCTTCACGCACAATTTCCAGCAGCAGGGTCACGGCCAGCATTTCCGGCATGGGCGGTAGCGGCGTGGAGGCTTCGCCCTGGGCCAGTTTGGCCAGCAGGTGCACGGGGATCAGCTCCGGCGCAAAGCTGACCGCCATGACATACAGCCCTGGCCCAAACACCGCCAGCAAAAACGCCAGATATTTGAGCAGGCGGATGAGACCGGCAAACACTGCGCCGGAAGAATAATCGTCCAGGCATTCAAAGTGCTCGGCAAAAAAGCTGGGCACCACCATGGCAAGCGGGCTGCCGGATACAAGGATAACGATTTTGCCCTCACAGATGCGGGCGCAGGCGGTGGCCGGGCGCTCAGTATAGGCTGCCGCGGGGAAAAGGTTGAGCTTGTCCTGCTTGAGGAAGGAGGCAAAGTAGGTGCTGTCCAGCAGGACGGGGATTTGTACCCCGGCCAGCCGCTGTTTGAGGGTTTGCACCACATCCGCCGGGGCCAGGGCAGTATCATAACAAATGGCGTACTCGGTTTTGGCACGGGTGTTGGCGGTGCAGATCTCCGCCGTAAAGCTGCCGGTGCGGAACTGGCGGCGCAGCTGGGAAATGTTATTGCGCAGGTGCTCGGTAAAGGCATCCTGCGGGCCGCGCATGTTGCCTTCCCCGCTGGGGTTGGTCACGCTGCGGCCCGGCATATCCTGGGTGGAAAACGCCAGCGCCTGGCCGCTGCCCTCCACCAGCAGCACGGCCATGCCGCCGGCGAGGGCTTCCACCAGCTGGGTACGGGTGGTGATGGGGGTTTGCTCTGTGGGTAGGCAGCTTTGCTCTGCCAGGTACTGCACCAGCTGCGGCCCGGCCTTGCAGCCCGGCACGCCTTGACCCAGTGCGTGCAGCACCATGATGCAGAGTTTTTCCGGCGAGGAAAGCCCCGCAAACATGGCGATGCAGCAGCGGCAGCCGCAAATCGTAAAGCTTTTGGTATAGAAATCCGATGAGCCGCCAAACATAGTTTGCAGAAACGCCTGATTTTCAGCAAGGGCCTGCCCCAGCGGCTGGTTATCCGCAGTTGTCATGTAATCACCTTCCCTTGCTGTTCAGTGTGACCCAAAAACGGCAGGGATAAACGCAGGAGGTGTTTTTATGCTTGCATCGGTTTTGCATACCGTAATTATTTATGCTGTGGTTATTTTTGCCATGCGGCTGATGGGCAAGCGGCAGCTGGGGGAATTGCAGCCATCCGAGCTGGTAACAACGTTCATGATTTCCAATGTTGCCTCCATCTGCATTGATGAGCCGGATCTGCCGCTGCTTTCCAGCCTGGTGCCGATTTTATTGATTGCGGCGCTGGAAATATTGAACTCAACCGCCGCCTATTACCTGCCCGGCTATGCGGCGCTGCTGTTTGGGAGACCGGTGACGGTAATCCAGGATGGGCAGATCCGGCAGGATGCACTGCGGCATCTGCGCATGACGCCGGGCGATCTGATGGAAGCGCTGCGCGGCAAGGATATTTTTGACCCGCGGCAGGTAGTATGGGGTGTGGTGGAGCCCAGCGGGAGCATCAGCGCCGCGCAAAAAGTGGCGGACGACAGCCCGCTGCTGCCGCTGTTGGTAGACCAGGAAGTTTACCCCGAAAATCTGGCCCAGCTGGGGCGCAATGAAGCCTGGCTGGATACCGACCTTGCCAGACGCGGGATGCGGCGGGCAGAGGTACTGGCTTACCTTGGCAATAAGGAAAGCTGCGTTGTGATACAAAAAAAGACCGCCCAGAACGGGCGGTCTGAAAAACCGGAAAGTACAGGTGGTTTTTGAATGAAGCGCAACTGGTATGCCATCGCCATTCTGGTCCTGCTGGCGGCGGTGCTGCTTGGCTGCAAACAGTATGTAAGCGCCACTGCGGGCAGCCTGCGCGCCCAGGTGCAAAGCGCTTATGCGCAGACACTGACGCAGCAGTACCCGCAGGCGCAGCAGGCTTTCCGGCAGGCCGCGCACAGTGCAAGGCAGGCCAGCAAAAAGCTGGGGCTGCTGGTGCGCCGCAACGCGCTGGATCGCATGAACGAAACCATGGCGGTTTTGCCGCAGTATGCCAACCCGGAAAACCAGGCCGACCTTGCGGTGGAAGCTGCACGGGTGCTGGCGCAGATCGACCAGCTGGAGCAGTGCTTTACGGGCACATTTTAGCCCTGCATGCCGCCGTTTTTGGCGCGGGAATCCAGCATGTCTTTCAGCTCATCCATAAAGGTGTTGACATCGCTGAACTGGCGGTAGACGGAAGCAAAGCGCACATAGGCAACGTCGTCCATCTTTTTCAGCTGCTCCATGGCAAGGTCCCCAATATAGACGGAGGTCACTTCCCTGTCGTAAGAGTTCAGCAGCACCTGTTCAATGCGGCTGACGGCGGCATCCAGCTGCTCATAGCTGACAGGGCGCTTTTCGCAGGCGCGCAGCATGCCGTTGAGCAGTTTCTGGCGGTCGAACACTTCACGCGAACGGTCTTTTTTGATGACCATCAGGGGCACAGTTTCCACGATCTCATAGGTGGTAAAGCGTTTTTTGCAGGAAAGGCACTCGCGGCGGCGGCGGATCTTTTCTCCGTCCTCCGTGGGGCGCGAATCAATTACCTTGGAATCATCGGCACCGCAGTACGGGCAACGCATAGCAAAGTTCCTCCTGGTTTACGCTTTCTTGGGGGCGGGGGCAGCCTTGTGGGTCTTATAGCTGACCCACAGCTGGGTTGCAATACACATGGTGCTGTAAACACCGCTGACCATGCCAAACAGCAGCGGCACCGCAAAGGTGAAGATGCTGTCCAGCTTGAAGATGATGGACACCACGCAGACGATTGCCAGTGCAATGCAGGTGGTGATACTGGTCATCATGGAACGGCCAAAGCTCTGGTTGATGGACAGGTTGACCAGCTCCGGCAGGGACATCTTTTTGCCGTAAAGGCCGGTGTTCTCGCGGATACGGTCATAGATAACAACGGTATCGTTGATGGAGTAGCCCAGAATGGTAAGCATAGCTGCAATAAAGTTGCCGTTGAGGGGAATGCGCAGCAGAACAAAGACGCCGTACACAACAAACATATCGTGCAGCAAAGCAACGATTGCCATGGCACCGGCGGACCAACCGCCAATGCGGCGGAAACGCACGGCAACGTACACCAAAATCAGCACGCAGGCAGCCACAACAGCCACAACGCTCTTGGCCAGGAACTCGTTGCCGATGGTGGGGTTGACGTTGCTGACTTCCTGCTGGACAAACTGGTTGTCCGGGTAGGTGGTGTTCAGGGTTTCGATCATGCTGTCCAGCTGCTCGGTGGAAAGGGTCTCGCTGCCGGGCAGGTTGATGGTCAGGGTCTGTGCACCGGAAACATCAGTGCCAGTCTGTACGGTCAGGTTGCTCTGGCCCAGCTCGGCGGCTACCGTCTGCTTGACATTGTTCAGGTCAACATCGCCCTGGTAGCCAACGGTAACCATAGCGCCACCCTTGAACTCGATATCCATGGTAACGCCGAAGACAAAGCTGAACACCAGCACCACGGCAACCAGAACGCCGGAGAAGGTGTAGAACTTCTTGCGGTTGCCGACAAAGTTGATGTTGGGGCACTTGTAAGTCTTTTTGCCATCCTTGGAACCGCCATACAGAACAGGGTTGCGGAACACCTTGCAGCGGGATGCACCACGGATCATAATGCGGGTTGCAAACACGCCAAAGACAAAGTTGAGCAGAACACTGGTGAGCAGCGTGAAGCCGAAAGAGTAGATGCTGCCAGCCGTGGAAGGACCAAACATGAAGAAGATGGGGTTGAACACCTTGCCCCAGAAGCCATCAGTGGGGCCAAAAGCACCCATCAGCAGGGCTGCAACGATGACGATGGTCACGTTACCGTCAATGATGGGGGTCAGGCCCATCTTGAAGCCGCTGGCGATAGCGCCATCCAGCGTTTTGCCGTTGCCAAGCTCTTCTTTGATGCGCTCAGCGGTGATAACGTTGGCGTCAACGCCCATACCGATACCAAGGATGATACCGGCGATACCGGGCAGGGTCAGCGTGGAGCCATTGAACACGGTGAAGTAACCGGAAACAAATGCCAGCGTGGCGACAACCTGGCCAAACAGAGAGATGACCGCAATGGTACCGGGCAGACGGTAACGCACGATCATGAGCAGCGCCACAAAGGCAAAGGCAATGATGCCGGCCAGCACCATCACATCCAGGCTCTTAGCGCCCAGGGTGGGGCTGATGGTGGAGAAGCTTTCGGCCGAGAGGGCAAAAGGCAGAGAACCAGAGTTAATCTGGTTTGCCAGCGCGGTGACCTGATCCTGGGTGAAAGAACCTTCGATCACAGCGTTGCCGTCCGTGATGGCAGTCTTGACGGTAGCGGTGGAGATGTTCTCGCCGTCCAGCCAGATGGAGATGGTGCCGTTGGACTGGGTTGCCAGCTCGGTGGTGGCCTCAGCAAACTTTTTGGCACCGTCAGCACTGAACTGCAGCTGAACAACATAACCGTTCTCCTGGTTGTAGCCTGCGGTTGCGGACGTCACATCGTCACCGCTCAGGATCTCTTCGCCGTCGGCAGTAGAGCCCTTGCGGAACACCATCTCGGCGGTGGTGCCGATCTCGTCAATGGCGGTCTGGGGATTAAAGTCGGTTTCGCCGGTTTTCCAGGGGAAACGGACGATGATGCGGTCCTTGTTATAGTCCACATAATCCTCATAGTCGGTAATGCCAAGGCCGACCAGACGGTCTTCGATGACGGTTTTGGCCGCGGTCATCTGGTCATCGGTGGCTTCCACACCGTCAGCCGGCATGAACGTCACGTCCACGCCGCCGCGGATGTCGATACCGAAGCGGATATCCTCCGCGCCCTTGATGTAGACGTTCTTGGTATCGCCGTATGTGTAGCTCACGCCGAACAGGGCGGTAAACGAGAACACGACGATCAGCAGCGCCGTGACAATCAGATGCCACGACTTCCCTCTCTTATTCATATGTACCTCCAAACATTGCCCGCGCACCGGCACGGGCGGGGTTTTATTACCGGCGTATGCGCGTTGCCACACACCGCCATGCAGGGAAGCAGCCGCCTGCCGGAAAGCAGGCGGCTTTTTCCCTTTTTGCAGGCGCACCCGGCCGGGAAAACCGGGCGTACCTGTTTTAACTATGCAGGATGGCTGCTTATTTTATTCTGCCAGCAGCTTTTCGACCACAGCCAGGCGCACGCAGACGGTGAGCAGCATGGATGCGGTTTCTACCTCAGACAGGCTGGGGTAAGTGGGGGCAATGCGCAGGTGGGAATCCTGCGGGTCAATGCCATAAGGGAACGCTGCGCCGGCGCCGGTCAGGGTCAGGCCGCAGTCCTTGCAGAGCTGGGCTACACGCTTGGCACAGCCGGGCATGACATACAGGCTGATGAAGTATCCGCCTTTGGGATTGGTCCAGTGGGCGATATCACCGCAGGGGGTCAGCTCATGGGCAAAGGTGGTTTTGACTGCGTCAAAGCAGGGCACCAGGCGGCGGCGATGCTTGGCCATATGCTGCAGCACGCCGTCCTTGTTCTTCAGGAAGCGGACATGGCGCAGCTGGTTCATCTTGTCATAGCTGATGATCATGACAGAGAAGCGCCTGCAGATATAAGCCAAAGATTTTTCACTGCATGCCAGGGCAGAAACACCAGCGCCGGGGAAGGTGATCTTGCTGGTAGAGGTGAACATGAAAACGCGGTCCTCGGTGCCATACTGCTTGCTTTCATTCAGCAGCACCGGGGTCTCGATGATTTCATCGGTCAGGTGGTGGACAATGTAAGCTTCGTCCCAGAAAATCTTGAAATCCGGGGCAGCGGTCTTCATGGATGCAAAGCGGCGGATGGTTTCATCGCTGTAGACATAGCCATCGGGGTTGGAGTACTGCGGTACGCACCAGATGCCCTTGATGGTGTCGTCTTCGGCAACCAGCTTTTCCACCATATCCATATCGGGGCCGTCCGGCGTCATGGGGATCGTGATCAGCTCAAAGCCAAACTCCTCGGTGATTTTGAAATGGCGGTCATAGCCGGGGGCCGGGCAGAGGAACTTGCGGTGCTCCACCTGGGACCACGGGCAGGGGGATTCCGGGAAGCCAAAGGTATGACCTATGCTGATAAGGTTGTACATCAGCTGCAGGCTGGAGTTGCCGCCCACAAAAACCTCGCTGGACTTAACGCCCATCACATCGCCAAACAGGGCGCGGGCTTCTTCCAAACCTTCCAGGTTGCCATAATTGCGGGCATCATAGCCATCCTCGGTGGTATAGTCACTCATTTTCAGCAGATCCATGGCCAGGTCCATCTGATGAGGGCCTGGTTTACCGCGGGCCATGTTGAGCTTAAGGCCCTTGGCCTTGAACTCGGCATAGGATTGTTCCAGCGCAGCCTTTTCTGCACGGAGCTGGTCTTTGGACATTTCAAAATAATTTGCCATAATCATTTCCCCCTAGATCGTGGGCTGCCATGGTGCTGCACGCGCACAGGGCAGGGCCAAGTACGTTTCCCTCTTGTGTCCGCTTGTATGCACAGAGCATACAGTTTCAAGACATACATATTAGTATAAACGAAACGGCCACAATATACAAGCAGTTTTGAAATTTTTCCCACAAAAAGCAGGCGGTTTTTGGCCCAAAAGCAGGTAAAGAAGAATGGATAACCAGCCATAGATTTCTATATTGACCTTTCAGCGTGGACATGTTACACTTTTGTTGTAATAAGTTGTACGCATATTTATTCATGAGCTCAACTTTTGTCCGGCCGGGCAGCACAACTGGAGTATGGTTATGGAACAGCATGTCACCTTCCGGCGCGTGGCCGGTATGCTGGTGGGCATTGTGATCATCAGCCTTGGTGTTGCCCTTTTCAAGTTTGCCCATCTGGGCAACGACCCTTTCAACGCGCTCAACATCCGCTCTGCGGAGCTTGCCGGGCTGACCCTTGGCGTACAGAACCTGATTTATAACGCGGTATTTTTCACGATGCAGATGATTTGGGGCCGCAGATATGTCGGCTTTGGCACCGTTGCAAATGCCGTTTGCTGTGGGTTTATCATCACGTTTTTCTATGATTTCCTCACTGCGCATTTTGCACAGGCCGCTACCCTGCCCGCACAGCTGCCGTGGGTGGCTGCGGCTGTGGTGTGCACCTCACTTGGCATTTCGCTGCACCAGACCTCCGATTTGGGGGTTGCCCCGTATGATTACCTGGCGCTGGGCCTGCGGGACCACACGCCACTCCCCTATTTCTGCTGCCGCCTTTTTACGGATACGCTGTGCGCATTACTGGTTTTTTTGCTGGGCGGGCTACTGGGGCTGGGCACCCTGATCTGTGCGTTCTGCCTGGGACCGCTGATCCAGTTTTTCAACACCCATGTTTCCGAAAACGTGTTGCAATATGTTCCAACCGGGCGGCAGGCATAATATTTACCAGCGGCGCAATTATAATTTTGCAGCGGCGGCAGCTTTGGCTTGCCGCTGCTTTTGGTTGTTTAATGGCATTTTATCTAAATTTGGTGTAAGATATAAGGCAATACCGCATAATTCTAAGTGCCGATACGGCGAGCGAGGTGCGGCAGATGCTAAGCCAAAAGCGCAGATAATACTGGATGTCTTATCGAGCATTTTGGCAACGCAGATGCCGTGCCGCAGCCGCCGGAGCGGTGCTTAAGCCGCAAGGCGGGAATTGTGCGGTGTCGCCATAAGAAAACATAGATTTAGGAGCGTAACAAAACAAGATGGCACAACAAAACAAGAGCAATTCCCTGACCGAAGGCAGTGTAGCGCGCGGCATGCTGCTGTTTGCAATTCCCATTTTTATCAGCAATTTGTTCCAGCAGCTGTACAACGCGGCAGACTCGCTGATTGTGGGCAACTTTTTGGGCGGCGAGGCGCTGGCGGCAGTTGGTTCTTCCGGCAGCCTGATTTTCCTCTTGACCGGTTTTGTGAACGGCGTAGCGCTGGGTGCCGGTGTGCTGATTGCCCGCTACTTTGGCGCAAAGGACTGGGAGAGCCTGGAAAAAGCCATCCACACCACGGTGGCGCTGGGCCTGGCCGCCGGGGCGGTGCTGACGGTTGTGGGCGTGATTTTGACCCCGCAGATCCTGCACTGGATGGGCACGCCGGAGGATGTTATCGGCAACTCGGTCGCCTACTTCCGCACCTACTTTTTGGGTTCCATTGCAGTGGTCATGTACAATGTGGGTGCCAGCATTCTGCAATCGGTCGGCAACAGCCGCAGCCCTATGAAGTACCTGATTACAGCATCGCTCATTAACATTGTGCTGGACCTACTGTTTATCGGCGTACTGGGGTACGGCGTGGCTGCGGCCGCATTTGCCACGATTATCTCCCAGTCAGTCAGTGCCATTCTGGCATTCTCCAAGCTGATGCGCAGCAAGGAAGCCTGGGCTGTGAGCTGGCGCAAGGTTCGGTTTGACGGCCCCATGCTGCATGGCGTTATTTTGCAGGGCCTGCCCTCCGGCATCCAGAACTCGGTCATCTCGCTGGCAAATGTTATTGTGCAGGCAAACATCAACTCGTTTGGCGCACTGGCCATGGCCGGGTGCGGCTCTTACAGCAAGGTGGAAGGTTTTGCTTTCCTGCCGGTCACCTGCTTTTCGATGGCACTGGCCACTTTTGTCAGCCAGAATGTGGGTGCGGGCAAACCTGACCGCGTGCGCAAGGGTATGCGTTTTGGCGTGATTTGTTCGATTACGCTGGCCGAGTGCGTCGGCGTTGCGGTTTGCCTGCTGGCGCCTTGGCTGATTGGTGCGTTCAGCAGCGAGGCCGATGTGGTCGCCTTTGGCGTGCGGCAGGCACACACCATTGCGCTGTTTTACTTTTTGCTTGCGTTCAGCCACTGCTGCGCCGGCATCCTGCGCGGATTGGGCCGCCCCATTGTGCCCATGGCCGTTATGCTGGCGGTCTGGTGCGCATTGCGCATTACTTACATTACGATAACGCTGCACTTTATCCATGATATCGGGGTCATCTTCTGGGCATACCCTCTGACCTGGAGCATCTCTTCTCTGATGTTCCTGCATTACCTGCGGCATTGCACGATTCCCCGTGTCGGCGGCGGCGCACCGCACGATATGAAAGATGTGTGATGTGGGCGGATACAAAAACACATCACATATAAGGCAACACCGCACAATTCCCGCCTTGCGGCTTAAGCACCGCTCCGGCAGCTGCGGCACGGCATCTGCGTTGCCAAAATGCTCGATAAGACATCCAGTATTATCTGCGCTTTTGGCTTGGCATCTGCCGCACCTCGCTCGCCGTATCGGCACTTAGAATTATACGGTATTGCCCTAAAATAGCGGGTACACTGCCACATGAAGTGAGCTGCTTTGCCGTTCGCCGCAAATAAACCATTCGCTTTTTTACACTCTGGGCGGCAGGGCTTTGCGGATTGACAATTCCCCCGTTTTGCGCTACAATACCATACAGTTAGCCGCCGTGGCGGAACTGGCAGACGCAAGGGACTTAAAATCCCTCGGTGGAAACATCGTACCGGTTCGATCCCGGTCGGCGGCACTGGCTGAGCCTTACCGGATTTTCCGGTAAGGCTCTTCTTTTTTTGTGGGGTTCCCCTTTGCATAACCGCTGCAGCCACGGCCAACACTGATTGGAAAGCGGCGGGCGGGGCCAGCTCGCGTTTGTTATGTCTAACCGTCATTTCTGTGGTCACCGAACGCCAAAAATCGCCCGATTCGTCCATTTTTGGTGCAAAATTGCAGGGTTTGTACCAGTTTTTGCGGTTTGCCCTTGACGCAAAGAAATTGTTGGAATATAATAAGCACCGTTAATCCTAGAGTTTTTATAGGATATGAAAATAACAAAGGTGCCCGGCACACCGCCGCCTGCCTGCTTTGCGCTGCAAACGGATGGCTACACCGGACGCCGAACCAAGCTGCGGGTTTGCCTGCGGCTTTTTGAAATACAAACGCTCACCTTATTATAAAGCGAGCAGGAGGCAGTTTTTATGGCAGAGCAAGTTTTGAACGTAACCGGTCTGGCCGCACGCGTGGAAGACAAACAGCTGTTGCACGGCGTGGATCTTACCATCAACAAGGGCGAAACCCATGTGCTGATGGGCCCCAACGGCGCAGGCAAATCCACCCTGGGCTATGTTTTGATGGGTGCCCCCAAATATACCGTGACCGGCGGCCAGATCCTGTTCAAGGGCGAGGATATCACCCATGAATCCACCGATAAGCGCGCCAAGGCCGGCATGTTCCTTTCTTTCCAGGAGCCGCTGGAAGTTCCCGGCCTGACGCTGGAAGGCTTTATCCGCAGCGCATTGCAGCAGAAGGCCGGCCATGTGCGTTACTATGACTTCAAGAAAGAGCTGGCCCGCTGCATGGACATTTTGCAGATGGATGCTTCTTACGCAGAGCGCAGCCTGAACGTTGGTTTTTCCGGCGGCGAAAAGAAAAAGGCCGAGATTTTGCAGCTGATGATGCTCAAGCCCTCCCTCGCCATTCTGGACGAGACGGACTCCGGCCTGGACGTTGACGCCGTGCGCCTGGTTTCCAAAGGCGTGGAAGAATACCAGAAAGACCACAACGGCGCTTTGCTGATCATCACCCACAGCACCCGCATTCTGGATGCGCTGTCTGTTGATTACACCCACGTGCTGGTCAACGGCAAGATTGCTGCAAACGGCGATGGCAGCCTGGTGGAAGAGATCAATGTGAACGGCTACGAGCGCTTTGAAAAGATGGCGGAGGCCTGAGAATTATATGGCAGAAGTAAACGAAGCAAAACGCGAAAAATCGCAGGTTGAGGACATTAACCGCAGCCTGTATGATTTCCGCTATGAGGAAAAAGACGCCTACAAGGTAGACGCTGGCCTGACCCCCGCCATTGTAGAGCAGATTTCCCGCGAGAAGAACGACCCCGACTGGATGTTGGAGCTGCGCTTGAAATCGCTGGAGATCTATAATAAGACCGGTATCCCGGAGTGGGGCCCGCCGATTGATGAGCTGAACATGGATGATATCATCACCTATGTGCGCCCCAACACCAAAATGAGCGCCAAGTGGAGCGAAGTGCCTACCGACATCAAGGATACCTTTGAAAAGCTGGGTATCCCCCAGGCCGAGCGCGACAGCCTGGCCGGTGTCGGCGCACAGTATGACTCCGAGCTGGTATATCACAACGTGAAAAAAGAGGTTGCGGAGCAGGGTGTTATTTACACCGACCTGGAAAGTGCCATGCACGGCCCTTATGCCGAGATGATCCACACCCATTTCATGCACCTGGTTCCCCCCACGGATCACAAATTTGCCGCCCTGCACGGCGCGGTATGGTCTGGCGGTTCTTTTGTGTATGTTCCGCCGCATGTGCATGTGGAGATTCCCCTGCAGTCCTATTTCCGCCTGAACGCCCCCGGCGCTGGCCAGTTTGAGCACACGCTGATTATTGTGGACGAGGGTGCTTCGCTGCATTTCATCGAGGGCTGCTCTGCCCCCAAGTACAATGTGGCCAACCTGCACGCCGGCTGCGTGGAGCTGTTTGTGGGCAAGAACGCCAAGCTGCGGTATTCCACCATTGAGAACTGGTCCAAGAACATGTACAACCTGAACACCAAGCGCGCCATTGTAGAAGAGGGCGGCGTGATGGAATGGGTTTCCGGTTCTTTTGGCTCCCACACCTCTTACCTGTACCCCATGACCATCCTGAAGGGCAAGGGCTCCCGCATGGAGTTCACCGGCATAACCTTCGCCGGTCATGGCCAGAACCTGGATACCGGCGCCAAGGTTGTTCACACCGGCGCGGATACTTCCAGCTATATCAACACCAAGTCCATCTCCAAGGACGGCGGTATCAGCACCTTCCGCAGCGCGGTGGTCATTAACAAGGATGCCAAGAACAGCAAGGCTGCGGTTTCCTGCCAGTCTTTGATGCTGGATACCATCTCCCGTTCGGACACGATCCCCGCAATGGACGTGCGCACCCCCGATGCTGACGTGGGCCACGAAGCCCGCATTGGCCGCATCAGTGATGACGCCGTGTTCTACCTGATGAGCCGCGGCATCCCCGAAGAGGAAGCCCGCGCCATGATCGTGAGCGGCTTTGCGGATAATGTTTCCAAGGAGCTGCCGCTGGAATACGCAATGGAAATGAACAACCTGATCCGCCTTGAGATGAAGGGCAGCATTGGGTGAGCAAAGGAGTTGGGAGTATGGCAAATGAAACAATGACCGTCAACCGGCTTCCCGCTCTGACGTGGAACTGGCTGAAAATGAATGCAGCCCGGCTGGAAGCAAACGCTCCCGCCGTGGGTGCCGCCCCCAGCTTTGTGCAGACCGCACAGCTGGCCCGCAGCAGCGCCGCACAGGACTGGGCCATGGAGACCGGCATGGGCACCGACGTTGACCGTTTTCTGGCCAACAGCCCAGCAGAGTACCTGACCCTGGGCGAAAACGAAGTGATGGATGCCCCCGCGGTTATCACCTATACCTACCAGCCCGGCATCCCCGCCGGGGACCGGCTGTACCTGGAAGCCAAGGCTGGCAGCACCATGCAGGTGGCTGTGATCCTGCGCAATGAGACCGCTGGCGAGGGCCTGGCCGCTTTGCAGATCAAGATCAAGGCCGAGGCTGGCGCTGTGGTCAAACTTTCGATGGTGCAGGTACTGGATAATGGCTTTACCTGCCTGAGTGATATCGGCACCACCTGCGCAGACGGCGCAAGCTTTGAGCTGACCAAGCTGGAACTGGGTTCCGGCAAGCTGTATGCCGGTGCTGCCGCCGATCTGATCGGCAAAGGCAGCAACTTTACCGCCAGGATCGGCTACCTGGGCCAGGGCGAACAGCGCCTGGACATGAACTATGTAGCCCGCCACCGCGGCAAAAAGACCACCTGCGAGATGGATTCCACCGGCGTACTGGCCGGTAAGGCATTCAAGCTGTTCCGCGGCAGCATTGACCTGCTGCCCGGAGGTTCCGGTGCCAAAGGCCAGGAGCAGGAGAACGTTCTGCTGCTGGGCGACGGCGTGGTCAACCAGACCATTCCGCTGATTTTGTGCGGCGAAGAGGATGTGGAAGGCAACCACGGCGCAACCATCGGCCGCTTGGACGAAAAGATGCTGTTCTACCTCGCCAGCCGCGGCATTCCTGAAGAAGCTGCCCGCAGCCTGCTGGCCCGCGCCCGCATTGAGGCCGTAGTTGATCTGCTGCCGGAGGCACTGGCGGAAGAAGCACACAAATTCATGGAGGCGCACACCGATGAGCTTTGATTTTGTGGATTATAAAAAGGACTTTCCCCTGCTGATGCAGCAGGATGTCGCCTATCTGGACAGCGCCGCCACCGCGCAGCGCCCGGCCAGCGTTTTGCAGGCAGAGAAAGAATTTTACGAGCAGGCCAACGCCAACCCCCTGCGCGGCCTGTATGAACTGGGCGTGGAGGCGACTGACCGTTACGAGGCCGCCCGCGAGCGGGTACGCAAGTTCCTGAACGCCCGCAGTGATGCCGAGATCATCTTTACCCGCAACACCACCGAAAGCATCAATCTGGTTGCTTACAGCTATGCGCTGAACAACATCCATGCCGGGGATGAGATCGTCATCACCATCATGGAGCACCACAGCAACATGCTGCCGTGGCAGATGGTTGCCCGCCAGACCGGTGCCAAGCTGGTTTACCTGGAATGTGAAAAAGACGGCAGCCTGCCGGATGAAAAGCTGGAAGCCGTCATCGGCCCCAAGGTAAAGCTGGCCGCCATTGGCCATGTTTCCAACGTGCTGGGCTGCGTAAACCCGGTAGAGAAAGTGATCGAGCTGGTACACCGCAACGGCGGTGTTGTGCTGGTCGATGCCGCCCAGAGTGCCCCCCACATGAAAGTGGATGTGCAGGCTCTGGATGCTGATTTTGTTGCATTCTCCGGCCACAAGCTGATGGCCCCCATGGGTATTGGCGTTTTGTATGGCAAGGAGAAGCTGCTGGATGCCATGCCGCCGTTTTTGACCGGCGGCGAGATGATCGATTCCGTTACCCGCGATGGCGCTGTGTATGCCGAGCTGCCCCACAAATTTGAGGCCGGCACCGTGAATGCAGGCGGCGCGGTTGCGCTGGCTGCGGCCATTGATTACCTGGAATCCGTTGGGCTGGAAAATGTCCACGCCCAGGAGCAGGCCCTGACCCGCTATGCCTATGAGGGCATGAAGAAGATCTCCGGTGTGAATATTCTGGGCAGCGATGACCCGGACAAGCACTGCGGCATTCTGAGCTTTACGGTGGATGGCGTACACCCGCACGACATTGCCACCATTCTGGACAGCTGCCATGTGGACGTGCGTGCCGGGCACCACTGTGCACAGCCGCTGCTGGCTTATCTGGGTGTGCGTTCCTGCGCACGCGCCAGCCTTGCATTTTATAACACCACCGCTGACATTGACCGCTTTCTGGCGGCGCTGGGCGGCGTAAGAAAGGAAATGGGTTATGCCGAGTAGTACGTTTTATAATGAGGTGCTGACCGACCACAACCTCTACCCCGCCCATAAAAAGCCGCTGCCCGGCGCCAACATGACGCTGGAGGGTGTGAACCCCAGCTGCGGCGATGACATTATTTTGCAGCTGAAAGTAGAAAACGGCAAGATTGAGGACGGCAGCTTTGTTGGTGACGGCTGCGCGATCTCCCAGGCTTCGGCAGATATCATGCTGGACATGATCATTGGCCGCAGCGTGGATGAAGCCAAAGACCTGGCCGAGACCTTTTTGAAGATGATTAAGGGCGAAGCTACCGATGCCGACATTGAAAAGTTGGAAGAAGCCGGTGCGCTGCAGGATATCTCCCACATGCCGGCCCGCGTAAAGTGCGCAGTGCTGGGCTGGCACACCATGGAAAAGCTGCTGGATCACAAGGACGAGCAGTGATTCCTGGCGGAGGGCTGATTCTTTCACGTTGGCCCTGAAAGTGATTTTATAAAATAAAGCCAGGCGTGTTTTGCAAAGTCTATTGCTTTGCAGGGCACGCCTGGTTTATTTTTTTGCTCTTTTATTTGTTTTATTGCGGTTGGATAAACGCATCTGCGAACGCTTTATCCACGGCGGGAAAAGAGGGCCGGGAGCGTTTTGTACCAGATATTTGCGATGCCGTTCAGGATGGCACACACCGGGGCGCTGGCGCACAGGGCCACCACCGCGGGGATGATAAAGCACAGCCAGGTAATAACGGCAGGCAGACCGTGGGAAGCACAGGCTTCGTAACAGCCAAGTTGAACCAGAAGCGCGTACAGCGGCATGTGCAGGATGTAGATGGGCAGGGTTCGCTGGCCCAGGCTGGCAAGCGGCTTGATGAGCCCCAGAATGGGGGTGATGGCCAGCACGGTGCCAAAGCCCAGCAGGTAGAACACTGCGCGATCCTGCATCAGGTAGCCGCCCACCGCATAGGCGTCGGACTGGAAGATGCGGGCTCCCTCATACACCGGGGTTTCGGCGGTGACGATGCGCTGGACGGTTACGGTATAAAACACCACGATGGCCGCCGCCAGCGGGCCCCAGGCATACCAGCGCTTTTGCCAGCTGCGGAACGGCTCTGCAAACAACACACCGAACGCAAAGAACGGGAAAAAGGAAAACACACGGCCCAGATCAAACGGCCAGTTGACACAGCCGCCCAACAGGCCTATGGCAATGGCCGCGGCCATCCCTACGGTGCTGGCCAGCAGGCCGCGCCGCTGGATGGCGCGCAGCAAAGGCACGGTAAGCATCCAGAACATGAGGGCGTACAGATACCACATGTGCCGCCATGGCAGCAGTACATTTTGCAGCCAGCCGCCCTGATCCACAATGTTATCTTTCAGGGCAGCCGCACGGAACGCCGTGATGCCCGCCTGGCTGATAAGGTAGAGCCATAGCTGCTGCGTGACCAGCTTGCGCAGGCTGAACTTAGCCACCAGGCCGCTGGCTGTGCAAAAAATTGCCATATGGAACAGGTAAATGCAGGTAAACAGCGCGTTGATGCCCGGCGCGGTACCACGGTGATACTCGATAAAATGGCCAATGACAACGCACAGGATGCCAAAGCCTTTCATAGCGTCCACATAGGGTTGGCGCTGGGCGGCAGTTTTCTTGTTTGGCAAAGGTCGGCTCCTTTCTTGAAACGGCGCTGGCGTGGTTTATGGGTTCCAGTATTCATACACCAGCTGGCCAAGGGTCTGCATGGCCTGGGTGGGTTCTTCGGGGAAGTCTACATTTTCATCTCCCTGGTCTGTCATGCAAACAATCCAGTAGGGATGCTTGGCATACACAATGGCAACATCGTGATATGCGTAATCCCAGCTGCCATACTTTTTGGCGGCAGGCACGCCATCCGGCACATACAAAATATCATGGTCGGCGGCCAGCATACAGGTTTTCAGGTAGGCTGCGGCGGCGCTGCCTGAATCCAGATAATCATACACCGCGGACACAATGTTGGCAAACTCGCCAGTGGAAGCCATACCGATAATGCCGGTTTGCGGGGTAAGGTCGCAGGTTGCGGCATAGGCAAAGCCGTAATCCGCCAGGAACTGCTGGAAGCCGCTGGATTCATTGGCTGGCCAGTGGGTGGTCAACAGGGTGACGGCGTTGTTATCGCTGTGGGCGATCATAGCACGCATGGCGGCTTTGGCCGGGATGGTCTCGGTATCGTTATAGGCTTGCAGCGCCGTATCAGACAAACGGCCGCGGAACTGGTTGGGCAGTTCATCTTCCAGGTCCAGTGTTCCGGCATCGGCCTGGCCGCACAGCCAGAACGCATAGGGCAGCTTGAGCAGGCTGGCGGGGTAATACAGGGCATCCGTGTTATAAGTATAGCTTTCCCCCGTTGCCGGATTTTGCAGGTAAAGCGAAAAGCTGCCCGGCTGCGCGGCGCAGAATTCATCCAGCAGCTCGTTCAAGTCTACGCTGGGGGCTGTTTCCCGCGTGGCGGCAAGGGCGGATTCCAGCTTTTGGGCTGTGGACCAGTATTCCAGCTCTTCCGCCGCAGTAGCATAAACGCTGCCATTGGGCACCCATTGCACGGCCATGGCGGTTTCGGCTGTGGCCTGTTCATTCAAATCCACCGTTGCACCGCAGCCCGCCAGCAAAAGCGCGGCCAGTGCCGGGGCGATGCACGGTACATACCAATGTTTTCTTTTCCCCATAGGATTGCTGTTATGTTTCCTTTCCCGATTGACCGCGGGCATGGGATTCTCCTTAATGCCACGGCCAAAATTCCGGTATTATTGTAACACATGTTCGGCAAATTGTGGCAAAAAATCCGAAATTTCTTCATTTCCGGATGGCTGGCTTTTTCGAAATTCCTGTGCTGCGTTCTGGAAGCATTCGGTTCGTCTCCCCTGTCACGCTGCTATGCTGCCGCACGGGCGTATCTATTCTTTCCGTTTTCCTTTTCACCGGACCAATCCCAATGAAACAAAAATCCCGCTGTATGCGGCTTTTCAGGCTGCACACAGCGGAATTTGATTTTAACTCATTAGGAAGCAGCTTCCCAAAGACTTACCAGAGGTTCACGACCTCATTGTACAGACCCTCATAGCTCTTGGCGGAGTTGGACCAGCTGAAATCGCATTCCATGGCGCGCTTGACCAGCACGGGCCAGCCTTCCTTGTTCCAGTAGCCTTCCTTGGCACGCCAGCAGGCTTCGTACAGCTCGTGGGCGTTGTAATTGGCAAAGGTAAAGCCATTGCCATAGCCATCGCCGGAGTCGTGGATGGAGTCGCGCAGGCCGCCGGTCTCACGCACAACGGGGATGGTGCCATAACGGCAGGATACCATCTGGGCCAGGCCGCAGGGTTCGGAGCGGGACGGCATCAGGAAGATATCGGCACCGGCATAAATGCGCTGGGCCAGCTTGGCGTTAAAGCCAATGTACACGCCAACGCGGCCGGGGTTGCGGGCGCACAGCTCGTTGAAGAAGTTCTCGTACTGGGCTTCGCCGGAGCCGAGGATCACCAGCTCAATGCCCTGCTGCAGCAGACCTTCGGCAATGCTGCGCACCAGGTCAACGCCCTTGTGACCGACCAGACGGGTGACCATGGCCATGACCGGGCTGCCATCCTTGTTCAGGCCGAACTCATCCTGCAAAGCTGCTTTGCAGACGGGCTTGCCCTGCTGCACCGTGTTGGCATCATAGTTCTGCGGGATATCCGGGTCGGTAGCGGGGTTGAAAACATCCACGTCAATACCGTTCAGGATACCGCACAGCTTATACTGCTTCTGGCGCAGCAGGCCGTCCAGACCATGGCTGAACCACGGATCCAGGATCTCCTGTGCATAGGTAGGGCTGACGGTGGTGACCTTATCAGCAGTCTCGATTGCGCCCTTCATAAAGTTGGCGCAGCCATCATACTCCACAATGTGGGCATCGCGTGCGCCAATGCCGCAGGTATCCTCCAGGATATCCATGCCATACTTGCCCTGGTAGGCAATGTTATGGATGGTGAATACCGTCTTGATGTGGTTGAACTTATCCAGGTGGCGGTAGTACAGGTTGAGGTAAACCGGGGTAAGGGCGGTCTGCCAGTCGTTGCAGTTGATGATATCCGGCTCAAAGTCGGTATAGAACAGGGTTTCCAGAATGGCGCGGGAGAAGAAAGCAAAACGCTCGCCGTCATCATAGAAGCCATACAGGCCGCTGCGCTTAAAGTAATATTCGTTGTCGATAAAGTAGAACGTCACGCCGTCATGCTCGGCCTTGAACAGGCCGCAGTACTGGCTGCGCCAGCCCACGGGCACGCTGAAATTGGTAACATAGGTCAGCGTATCCTTGAACTTGAGATCGCCGTACAGGGGCATGATAACGCGGCAGTCAATACCGTCACGAACCAGAGCTTTGGGCAGTGCACCGGCAACATCGGCCAGACCGCCGGATTTTGCATACGGTGCAGCCTCGCTGGCTGCATAGAGAATTTTCATGGGTACCTCCTTGCAGAGCCGCTGGAGCGGCTGTTTGCAACGCCTGCCGGGCAGGCTGTTATGATAAAATAAGGAAAGAGCGGAGAAGCGTGTTCACTCCCCCGCCCTTTCCTGCAAACTACCCGCCGGGGAGAGTTGGCGGGAAAGTTCAGGGCGTAATCAGGTTACACCGTGTGCCTTTTGGCAACAAACACCGGGAAAGAATCCGTGCCGATCAGCTTTTTATCTGCCGTGATGTGGACATTCTTGTCGGTAACCACATACTCAACGGAGCTGTTCTCCTCCACAACGGTATCCTGCATCAGCACACAGTTGCGCACAACAGCACCCTTCTTGATCTGGCAGCCACGGAACAGCACGCTGTTTTCAACGGTGCCTTCCACCACACAGCCGTCAGCCAGCAGGCTGTTCTTGACCTTGCTGCCTTCCAGGTAACGGGTGGGGTTGTCGTCACGAATCTTGGTGTAGATGGGGTTGCCTTCGTTAAAGAGCTTATCGACATTGCCAGCCTGCAGCAGGCGCATGTTCTCGTCAAAGTAGCTCTTCATATCGCTGATGCGGGCCACATAGCCGTCAAACTCATAAGCCTGAACATTCAGCAGGCTCAGGTTGCGGGCCAGAATATCGCGCTCAAAATAGACCAGACCGCGCACAGATGCATCGCGGACAAGCTGGATCAGGCTTTCGCGCTCGATGATGTACAGGTTCATGGACAGATTCTGGACGCCGGGACGATAATCGTTGGAAAGCAGCTCAGCCACACGGCCATTATCAATGCGGATGGTGTAGTTATCGGTGCGGGCACCATCGGGGATTTCGCCGCGGTTGTATACCATGGTAACGTCTGCGCCGGACTTGACATGAGCTTCGATCAGCTTGTTAAAGTCGAAGTTCATAGCAATGTTGCTGTCAGACAGGATCACATAGCGCTCTTTCTGGTCCCTCAGCCAGTTCAGAACGCTGGCCAGTGCATCCACACGGCCGCTGTACAGCTTGATGCTGCGCTCTGCAAAAGGCGGAACAATGTTCAGGCCTCCGCGCTTGCGGGTCAGGTCCCATTCACGGCCTGCGCCCAGGTGGTCCATCAGGGAATGATAGTTTTTACGGACGATGACCGAAACATTATCCACACCGGCGTTTGCCATGTTGGACAGAACAAAGTCGATCATGCGGTAACGCCCTGCGAACGGGATGGAGGCCATTGTGCGCTCCGCTACCAGTTCGGGGACAAGGTTATCATAAGAGTTTGCAAAAATGACGCCCAGTGCGTTTGCGTTGCTGCTTACCATTGTTCCTCACCATCCTTTACATCATTGGAAATCATTGCCTTGGGGCCAACCGTTGCGCCCTTGCCGATCTTGACACCGGAGCCAACCGTTGCAACATCGCCGGGTTCGGTAATATTCAGGCCGCTTTCTGGCATTTTGCCCACGGTAGCACCCTCTTCGATGGTGACATTTTCGGCCACGATGCAGTGTTCGACCTTTGCGCCAGCCTTGATGACAGTGCCGCCCATAACAACGGCTGCTTCAACAGTGGCGCCCTTTTCAACCACAACGCCGGGGAACAGGATGGAGTTTTTAACGGTGCCGTCAACCTGGCAGCCTTCGGTGATCATCGAGTTCACGATGTCAGCGTCCGTACCAATGCGCTGGCAGGGGCGGCCGGAGTTGCGGGAGTAGATCTTCCAGTTTTCATCAAACAGGTTGATGCCGGAATGGGTCGGATCCAGAACCTCCATGTTGGCCTGCCACAGGCTGGAGATGGTTCCGACATCCTTCCAATAGCCGCTGAAACGGTAAGCGTACATGCGGCGGTTATCACGCAACAGTGCGGGAATGACATTCTTGCCGAAGTCGTTCTCACTGTTGGGATCGTTTTCGTCCTCGGTGAGGTACTTTTTCAGGATATCCCAGTTGAAGATATAAATGCCCATGGAAGCCAGGTTGCTCTTGGGGTTCTTCGGCTTTTCCTGGAATTCGCTGATGCGGTCATTCTCGTCCGTAACCATCAGACCAAAGCGCGGGGCTTCGCTCCAAGGCACTTCCATAACGGCAACCGAGAACTCGGCGTTCTTCTCTTTGTGGAAGCGCAGGAAATCAGCGTAATCCTGCTTGCAGATCTGGTCACCGGACAGGATGATGACGTACTGCGGGTCATAACGGTCAATGAAGGAAATGTTCTGGTAAATTGCGTTGGCAGTGCCCTTGTACCAGTCAGAGCCGGTGGCCTGCTGGTAGGGCGGCAGCACATGGACGCCGCCATGCAGGCGGTCAAGGTCCCACGGCTGGCCGTTGCCGATGTATTCATTCAGGACCAGCGGCTGATACTGGGTCAGGATGCCAACGGTGTCAATATCAGAGTTGACACAGTTGGACAGCGGAAAGTCGATGATACGGTACTTACCGCCGAACGGAACCGCCGGCTTAGCCAGCTTCTGGGTCAGCGCGTAGAGGCGCGAACCCTGGCCGCCAGCCAGGATCATTGCGATCATTTCTTTTGCCATAATTGTTCTCCCCTTAAACTTGTTTATCTCCACGGGCCGCACCGGCTGCGGGTTGCCGCCGATACCGCCCTTACACACCAGACGTTTACGATTCCGTTACCGGTGTTTTGGGCTTGGTTGTTTTGGCCGCTCTGGGCTTTTTAGCAGCCGGTTTTGTTGCCACGGGTTTGGCTGTGCGCTTTTTGGGGGCGGCAGTTTTGGTGGCCGCAGGCTTGGCTGCCTTTTCGGGTTTGGCTGCTTCGGCAGTTTCTGCCTTGGCGGGCTTTCCTGCCTTTTTGCGGGCAGCGGGAACGCTGAAATAGATGGTGGACAGCGGCGGCAGGGTTACCTCAATATGCTGGTCAAAGCCGTGCATCGGGCCCTTGACGCTCTTTACGCTGCCATTTTTGACACCGGTACCGCCATACTTGACGTCATCCGAGTTGATCAGTTCTTTGTATGTACCGGGGTTGGGCACGCCCATCGAGTAGCTTTCGCGCAGGACGGGGTTAAAGTTGCAGACAACCAGGAGCATCTTGCCCTTGGCGTCCCGGCGCAGGAACGCGATCACGCTCTGTTTGTTATCATCCGGCACGATCCACTGGAACCCTTCCCAGCTGTAATCGACCTGCCAGAGAGAGGCGGTCTCACGGTAGAAGTGGTTCAGATCCTTGACGTAGGTTTGCAGTTCATGGTGCTTATCATAGCCAAGAAGCATCCAATCCAGCTGCTTTTTCTCGTCCCATTCAATGAACTGGCCGAATTCCTGGCCCATGAACAGCAGTTTTTTGCCCGGATGGGCCATCATATAGCCATAGAAGGTGCGCAGGTTGGCGAACTTTGCTTCGTAATCACCGGGCATCTTATTGATCAGGCTGCACTTGCCGTGCACAACTTCATCGTGGCTGATGGGCAGGACAAAATTTTCACTGAACGCATAGAAGAAGCTGAACGTAACTTTGTTATGGTTGCCGGCACGGAACAGCGGATCAGTCTTCATGTAGCTGAGCATATCGTTCATCCAGCCCATGTTCCATTTGAAGTTGAAGCCAAGGCCGCCATCGGCTGCCGGTTTGGTAACCAGCGGCCATGCGGTGGATTCTTCGGCAATCATCATTTTATGCGGGTGGCGGCCCAGGATAGCCGTATTGCACTTTTGCAGGAACGCAATGGCTTCCAGGTTTTCCTTGCCGCCCTTTATGTTTTGTTCCCACTCGCCATCGCGGCGGTTGTAATCGAGATACAGCATGCTGGCCACTGCGTCCACACGCAGGCCGTCCACATGGTACTGCTCGATCCAGAACAGCGCACTGGATACCAGGAAGCTTTCCACTTCCGGCATACCAAAGTTGAACACCATGGTGCCCCACTCTTTATGCTCACCGCGGCGGGGGTTGGGATCCTCATAGCAGGGGGCGCCGTCAAACATGTACAGGCCGTAAGCATCCTTGGGGAAGTGGGCGGGCACCCAGTCCAGGATTACGCCGATACCGGCCGCGTGCAGCTTATCCACAAACTCCATAAAGTCGTGCGGGGTACCGTAACGGCTGGTGGGGGCAAAGTAACCGCTGACCTGATAGCCCCAGCTGCCGTCAAACGGATATTCCGTAATGGGCAGCAGCTCCACATGGGTATAGCCCATATCTTTAATATAAGGCACAAGCTGATCCGCCAGTTCGGAATAATTATAGGGGACACCGTCCTCCTTCATTTTCCAGCTGCCGGCATGCAGCTCATAGATGCTCATCGGGCCGTTGATCACATCATTTTTCTTCTGCGCATCTTCCCATGCGGCATCGTGCCAGTCAAAGCCGGAAATATCAAAAACTTTGCTGCCGTTGGACGGGCGGGTTTCGGCATGGAACGCATACGGGTCAGCCTTGTACACCAGCTCATCCGCCGGGGTGGTAATGCAGTATTTATAAACATCATAGATTTTGATGCCGGGAATGAACAACTCCCAAATGCCGTCCGACACCTTTTCCATCGGATGGCTGGTGGGCACCCAGCTGTTGAAATCGCCCACAACGGAAACTGCTTTGGCGTGCGGTGCCCACACGCGGAACACCGCGCCGGGCTGGCCGTCCTGCTCTTCCAGGTGGCTGCCAAAGTAGCGGTAAGCTTCAAAGTTATTGCCCTGATGGAAGAGGTAAACTGGCAAATCGGAAGGCTTCGCCGCTGACTGTGTTTGTTTCACCTTGTAATCTCCCCTTTTGGCATGCACCGCGCCGGTTTACCACCTACCGTGCCGCCCCTTTGATCATGTTCCCAGGGCAATACCGCATAATTCTAAGTGCCGATACGGCGAGCGAGGTGCGGCAGATGCTAAGCCAAAAGCGCAGATAATACTGGATGTCTTATCGAGCATTTTGGCAACGCAGATGCCGTGCCGCAGCCGCCGGAGCGGTGTTTAAGCCGTAAGGCGGGAATTGTGCGGTGTTGCCCCAGGTTTCCGGAAACACCTCTGATTGAGGCAGGCTATGCGCCGATGATACAAAGAACAGCACGAATTCCTGTTCCTGCTGCCTGTTCCGGCATAAACTGCACCCAATTTGTTTTTGCTATATTTATATTACCTGTTTTGCAGCGGAATTTCAAGAGATTTCTGTAATAAAGCGCTAAAATTTTCGTAAGTTGCTGGGTCGATTTGTGTAAAATTGACACACATTTACAGGAATCTTTGTTAAACTAGACAAAAAACGATTTAATACCGCGAAATATCCCGCCGTTTTTTCTATGCAAATAGAACAAAATGCACCGCCTTGCCCCACGGCAAAACGGGGGCTGGCAGTGCATTTGTTGTACTTATGTTGTTGATGCCACATAAAGGCGCGGGCAGCATCAGCTGCCCAGGATATAGAGCGGATTTTCGCCCGCATAGGTGTTGCGGCGATCCCATGCCGTATGGGTTGCCAGATAGTTGCACCAGGCGGTATAGCCTACCGGCTGCATGTGGATGCCATCGGCTTCGTATTCGTCAATCTGGCTGCCATCGGGCTGATTCAGGGCTTCGGCAATATTGACAAAGTAGCAGCCCTTGCGCAGCGCCATGTTAGCCAGCAGGTTGTTGACCAGCTTGATGCGGTCATTCTGCAAGCCGGGCTTGGAATCCTTGACCCATTCCTGAACGCCGGGGATGGACTGCACATAGATCGGTACGTTCGGCAGGCTTTCGTGGAACATGTCGATCATTTTTTCATAATAGGTGATGAACTTGGTGGCGGTGTCCTCGCTGCCGTTGACCAGGGTGTTGGTGCCGAACAGGATATACAGCGCATCGGGCTGGGTCTCCACCACGGCGTCAAAGGCCGGTTCCTGCACATTGCGGATGTGATCCTTGACGGTGGTGTTATAGACAACACTTTCCGGGCCGGCACCGCGATAGGCACGCACATGGGCGTTCTGGTAGCCGGTGGCATAACACTCCATGCCCTCGGTAATGCTGTCACCCAAAAAAGTAACGGTGTCAAAGTGGCTGCGCTCCACGGTGCCAAGGGCAGGCAGGGCGGCCATGCGGGAATCGGTGTTCAGGTACTCCAGATCTATGGTCTGTTCCACCGGGGTGGCTGTATCCCACGCGGCGTTATCCACGGCGGGAAGCAGGCGCTGGGGGTTACCCGGCGTTTGAGCGGTGGGTTCGGGCTGCTCCGGGGTTGCCGTGGCAGCAGTTTCCGCTGTGGGCATGGTAGGCTCCGCCTGGGGGGTGTTCGCCTGCTGATTGTGGCGGGACATCCAGAAAAAGCCTGCAGCTGCACACAGTATGATCAGCACCACCATCAGGGCAACTACCGCGTTGCGGCGGCGGCGCTGTTTTTCTATCTTTTGGCGGTAGTGGTAATAATCAGCCATAGGGTTATTTTCTCCTTTTATCAGCAGCCCCGGCGCGCCGGAGGGCAAAAGCAACAGATATAGATATTATACCCCGCTGCACACATTGGCGCAATAGCCCGCCGGGAAAAGGCGCTAATTTTTACACTTGCTGTTTTTTTATTGCTTGACGCTTTGTTGGGCGGCCCGTATAATAGAATTAGAAAACAGTATCCGCGGCCTGGGGTTTGGCCCCGCCGCGGCACGGCGGCCACGAGCGCGCCAAAAAAATGCCGGATTGTTCCGGCTGATTGCGCAGCTTTTTGCCTGCGTTACAGGAGGACTTTTTATGGAATGGATGATCGCATCGGACTCTTCTTGTGAGATCCGTACCCTGCCGGACACTGCACCGGGGGTTCAGTTTGCATTGGTTCCATTCAAGATTCGCGTTGGCGAGCGCGAGTTTGTGGACTTGCCCACCCTGAACACCAAAGCCATGCTGCAGGCCATGACGGATTATAACGGCGCCAGCACCACCGCCTGCCCCAGCCCGGAAGAATGGGCCGAGCTGTTTTTGATGGCGGACAAAAGCATTGCGCTGACCATCAGCCATAATCTTTCGGGCAGCTACAACGCCGCGCTGGCCGCGCGGGAGATGGTGCTGGAAGAACACCCCGAAAAGCAGATTTTTGTGTTGGATACCCTGAGCTGTTCCGGCGCGCTGGCCGGTGCAGCAGAGCTGGCCAACAAGCTGATCCGGATCGGAACCAACTTTGATACCATCTGCATGGAGCTGGCCAACTGGGCACAGAAAGGGCACATTATGTTTGCCCTGGCCAGCTTTGATAACCTTGCCAAAGCCGGGCGGGTCAGCCGCGTGGTGGGCTTTATTGCCGGGCGGCTGAACATGCGCGTTTTGGGCCGCCGCACCGAAGATGGCACAATCGACTTTTTCTTTAAGACGCGCGGCGAAGCGCGGGTGCTTGCCAAGATTTTGGAACAGATGGACGAGGACGGTTACGATGGTGTGCGCCCGGTGTTGATCAGCGAGTGCAACAACCAGAACGCCGCCAACCTGTTGGAACACGGCATCCACGCCAAATGGCCGGATGCGCGGGTGGATATTGTGCCCTGCAGCGGTCTGTGCAGCTTTTACGCACAGGACCAGGGCGTGATCATCACCTATTAAATTTTGAGCTGAATGGCCTGCAAACGGGGCCGCTATCCTGTTTGCAGGATTTTTTATGGCAATACCGCATAATTCTAAGTGCCGATACGGCGAGCGAGGTGCGGCAGATGCCAAGCCAAAAGCGCAGATAATACTGGATGCTGCAAAGGTGAGCGCCGCCAGTGGCGGAAACAGCGAACCGAAGCAGGGGCAGCGGTCGCAGAGTGCGAGGGGCTTTTGCCCCCGAAGCACGATGCGGGTACCGCAACCCGACATTATCGAGCATTTTGGCAACGCAGATGCCGTGCCGCAGCTGCCGGAGCGGTGCTTAAGCCGCAAGGCGGGAATTGTGCGGTGTTGCCTTATATTTATTCCATCCGAAAACGATCCATACAGAATGCCCATATAAAAAGAAAAAGCACATGCTCTCCTGACTGGCCGGATCTTCCCGGCTGACATGGGGCATATGCTTTTATTTTATCTAATTTGAATTTTGTTTTTGCCCTGATTTTACAGCCAGAACTGCACCAGACGGCTGACATTCTGGTACAGCGCGGGATTCTGGCCCAGAAGGCCCGGTTCCGCAGCAAAGTAGACACAGAAGCTGTAACAGATCCCCACGGCAACAGCTGCCAGCATCGCCCCCTGCAGCATGTGCTGCACGGTATGCAGGATGCTGCCCGATGCGGCGGCCTGCACACGCGGGGCAAGGGCGCTTTCGGCCCACAGCCAGACCAGTGCGGCGGCGAACAGCAGCGGGGTTAAATAGTCGCTAAGATAGCGGTAGAGCACACCGGCCATCTGGCAGTCCAATGCGGCCAGAATAACAGCCAGCAGCACGGGCAGCAGCACCATGGCGCGCAGGTCTTTCTGCCTTGCCATACGGCGGCGCAGCAAAGGCAGGGCCGCAAAGGCCCACAGCAGCGGCAGGCTGACCAGGGCACCGCCGTAAAATACTTCGGTAATGGTCATACCCATAAAGTTTGTCTGCATTTTGGTACCCGCCAGGTAGGGGAACACCGCCTGCACCACCGGCAGGGATAGGAAATAGGTGAACAACGCCGGGGTCAGCCGCCCAATGCGGAAGCCACGGTGGGTCATATCGTTGCTGGTCAGGTTGTAATTGGCACCAAAATCAAACGGCGAGCCGAACCGCGCGGCATTGTAGACCATCAGCCCCAGGGCTACCAGAATAACCGGCAGAACAAAGGCGATGGCTTCGGTTATTCCCTGCTTGCTGCGCAAGCGTTTTTGCCGGATATACTGCGGCCAGAAGATCGGCAGGCAGAGCACGGCAAACAGCTCCATCTGGGGGCGGCATCCCGCCACCAGCGCCATGCACAGGCTGCCAAGCGCCATGTGCAGCATGATTTTGCCATGGTGCTGCACCGGGGTGTTGGCGGCGCACAGCCACTGCCACAGGGCCAGCAGCACAAATGCCGCGCCGCACAGGATGGCGTATTCATACACCGAGGGGCGCAGCAGCAGGTAGTACACCTGGCTACCGCCCGCAATGCCCGCCGCAGCCAGCAGGCAGGCCGCCGCTGAGGCGGACGGGAACCAGCGCTGCGCAGCCTGCCGCACCAAACCAAACACTGCCAAAATCAGCAGCCAGGCCATCACGATCATGGCCAAGCTGGGCGGCAGGTCCGGTACGCCGGTCAGCAGCTCAAACGGCAGCTGGAACAGCAGGCACGGCACAATGCCAAAGTAAACATAGTACCGCCCCTGATAATAAGCAACATCCCACAAAGCATCCGGGGCCGCGCTCTGACGGGCGGCAGTATCGTAAGGGTTCTGCATCTCCGCCATGGCGGCGGGCGGGTCGCGCTGCAGATCCAGGCGGCCATTCAGTAGGCTGTGGGCCAGAGCGCCGTACTGCGCAGCGGAATCATTCTGCCAATCGCTGATATGCTGGGTGAAGGTGATGCGGCTTTCGCCGTCCCAGTTTTCGACATTATAAAACGAGGTCGCTACGCCGGAGTTGCGGGCATCGGCAAAGGGGGCCGCTGCGGCCAGCAGGCAGAGCATGCAGCCCAGCACCAGCACCGCCGGGCGGTATTTGGCGCGGTGGGTCAGGTAGGCTTCGTGCCACGCGGCAGCGCCGGGGCGCAGCCCCCACAAGGCCAGCAGTGCCAGATACACCACTGCCAGCCGCAGCAGCGAGAAATCCATCGGGCGGGGTACATTGGCCAGAACCGCCTGCACGGTATAGTTCAGGTCATAGCTGCGGTACTCTCCGCTATAGCCCTCCGCTTGCAGGGTCAGGGTATCCACCGCGCCGGAAAAATCCAGCGTGCGCACCAGGCTGCGTGCCGCTCGCGGGGCCGCCTGCCACTGCCAGCTCTGGCGCGGGGCAGTGCTGGCTTCGTCGGTACCGGACACCCACAGGATAAACAGCGGGTTCTGATCCTGCGGATAGTTGCCGTCATACTGGTAGACAACGCCATCCAGCGCAACGTTATACAGCGGCTGATGGATGCCGGTAAAGGTAAGGGTACTGTGCTCATCGTTCAAAGCAATCGGCTCCCCATCCGCCGGGGCATCCTGCAAATAGGCGCGCAGGTCAACGGGCTGGTAGCCGTGGGTTGCAAAATAGGGTGCGTTGCCCACGAATACTTCCAGGCCGATGGCGGCAATCAGCAGCGCAGCAACCGTCCAAAGTGTGCGGTACCGCCGCCCGCTGCGCAGGCGGAGTAACAACACAGTGCCGCAGGCCCACAGTGCCGCCCCATTGATGGCCAGCAGGCGGAACAGATCAACCCCCTGCGCCAGCCCCGGCTGGGCAAACACACATGCTGCGATGATCCACACTGCCAGCACAATGCCCGGCCCGGCCAGTACATCCGCATGGGTTGCCCTGCGGTCGCACAGCCGCCCCGGCAGTGCCCAAACCAGCACCCCCAACAGGATGCTGACACAAATTGCTGCTGCAAACATAAAAAGCCCCCATACCAAAGTGTATGGGGGTATTATACTATGAATTGCGGTTTTTGTCGATATTGGGGGTGCAGGCGTCCTCTTCCTGCGGGTCGGACGGCTGTTCGCCTGCCCGCTCCGCTTTGCGGTACTGCGCGGGGGAAAGCCCGGTTTCCTTTTTGAACACACGGCTGAAATACAGCGGGTTATCATACCCGACGATCTCGGAAACTTCACCGATGCTGTATTTGGTGCGTTCCAGCAAGCGCTGTGCATTGACGATACGCAGCGACTGGATATACCGTGCGGGCGACAAGCCCACATACTGTTTGAAGCTACGGATGAACCATGCCGTGCTCATGTGCAGGGACTCGGCGTATTCATCCACATTGATGCGGGCAGTATAATTCTCGTTAAAATAGGCGGCTGCGGCTTCGATCTGCTCCCGCGTGGTGCCGTTGATCGACCGCCGTTCCTGCCGCTGGCGGCTGACCAGCACCAGCATCATCTGGAACAGCCCGGCCGTATAATCCCGATAGGCGTACTGGCAGAGCTGCAATTCCTGGATCATGCGGCGGAAAGTATTTTTGTACTCCGGCATAATGCCGCTGTAAAACACATGGCCATCCAGCGGAATCTCATGCGCCTGCAGCACTGCAGCGGCCTCGCTGCCGGAAAAATAGACCCAGAACACCTCCGGGTGGTCCTCAAGATAGTAGATATAGCGGCGCTCTTCCTGCGGGCGGTACAGCACCATATGACCCGCTGTTACCACATGCTCGGCATCATCAAACCAGAAGTGCGCCTTGCCCGCAGCGATATAAAACAGCTGATACGCATTTTCATCATACCGCGTAATAGTTGGCAGGCTGGCGTGCTTTTTCAATCGGCATGTTCCGCAGGAATCCACTCTAAGCGGTGCAGTACAGCTGCCGTCCGCAGCCTGGCGGCTGTTGATGGAACCAAAATTGATATACATCTGTGTTGCCCCCTCGTGTTGGCTGGGTAAGACGGGCGCCCCCATCTTTTATGTAGATTGTATAATATTATCCACTATAGTGCAAGTGCAACTGGTCAAATCATATTGTCTTGTTATACTTCTGTTATGATTTTTGCAAATAATGTTAGAATGCTTATCAAAATGTTTTTTTCAGCTTTTCTGCTTTACCGCGGGGCCACAACAAAAAAGTGCCCGCCTGCTGCAAGGCAGCGTGCGGGCGCTTTCATGCTTATTCCTTTGCTTTTGAGCCGGGATTATTCAATGCCGGTCACGGTATAATCTTTGTCCTCAACGGCTTTTTTCAGCACAGTGTCATCCACCGGCTTATCCAGCGTTACAACAGCGGTACCGGCGGTGTGGCTTACTTCGGCGGCGGAAACACCGTCCAGCGCTTCCAGTGCCTTTTTCACGGTTGCTTCGCAATGGCCGCACATCATGCCTTCAATTTTAATGGTCTTATTCATGGTCGTGTTCTCCTTTTTGCTTGTTTTGTGTGTTTTGCGTTTATGGTCATGTTTGGTGCTGCGAATATCGAACAGGTTCAGCCGCAGCGCGTTGGAAACCACGCAGAAGCTGGACAGGCTCATGGCCGCAGCGCCGTACATCGGGTTCATCTGCCAGTGCAGCAGCGGGATAAAGACACCTGCCGCCAGGGGGATGCCCAACACATTGTAGGCAAAGGCCCAGAACAGGTTTTCGTGGATATTGTGCAGAGTAGCGCGGCTCAGGCGGATGGCGGCAGGCACATCGCTCAGGCGGCTCTTCATCAGCACAACGTCAGCGGCGTCAATCGCAACATCCGTACCGGCGCCAATGGCAATACCGACATCCGCGCGGGTCAGGGCCGGTGCATCGTTGATGCCATCGCCCACCATGGCCACGCGGCCCTTGTTTTTCAGGCTGCGGATCACAGCTTCCTTGCCATCGGGCAGCACACCGGCAATCACTTCGTCCACACCGGCCTGTGCACCAATGGCTTTGGCGGTGCGCTCGTTATCGCCGGTCAGCATCACAACACGGATGCCCATGCCCTGCAGTTCACGCACAGCCTGCGGGCTGTCCTCCTTGATGACGTCCGCCACCGCGATAACGCCCTGCATGGTGCCATCCTTGGCAAAGAACAGCGGGGTCTTGCCCTGGGCGGCCAGTGCTTCGGCGCTGGATGCCATCTTTTGCGGCACCGCCACGCCAAGGGTCTGCATCAGCTTGGCATTGCCGCCGTACAGGGTACTGCCGTTCAGCACAGCCGTCAGGCCGTTGCCGGGCAGAGCCTGGAAATCTGCCACCTCGGCGGGGGGCAGGTTATCCTCCTGTGCTTTTTGCAGCACAGCGCGGGCCAGCGGGTGTTCACTCTTCTGCTCCAAGGCAGCGGCAAGGCTCATCAGTACCTGCTCCGTCACACCGTCTACGGGCAGGACATCCGTCACGCGCGGCTCGCCGCTGGTGATGGTGCCAGTTTTATCCAGGGCAACGATCTCGGTTTTACCGGTCTGCTCCAGCGAAACCGCGGTTTTGAAGAGAATGCCGTTTTTAGCGCCCACGCCATTGCCAACCATAATGGCAACCGGCGTTGCCAGGCCCAGCGCGCAGGGGCAGCTGATGACCAGCACCGAAATGCCGCGGGCCAGCGCATAGCCAACGGTCTGCCCTGCCAGCAGCCAGACAATGGTGGTGATGACCGCCAGGGTGATGACGGTCGGCACAAACACACCGGAGACGCGGTCTGCAATTTTGGCAATGGGTGCCTTGGTGGCTGCGGCATCGCTGACCATCTGGATGATCTGAGCCAGCGTGGTATCCTGACCCACGCGGGTGGCACGACAGCGCAAAAAGCCGGATTGGTTCAGGGTTGCGGCGCTCACGCTGTCGCCTTCGGCCTTATCCACCGGGATGCTCTCACCGGTCAGGGCCGATTCGTTCACCGCGCTGCTGCCTTCCAGCACCACGCCGTCAACGGGGATATTCTCGCCGGGACGCACCACAAACACATCGCCCTGCTGCACCTGTTCGATGGGAACGGTAACTTCCGCCCCATTGCGCAGCAGCGTTGCGGTTTTGGGGGCCAGGTTCATCAGACCTTTCAGGGCATCGGTGGTCTTGCCCTTGGAGCGGGCTTCCAACGTTTTGCCCACCGTGATCAGGGTCAGGATGGTTGCGGCGGATTCAAAATAAAACTCCTCCATATAGCCCATCACGGCCATGGCATCCCCCTGCACCTGGGCCACCGTCATGGCAAACAGAGCGTAAGTGCTGTAGCCAAAGGCCGCGGTAGCGCCAAGGGATACCAGGGTATCCATATTGGGGGCACGGTTCCACAGCGCCTTAAAGCCGCTAATAAAGAACTTTTGGTTGATGACCATGATGATAATGGTGAGCAGCATCTGTAAAATACCCATTGCCACATGGTTGCCCTGCATAAAGCCCGGCAGCGGCCAGTTCCATAGCATGTGCCCCATGGAGAAGTACATCAGCACCACCCAGAAGATCAGCGAGGCAATCAGGCGGCGTTTGAGGCGCGGGGTCTCGGTATCTTTTAAGGCATCTGCTGACGGCGCGGCGGACTGGGCGGCAGCGTTTTTAGGGCTTGCGCCATAGCCTGCGGCTTCCACTGCGGCCACAATATCTGCCGGAGCGGCGGTGCCCTCCACACCCATTGAGTTGGTCAGCAGGCTGACCGAGCAGGATGTTACGCCCGGCACTTTGCTGACGGCTTTTTCCACCCGGGCACTGCACGCGGCGCAGCTCATCCCGGTTACGTTATATTGTTCCACTTCTTTCCTCCGGTTTCCTCTCTTTTGCGGTAGTGATTCTATAATTCCTGTGTGATGATTGGTGAGTGGTTTCGCTTTGGTGTTTGAACACGGGTTGTTGATGTTTGAGTTGTTTCTATGGCAATACCGCATAATTCTAAGTGCCGATACGGCGAGCGAGGTGCGGCA